>Ga0187870_1000031_pt1 | contig 185525 bp, 187 predicted proteins | sample June2016WEW_13_1_3_FD_132974 | JGI IMG/M metagenome (GOLD analysis project Ga0187870, IMG submission 132974) | Peatland microbial communities from SPRUCE experiment site at the Marcell Experimental Forest, Minnesota, USA - June2016WEW_13_150 | ecosystem: Environmental > Terrestrial > Soil >...
ACGCGGCGCATGCCGTTGTCCTCGGTCGGCCGCATACCTACGGGTATGCGGCCTCCCTGCGTCCTGGGCCTGCTTGGTTTGCGAACCGCCAGACACGAACGAACTTATGGCCGCGTCCACTAGCCTGTAGGCATGAGTGCCGACGAGCTCTTCGGACCGGCGCACGTCGCGAAGTACGTCGAGACCGACGGCGAGATCGGCTACCTGTGGCGCGGGGCGCCGACGCTGATCCTCACGACCTCCGGGCGCAGGACCGGCGAGCAGCACTCGACGCCGCTGATCTTCGGGCGCGACGGCGACGACGTCGTGATCGTCGCGTCGAAGGGCGGCGCGCCGGCGCATCCCGGCTGGTACCGGAACCTCGTCAAGCATCCCGAGGTCGGCGTGCAGATCCGGGGCGACCGCTTCCGCGCGCGGGCGCGCACCGCCGACGGCGAGGAGCGCGAGCGGCTGTGGTCGGTGATGACGTCGATCTGGGCGCCGTACGACGAATACGCGACGCGCACCGAGCGGAAGATCCCCGTCGTCGTGCTCGAGCGCCTCTAGACCGCTCGGGGATCCGGGCTGTAGTCCACCGCCAGGAGCGGGCTCGAGAGGATGAAGTCTGCGGTCGCGCGGTTGCAGGCGATCGGGACGTTGTAGACGACGGCGATGCGCAGGAGCGCCTTCACGTCGACGTCGTGCGGGTGCGGCTCGAGCGGGTCCCAGAAGAAGATGACGAAGTCGATCCGTCCTTCCGCGATGGCTGCACCGATCTGCTGGTCGCCGCCGAGCGGGCCGCTCAGGAACAGCTGCACGTCGAGGCCGAGCTCGTCGGCGAGCAGCGTGCCGGTCGTGCCGGTGGCGTGGAGCGCGTGCTTGGCGAGCGTGCCCCGGTTGTAGCGTGCCCAGTCGAGCAGGTCGGCCTTGAGGTTGTCGTGCGCGATCAGCGCGATGTGTTTCCGGCCGGACGGGGAGGGCGCAGCGGTCATGCGCTCACGATAGCCCGAGCCCTCGCCGGCCACCGATCTCGGCGCCGGCGTGTCAGGAGCAGCCCAGTCCGAGGCTGCGCAGGACCGCCTGCTTGTGGCTGCCGAACACCGCCGGCCCCAGCGAGCACCCCACTTCGTCCGAGCCGAGGTCGAGCACGCGCCAGCCCGGAATCTCTCCCTTCCTTCGATAGCCGAGGAGCGCCCCGGCGTATCCGGCGCTGGGGTCCATGAGGTCGACTCTCGCAAACGCCGTGTAAGACGCCGCGCTCCGCGAGCCGATGGGAACCGACGACACCCGGATCCTGGTGATTGAAGGATTGACCGCGTCGGTGTGTGCGACGACATAGTCGAAGATCGCCTGCTGGAGCGCAGCTCGCTCGAGCGGCGTCGGCGGGCGGGTGGAGGATGCGTGTCCGCCACACCCAGAGAGTGTTGTCGCCACGGCGGCGGCCGCCGCGAGCGAGACCCACCGGCCAAACCGGCCGGAACCGCACTCGGCCGTCAAGGGCAGAGCGCCGTGTTGAAGAGGTCTTTTCGAACCGCAGTCACGACGAGATTGCAGCCCAGGAAGTCACTTCCCTCGTCGATCACAGCCCAGCGTTTCGTCCCGCGCCAGAGTAGGACCTCGGCGACCTGGGACTGCTTGCTCAGACCTTGGATCTGGGCACTTGCGAAGGATCGGTCCGCCGACGAGACGCGAATGTGCGTCACGCGCACCATTTCCGCGCAGCACATCCACTTCCCAGGACTGTGAGCGATGGCTTTGCGGATGGCAGCTGCTTCGCTCGGCGAGGGCGGACGAGCGGCGGTCGAGGGCCCGGCGACTTGCAGGAGCGCGGCCCCGGCGAGAGCCACCAGGAACGCAAGCTGTACGGCACGCCGCGTCACGGAAGGACGATAGCGTTACGGCGGCGTCACGTGTTCGGCCACGACCGGGTTGGACAGGACGCCGATTCCCTCGACCTCGACCTCGACGACGTCGCCGTCCCGCAGCGACACCTTCGGGTCCCGTGCCCAGCCGACGCCCGCGGGCGTGCCGGTGAGGATCAGGTCGCCCGGCTCGAGCGTGAACACGTTCGACGCGTACGCGACGAGGAACCGCACGTCGAAGATCATGTTGCGCGTGTTCCCGTCTTGCATCACGACGCCGTTCAGACGCTGCACGACGCGAAGGCCCGAGCCGTCGCCGAGCTCGGACACGGGTACCGGCTCCTCCGGCCCCACGGGGCAGAAGGTGTCGAACCCCTTGCCGCGCGTCCACTGCCCGTCGCCGTACTGGAGGTTGCGCGCGCTCACGTCGTTCGCACAGAGGTAGCCCGCGACGGCGTCGAGGGCGCGGGCGGAGGAGATGCGCCGCACCGTCTTGCCGATCACGACTGCGAGCTCGACCTCCGCGTCGACGTGCGTCGCCTCGGGCGGGAGCACGATCGGCTCGCCGGAGGCGATCACCGTCGTCGCGAACTTGCCGAACAGGAGCGGCTCCACCGGCATGTCGGTGGAGAGCTCCGCCACGTGCGCGCGGTAGTTGTGTCCGACGCAGACGATCTTCCCGGGCTTCAGCACGGGCCGTAGCGTACGCTCGCGCGCGTGGAGCGGGGAGGGGGCATCGGGACGCGCGCGACCGTCGGCGGTCTCGGGGTCGGCTTCACGGTCGGCTGGAACATCACCGCGCTCGGTGCGATTGCGACGCGGCTCGCGCACGCGTACGGCGTCGGGCTCGCGACGATCGGGCTCTTCACGACCGCCCAGTTCGTCGTGCACATGTCGATGCAGATCCCGGGCGGCCGGATCGCCGACCGGTTCGGCGCGCGGCGCACGGCGCTCGCCGGGCTCGCGGTGATCGGCGCCGGCAATGCGCTCTCGCTCATCGGCCCGCAGCCGGTGTACGCGTTCCTCGGCCGGGCCGTCGTCGGCTTCGGCACCGGCCTCGCCTTCGTCTCGGGCAGCGACTACGTTCGCGGACGCGGGGGCTCGCCGTTCCTGCAGGGCGTCTACGGCAGCGCCTCGGTGCTCGCCCCGGGCATCGCGCTCGCGCTCGTGCCCGGCTTCGCGCAGTGGACGGGCTTCCGCGCTCCGTATCTGAGCGCGATCATCGTCGCGGCGATCGCCACCGTCGTGCTCGCGCTCGCGCCGCCCGGGCCGCGCACGGCCCGCCACGCGGGCGAGCGGCTCGACTCCGGCCTGATACGCGACACGCGGCTGTACCGGTTCGCGGCCATCCACGCGCTCTCGTTCGGCTTCAGCGTCGTCGTCGGCAACTGGGTGGTGACGCTGCTCGAGCATCACGGGCACTCGAAGGCGGTCGCCGCGGCGGCGGGATCGCTGACGCTGCTGCTCGGCTTCTTCACGCGCATCGCGGGCGGCTCTCTGCTCCGGCGCGCGGATGCGTCGCGCTGGGTGGCGGCGAGCCTCGTGCTCGGCGGCGCCGGTGCGGTTGCCCTCGCGGCGCCCCTGCCGGTCGTGGTGCTGTTCGTCGCCGCGGCCGCCGTCGGGCTCGCCGCCGGCATCCCATTTGCGATGGCGTTCACCGGCGCGGCCGCCGTCCGGCCGGATGCGCCCGGGGCCGCCGTCGGTTTCATCAACGCGTGCGCCTCGTTCGTGATCGTCGTCGGCACGCCGCTGGTCGGCTTCACCTTCTCGCTCCCCGGCGACGGCCGGATCGGCTTCGTCGCGATCGGCGTGCTGGCCGCGCTCGCCGCGCTCGCGACGCCGCGGTAAGCTCGCTACCTTCCGACGAAGGAGGCTCCATGCTCAGCTTCGGCGTCACCGTCCTGCCCGACCCGCCGTACGCTCGCTTCCTCGAGCTGATCAAGCTCGCCGAGCAGCACGGGTTCGAGTACGCGTGGACGTACGACTCGCACGTCCTCTGGCAGGAGTCGATCCCGCTGCTCGCAGTCGCCGCGCGGGAGACGTCGAAGATCAGGCTGGGCCACTTCGTCACCAACCCGGGCACGCGCGACCCGACCGTGCTCGCGAGCGCCTACGCGACGCTGCACGACCTCTCGGACGGGCGCATGGCGATGGGCATCGGCCGCGGCGACTCCGCGCGCCGCTACATCGGCCAGCAGCCCGTGCGCGTGGCGGAGTTCGAACGGCGGATCGCGATGATCCGCGAGTTCATGAACGGCCGCGAGGTGAACTGGAACGACAAGGACCTGCAGCTGAAGTGGGTACGGCCGGAGCTGCCGCAGATCCCGATGTGGGTCGCGGGCTACGGGCCGAAGGCGCTCGCCGTCGCGGGCCACGTCGGCGACGGCGTGATCATCCAGCTCGCCGACCCCGAGATCATCAGCTGGATCATGGACACCGCGCGCAGGGCGGCCGAGGAGGCTGGGCGCGACCCGGCGCAGCTGAAGTGCATCGTCGGCGCGCCGAGCCACGTCTCCGACGACCTCGCCGACGCCCGCGAGCAGGTGCGCTGGTTCCCGGCGATGGTGTCGAACCACGTCATGGACCTGATCGAGCGCTACGGCGCGGACGGCAGCTCGGTGCCGAAGGCGCTCACGGACTTCGTCCAGGCGCGGAAGTTCTACGACTACGACGAGCACTCGCGCGTCGGCGCGAAGCACGGCGAGTTCGTCACCGACGAGATCTGCGACCGCTTCTGCGTGCTCGGCAACACCGACCAGATCAAGGGGAAGCTTCAGGAGCTCGAGGCGGTCGGCGTCGACCAGTTCAACGTCTACCTGATGACCCACGGACAGGAGGAGACGCTGGCCGCATACGGGGACGGGATCATCCCCGTCTTTGCCGGTGTGAACGCCTGACCCAGCGCCGTCCGACTATTCTCGGCGGGCGGATGTTGGAACTGCGGACGCTGCTCGAGTTGCGGCAGGCGACGCCACTCTCGTTTTCCAGAGACGGCGCCGCGCTGCTCATCGACTCCAACCTCCCCGGAACGCGCCAGCTGTTCCTCGTCCCCGTCCGCGGTGGCGCGCTGTGCCAGCTGACCGACTTCCCCGAGCCGGTGTCGGGCCGGCTGCTGAGGAACGGGCGGATCCTGCTCGAGATCGACGAGGGCGGGAACGAGCGCACGCAGCTGTACCTGCTCGACGCCGAGCCGGGCGCCGAGCCGGAGCCGCTCGTCGTCGACCCGCGCTTCATCCACCGCTCGCCGCACGTCAGCCGCGACTGCACGCTCCTCGCCTATGCGACGAACCGGCGCAACGGGGTCGACTTCGACGTCGTCGTGCGCAGGCTCGACACGGGGGAGGAGCGGGCCTTCGAGCTCGGCGGCTGGTGGGAAACGCTCTCCATCTCGCCGGACGGCCACTGGGTCGCAGCGGGCCGGCTCGGCGGGCGCAGCGGCGACATGGACCTGTACCTGCTCGGCGCCGAGAGCGGCGAGGTCGTGCACGCGACGCCGCACGCGGGCGAGGCCGAGTACGGCGTGCCGTGGTGGCTGCCGGACTCCTCTGGGTTCTTCGCCGCGACGAGCGAGGGGCGCGACACGTTCGCGATCGGCCGCTACGACGTTGCGGCGCGGGGGTGGGAGACGGTGCTCGAGTCGCGCTGGGATCTCGACTGCGTGCTCGACGACGTCGGCCGCACCATGCTCGTCGCGGCGAACGAGGACGGCCGCTCGCGGCTCGAGTTGTACGACGCGCGCACGCTCGAGCTGCGCGACGAGGTGGTGCTCCCGTACGGCGTCGTCGAGCAGCCCACCTTCTCACCGGACGGCTCGCTGCTCGCCGTCGCCTTCTCGCGTCCCACGGAGCCGCACGACGTCTTCGTGTACGACCTCGACGCGCGCGCGCTGTCGCGGCTGACGAAGAGCTCGAGCAACGTCGACCCTGCGACTCTCGTGGAGCCCGAGCTGCACCGCTTCGGTAGCTTCGACGGCGAGTCGATCCCGGTTTACCTTTTCGAGCCCGAGGGCGACGGGCCGTTCCCGGTCGTCGTCACCGTGCACGGCGGCCCGGAGGTGCAGTGGCGGCCGTGGTTCGCGCAGAGCTTTGCGCCGCTGACGCAGTACCTCGTCGCGCGCGGGTACGCGGTTGCGGCGCCGAACGTGCGCGGCTCTACCGGCTACGGCAAGCGCTTCGAGCATCTCGACGACGGGCGCCTGCGGCTCGACTCGGTGCGCGACCTCGCGTCGCTGCACGACTGGCTGGGGGCGCGGCCGGAGATCGACGCGTCCCGCGCGGTGCTGTACGGCCGCTCGTACGGCGGTTACATGGTGCTGGCCGGGCTCGCGTTCCAGCCGGAGCGGTGGGCGGCCGGCATCGAGATGGTGGGCATCTCGAGCCTCGTCACGTTCCTCGAGAACACCTCGTCGTGGCGGCGCGCAGCGCGCGAGCGCGAGTACGGCTCGCTCGAGCACGACCGGGACTTCCTCGTCGAGGCGTCGCCGATGACGCACATCGACGCGATCCGCGCACCGCTCTTCATCCAGCACGGCGCGAACGACCCGCGCGTGCCGCTGTCCGAGTCGGAGCACATCTATGCCGTGCTGACGCAGAAGGGCATCCGCTGCGAGCTGGTCGTCTACGAGGACGAGGGCCACATCATCGAGAAGCTCCCGAACCGGATCGACGCGTTCACGCGCGCCGTCGCCTTCCTCGACGACGTCCTGGGCTAGCCCGGCCCGCCGGTACGATGGAGCCCGCCGGGCGCCTTGGCCGAGTGGCTAGGCACAGGTCTGCAAAACCTGGTACACCGGTTCGACTCCGGTAGGCGCCTTGTCGCATAGCGAGCCGCCCTCCGGGCGACTCGCTCGCTTCACGGAGGAAACCATGTTTCCCCCGTGGGCCCCCTTCTTTGGCTAGCGGCGGGCGGCGGTGTGCCGCGCCCGCGCATGTCGGGCGCGGCGCTCATGGCCTTCGGCTGAGCTGCGATGGCGCGCGACGGACACGGACCTCGCTCAGCGTCGCGCGAGCAGTCGCTCGAGTTCGCGTTCGACCTCGCGGTCGTTCACCGGCCGGTGGAAGTGGATCACGACCGCGCTCAGCGCGACGTAGAAGCCCCAAGCGAGCGCGACCCAGATGATCCACGGGCTCCAGTCGCCGGGGTTGTCGTTTGGGCTCAACCGCTGCGGCCAGCCGCCCGAGCTCAGATACTCCCCGACCGCCCAGACGGGCGTCAGGACGAGCATCCCGAGCACGAACGCCGCGATGCGCAGCCTCAGCTTGCGGCGCAGCTCGACGCGCTTCTTTGCCCACTCTCGCAGCGCATCCTTCTCGTTCGGATTCTGAGTCGACATGGTCTCGAGCCTCCTCTCCGCACGCGGCGCGCGCGAGCGCCGCTCAGCTCAACGCAACGTTTCCGGGCACATCTCAGCTCCGGTCCTCGCCGAGGAACCGATCGATCGCCTCGAGCGCCGCCGGATCCGGCTCGCAGTAGACGGTCTGCCCGCGCTTCACGCACTGGATGAGCCCGGCCTGCCGGAGCTCCTTCACGTGATGAGACACGGTCGAGAGTGAGAGGTCGAACTCGCGCGCGAGCGCCGAGATGCTCCGCTCGAGCTCCGCGACCGACCTGTGCTCCCGATCCCGGATCAGCCGGTAGATCGCGAGCCGGTTCGGATCGGACAGCGCCCGAAACACCACTGCCAGATCGTCCACCGCCTCTTCTCCTATTTCGATGCTTCGATGATTGTCCAAGTATCGGACCAGGCGCACGGCTTGCCCATCCGTGTTTTCCCGCGAGTGTTGTGGGAGTAGGGTGAGAAGTCGATGTTGCGTCTACTCGTCGCCTGCGGAGCCGCCACGCTCGTCGCGGCCGCGGCCGCGACCGCCGCCGTCGCCGGGCCGCTGCAGGGGACGTTCCAGACCGTGATTGCGAACGCTCCTACGAAGCAGCTCGACGGCACCTGGAGGCTCACCCTGCAGCCGGGCGGCGGCTACACGACGAAGCGCAACGGGGTCGTGCTCGCGCGCGGGCACGAGACGCAGACGGCGACCACGATCACGTTCGTCGACGAGAGCGGCCCCTTGGCCTGCAGCCCGGCCCAGGCGACGGGTACCTATCGCTGGTCACTCAAGGGCGGCTTGCTGCGACTCACGCCCGTTCGCGAGGCGTGCGCAGGCCGGCGCCTCGTGCTCACGACGCATTCACTGCGCAAGGTCGGCTGACGCCGGTCACGTGAAGCTGGGCTGGTCCTTACCTCCATAACCCGTTCGGGGGAGGTGGACTTTCGGCATGAAGAGTCGTAGCGTGGCTCACCATGGGGGAGCGGTGGTGGCGGCAGGCGGTGGGGCGCCTGTTCCGGGCGCTCTGGCGCGGGGCGCTCCGGCCCGTGCGGCTCGTCTCTTGTGCCACGCTCGCCGGCCTCGCCCTCGCAGCCGGCTTCGCACCGGCGGCCCTCGCCGCGGGCGGACACGTCGTGTTCGCCGGCGGAACGCCCGGCGAGCGTGAGCAGGTGCAGGGGGCGCTCGACGCGTCGAGCTTCGACTGGAGCCTCCTCCCCCAGATCACGGTGCACATCGGCAGCGTCGGCGCCTCCTACGCGACGCCTCGCAACGTCTATCTCGACGCGTCGCTGCTCGATGCGGGAGAGTTCTCGTGGGGCGTCGTCCTGCACGAGTTCGGCCACCAGGTCGACTTCCTCCTCCTCACCGACGCCGAGCGGGTGGGTCTGACCGCGCGGCTCGGCGCCGAGGACTGGTGCTACGGCGTGCCCGGACTTCCCCACGCCGCCTACGGCTGCGAGCGCTTCGCGTCCGAGCTCGCGTGGGCGTACTGGCCTTCGCCCCAGAACTGCATGCGGCCTGCCTCGCCGGGCGACGAAGCGGCCGGCATGCCCGCCGACCATTTCAGGGCGCTGCTGGCCCAGTTCCTCGGCGCGCCGACCGCGACGCTCGCGGCGCTTACGTATCAGACGCGGTAGGCTCCGGCGCCTGTGCGGCGCGGATCCGAGATCCGCCGCGCAGGCGCCGAAACTCGCCGTTCGCACGCCTCCTGGATCCAGGCTCTGGAAAGGCTGCGGGCTAGTACGAACGTGCTCCGAGGCGTCCACCGATGCAGCTCGGAGGCACCTCCGCGACGCTTGTGCCGTGAGTCGTGATCGTCTAGTCCTCGACGGAAACGAAGCCGCCGCGCTCGTCGCGCACCTGACGAGCGAGGTCGTTGCGATCTACCCGATCACGCCCGCCTCGGCGATGGGCGAGTTTGCGGACGAGTGGTCGGCGAAGGGCAAGCCGAATCTCTGGGGCGACGTCCCGACCGTGATCGAGATGCAGTCCGAGGGCGGCGCGGCCGGCGCGGTGCACGGCGCGTTGCAGGCGGGCTCGCTGACGACGACCTTCACGGCGTCCCAGGGCCTGCTGCTGATGCTGCCCGACATGTTCAAGATCGCCGGCGAGCTGACGCCGTTCGTGATGCACGTCGCGGCGCGCTCGCTTGCGACACACGCGCTCTCGATCTTCGGCGACCACAGCGACGTAATGGCGGCGCGCGGCACCGGCTTCGCCTTCCTTTGCTCGTCCGACGTGCAGGAGGCGCACGACTTCGCCGCGGTCGCGATGGCGGCGACGCTGCGCGCCCGCGTCCCGTTCGTCCACTTCTTCGACGGCTTCCGTACGTCGCACGAGGTGAACGTGATCGAGGGCCTGAGCGACGACGAGCTGCGCGGGCTGATCGACGACGAGCTCGTGTCTGCACACCGCGAGCGCGCGCTCAGCCCCGACCACCCCGTGATTCGCGGCTCGGCGCAGAACCCGGACGTGTTCTTCCAGTCGCGCGAGGCCGCGAGCCCGTACTACGCAGCGACGCCGACGATCGTCGAGGAGACGTTCGCGCGCCTCGCAGAGCTGACCGGGCGCCGCTACCACGCGTTCGACTACGTCGGCGCGCCGGACGCGGAGCGCGTGATCGTGCTGATGGGCTCCGGCGCCGGCGCCGTCGAGGAGGTCGTGGCCGCGCTGCTCGCACGCGACGAGAAGGTCGGCGTGCTCAAGGTGCGCCTCTACCGGCCGTTCGACGCGGCCGCGCTGGCGCGCGCGCTGCCGGAGACGACGCAGGCGCTTGCCGTTCTGGACCGCAGCAAGGACCCCGCCGCCGTCGGGGAGCCGCTCTACGAGGACGTCCTGACTGCGCTGATCGAGCAGGACCGCCTCCCCGGGCGCGTGCTCGGCGGACGCTACGGCCTCGCCTCGAAGGAGTTCACTCCCGCGATGGCGGCAGCGGTCTACGCCGAGCTCACCGTGCCCGCCCCGCGGCGCCACTTCACGGTCGGCATCGACGACGACGTCTCGCACACGAGCCTCGAGGTCGACACGGAGTTCCGCACCGAGCCGGACGACGTCGTCCGCTGTGTCTTCTACGGGCTCGGTTCCGACGGCACCGTGGGGGCCAACAAGAACTCGGCGAAGATCATCGGCGAGTCGACGCCGCTCTACTCGCAGGCGTACTTCGTCTACGACTCGAAGAAGTCCGGCTCGACGACGGTTTCGCACTTGCGCTTCGGCCCGCGGCCGATCCGCTCCTCCTATCTGATCGAGGAGGCGCAGTTCGTCGCGTGCCACCAGTTCGACCTGCTGACGCGGATGGACGTGCTCGATGTCGCCGCCGAAGGTGCGACCTTCCTGCTCAACGCGCCCCACGGGCCCGTCGACGTCTGGGACCGCCTGCCGCGTGAGGTGCAGGAGCAGATCGTCGCCAAGCACCTGCGGCTCTTCGTGATCGACGCGAAGCGGGTCGCGCGCGAGGCGGGGCTCCCCGGCCGCGTCAACACCATCCTCCAGACCTGCTTCTTCGCGCTCTCCGGCGTCCTGCCGGAGAAGCGTGCGATCGGCGCGATCAAGGAGGCGATCGCGAAGACGTACGCGAAGCGGGGCGACGAGATCGTGCAGCGCAACTTCCACGCAGTCGACCTAGCCCTCGACTCCCTCCACGAGGTCGACGTCCGGCGCGCACCCTCGGCGACGAACGGGCAGGTGGTCGTCGCCGAGGGCGCGTCCGACCTGCTGCGCGCGCTCATCGCCGGCGAGGGCGACCTGCTGCCGGTCAGCGCCCTGCCCGCCGACGGAACGTTCCCGCTCGGCACGGCGCACTTCGAAAAGCGCAACCTGGCCGACGAGCTGCCGATCTGGGACGAGTCGCTCTGCATCGACTGCGCGAAATGCGCGCTCGTCTGTCCGCATGCGGCGATCCGGATGAAGGTCTACGAGCCGGCCGCGCTCGCCGGCGCGCCGGCCGGCTTCCGCTCCAAGGAGTGGCGCGCGAAGGACCTGCCGGGGATGCTGATGACGATCCAGGTCTCGCCTGACGACTGCACGGGCTGCCGCATCTGCGTCGAGACCTGCCCGGCGAAGGACAAGGCCAACCCGGAGCACAAGTCGCTCGACTCGCTGCCGAAGCCCGCGCATTCGGAGCGCGAGCGCGAGAGCTGGGAGTTCTTCCTCACGATCCCCGAGATCGACCGGGCGAAGGTGCAGCCGGCGACGGTGAAGGGCTCGCAGATGCTCCAACCGCTGTTCGAGTTCTCCGGCGCCTGCTCGGGCTGCGGCGAGACGCCGTACCTGAAGCTCCTGACCCAGCTCTTCGGCGACCGCCTGCTGGTGGCCAACGCGACGGGCTGCTCGTCGATCTACGGCGGCAACCTGCCGACGACGCCGTGGACGACGAACGCGGACGGCCGCGGGCCGGCATGGGCGAACTCGCTGTTCGAGGACAACGCCGAGTTCGGCTACGGGATGCGGCTCGCGCTCGACCACCAGGGCGAGCAGGCGAGGCGGCTGCTCGGCGAGGTCGACGTTCCGGCCGAGCTGAAGCGGGCGCTCCTCCACGCCGACCAGTCCGGCGATGCGGGCATCGCCGAGCAGCGCGAGCATGTCGCCGAGTTGAAGGCGATCCTCGCCGGCCTCGACGCACCGGAGGCGAAGCGGCTTGCCACCCGCGCGGACGCGCTCGTGCAGAAGTCGGTCTGGATCGTGGGCGGCGACGGCTGGGCGTACGACATCGGCTTCGGTGGGCTCGACCACGTGCTCGCATCCGGCCGCAACGTCAACGTGCTCGTGCTCGACACGGAGGTCTACTCGAACACCGGCGGCCAGGCGTCGAAGTCGACGCCGCGCGGCGCCGTGGCGAAGTTCGCGGCGGGCGGCAAGCACACGGCGAAGAAGGATCTCGGCCTGATCGCGGCCGGCTACGGCAACATCTACGTCGCGCAGGTCGCCCTCGGCGCCGACAACCCGCACACGGTGAAGGCGTTCGTCGAGGCGGAGTCGTACGACGGCCCGTCGCTGATCATCGCGTACAGCCACTGCATCGCCCACGGGATCGAGATGGCGACGGCGATGGCGCACCAGAAGGAGGCGACGGACTCCGGCTACTGGCCGCTCTGGCGCTACGACCCCCGGCTCGAGCACCCGTTCCAGCTCGACTCGCGGTCGCCGAAGATCCCGGTCGCCGACTTCACCGGCAAGGAGAACCGCTTCGCGATCCTCGCCCGGGCGAACCCGGCCGAGGCGGCCGAGCTCGCCGCCGAGGAGCAGCACGACGTCGACGAGCGCTACCGGCTCTACGAACAGCTCGCCGACGTCGAGCATGATGAGCGCAACGCCTAGAAGTTTCTGCGGTAGAGCAGGAAGCCGAGCGGGAGGATGCCGCCGAGCACGAACCACGGCGCCAGCGCGACGCGAGCGTACGAGTCGACGCGAGTCTGTGAGCCCGCGAAGCCGACCGCGTTTCGCATCGCGCGCTCGATCTGCCCGATCTGCGTCTCGTCGTAGGCCTGGCCGCCGGTGGTCGCGGCCAACTCGATCAGCGCCTGCGAGCTGGTCGGGTCGGACGCGTAGCCGGGATCCGGCTTGCGGCCGCCGGCGCGGTCGTAGATCAGCTCGCCCGGGGCCCAGACGTGAACGTAGATCGGCGTCACGCGCCGCTGGATCGTGGGCTCGAAAAGCGGCGAGACCTTCGCCGACTCGCCGTCGGTGAAGACCACGAGCAGCCGCCGCTCGACACCGGGGGAGAAGAAGTGCGATCCGACGAGCGGCACGAGCGCCTCGAACGTCGTTGCGCGCCCGTTGTAGACCTGGCTCGGCGGCGGGCGGTCGATGCCGACCGACTGGCTGAGCGTGCGCGCGAACAGCGTCGGGTCGGTCGTCGGCATCAGGTCCGGAAGCGCCCGGTCGGTCATCGACGCGATGCCGATCGGCACGTCGGGCAGCGACCCTCGCAGCCGCAGCGCGACGCGCTTGGCGCGCGCGAGCCGCGTCGGCTGTCCGACTCCGCCTGCGGCCTGCATCGAGAGCGACGTGTCGAAGACGAAGAAGGCCTGCGCGTCGGCGCGCTCGCTGACAAGCTGCTCGCGTACGACGACCGGCTGCGCGGCCGCGACGGCGACGAGCGCGGTGAGCACGACGAGCGCGGCCGCCGCTGCGATGAGCTGCCGCCGCCCGGGGCCGGGCGCCCCGAACAGGCGCCGCACCCGGGCCGACCGTCGCTCCGTCAGCAGCAGCGCGACGAGCGGGACTGCGGCCGCCAGCGCGAACAGCGCGTCGAGCGGAGTGAGGAAGGAGACGCCGAACAGCGCGAGCATCGGCACTAGTACCCGCTGCCGATGACGGTCGCGCCGCGGCCGCGGCCGAAGCCGTAGCCGGCGCGGGCGTCGTGACCGATCTTGCCCTTGCCCGGCTTGCGCAGGCGCAGCACGAGCTCGAGGTTCTGCTTCGCGTCGCGGTTGCCTGGGTCGAGCGCGATCGCGCGCTGGAAGTAGCCGGCCGCGTGGCGCAGCAGCTGCTCGAGGCCGGTCCTGTCGGTGCCGGGCGCGGGCGTGGTCACGACGAGCACGCCGAGAAGGTTCGCGGCGCCCGACCGCTCCTGCGCGCTCGTGCCGGAGGTCGTCAGCTCCTGGAGGGTCTCCGCTAACTGCGCGCGGACGGTCGGCAGGTCCTCCCGCGACTCCGGGTCGGCGCCGATGCGGCTGAACCAGAAGAGCTGGAGGGCTCGCCGGTAGGTGACCGTGTCGCCGGTCCCGAGCAGGGCGCCGGCCGGGTCGCCGGGCAGGAGCGTGGGCGGCTGCCAGAGCTTCCGGTGCACCGGTATGGCGCGGAAGCGGAGATCGTCGCGCGCCACGGTCGTGCGCCAGGCCCGCGCGTCGACGGCGAGCAGGACGAAGACGAGCGCAACGACGGCGAACACGAGCCCGACGATCCCTGCCCGGTGGCGGCGCAGCAGCGTCATGTCGCCCCCGCGACGGCAAGCCGTCCGTTCCACCGCTCGTTGCCGGCGAGCAGGAGGACGAGCACGACTCCAAGCGCGAGCAGGCTCCAGGGAGCCGAGGCGGCCACCGCCTGCTCGCGCCGCTTCGCCGTGTGCGTGAAGACGCTCGGCGAGACGAACGCCTTCTCCCCGAACAGCGCGGCGAAGAGGTGCACGTTCACGGGGTCGGCGAACAGCGGCACGATGCGCACCGGGATGTGCTCCCGGTGCAGCCGGAGCGCCTCGGCTGTCAGCGCCGGCTGGTCGGCGGAGGAGTCGTCGAGGTCGCTCACGATCAGGAGCGCCCCATGGGTCACATGGGCGCGGTGCAGCGCCTGCTCCCCCGCGATGAGCCCGGTTGCGACGCGTGTGCCACCGCTGAACTCGTCCCACGGCGACTGCGTGAACACCGGCGTCCCGCCGGAGTAGCGCGCCGGCACGAAGAAGGGGACGAACTGCAGCAGCGCTCCCGGCGGCGAGTTCGGCGGCAGCAGCTCGTACGCCGTGTCGGAGAACATCACGAGCCCGATCGACTGGTTGGCGCTCACGATGCCGCGCAGGGTGGTGGCGACACGCGCGAACACGGGGCCGGAGATGCTCGCCGACATGTCGAGAACCACGACGCCGGTCTTCGTCCCCTCCGAGAACACGGCCGCGCGGCCGCTGCCCGCCGAGCGGGCCGTGAGCACGATCGCCGCGAGCGTGCCCGCAAGGGCGAGCGCGAGGCCGATGCGCACGAGCGACGTCCGCGTCGCCTGGCGCCGGAGCTGCGGCAGGTCGACGAGCCGTACGGCGCCGCGCCGGTGCAGGGAGGCGAGCCTCATTCCGCGCTCTCCTCGGCCGGCGCGTCGTCGGCGTGGCGGCCGGTCTCGCGAGCCTGTTCGGCGAAGGTCTCGACCTCCTCGTCCTCGGGCACGCGCTTCGACCATGCGAGCTCGCGTGCCGTCCGCGACAGCTCGTCGATGCCAGGTTGCGGCGCCTCGTCGCCGAGCTCCCCCGCGACGCGCTCGAGCGCCTTCCGTTGCAGTGTCTCGTCGCCGCGCGCGTGCGCCCACGCGAGCAGCGCCAGGGCGCGCTCGAGCGTGCTCCTCGTCTCCGCCGCGACCGAAACGGCGCGCTGTGGCCGCACCATCAGGTACCAGCTGCGCGTGAAGCCGGCGGCGGCGAGCAGCGCTGCGGCGCCGACTCCGAGTGCGAGCCAGAAGAGCAGGCTCGGCGAAAGGGCGAAGGTCGGCGAGGCGACAGGGGTGAGGTGGTAATGCCAGGTGACGCGGTCGGACGCCTCGAGCGCCGTCTCGGACGCGGGGCTCAGCTGCGAGATCGCCTCGACCGGCGGCCAGCTGGCCGTGATCCCGTACGACCGCGTGCCGTTCTTCCGCAGGTAGTCGATGTGCACGGGCGAGAAGTGGAAGAGGTGGAACTTCTCGCTCGGCGGTAGGCGGGGCACGCATGGGGAGGTGAGGCAGCGCAACGTCCACGTCCACGTGATCTGCGCGAAGCGGCCGACTTCGAGGCGGAGCACCGTCGGCTTCGCCGCCGGCTCGTACGGCTTGAAGCTCGTCGTCACCCGCAGACGCGCCGGGTCGATCCATTTCGTGTCCGCGATGACCGCGACGCGGGCGACAACCGCGTCGCCGAAGAGGTGCACCTGCGGGGTGAGGGTGGTGTACGCCTTCAGCGGCAAGCCTTCGCCCACCACCGAGCCGGAGGGCATGATCGGCAAGGCCGCCACCGCAGGCGTCGCGGCGGCGAGCGCGACGGCCGCCACGAGAAGTAGCCGCTTCACGCGACCGCCCCCCGCCACATCAGGCGCAGGTCGGCCCAGCGCAGGAACGCGGTCAGCATCTCGCCGCTGTCGTGCGAGTGGACGGCGACCGGCTCGAGCCCGAGCGACCGGAAATCGTGGACGCGTGCGGCCCAGCGCGACTCGTGCTCGTCACGCATGCGCGCCGCCTCACGCGCGGACAGGTACACCGGGACGACGTGCCCCGTTGCCGGGTCGGCGTATGGCACGGTGACGCCGCTCACGTCGGGGAACGTCCGCTCCCAGACCGGATCCTGGATCATCACCGGTACGAGCTCCCAGCGGTGCTCGAGCGCGCGCTGCCACGCGCGCAGGTCCGGCGGGACGACGAAGTCGGAGAGGACGAAGACGAACGCCTGCGTCGGCAGGTCGCGGCGGTGTTCGGCGAGAAACTCGAGCCCGAGTGAGACGGTGTCCTGCGGCGCGTGGAACGGCCGGTCGAACGTTCCCTCCCGGGCTCGGTGCTCGGTCCGCGGCGGGCGCCAGTACGGCTCTCCCTCGGCGTAGTCGAGATAGCCGGTGAGGCTGCGCGCGGCCCGCGCGCTCGCCCCGATCAGCTCGAGCGCACTGAGGATCGAGCGCGGCTTGTCCAGCGACCGCAGCGGGGAGGCCGGCACCGACATCGACGGGCGCCGGTCGCAGACGACCACGACGCGCGGCGCCTCGTCCGCGTAGCGCTCGCGCACGAAGAACTCGTCCTCGCCGCGCGCGGCGGAGATCTTCGCCGACGCCGCCCAGTCCATCCACGCGAGGTTGTCGCCGGGCCGGTACTCCCGCGTGCTCGCGACGTCCGAGCCGACTCCGCGCCGGACGCTGCGCACGCCTCCGAACGCGAGCCCGATCACTCGCCGCCGCGGAACCAGCGGGAAGACAGCGGCCACTAGGGCACTAGGCCGTCATTGCAGCCGGGACGTCCAGGTCGATGTCGAAGCCCGGCTTCGGCGCCGCTTCCAGGCAGCGCTCGCGCACGTCGGCGCTCGCGGCCTCCCAACCGCGGTCGCGCAGCTCTGCGAGGAAGCTGGGCCGGAAGAGGATGCGGTGCATCAGCACCGGCACGAACAGCTGCTCGACGTCCTCCGGCGTGACGTAACGCCGGGAGTGCAGGACGGCCCACGCACGGGAGGCCCGGTTGAGCGCGAGCGTCCCGCGCACCGAGCTGCCGATTGCGACGATGTCGAGATGCCGCGTCGCGCGGACGAGGTCGACGATCCAGCGGCCAACCGCCTCGTGCACGAAGACATCCGCGATCGAGTGGCTCAGGAACGCCACATCGTCGAGGTCGATCACCGGGGCGAGGCGGGTCAGCGGATGACCGCCGAGCTGCTCGTCCACGATCTGTGCCTCGTCGTCAGCGTCCGGGTAGCCGAGCGTCGTCTTCACGAAGAAACGGTCGAGCTGCGCTTCCGGCAGCGGAAACGTCCCCTCGTACTCGATCGGGTTCTGCGTCGCCATGACGAGGAAAGGCTCGCTGAGCCGGCGCGTCTCTCCGTCGACGGTCACCTGCTGCTCTGCCATCGCCTCCAGGAGGGCCGACTGCGTCTTCGGCATCGCACGGTTGATCTCGTCGACGAGCACGACGTTCGCGAACACCGGGCCGGGCCGGAACTCGAAGTTGCGCTCGAGCTGGTTGAAGATCGAGAGCCCCGTGACGTCGGTCGGCTGCAGGTCGGGCGTGCACTGGATCCGCGTCGCGTGCGCGCCTTCGATCGAGCCGGCGATCGCGCGCGCGAGCACCGTCTTCGCAGTGCCCGGGACGTCCTCGAGCAGCGCGTGCCCGCCGCACATGAGCGCGGCGACGACGAGCTTGATCTGCTCTCGCTTGCCGTGGACGACGGTCTCGATGTTGTCGAGGAACCGGTCGGCGACGTCGGTTGCCGCACCCAGCTCGTCAGTAGTCACGCGCGACCTCCAGGAAAGGGGCTGTCAGGGTACCGCGGAAGCCACCTCTCGGTTACTCAGACGACCGGAGCACGGATCTTGTTCCCGAGCGTGGAACCGTTACCGGGCGGCTGTACGACTGCGACCAGGTCGCTGCCGTGTGATCACGCCGTCGGCGACGAAGTCGCGGTATCCCGACGCTCCGCCCAGCAAGGAGCGGACGACGTCGAGCTGGAGGAAGATCGGGGCTTCCCGCAGGCCGGCAAGTGCGCCATAGCTGCTCCAGGGCCACTCCGCCGGCGTGCTCGCAAGGCCGGCCCGAACCGGATTGAGTGCGATGTAACGGCAGACCTCCAGCAAGTGGGGTCGTCCTCGATGAAGACAGCGCCGTAGGGCCCCTGGAAGACGTGGCCGTGACGGTGATAGCGCCAGTTGAAAAGCAGAAGGAGTGACAGAGCCAGCGGTGCCGCTCGACTGCCTCGCCGAGTACGGCGCGAAAAACGCGGTAATCCTGCTCGTCACGGAAGATCGCGGCTTGAGTGTTGCCGCGGGCGGTGACGTGGTAGATGCCGCCCTCAATCTCGACGCGATGTCTGCGACCCACGCGCGGAGGCTACGGGCGAAAAGGCTGCAACCAGGTTGCGACTTCGCCTGGCTACGCCAGTTTGATTGCCGCGTGCTTGATCTGGGTGTACTCCTCCATCGAGTAAGCCGACATGTCCTTGCCGTAGCCGGACTGCTTGTAGCCGCCGTGGGGCATCTCCGAGGTGATCGGCAGCAGGTGGTCGTTGACCCAGACCGTGCCGAACTGGAGCCGCCTCACCGCGTTCAGCGCGCGGCCGACGTCCCGCGTCCAGACCGATGCTGCGAGCCCGTAGCGGACGTCGTTCGCCCACCGGATCGCCTCGTCGTCGTCGGTGAACTTCTGGACCGTCACGACCGGCCCGAAGACCTCGTCCTGCACGATCTCGTCCGTCTGCTTCACGTCCGTGACGATGGTCGGCTGGACGAAGAAGCCGCGCTTGCCGTTCGCGCCGCCGCCGGTGAGGATGGTCGCGCCCTTCGCACGCTCGAGGAAGCCGAGAATCCGCTCCTGCTGCGACTGCGAGATCACCGAGCCCATCTCGATCTCGTCGCTCTCCATCGGGTCGCCGACCTTCAGCGACTCGACCTGCGGTACGAGCTCCTCGAGCAGCCGGTCGTAGATCTTCGGCCCGGCGATCACCCGCGAGCCGGCGGTGCAGTCCTGGCCGGAGTTCCAGTAGCCGGCGAGGCGGATGCCCTCGGCGACCGCCCTCGGGTCGGCGTCGTCGAAGATCACCATCGGCGCCTTGCCACCGAGCTCGAGATGGACGCGCTTGAGCGTGTCGGCCGCGTTCTTCGCGATCAGCTTGCCGGTCGACACGTCGCCGGTCAGGGAGACGAGCCGCACGTCCGGATGCGTGACGATTCGCTCGCCGGCCGGGACGCCGTCGCCGGTGACGACGCTGAGCACGCCGGCCGGGATCACCTCCTGCGCGAGCTGCGCGAAGCGCAGCAGCGACAGCGGCGTCTGCTCCGACGGCTTGAGGATCTGGACGTTGCCCGCGGCGAGCGCCGGCCCCATCTTCCAGACGGCCATCATCAGCGGGTAGTTCCACGGGCAGATGCCGCCGACGATGCCGAGCGGCTCGCGCCGGATGATCGACGTGTAGCCGGCGATGTACTCGCCCGCCGACTTGCCCTCGAGGTTGCGCGCTGCGCCCGCGAAGAAGCGCAGGTTGTCGGCGGAGAACGGCATCTCGTCGCGCGATGCCAGCAACGGCTTGCCGACGTTCAGCGACTCGAGCTGCGCGAGCTCCTCGCCGTTTTCGTCGAGGACGTCGGCCAGCTTGTGGAGAAGCTCCGAGCGCTCCTTCGGCGTCACGTCGAGCCAGGTCTCCAGCGCCTTCTTCGCCGCCGCGACCGCGCGGTCGACGTCCTCGGCGCCGCATTTCGGCACCTCCGCGATCACCTGGCCCGTCGCCGGGTTGATGACCTCCATCGTCTCCCCGGACGCGGCGTCGCTCCACTCGCCGCCGATGAAGCACTTGTATGCCGCCTTCGTCGCGCTCATGCCACTCCTCCTGTCTCAGACTGCTGGTATCTCCGCCACCTCCACCGCCTCGGTGACGTTCGCCGCTCCGCGGCGCAGCACTCCGGTGTCGCGCATCAGCCGCTGCGCGAGCACCACGGGGACGACGGTCACGACGATGACGAAGAATGCGACGACATTGACGATGGGCAGCTGCTGGCCCTGGCGCAGATTGTCGAGGATGAAGATCGGCAGGGTCTCCTGCGCGCCGGCCGTGAACGTCGTCACGACCACCTCGTCGAACGAAAGCGCGAACGCGAGCAGGCCGCCGGCGACCAGCGCCGTCGAGAGCACCGGCCAGATCACGAAACGGAACGTCTGCCATCCGTCGGCGCCGAGGTCCATCGACGCCTCGATCAGCGAGCCGGACGTGCGCCGGAGGCGCGCGAGCACGTTGTTGTAGACGACGACCACGCAGAACGTCGCGTGGCCGATCACGATCGTCCACATCGAGAAGCCCAGGCCGGCGAACACGTAGAACGAGTTGAGCGCCATGCCGGTGATGATTCCGGGCAGGGCGATCGGCAGTACGAGCAGGAACGACACCGACTCGCGGCCGAAGAAGCGGAAGCGGTGGATTGCGAACGCAGCCATCGTTCCGAGCACGAGGGCGAACCCGGTCGTCACCGCGCCGACCTTCAGCGACAAGCCGAACGCCGACCGTGCCTCCTGGTTGTGCCAGGCGACCCGGAACCAGTGCAGCGTCCAGCCCGGGATCGGCCAGCTCTGGATGTTGGAGCTGTTGAACGCGTAGATCGCGATGATCACGAGCGGAATCCAGAGGAACGCGATCACGAGCGTCGTCCAGACGACGAGGGCGGCTCGGGTGGAGCGCGTCTCCATCAGAGCGCCTCGAACGCGCCGAGCTTGCGCGCCATCGTGAGATAGAGGCCCATCACGATCACCGGCACCGTGGCGAACGCGGCCGCGAACGGTACGTTCGCGTTGATCCCGATGAAGTCGTAGACGACGTTGCCGATGAAGCTCGAGCTCGGCCCTCCGACGAGCAGCGGCGTGATGAAGTCGCCCAGCGTGAGCGAGAACGTGAAGATCGAGCCGGCCATGACGCCCGGCAGCGCGAGCGGGAGGATGACCGAGCGCAGCGTCCGGAGGCCGCCGGCGCCCATGTCCGCGGATGCCTCCAGGTACGACTCCGGGATGCGCTCCAGGGCGGCGTAGACGGGGAGGACCATGAACGGGAGCCAGACGTATGAGAACACGATCCACATCGCCCAGTTCGTGTACGCGATGTTCTGGTCGGGCAGGCCCAGCCCGTTGAGCGCCCAGTTGATCGCGCCGTCGTGCGCGAGGATCGTCCGCCACGCGTAGATGCGCACGAGGTAGCTCGACCAGAGCGGCAGCAGCACCATCACGAAGAGCAGCGCTCTCGTCCGCCGCCCGGCGATCCGGGCCATGAAGTAGCCGAGCGGGAACGCGAGGATCGCGTCGGTCGCTGTGACGGCAGCAGCGATCCCGATCGTGCGTCCGGCGATCCGGAGGTAGGTCGGATCGCTCGTGGAGAAGATCTGGCGGTAGTTCAAGAGCGTCCAGTGGTGGATCAGCTTCCCCGTGAACGAGTCGACCGTCCAGAACGACGACACGAAGAGCACAATGAGCGCGCCGACGTAGACGAGGAGGAACGCCGCCATCGGCAGCGTCAGCAGGCTGACCGCTTTCAGCCACGGCCGCCGCCACAGAGCGGCCGAGAGGCGGAGGCGGGCCCGCCGCACGCGCGGGCCCGCCGGTAGTGCCGTGACGTCAACCGCCAAGCGTCACCCGGTGACTTGCGTCCAGGCTTGCTGCCAGGCGTTGTAGTCCATGCAGTCGTTCGCCTTCTGCCAGCCGCACTGGGCGACCGGTGTCTTCCAGAAGTGGATGGTGTTGTAGTACGAGAGCGGCTGGTTCAGGTGGTACGCCGCGCACGAGCCCTTCTGCATCGCGTCCATGTACGGGCACGCCTTCGGGTTCACGGGCGTCTCGCCGAAGACGAGCGCCTGCTTTGCCTCGACCTGCGGCTGCGTCACGTACTTCATCCACATGTAGGCGCAGTTCGGGTGCGGCGCCCGCTTCGCGAGCATCCACGTGTCCGCCCAGCCGGTTGCGCCTTCGGTCGGGATCGTCTCTGCCACCGGCGCCTTCGACGCCTGGAGCTGCAGGGTCTGGTACGGCCATCCCGCGCCGATCACGACGTCGCCGTTCTTGAAGTCGGCGATCTCGTCGGCTGCCGAGTTCCAGTACCGCTTCAACAGCGGCTTCTGCTGCTTCAGCAGGGCGACGGAGGCGTCGAGCTGGGCCTTGGTCAGCTCGTACGGATCCTTGATCCCGAGCTTCGGCTGCGTCTTCATCAGATAGAGCGCAGCGTCGGCGATCTGAATCGGGTTGTTCGGAACGGTGATCCTGCCCTTGTACTTCGAGCTGTAGATCGCGCTCCACGAGGTCGGCGCCGGCTTCACGAGCTTCGTGTCGTAGATGAGCGTGTTCGGGCCCCACTGCACGGAGACGCCGTAGTGCACGCCGTTGACCGTGTTGTGCGCCGGGGACTTGAAGATGGGCAGGAAGTCCTTCCAGCTCGGAATGAGATTCACGTTCACGGGCTGGACGTCACCGCCGTAGATCAGCCGCAGGCTCGCGTCACCCGACGCCGAGACGAGGTCGTACTGCCCGCCGCCGCCACCGCCGCCGCTGCGCATGAGGGCGACCATCTCGTTCGACGAGCCGGCGTCCTTGCGGTGGATGATGCAGCCGGTCTGCTTCTGGAACGCGTTCGCGAAGGACGGATCGGTGTACGCGGCCCATTCGATGACGTTCAACACGCCTTCGCCCTTCCCGATCTTCGTGGGGAGCCCGTTGCCGGAGCTCGAGCCCGCCGCGGGTATGCACAGGGCCGCCGCGACGGCCGCGACGAGCACGTGTGTCCTCTTGATCCGAGTCACTGCTCGTTTCCCTCCTTGCCGATCTCGTAGGTGTGCTCCGGCCGCCAGTTGAGCCGGACTCTCCTGCCTGGGGCCTCGAGCACCTGCTGCGAGGACGTCTCGAGGTTTTGCTGGACGACGACGAGCTCGCCGCCGGCGTCCAGGTCGACGACGTAGCGGGTGACCATGCCGGCGTAGACGACGTCGCGCACGACGCCCGGCTCGCCGTCGCCGTCCTCGGCCATATGGATCTTCTCCGGGCGAATCGTGAAGCGCCTGCCGTTGCGCTCGAGCACGTTCGAGACGCCGACGAAGCCTGCGACGAACTCCGTCTCGGGGTGCTCGTAGACGTCGGCGGGCATGCCGATCTGCTCGATGCGACCCTCGTTGAAGACGGCGAGGCGGTCGCTCATCGTGAGTGCCTCCTCCTGGTCGTGCGTCACGTACACGAACGTGATCCCGAGCTCGCGCTGGAGCTCCTTGAGGAACACCTGCATCTCCTGGCGCAGCTTGAGGTCGAGCGCGCCGAGCGGCTCGTCGAGGAGCAGCACGGCGGGGCTGTTGACGATCGCCCGCGCCAGCGCGACGCGCTGCCGCTGGCCGCCGGAGAGCTGCACCGGCCGGCGTGCGCCGACGTGGGGGAGGCGGACGCGCTCGAGCACCTCGTTCGCCTTCGCTCGCCGCTCGCGACGACTCACACCCTTCACCCGCAGCCCGTACTCGACGTTCTCGAGCACCGTCATGTGCGGGAAGAGCGCGTAGTCCTGGAAGACGGTGTTGACGTCGCGCTCCGATGGCGCGGTGTTCGTCACGTCGACGCTCGCCAGCTCGACGCGTCCCGTATCGGGACGCTCGAAGCCCGCGATCACGCGCAGCGTCGTCGTCTTTCCGGAGCCGGACGGGCCGAGCAGGGTGAAGAACTCCCCTTGGGCTATTTCGAGGTCGAGGCCGGCGATCGCCACGACGTCGCCGTAGCTGCGCCGGATCCCCTCGAGCCGGACCGCCGGCGCCGCCGCCGGCACCGCCCTCTCGGAGCTAGCCGGACTCAGCAAGGCTGCCAAGCGCCTCCTCGAGGATCCCGAGCCCCCGCTCCAGCTCGTCGTCCGTCGCCGAGAGCGGCGGCAGCAGCCGGATCACGTTCCCGTAGAGACCGCACGAGAGCACGATCAGCCCCTTCTCCCGCGCCGCGGCGGTCACGGCCTTCGCCTGGTCGGCGCTCTGCTCGGCGAGTTCGAGCGCGAGCATCGAGCCGAGCCCGCGCACCTCGCCGACGACCGGTTGCCGGGCGGCGATCTCGTCCAGGCGCGTACGCAGCAGCCGCGCGATCTGGTCGGCCCGCTCGCGGAAGCCCGGCGCCGCCAGCTCGTCGAGGACGGCGAGCGCGGCCGCACAGCAGACCGGGTTGCCGCCGAAGGTGCCGCCGAGCCCGCCCGGATGCACCGCGTCCATGATCTCGGCGCGGCCGGTGACTGCCGCGAGCGGCAACCCGCCGCCGAGCGTCTTCCCGGCCGCCATCAGGTCCGGCTCGATTCCGTAGTGCTCGATCGCCCACATCGGACCGGTGCGGCCGCAGCCTGCCTGCACCTCGTCGTCGACGTAGAGGATGCCGTGGCGCTTGCACAGCTCGTACAGCGCCGTCACGAACTCGGGCGGCATGGCGATGAAGCCGCCCTCGCCCTGCACCGGCTCGAGCACGATGCACGCCACCTCTGCCGGGTCGACGTCCTGCCTGAAGAGCAGCTCCAGCCCGTGCAGCGCGTCCTCGGTCGTCACGCCGCGGTACGCGTACGGCGCCGGCGCGCGGTAGACGTCGGTGGCGAGCGGCCCGAAGCCCTGCTTGTAGACGAGCTTCGAGGTCATCGCCATGGTCAGGTTCGTCCGGCCGTGGAAGGCGCGGTCGAAGACGACGACCCCGGCGCGGCCGGTCGCGGCGCGCGCGATCTTGACGGCGTTCTCGATCGCCTCCGCGCCCGAGTTGAGCAGGATGGACTTCGTGGCCGCATCGCCCGGCCAGAGCTCGTCGAGCCGGCGGCAGACCTCGATGTACGGCTCGTACATCCCGACCATGAAGCACTGGTGCAGGTACCGGTCGACCTGCTCGTGAATCGCGCGGACGACGCCGGCCGGCCCGTGGCCGAGGTTCTGGCAGGCGATGCCGCCGGCGAAGTCGAGGTATTCGCGGCCCTCGGCGTCCCAGACGCGGGCGCCCCAGGCCCGGGTGACGACGAGGTCGGACGCGGCGATCCCGCGCGGGACGTACCGCTCGCGCGCCTGCATCACCTCGGCGGTGGCCGCCGCACGTTCGTCTACGCGCATCCCGGCGGAGATTATCTCCTGGGGTGATGCAAGGATTCAACGGGGATCGGTCGCGCAATGCGTGGCGCGGCGGGGCGTTTCCTGCGCAATGCGCAACTCGGTAGGCTCGCGGCGTGCGCCCGCTCTCGCCGCAGTTCCGCCCCTATTCGTGGGCGCTCTCGACGGCGGAGATCGCGAGGCTCGCCGGGATCGCGCCGGCAGCCGTGCTCCGCTTCGACGGCAACACGCCGCCGGAGCCGTCGCCGACGGCGCGCCCGGAGACGATCGCCGACGCGCTGGAGCGGATTCAGAGCTACCGCCACGGGGGCTTTCCCGAGCTGCTGCGGGCGATCGCGGTCTACAACGGCGTCGAGCCGGAGCAGGTCGTGCTCGGCGCCGGCGCGGACGACCTCCTGATGCTCTGCGCACGCTCGTACGCCGGGCCGGGCGACAGGATCGCAATCGCGTACGAGCCGACGTACCCGCTCTACCGCGTGGCGGCGTGGGTGGCCGGCGCAGACGTGGGCGACGAGGATCCCGTGCTGACCTTCGTCTGCCGGCCGCACAACCCGAGCGGGGCGATGGTCGAGCTGCCGGAGACGCGGCCGCTCGTCGTCGACGAGGCCTACTTCGAGTACGGCGGCCAGACGGCGGTGCCGCTGCTCGGCGACGGCGTGATCGTCGTGCGGACCTTCTCGAAGGCGTTCGGGCTCGCGTCCGCACGGATCGGCTACGCGCTCGCGGACACGGACACGGCGGCCGAGCTGAACGAGCGCCAGCAGCCGGCGCCGGTCTCGACGCTCGCGGCGGCGCTCGCGCTCGCCGGCCTCGAGGCGGGCCCGCCCGACGTGTCCGCGACGATCGCCGAGCGCGGGCGGCTCGGGCAGTGCCTGCGTTCGCTCGGGCTCGAGCCGCTGCCCTCGTTCACGAACTTCGTGCTCGTCCCGCACGAGCGCGCGGGCGGGCTCTACGACGCGCTTCTCCACCGCGGCCTCGCCGTCCGGCCGTCGCCGAGCGCGATCCGGATCACCGTGCACCGGCCGGACGCGGACGACCGCCTCCTGGCCGCGCTCGCCGAGCTCGTCTAGTCCCTACCCGATCGGGGTGACGCCCGAGAGGACGTAGTGGTCGCCGTCGAGCCGGCAGACGATCCCGATGTGAGCGCCGAGCGAGAGCTTCGCCGCCGCGGCGGCCGAGTCGGCGGCCGTCGTGATCCGGCACGTGAGCGGAGTGCCGCCGTCGTCGAGGCTCAGCGCCACGCCGGTCGAGGAGAGGGACGTGACGACGCCGCGCCCGTCGCGGCTGGACGGCAGTGCAGGCGGCGGAGGCGGAGGCGGGGGCGGAGGCGTCGTGTGCGTGTCGCCGCCCGGCGGCGTTCCGTCGACAGGCGCCGCAGAGACGAGGGCGCCGTCACCGTTGCAGACCACGACGATGCCGGCGCCGACGGGGAAGACCGGCTGGAGCGAGCCGAGCTGGCCGCTGGTGATCGAGCACGTCAGCGAGGTGCCGTCGTCGCGCATGACGGTGATCGAGCCGCCGCCGAGCGCGGCAACCTTGCCGCGCGCGTCCTTCGCGCCGCTCGTGGAGGGGGGCGCGGTCGGCGGCGGGGGCGTCGTCGGCGAGTCGCCGCCCGGCTTCGGCTTGCCAGCGGTACCCGTGCCCTGGCTCGAGGTGCCCTTCGTCGCGTTGTCGTGGCCGGGCGTGCCGACGCGCCCGAGGGCGACGAGCACGAGCGTGCCGCCGTCCCGGCGGCAGGCGATCTTGAAGCGGCCGCCGAGCTTCAGCTTCGCCACCGAGGCCGTCGCGCGGTCCGGCACCGAGCACGTGAGGGCGGCGTTGCTCCCCGTGACGGTCACCGAGCCGGACGCGTTGGCGGTCAGCGTGCCGACGAGCGTCCGACCGTGGGGCGTTCCGTCTGCGAGCGCGAGTGCCGGTACGCAGAGCGCGAGAATCGAGAGCACCACAAAGAGCCGCCGCATCCGCAGACCGTAGTCATGCGCGTCCCACACGTCTCCCCCGTCGTGGGGAGTGCCGCGAGATTCCCTCGAATGAGTGGACGCGCCTGCTCTAGAGATCGAGGTCGACGCTCTCGAGCACGATCGACTGGGCAAGCGGGTCGTGCGGGTCGATCTGCTCCACCTCGCAGCGGGCGCCCTCGGCGATCGTGCCCAGCGTCGCGTCGACGAAGTGCTCGACGAAGTGCTCCGGCGTCATGTGCGACATCGGCCCGATGCGCACGCGCACGCCGGTGACGGCCACGGCGTGCTCACGGGCCGCGACCGCCTCGATCTCGCGCACGAGGTCCGCCAGGAGCACGCGCTCGTGCATCAGCGCCCCGACTCGAGCTCGCGGCGGATCGACGCGGCCACGAGCGCGGCGGCGGTCGCGACCGCCTCGGTGAGCTCTGCGCCGGTGTCGAACACGGCGCCTTCGATCCCGTAGACGATCGTGCGGCCCGGTAGCCGGTCGAGCGCGCGGGCGAGCTCGACGGCCTCGGCCACGCCGAGCAGATGGGTCGAGGAGCGGCCGAGCTCCGGCGGCAGCGGCCCGTCGTGAGCGGCGATCCGGCGGATCGTTCCCGGCTGCGCGCCGGACTGCGTCGCGTCGACCACGATCGTCCGCTCGCAGCCTTCCCAGGCCGAGAGCAGCGATACCGGCTCGCCCTCGCACTCGAGCACGCGCACGTCCTTCGGGAGCGTTCCCTCGAGCGCGCGGGCGACTACCAGCCCGACCCCGTCGTCGCCGCGCAGCTCGTTGCCGACGCCGACGACGCAGGTGGTCATTCGCGCTCGACCTCCAGGGTCAGGAAATGGGTCGCGCAGGAGATGCACGGATCGTAGTTGCGGATCGCCTGCTCGCAGCGCAGGCGCAGCTCCTCCTCGGGCATCGAGGCGTGCGCCGAGACGAACGCGAACAGGTCTTCTTCGATCGATCGCTGGTTCTGCGACGTGGGCGGGACGATCTTCGCGTCGAGGATCGCGCCGCCGGCGCCGAGCCGGTAGCGGTGGTAGAGGACGCCCCGCGGGGCTTCGCTCGCGCCGTGACCCCAGCCCGTCTGCGGCACGACCTCGACGGCCGGCTCCGCCGGCTCCTCGTACTCCGCGACCAGCCGCAGCGCCTCGTCGCAGGCGTGCACGAGCTCGACCGCGCGCACGATGATCGAGCGGAAGGGGTTCTGCACGACCTTCTCAAGCCCTACCTCGTCGGCCGCGGCGAGCGCGTCGGGGGAAAGCAGCCCGCGATGCAGCGCATAGCGTGCAAGAGGGCCGACGAGGTAGGAGCCGCGCTCGCGCAGGCGCGCGTGCAAGGCGTTGGAGTGCTCGACGTGCTCCTCGACGATGTGGTCGTAGAACTCGGCGATCGGAATGTCGAGGCCACGCGTCGAGACGAGACGCGCGCCGCGGTCGATCGGGTACTCGCCGCCGGCGTCGAGCGCGACGAACTCGTAGTCCTGCTCGAGCTCGGGAAAGTCGAGCCCAGCGACGATGCGCACGGTCTCGAGCGAGGCCGCCTTCGCCCACTCGAGGTCGGGGACGAGGGCCTCGAGCTGCGCGCGGGACGGTGTCTTGTACCAGCCGCCGACCTTCACGTTGATGGGGTGCACCTCGCGCCCGCCGACGACGCGCATCACCTCGTTGCCGATCTTCTTCAGGCGCAGCGCCGTCTCGACGAGCTCTGGGTTGATCTTGGCGAGCTCCACGGCGCTCGCGACGCCGAGGAAATCGGGCGCGTGGAGCATGAAGATGTGGAGCGTGTGCGACTCGATCCACTCGCCGCAGTAGAGCAACCGCCGGAGCGCGTGTAGCTGTCCGTCGACCTCGACGCCGGCGAGCGACTCCATCGCCAGGCAGGAGCTCATCTGGTAGGCGACGGGGCAGATGCCGCAGATGCGGGCGGTGATGTCCGGCGCCTCGGTGAACTGCCGGCCGCGGAGGAAGGCCTCGAAGAAGCGCGGCGGCTCGTAGATCTTCAGCTGCACGTCGACGACCCGGTCGCCGCGCATGCGCACGCGCATTCCGCCCTCGCCCTCGACGCGCGCGAGGTAGTCGGTGCGGATCGTCTTCGTCTTCGTCGCCGCGTCACTCATGGAAGGTCGCCTGTCGCCGGAACTGGGGTGTGTTGCCGTTGATGCCCCGGAACGCGTGCAGCAGCTTCTGCTCGTCGGCGCCCAGCTCGCGCCACTGCGCGGCGAGCGCCTCCGTGTTCGCCTGTTCCTTCGGCCCGAAGCAGGCGAAGCAGCCGCGCGCGTAGAGCGGGCAGAGGGCGCCGCAGCCGGCCTGCGTCACGGGGCCGAGGCAAGGCACGCCCTTCGCCACCATCACGCACGGGACGCCGGCGCGCTTGCACTCGACGCAGACGCTGTAGCTCGAGACGTTCGGGCGCCTGCCGGCGAGGAACGCGCTGACCACCTCCAGCAGCTGCCTCTTGTTGATCGGGCAGCCCTGGAGCTCGAAGTCGACTTTCACGTGGTCCGCGATCGCCGTCGACGTCCGCAGCGTCGAGATGTACTGGGGCTGCGCGTACACGGCCGAGATGAAGTCGGGCAGGTTCCCGAAGTTGCGCAGCGCCTGGATCCCGCCGCTCGTCGCACAGGCACCGATCGAGACGAGGAACTTCGAAGCGCGCCGGATCTCGTGGATCCGCTCGGCGTCGTGCGGCGTCGTGATCGAGCCCTCGACGAGCGTCAGATCGTACGGCCCCTTCGCCGTCGCGCTCGACGCCTCGAGGAAGTACGCGATCTCGACCGCGCCGGCCACTGCGAGCAGCTCGTCCTCACAGTCGAGCAGCGAGAGCTGGCAGCCGTCGCAGGAGGAGAACTTCCACACTGCGAGCCGCGGCCGGTCGCCGTTCAGCACCTTGTGCTTGCCCCTGTGCCCGTTGGTCGCGCTCACAACTGTGGCACCCCCATCAGCGATTCGAGGTAGTCCCAGGAATAGACCGGGCCGTCGCGGCAGACGAGTGTCGGGCCGCACTGGCAGTGGCCGCAGAGGCCGATCCCGCAGCGCATCGTCCGCTCCATCGAGACGTAGATCCGGTCGGCCGGGATGCCCGCCTCGACGAGCGGGAGGGCGGTAAACCGCATCATGATCTCTGGCCCGCAGACGAGCGCGACGGTGTCCTCGGGATCGAAGCGCGCGCCGGGGATCAGCTTCGGGACGACGCCGACCCGGCCGTGCCACTCGGTCGTCGCCGCATCGACGGTGACGGAGACGTTCGCATCGAGGCGCGCCCGCCAGCGCTCGAGCTCGCGGCGGAAGAGCAGATCCTCGGGCGTGCGCCCGCCGTAGAGAAGCGTCACCTCGCCGTACTCCTGGCGATGCGCGAGCGCGTGATAGAAGGCGGGCCGCAGCGGGGCGAGCCCGACGCCGCCGGCGACGATCAGCAGATCCTTGCCGCGCGCAGCCTCGATCGGCCACCGGTTGCCGAAGGGGCCGCGCACGCCGAGCACGTCGCCGGCGCGGGCCGCGCAGAGCGCGTTCGTGACGGCGCCGACCGCCCGGACCGTGTGCACGAGCGTCGTGCCGGTCTTCTCGACGTCGCCGCTCGTGGAGATCGGCACCTCGCCGACGCCGAAGGCGTAGAGCATGTCGAACTGGCCGGGACCGATCGGCTCGATCGCGTCGGCGACCGGCTCGAGCTCGAGCGTCCAGTTGTCGTGGTTCTCGCGCCGCTTGTCGACGACCCGGTAGGGCAGCGGCGCCATCGAGCCGCGCACGGCGGCCGAGGCCTCAATGCTCGCGGTTGCCATAGACGTCCATCAGCTGCAGGCGCGTAGCCTGGAGACGGTTGACGAGAACCTGGGCGAAGCGGGTGAGGAGAGCGTACCCGAGCGCGGGGTCCTCCTCGCACTTCTTGCGCAGGCAGGCGCCGTCGAACTGCACGGCGCGGACGAGCTCGACGGCGCGGCCGGTGAAGTGCCAGCGGTAGGGCTCGAGCAGCCACGACCAGCCGACGATCTCGCCCTGGCCGACGGTCTCGACGGTCACGTCGGGGCGGTTCGGCACGTCCTGGTCGAGCGCGACGACCCCGTGGCGGACGAGGAAGAACACGTCCGCCTGCTCGCCCTCGCGGAACAGCCGCTCGCCGGCGGCGAAGACGACGTTCTGGCCGCAGCCCGCGATCAGCTCGAGCTGCTCCTGGTCGAGCCCCGCGAAGACGGGACTCTCGGTGATCAGTGCGTCAAGCGTGCGCATGCTGTTCCTCCTCGGCGCGGATTGCCCGCACCTCCTCGCGAATGTCGATCCCGACGGGGCACCAGGCGATGCAGCGTCCGCAGCCGACACAGCCGAGCGAGCCGAACTGGTCCTCCCAGGTGGCGAGCTTGTGCGTCAGCCACTGGCGGTAGCGGGCGCGCGTCGTCGGGCGCGTGTTGCCGCCGTGCACCTCGGCGTACTGGACGGAGAAGCACGTATCCCAGACGCGCGTGCGTTCGGCGGTCGAGCCGTCGAGCGCGGAGGCGTCTTCCACGTGTGTGCAGAAGCAGGTGGGGCAGACGAGCGTGCAGTTGGCGCACGAGAGGCAGCGCTCGGCGACGGCGTCCCAGCGCTTCGCCTCGAGATTCCGCATGAGGAGATCGTGGAGATCCGTGCTATCGAAGCGGCCCTCCATGTCGCGCGCTGCGCGCGCGACTATCGCGGCGGCTGCATCATGGTCGGTGGCGGTTGCGGGATGGACCGGCAGCTCGGCCAGCACGGCTTTGCCGGCGGCGGAGCCGGCTCGGACAAGGAAGCGATGCTCGCCGTCCTCCAGCAGTTCGGTCAAGGCCAGGTCGAAACCCTCGGTGGCCTCCGGGCCTCCGCCGACCGACGTGCAGAAGCAGAGGTCGGAGGGGTCGCCGCAGTCGGCGGCGACGAGGAAGACGTCGGCGCGCCGGGCGGCGTAGTCGCGGTCCTGGTAGTCGCCCTGGAGGAAGACGCGGTCCTGGATCGCGATCGCGGCCAGCTCGCAGGGGTGGACGCCGATGAACGCCGTCGGCTCTGCCGCCGGCGGCTCCTCGTCGACCGCGAAGCCGCCGTTCTGCTTGCGAGCCTGCCAGAGGCGGACCCGCGGCGGCAGCAGCTCGGCCTTCCACGAGTGCGGCCCGACCGCGTAGCCGAACAGCGCCTCGTCCTCGCGGCGGGCGAGCCGGTACGAGGCGGGCGCCTGCTCGTCTGTCCAGCCGGCGGGGAGAGCGGCGGCCGAGGCGAGCTCGGCGTACACGATCGCGCCGTCGCGGACGGTTGGGCCGACGAGCCGATAGCCACGGCCTCGCAGCGCGTCGAGCAGCGTGTCGAGATCCGCGGCAGCGAGCGTCACGGCCTCGGTTGTGGCCTGTGTGGGCACGGGGCCCCTCCTTCCGTCTCGAAGACTCTTCCGCAGTCCGTGCAGCGGCATCGGTGCTCCGCCGGATCGCGCTGCGGCTTTCCCGCGCGCGGCCAAGTGGGTTCCGCCGATGCCGTCGGGGCGGGGGCTCGTCACGCTTGCTACGTGATCGTGAGCAGCGTGGAGCGCCGCCGCTTCCGGGTGCGCGGACTCGTGCAGGGCGTCGGGTTCAGGCCCTTCGTCCACCGGCTGGCGCGCTCTCGCGGGCTGGCCGGTTTCGTGCTCAACGACGGCGAGGGCGTGGTGATCGAAGCCGAGGGCGCTCCGGTCGAGCTCGACGCCTTCGCGGTCGACCTCGTCGAGGGCGCGCCCGGCCTGGCGCGCGTCGAGTCCCTCGTCGCCGAGCTGGTCGCGCCACGCGGCGAGCGCGAGTTCTCCATTCGTGCGAGCGACGGCGGGCACGTCCTTGCCGCGGCGATCGTCCCGCCGGACGTCGCCACCTGCGACGACTGCCTGCGCGAGCTGTTCGACCCGGCGGACCGCCGCTACCGCTACCCGTTCCTCAACTGCACGCAGTGCGGGCCGCGCTTCACGATCGTCCGCTCGGTTCCGTATGACCGCGCACGAACGACGATGGCGTCCTTCGAGCTGTGCGAGGACTGCCGGCGCGAGTACGAGGACCCCTTCGACCGCCGCTTCCATGCCGAGCCGATTGCCTGCCCGGTGTGCGGGCCGAGGCTGTCGCTGCCGCTCGGTGACGCGGTCGCGCTCCTCCGCGACGGCGGCATCGTCGCCGTGAAGGGCCTGGGCGGCTATCACCTCGCGTGCGACGCGGGCAACGAGGAGGCCGTCGCCCGTCTTCGCGCACGCAAGCACCGCGAGGAGAAGCCGCTCGCGCTGATGAGCGGTGACCCGGACGCGCTCTGCCTGGTGGCGCCGGAGGAGCGCGTGCTGCTGGAGGCGCCGGCGAGGCCGATCGTGCTCATGCGGCGCCGCGAGGGCGCGCTGCTCGCGGCGTCGGTCGCTCCCGGCTCGCCCTGGCTCGGCGTGATGCTCCCGTACACGCCGCTGCATCACCTGCTCTGGCACGACCTGCAGCGGCCGATCGTGCTCACGAGCGGCAACCTCAGCGACGAGCCGATCGCCTTCGACGACGACGAGGCGCGGCGCCGGCTCGGCGGCATCGCGGACGCGTTCCTCGCGCACGACCGATCGATCCACCGCCGCTGCGAGGACTCCGTCGTCCGGCGCGGCGCCGTGCTGCGGCGCTCCCGCGGCTACGCGCCCTCACCGCTGCCGCTGCCGGTCGCCGCCCCCGTTCCGCTCGTCGCGGCCGGACCCGAGCTGAAGAGCACGTTCTGCGTCGCGCGCGGCGCCGAGGCCTTCCTCTCCGCCCATCTCGGCGACCTCGACTCCGAGCCCGCGTACCGCGCCTTCCGCACCGACCTCGAGCTCTACCTCGAGATGCTCACGGTAGAGCCCGCAGCGGTGGCCTGCGACCTGCATCCCGAGTACCTCGCCACGAAGTGGGCGCGCGAGCAGGGGCTACCGCTCGTCGAGGTGCAGCACCACCATGCACACGCCGCGGCGTGCCTCGCCGAGCACGGCGAGCAGGGGCCGGCGCTCGCGCTCGTCTTCGACGGCACGGGGTACGGAACGGACGGGACGCTCTGGGGCGGCGAGCTGCTGCGGGCCGACCTCGCCTCGTTCGAGCGGCTCGCCTGGCTCGAGCCCGTGCCGCTCCCAGGCGGCGAGATGGCCGTGCACGAGCCGTGGCGCATGGCTGCGCTGCACCTGGAGCGCGCCGGGCTGCCGGTGCCGTGGCGGCCGTGGGATTCGGTGCGCGAGAGCCTCGCCGTGAACGCGCCGCTCTCCTCCGGGATGGGTCGCCTCTTCGACGCGGTCGCAGCGGTGCTCGGCGTGCGCGAGTGCGTCACGTACGAGGGGCAGGCGGCGATCGAGCTGGAGCTGCTCGCCGGCTTCGCGCCGGCCGAGCCCTGGTCGTGGCGATTCGGCGAGACGACCGCCCTCGTCGCGCGCGTCGCGGCGGAGCTGGCTGCGGGCCGGCCGCGCGAGGAGATCGCAGCCGCCTTCCACGAGACAGTCGCCGCGTCGTCGGCCACGACGGCATACGCGCTCGCGGACGGATGCGACACCGTCGTCCTCTCCGGCGGATCGTTCCAGAACCAGCGGCTGGCGGCATCGACGCGAGCACGGCTCGAGGCCTACGGCCTGCGCGTCCTCGAGCACCGGCTCGTGCCGCCGAACGACGGCGGCATCAGCTACGGCCAGGCGGCCGTGGCGGCGAGGAGGCTCGCATGTGCCTAGCCGTCCCCGGGCAGATCGTCGAGCGGCTCGACGACGGGCTGGCGAAGGTCGACTTCACCGGCGTGAAGCGCACGGTCAGCGTCGTCTTCACACCGGAGGCCGAGCCGGGCGACTGGGTGCTCGTCCACGTCGGCTTCGCGCTCGCCACGATCGACGAGGACGAGGCGCAGGCGACGCTCGACCTGCTCGGCGAGGCGATCGCGGCGGAGCTGGCGCAATGAAGTACGTGGACGAGTTCCGCGACGGGCGCGCGGCGAAAGCGATCGCGGCGGAGCTGCGCACGCTCGTCGAGCCCGGGCGCCGGGTGAAGCTGATGGAGGTCTGCGGCGGGCACACGCATGCGATCTACCGGCACGGGCTCGACGCGCTGCTGCCGGACGAGGTGGAGCTCGTGCACGGGCCGGGCTGCCCGGTTTGCGTGATCCCGATGGGCCGCGTCGACGACGCGATCTCGCTCGCGGAGCGGCCGGAGGTGACGCTCGCGAGCTTCGGCGACATGCTGCGGGTCCCCGGCGGCCGGCGCCGCTCGCTGCTCGAGGCGAAGGCGCGCGGCGCCGACGTCCGCATCGTCTACTCGCCGCTCGACGCGCTCGAGCTCGCCGTCGCCGAGCCGGAGCGCGAGGTCGTCTTCTTCGGCGTCGGCTTCGAGACGACTGCGCCTGCGACCGCGCTCACGCTTCTGCGCGCAAGCCAACGCGGCATCGGCAACTTCTCGGTCTTTTGCAACCACGTGCTGATCGGGCCGGCGCTGCGCGCCATCCTCGACTCGCCCGAGACGCAGATCGACGGCTTCGTCGGGCCGGGACACGTCTCGACCGTGATCGGCACGCGCCCGTACGACTTCGTCTGCACCGAGTACCACCGGCCGGTGGTCATCGCCGGCTTCGAGCCGACCGACATCCTCCAGGCGGTCGCGATGCTCCTGCGCCAGCTGCGCGAGGGGCGCGCCGAGGTCGAGAACGAGTACGGCCGCGTCGTCCGCACCGAGGGGAACCGCGCCGCGCTCGCGGTGCTCGACGACGTCTTCACCGTGCGCGAGGACTTCGAATGGCGCGGCCTCGGCGCGATTCCGCACAGCGGCCTGCGGATCTCCGACGCGTTCGCCGCCTGGGACGCGGAGCTGCGCTTCGAGGTGCCCGGCGCACGGATCGAGGATCCGAAGGCATGCCGTTGCGGCGACGTGCTCCGCGGCATGGCGAAGCCGTACGAGTGCGGCGTCTTCGGGACGGCGTGCACGCCCGAGCAGCCGCTCGGCACGTGCATGGTCTCGAGCGAGGGCGCGTGCGCGGCGTACTACGCGTACGGGCGGCATCGCCGCCATGAGAAGCTCCCTGTGTGAGCGTCGCTCGCCTTCAGCTCGCTCCCGTGGGGGAAACCGTGTTTCCCCCACGAGCCCCCTTCTTCGAAGGACGTGCGGGGGAACCTCCCGGTTCCCCCGCAAGAACCTCGACCCCTCCCCCTACCCATCGGCCGAAGATCGGCCGATGAGTGAGGCCGTCGTCACGCTGGCGGACGGCGCCGGCGGCAAGGCGTCCCGCCGGCTCGTCGAGGAGCTGTTCCTCGAGGAGCTGCGCAACCCGCTGCTCGAGCCTCTCGGCGACAGCGCCGTCGTCTCGGTGAACGGGACGCGGCTTGCGTTCACGACCGACGCGTACGTCGTGCGGCCGCTGCGCTTCCCCGGCGGCGACATCGGCGAGCTCGCGGTCAACGGGACGGTGAACGACCTCGCCGTAGCGGGCGCGACGCCGCTCGCGCTGACGGCCGGCTTCGTGCTCGAGGAGGGCTTCCCACTCGACGAGCTGCGCGCTATCGCCGGTTCGATGGCGCGCGCCGCGCGCGACGCTGGTGTCTCCGTGGCGGCCGGCGACACAAAGGTCGTCGAGCGCGGCGCTGCCGATGGTCTCTACGTGACGACCGCGGGAATCGGATTGATGGACCCACGCGTCGAGCTCGACGCGAGCCGCGTCCGGCCGGGCGACCGCGTGCTCGTGTCCGGCGGGATTGCCGAGCACGGGATCGCGGTCATGTTCGCGCGCGGCAACCTGGCGCTCGAGCTGGACGTCGAGAGCGACACCGCGCCGTTGCACGAGCTGACCGCTGCGCTGTGCGCGCTCGGCCCGTCGCTGCGCTGGATGCGCGACCCGACGCGCGGCGGGCTCGCGACGACGCTGAACGAGCTTGCGGCTGGCGCCGGCGCGACGGTCGTGCTCGAGGAGGAGGCGATCCCGGTGCGTGACGACGTTCGTGCCGCCTGCGAGATCCTCGGCATCGACCCGCTCTACGTCGCGAACGAGGGGAAGCTCGTCGCGGTCGTGGCCGCCGAGGCGGCCGGAGCCGCGCTCGCGGCGCTGCGCGCCCATCCGCTCGGCGCCGGCGCGGCGCTCGTCGGCGAGGTCCGCGCGGACGACCTTCCGCTCGTCCTCGTCGACACGCCGTACGGCGGCAGCCGGATCGTCGACATGCTCGTCGGCGACCCGCTGCCCAGGATCTGCTAGGGAACGGTCGTCAGCGCAGTCCCCATTTAGCAGGATCGGGGAGGACCACGTTCGTCGCGACCTCCTGCAAGGTCGCAGCCTCGTCATTCGGGAGGCCGGCGCGATAGTGGAGCCCCGCCGGACTCTGCCTGAAGATGGTTGCGTAGAAGACGCAGGCCGCCAGGTAGGTCCCCTCCACCGTGGGGTGGCTGCCGTCGTCCTGCCAGAGATCGGCCCCCGGCTCCTGGTAGAGCAGGGTCCACCAGGCATATCCGACTGGAGCGACGGCGGCGTTCTGCTCCCCGGCGATGGCGAGATACCCGTCGTCGATCGCCGATTGCATGCTGCTGTAGTCGGCCATGCCGGCCTCCGGCCAGCCGTCGCGGTGTGCCCAGGTGAGGAAGAAGACCGGCTCGGCCCCCGCGGCGCGGACCATGCGGACGAGCTGGCGAGCGGCCGGGTACATCTCACCCTGGCGAGCCGAGGCGACCGACGGGATCTGGCTCTGCTCCTGGAGAACGACGATGCCCCACCTTGCCGAAGCCAGCTTTGGCGCCGTCTCCGCGGACGCCGCGTGATCGGCGAACGTCGCGCCACCTTCGGCCACCATCCCGGTTTCGACACTGTGGCCCCCGGAGGCCGCGAGGGTCGCGAACATGGTCGGGAGGTCGTTGACGAAGGTGTAGCTGTTGCCGATGAAGAGGACGCGGGTGCACGCAGCGGAATCTCCCGGGCTGCCGCACGCAGAGCTGCCCGAGCAGCCGAGTAGCATCAACACGAGCGCGCCGAGGATCAGGAGAGCTAGGAGGCGTCGCCGCATCACGTTCCCCCGGAGTTATCGACCGGCGGAAGGCTCGGGTAGAGGACTCGTGTCCTAGTTCCCGGCGCTCGGCGAGGCGATCGGTGCCGGGCAGTGCCAGTACTCGTACGTCCCGGTCACCCCCGCACTGCGGCAGGAGTGGCCCGACAGGTCGGGGCGGCCGTCGAGCTTCCCGGGCTGGCACGCCTCCCACTGCGTCCCGTCCGGGAGTGTCTGCACGACCGTGCACGAGCCCGTGAGCCCTGTCATGTGGAGCAGCCGCCCGTCCCTGATCCCGACCATGAGGCCGACGATGACGGCTGCGATCGCGATGACCCCCTTGACCATGCGGCCTTCTTCCCGGAGCCGCAGGGCCGGTCTTCCCTGCAACCGGTATCGGCACCCACGCCGGCCGGCTTTATCCCTCCTGCCGGCGCCGCCACGCTTCGGCGGCGGCGCGGCCCTCGGCACGCGTCGTACTCCGTCAGCCCTTCGTGCAAGGGCTGGGGCAGCCGGATCCCGTCCGGCGCGTCGCCGTAGCCCCAGCACGCCGGGTCGTGATGCGGCGGGATTACGTCTGCCACACCGTCTCGAACGTGCCGAACCGCAGCTCCTGCTCGTAGTAGAAGCGCGTGTCGTCCACGCGGCGCATGTACTCCTCGCGGTGCTCGGCGGCGAAGGCGTTGTACGTGTCGGCCGACTCCCACCGGTCGACGACGAAGTAGCGGCCGTGGTTCTCGACGTCGCGCAGGAGCTCCGTGCCGACGTACCCGCTGCCCTGCCGGAAGAACTGCGCCCACTCGCCGTCCGCGCCGTAGACACGCTCGAACTCGGCGGTGTCCCGCACCTCGTAGGAGAAGACGAGCGCGATCACGTCGACGATTCTTAGCAGGCGCCCGCGCTAAGGTCCCGCGGATGAGCGCCGAGCCGCTGGCCGACGAGGCCCCGCCGGAGGACCGCAGCGCCTACGCGGGCGTGCTCCGCTTCTACGAGCTCGCGAAGCACCAGGAGTGGATGGTGCGAGACCTGCCGTGGGGCGAGATCCCGCCGGTACCCGAGGGGAAGGGCTCGCCGCAGCGCCAGGCGCGCCGCCTCGACGTCTGGCGCTCGGTCGTGATGCAGCAGCTCCAGGCCGACGTGCTCGCGGTCGAGATGTCGGCGCAGCTGCTGAACACGGCGCCCGACCCCGAGGCGAGGCTCTACTACTCGACGATGGTGCAGGACGAGTCGCGCCACACCGAGGCGTGGCTGAAGCTGATCGTCCAGGTCGGCGGCGAGGGGGAGCGCGACCCGCATCTCGACACGCTCGGGCACATGTTCCTCGAGGCCGACTCGCTCGAGGAGAAGGTCTTCCTGATGCAGGTCTTCTTCGAGCGGCTGATCATCCCGCGCTTCCGGCTGATCGCGCGCTCGTCGCGCGGGACGATCCTCGAGGACCTCTGCAACCGCCTTGCGATCGACGACGGCATCCACCACGGCGCCGGCATGGCGTATGAGCGCGTGCTCCTCGCAGGCGCGCCGCCGAAGGTGGAGGCGACGCTGATCGCGGCGGCGAACCGGATGCTGCCGGAGTTCGCCGCGCACGCACTCTGGCGCCCGAAGGCGCGCGAGATGATCGGCCAGCTGATGGAGGCGCGCGACCGGGAGCGGCTGAAAACCGAGCTGAACCACGGGGTACGCCTCGCGAAGTCTCTTGGTCTCGACGTCTCGGACGTGGCACTGCCCTTCTGACACCGACGACCGCAACCTGGTTAAACCAGGTTGCGGCCTTTGACGTCAGCGCAACCCGCCGCGCTCGAAGTGCGCGCGGAAGAAGTTCTCCGAGCCGGCGGTCGCCATCGCCGCGGAGGCGCTGATCTCCAGGGCGAGGGCGGCCGCGGCGACGATCTGGGCGAAGCGGTAGACCTTGCCGACGCCGGCGCAGCCCATGAGCGCGAGCCACTCGCGCGCGGTCGGGAGTGTCGTGCCGCCGCCGACGGTGCCGACCTCGAGGCCGGGGAAGCGGATCGAGACGTGCAGGCCGCCCTCGACGCGGCGGCCGGTGCCGTGTGCCATCGAGCTCGTGCCGACCATGCCGACGTCCTGGCCCGTTGCGGTAAAGACCGCGGCCACCGCGGACGCGGGCGTGAACGCGACCGACTGCATTCCCGAGGCGACGGCGCCGTGCGTCCCGACCCAGGCAAGCTCCTCGAGGTCTGCGGCGGTCGTGCGCAGCACCTGCCGGATCGCATCGTCCGTGAGCGTCGCCTCGGCGACGACGGTCTTGCCGTGGCCGGACTGGAAGTACTCGTACGACGGCTTCTTGTCGCCGCCCATGTTCGCCTCGAGCGCGACGCGCTCGATCTGCACCGGCGCATTCGGCGAGACGAATGCCATGTTCAGCGCGTACGCGTTGCGCGTCATCATGTTCGGCCCCACGGCGTCGCCCGTCGTGAAACGCCAGAGCACGTGGCACATCGGCCCGACGACATGCGTCTTCGCCTCGCGCAGGACGGCGTACTGCGACAGCTCGGGCATGTCGGCCTTGCGCAGCCAGTCGCGCATCTCGCCGACGCGCGCCTCGATCCAGCGCGCGAGCGTGAGCGCGTCGCCGGCGTCGCGGCAGACGAAGCACGACGCACGCGTGATCCGGTCGGCGACGACGTACGTGCGGAAGCCTCCGGACTCCGCGACCGCTTTCGCACCGCGCTGCAACGAGACCGTCAGCCCGCCCTCCGTGTGCGCGAGCGGCACCACGACCTCCTCCCCCGAGCGGCCGGTCTCGACGACCTCGCCGTCCTCGGAGAGCTCGTAGCTCCCGAGCGAGACCTGCAGCTGCGCGACCGACACCGGGATCACCGCCACGCCGGTCACCGACTCGGCAGCCTTCGCGTAGGGGGCGAGGTCCGCCGAGGTCACGGCGCCGTCGAGGCCGAGCGCCTCCTGGCGCGCGGCGATCGACGCCGGGTCGTTCTTGCGGGGCAGTCGCTTCCCAGTCGCCACGGGGGCATTCTGGCGTAACCTCGGGCCGATGTCCGCCACGCTCATCGACGGCAAGGCCCTCGCGGCGAAGGTGCGCGAGGAGGTCGCCGCCGAGGTGGCGGAGCTCGGCGAGCTCGGGCTCGCCACGGTGCTCGTCGGCGACGACCCTGCCTCCGACATCTACATCCGCGGCAAGCAGAAGGCCGCCCAGGGTGTCGGCATCAATGCGCGGGACATCCGTCTGCCGGCGGAGGCGAGCGAGGAGGAGCTGCTCGCCCTGCTCGCCGAGCTGAACGCAGACGACGCCGTCGACGGGATCCTCGTCCAGCTGCCGCTGCCGGACCATATCGAGGAGGCGAAGGCGATCGGCGCCGTCGATCCGGCGAAGGACGTCGACGGGTTCAACCCGGTCAACGCGGGGCTGCTCTACCTCGGCCGGCCGGCGCTCGTGCCCGGGACGCCGCTCGGGATCATGCGCATGCTCGCCGAGTACGGGATCGAGACGAAGGGCGCGCACGCCGTCGTCGTCGGCCGCTCGAACATCGTTGGCAAGCCGATGGCGCACCTCCTGCTCCAGGGCCACGCAACGGTCACGATCTGCCACTCGCGCACGCGCGACCTCGAGCGGTTCACGTCCGACGCGGACATCCTCGTCGCGGCGGTCGGCAGGCTCCACGTGATCACGGCCGACATGGTCAAGCCGGGTTCGACCGTGATCGACGTCGGGATGAACCGCACCGACGACGGGCTGTTCGGCGACGTCGACCCGGCGGCGGCGGAGCGCGCGGCGTGCATGACCCCGGTGCCGGGCGGCGTCGGTCCGATGACGATCGCGATGCTCCTGAAGAACACCGTCGCCGCCGCTCGGGCGCGCCGCAACTTGGGTATTGCCAAGTCCGCAGGCTGAGTTCTAGACTCCGGCTGTTTCACTGTCGGTCGGCGGCTCGGTGCCCGGGCCGTCGTGGTTTGTGCTTAGGAGGATCAGTTGGCTGAGGGCACCGTTAAGTGGTTCTCGAACGAGAAGGGCTACGGCTTCATCGAGCGTGAGGGCGGAGACGACGTCTTCGTCCACTTCTCGGCGATCACGATGGACGGCTACAAGTCGCTGACCGAGGGCCAGCGGGTGTCATTCGAGGTTGTGCAGGGCCCGAAGGGCGCGCAGGCCGCGAACGTCCAGGCAATCTAGAGAACCTGTCGGACTCATAAGTATCGCGAGGGGCCCCGACAGGGGCCTCTCGCGTTTCTGGAAGGATCTTCCGAGTGGCGAACATCTCCCGCGAACAACTCCTCCACGTCGCGCGTCTGGCCCGCCTCGAGCTCCGGGAGGAAGAGCTCGAACGGCTCGAAGCGCAGCTCAACGACATCCTCACCGCAGTCGGAAAGGTGTCGGAGCTCGACCTTTCCGACGTGCCGCCGACCTCGCATCCGCTCGCCGTCGTCAACGTCTGGGGCGCCGACGAGCCGCGGCCGTCCCTGCCGGTCGACGATGCGCTCACCAACGCGCCGCAGCGGGAGGGCGCCTACTTCAGGGTTCCGCCGGGGGGCTCGTCGTGATCGACACGCTGCGACTGACCGCAGAGGAGGCCGCCCGGCTGCTGCGCGAGCGCGAGGTCAGCGGGGCCGAGCTGTTCGCCGCCTACCGGCAGGCGATCGACGAGCGCGACCCCGAGCTGCACTGCTACCTGCACGTGTGCGAGGACGAGGGCGGCGAGGGGGTTCCGATCGCGATCAAGGACGTGATCGGGACGCGCGGCATCCCGACCACCGCCGGCTCGCGGATCCTCGAGGGCTACGTTCCCGTCTACGACGCGACGGTGGTCGCACGCTGCAAGGCGCACGGGCTGAAGATCCTCGGCAAGACGAACACGGACGAGTTCGCGATGGGCTCGTCGACGGAGAACTCGGCCTACGGTCCGACGCGGAACCCGTGGGACCCCGAGCGCGTGCCCGGCGGCTCCGGCGGCGGCTCGGCGGCGGCCGTGGCAGCGGGTCTGGCCCCGTGGGCGCTCGGCTCCGACACGGGCGGCTCGATCAAGCAGCCGGCCGCGCTCTGCGGCAACGTCGGCTTGCGTCCGACGTACGGCACCGTCTCCCGCTACGGCGTCGTCGCGTTCGCGTCGAGCCTCGACCAGGTCGGGCCGGTGGCGAGGAACGTCCGCGACTGTGCGTACCTGTACTCGATCATCGCGGGGCGCGATCTGTGCGACTCGACGACCGTCGAGCTGCCCGCGCCGGTCGCCCTGCCCGAGGGCGACGACCTGAAGGGGCTGCGCGTCGGCGTCCCGCGCGAGTTCAACGAGCACGAGGCGATCGAGCCCGGCGTGCGCGACGCGGTGCAGCGCGCGATCGAGCTCTGCCGCGGGCTCGGCGCCGAGGTGGGGGAGTGCTCGCTGCCGCACGCTGTCGAGTACGGAATGCCGTGCTACTACCTGATTGCGCCGGCTGAGGCGTCGTCGAACCTCGCCCGCTATGACGGCGTGCGCTTCGGCTACCGCTCCGGCCGCGGCGGCAACCGGCTCGAGATGTACGAGCGCACGCGCGACGAAGGGTTCGGGGACGAGCCGAAGCGCCGCATCATGGTCGGCACCTACGCGCTCTCCGCCGGCTATTACGACGCGTTCTACGGGCAGGCGCAGAAGGTGCGAACCGTGCTTGCGCGCGAGCACGCCGAGGTGTTCGAGCGCTTCGACGTGCTCGTGTCGCCGACGTCGCCGACCGTTGCGTTCGCGTTGGGCGCGCGCACCGCGAATCCGCTCGCGATGTACCTCAGCGACCTGTTGACGATCCCGTCCTGCCTCGCAGGTCTGCCGGGCCTGAACGTGCCGTGCGGACTGTCGGAGGGGCTGCCCGTCGGCCTGCAGCTGATCGGGCCGCAGTTCTCCGAGAACACGCTCTTCTGGGTCGGCCGCGCGCTCGAGCTGGCGATCGGCTTCGACCCCGTCCCGGCGAGGCTCGCCGGATGAAGAGGAGCTTCGCCGACCCGGCGGCCGACTTCGTTCCCGCCGTGGAGCGCGTCTTCGGCGTGCCTCCGCGCGTGCTCGACGGCTCGCGGGCCGTGCTCGTCAACGACGTGAAGCTCACGCTCGAGGCGGGCGAGCGCGAGCTGTGGCTCGTGCGCAGGCTGCCGCCGGCGCTCGAGGACTGGATCGCGATGGTCGAGGTGAACGACGACATCGAGGCGGCTTTGCGAACCGCGAAGGAACGGATCGGCGAGATCGATGTCTGAGTGGGAGCCCGTGATCGGTCTCGAGGTGCACGCGCACCTGAAGACGCGCACGAAGATGTTCTGCCGCTGCGAGCTCGAGTACGGCGCGGCCGAGAACACCCGCACGTGCCCCGTCTGCCTCGCGCATCCTGGCGCGCTGCCCGTGCCGAACGAGCGCGCGATCGAGTTCACGATCAAGCTCGGCCTCGCGCTCGGCTGCGAGATCCCCGAGCGCTCCGTCTTCGCGCGCAAGAACTACTTCTACCCCGACCTGCCGAAGGGCTACCAGATCAGCCAGTACGAGGCGCCGCTGTGCGGGCGCGGCGCATTCGTCGTGCCGACGGCGGAGGGCGAGGAGCGCGTCGGCGTCGTACGCGCGCACCTCGAGGAGGACGCGGCGAAGACGGTGCACGCGGGCGGCGCCACCGGCCGCTCCGTCGGGGCCGACTACAGCCTCGTCGACTTCAACCGTGGCGGTACGCCGCTGCTCGAGATCGTCGGCGATCCGGACCTGCGCTCCGCGGAGGAGGCGCTCCGCTACCTGCGCCTGCTCCGGCAGACGATCGTCGAGCTCGGCATCTCCGACGCGGAGATGGAGAAGGGCACGCTGCGCGCCGACGTGAACGTCTCCGTGCGCAAGCGCGGGGAAGAGGGCTACCGGCCCCGCTGGGAGATCAAGAACATGAACTCGTTCACCTTCATCGGCCGCGCGATCGAGGCGGCGGTGCGCCAGCAGATCGCCGCGCACGAGGCGGGGGAGCCTGTCGAGCAGTCCACCTACGACTACGACCCCGACACCGACCGGCTCACGGTGCACCGCTCGAAGGAGGAGGCGGACGACTACCGCTACTTCCCGGAGCCGGACCTCGTCCCCGTCGAGCCGCCGGCGGAGCTCGTCGAGCGGCTGCGAGCGGAGCAGCCGGAGCTGCCGGGCGCGCGGATCCAGCGCCATGCGGCCGAGATCGGCTTCGAGCGCGCCGACGAGCTCGTGATGACCGGCAACGAGGCGAACGCCGTCCTGCTCGTCGCAGCCGGGCTCGACCTCGACACCGCGGCGACCGTCTCGATGAACCAGCTCGCCGGCAAGACGCTCCTGCCCGAGAACGGCGTGCCGCTCGTCGAGGTGATACGGGCCGGGAACCTCACGCGCGAGGCCTTGAACGCCGCGTTTGCGGCGGCAGCAGAGCGCCCGATCGACGCGGCGGAGTTCCTCGCGCAGACCGCCGTGAGCGACGAGTCCGCACTGGGCCCCGTGATCGAGGCCGTGCTCACGGCCAACCCGCAGCAGGTCGAGACCTACCGCGGCGGCAAGGAGGGCGTGCTCGGCTTCCTCGTCGGCCAGGTGATGCGCGAGACGCAGGGCAAGGCCGACCCGGCCGTCGTCAACCGGCTGCTGCGGAAGAGACTGTCCTCGTAGGCAGGTTGTCGAGCGGTCGAGAGCGCCTGACCGACCTGAAGGAGGACGAAGTCGCGATTGCGGCGCAGCGGCACCGCCGAGGGTGCCGCTGCGCTCACGCGGCGCGGGCGACCTTGAAGTCTCCGCTCACCGTCTTGCCGCGCACGACGACGGTGGGGCCGCTTTCGCCTTCGCCCGGGACGTTCGCGAGCGGCACGTCGGAGCTGAGATCGCCGGAGACGCTGCTCGCGTCGACGTCGACGCTGGAGCCGGCAGCGATGCCGATCTCGATGTCGCCCGAGATGCTCGTGAGCTCCGCGTGGCCCGCGCGGATCGACTCGACGCGGAGGTCACCCGACACCGACTTGGCCACGAGCGAGCCGCCCACCGAGCGGAGACCCACATCGCCGGAGACGCTCTGGATCCGGACGTCGCCGCCGACCGGGTCGAGGCGCACGTCGCCGCTGACGGTCTTCACGACGGCGTCGGCCGCGATCTCGCCGCTCAGGGCGAGGTCGCCGGAGGCCGTCTTCGTCTCGAGCGCAGAGAAGCGGCCGTGCAGCGCCATGTCCGCGGACGCGGTCGCGAGCCGTGCCTTGACGCCGTGCGGCACGTGGACCCGGACGAGCAGGCGGCCGCCGCCGATCGAGAAGTCGCCGACGGCGATCGTGATCCCGAACATGCTTCGCTTGCCGTGGAAGTCGACGACGAGCCGGTCGCCGCGCAGCTCGACGATCGTCTGGTCGACGAGCTTTTCGTCGCCCTCGACGACGACGAACGACTCGTCGCCGTCGATCGTCGTCACGTCGACCTCGCCGGCCGGGATGACCACCTCGAGATTGCGGAGGCCTGGGGTGTGGAAGCGCTGCTCGTTCATGGTCGGGCCGCCTTCGTGATCGCAGGGCGGAGGCTCGTCGAGAGGTGGGCGACGAGCCACTCGGTGGGGGTGAGGCCGGCGCCGACGGCGGCGCGCTCGACGCCGGGGCGCAGAGTCTCGGGGACTTCGAGGGTGAGCGGCGCCTCGGGAACGCCGGCGGGGTCCTCGTAGACCCAGCGGCCGTCGGCGGGAAGCTCGGAGCAGGCGAACATGACGACTCCTTTCAACTCCGGCCGTAGCCGGTCAACCGGCGTCCGCCGCTCCGCCTGGGTGTGCCGGCGTCGCGCACGAGCGCCCGCACGATCCAGGTGTTGACGGAGATGCCGTCGCGGGAGGCCGCGTCCTCGACGCGGCGCTTGAGCGCCTCGGGGAGGCGCAGGGTGATCCGGGCGTCGAGGGCCTCGTCCGACGACGTGGGCTCGGGGGCCTCGTCGTCGACGAGCACGAGCTCGGGGTCGCCGCCCGACATGCGGACCTCGATGCGGCCGCTGTGGAGGTGCGCCGACAGCTCGAGCGCCGCCTCGCCGAGCGCCTCCTGGAGGCGCCGGCCGAGCGAGGACTCGAGCGCGAGCGAGAGCACCTCCGCCGCGTGGGCGGTGTGCTCGTCGCCGACAGCGGCGATGCGGGCGAGGTCCTCGCGGAGTGCCTGGACGTAGCCGTCGATCTGCATGACGGCACTATGATATCAGAATGATGTCTTTGTCAAGTCACGACGCTGTCAGAACGCCGTCACAGGAGCCCGCAATACCGCGCCGTGTTCGGCCAGGGCCAGAAACCCCTGGATCTGAGGGCTTTTTCCGCCGTCCACATCTGCTCGAGCGGCGTCCAGTGGTCGGCCGTCCCCTTCTGCTGGAGCAGCCGGCGGCCGTAATGCTGCTGGAACGAGAGGTTCATCTGCAGGCCGCCGTAGTAGGGCGCGCCGGCATCCGTCCAGGCGGCCTCGTAGCGGTGGATGCAGAGCCACGCCTTCAGGTGCGGGGGCCGCTGGGCGCGTCGCCGCGCCGCCTCTGCCCGGCGCTGCCAGAGTCCGAGCGCCTGCTGGACGTCGCTGCCGCTCATCTGGGCAAGCATGCGGCCCGCCGTCTCGGTGCGTGGAGCGCCCATCACCCGCTCCCAGTTCCAGGTCGCGCGCTCGTAGCGCACGATCTCGCCGCGCAGGACGGCGCGCGCCGTCGAGCTGACCGTGCGCCCGCTTGCCGCTGCGTGGTGGACGCGTGCCGTGAACGCCGCGCCGCAGCAGGCGAGGAGAACGGCCGAAGCCATGACGAATCGCCGCAAGGATTCACCCCCAGTGGGATTGCTTGCACGGTCGGAGACCGAAACGGGCGCGGAGCCCCCTCCCGGGGCCGGCACCGCTCGGCGCGGCTATGCGTTGCGGTCAGGGAGGGTACTGGCGGCGATATGAGGAAGGTGTAAGGACCGGCCGGAGCCGCTCGGGCTCGCGACAAACCCCGCGTAGAGGAGGGCCGCGCCTGCCGCGATCCCGGCCGCGGCCCCGCCGGCGCCGAGGCCGGCGAGCCCGCTGCCGGCTGCCGCTGCCGCCACGCCGAGCACGATCAGGGCGTTGCCCAGCGGCCGGCGGCGGAACGAGCGCAGGGCGACGACGACGACGGCGAGCGTGCCGAGCGCGTTGGCGAGGATCGCCAGCAGGCGCCCCGGCAAAAACGCCAGGTGGTCCTGCGCAGGCGGGATCCCGTGCCGCGCGAACGCGCCGTGCACCGGCAGCGCGAGCGCGACGCCGAGCGCGAGCCCCGAGTACGCGAGCGCGACGGGAGCCGCCCGGCGGACGCCGGCGAGCAGCAGCGAGCCGGCACCCAACAGCGGCGCGGTCAGGAGCGCGCCCGCCGCGTAGTAGATGCGGAACGTCCGCCCGTCCCACTGCGCCGCCTCGCCCCACGGGATCGCCGCCGCGGCGACGGCGTACGCCGCGAGCGACCAGGCCCAGGCGAGGAACTCGGGCCGCCGCGTTGTGCGCCAGCGCCGGGCGAGCGCGCCGGAGAGCCGCAGCGCGAGCAGGGCGGCGGCGAAGGCGGCGAGTGCATCCACGGCGTCTAGGGTAGGCTCGCTGCCGGTGAAGGGAAAGTGGCTCGTGATCGTGGCGGCCGCCCTGGCCGGCGCGCTCGCGCTCGGCGCCTCCGCCGCGGCGCCGCCTCCCGACCCAGCCCTGCTCGCGCTCAACGTGCTCCCGCCGGGCGAGGGGCCGAACCTCCCAGAGCTCACGAGCCAGGAGGCGCTCTACGACGGCCTCACGCCACTGCAGGGGAACGTCACCGCCGCCGACCTCACGCGCTTCTACAAGCCGGAGACGCTCGGGCTCGGCGGCGCGAAGCCCGTGCGCGTCGAGAGTCCGGCGGCCGGCGTCACCATCGACCGCGACGCGTACGACGTCCCGCACATCTACGGGAAGACGCGCGCGGACACCGAGTTCGGTGCCGGCTGGGCGACGGCGGAGGACCGCGGCGTCGACCTTCAGCTCCTGCGCGGCCCCGCGCGGATCTCCGCGCTCGATGTGCCCGGCTACGACGCCTTCTCGGTCGCGCTGTCGGCGCGCCAGTTCGTCCCGAGCGCGCAGACCGAGGCCTTCCTCTCCGCCCAGGTGAAGCTCGCGCAGCAGACCGCGCGCGGCCGCCAGGTGCTGCTGGACGTCGACGCCTACCTGCGCGGCATCAACGCGTACTTCAAGCAGCAGGGCGGCTTCGTGACGCCGTTCACGCGCAACGACATCATCGCGATCGGGACGCTGATCGGGGCCGTGTTCGGCGCCGGCGGCGGCCACGAGGTGCAGAGCGCCGAGTTGCTCTCCGCGCTCGAGCAGCGGCTCGGCGACGCGCAGGGTCTCGGCGTCTGGAACGACCTGCGCGAGCAGCGCGACCCGGACGCGCCTGTCACGGTCTCGTCGGCGTCGTTCCCCGACCAGACCGGCCAGCCGACTGGGATCGGCCCGGGAAACGTCGCGATCGACGCGGGCAGCTTCGTCCCGGTCGTCGCGAACGCCTCGCCGCTCGCCGAGCACCGGCTGATGTCGAACGCGCTGCTGATCGGCGCGAAACGCTCGTCCGACGGGCACCCGATCTTCGTCGCCGGCCCGCAGGTCGGCTACTACGCGCCCGAGATCCTGATGGAGGAGGACCTCCACGGCGGCGGGCTCGACGCCCGCGGTGTCTCGTTCCCCGGCCTCGGCTTCTACATCGAGATCGGCCGCGGGCCCGACTACGCGTGGAGCGCGACCTCGGCGAGCTCCGATCTCATCGACGAGTTCACCGAGACGCTCTGCGGCGGCGACACGCATCACTACATGTACAAGGGGCAGTGCCTGGCGATGGGGACGTTCGACGCCGGCACGCTCAAGGGCACGGGCACCACCCCGGACACCGAGCTCACGTACCGGACGACCGTGCACGGCCCGGTCGTCGGCTATGCGACGAGCAACGGGACGAAGGTCGCGATCTCCCTCGACCGCTCGACGCGCGGGCGCGAGCTGCTCTCGGCGATCCCGCTCCAGGTGCTCTCCACCGGCGGCGTCCGCTCGCCGCAGCAATTCATCGACACGATGAGCGGCTTCGAGCTGACCTTCAACTGGTTCTACGCCGACTCGCAGCACATCGCGATGGTCTCGAGCGGACGGCTGCCGCTGCGTGCGCCCGGCGTGAATCCCGGGCTGCCGACAAACGGGGACGGCTCCGACGACTGGCACGGCTGGCTCGCGCCGGCCGCTCACCCGCACGTCACCGATCCGGCGAGCGGCGAGATCGTGAACTGGAACAACAAGCCGGCGGGCTTTCCGGCGGCCGACGACAACTTCTCGTACGGCGCCGTCCATCGCGTCGACCTGCTGGATCGCGGGATCGCGGCCAAGCAGAAGCACACGCCGGCAAGTGTCGTGTCCGCGATGAACGCCGCCGCGACGACCGACCTGCGCGACACGCTCGTCCCGCTGCTCGCGCAGGTGATGTCGCACGGGACGGCGCCGAGCGCCCGCGACAGCGAGATGCTCTCCCTGCTCGGCGCGTGGAACGGGAGCCGGCTCGACGCAAACGGCGACGGCAAGATCGACGATCCCGGCGCTGCGATCATGGACGCGTGGTGGCCGAAGCTCGCCGTCGCGGTGCTCCAGCCCGTGCTCGGCCCGCTCACCGACCAGCTCGCGCAGATCGCGCCGATCAGCAACGACGCGAACCCGGGCGGCAGCTCCTACGGCGACGGCTGGTATTCGTACGTCGACAAGGACCTGCGGACGCTGCTCGGTCTGCCGGTGAAGGAGAAGTACTCGACGAGCTACTGCGGCGCCGGCAGCCTCACCGCCTGCGCGGCCTCGCTCTGGCAATCGCTCGATGCCACCGGCGACGCCCTCGCGGCGGCGCAGGGGCCGGATCCCGCCGCGTGGCGTGCCGACGCGACGAAGGAACGCATCCAGTTCTCCGGTTTCCTCTCCGACACCATGCGCTGGACGAACAGGCCCACGTTCCAGCAGGTGATCGTCTTCGGCTCGCAGCGCTAGGCTCGGGGGATGGTGCAGAAGAGGTACCTGTTCACCCCCGGGCCGACGCCTGTGCCGCCGCAGGTGCTCGCGGCGCTCGCCGAGCCGGTGCTCCACCATCGCGGCGCCGACTTCAGGCCGATCTTCGAGCGCTGCCTGGCCCGGCTGCGCGCGGTCTACCGGACCGAGTCCGACGTGCTCCTCTTCACCGCCTCCGGGACCGCGGCGATGGAGTCCGTGTGCGCGAACCTCTGCGCCGAGGGGACGCGCGCGCTCGTCGTCTCCGCCGGGTACTTCGGCGAGCGCTGGGAGCAGATCGCCGCACTGTACGGCGCCACGGTCGAGCCGATGCGCTACGAGTGGGGCGACGCGCCCCGCGCGCAGGAGGTCGCCGCGCGTTTGCGGGAGCTCGGCGGGGCGGACGTCGTCTTCCTGACCCACTCCGAGACGTCGACCGGCGTCGTGTCCGACCTGGTGGAGCTCGCCGCTGTGGCGAAGGAGGCCGGCGCCGTGGTGGCGGTGGACGCCATCTCGAGCCTCGGCGCGGTGCCGCTGGAGATGGACGCCTGGGGGCTCGACGCGGTCGTATCCGGCTCGCAGAAGGCGCTGATGACGCCGCCGGGGCTCGCGCTCTGCGCGGTCTCGCCGCAGGCGCTCGCCGTCGCGAAGCCGTCGCGCAGCTTCTACCTCGACTGGGCAAGGACGCAGAAGGCGCAGGCGAAGCTCGACGCGCCGTTCACGCCTGCAACCTCGCTCATCGTCGCGCTCGACGTCGCACTCGGGCTGATCTTCGACGAGGGGCTCGAGGCGGCGTTCGCGCGTCACGCCCGCCTCGGCCGCGCCTGCCGTGCGGGCGCGAAGGCGATGGGGCTCGAGCTCTTCTCCCCCGACGACGACCGCAGCGCGGTCGTGACCGCGATCCGCGTGCCCGAGGGGATCGACTCCGGCGATGTCGTCGCCGGGGTGCGGAGGCACTTCGGGATGACGATCGCGAACGGCCAGGGCCATCTCCGCGGCAAGATCTTCCGCCTCGGCCACATCGGCTGGTTCGATGTGTTCGACATCACGACGGCGCTCGCCGCCGTCGAGCTCGTCCTCGCGGAGCTCGGGGCGGACGTCGAGCGCGGCGCCGCCGTGACCGCGGCGCTCGAGGCGTACGAGCACGCCAGAGTGCCGTGACGGCGAAGGTCCTCGTCCGCGAGTCGATCGCCGACGCCGGCGTCGACCTGCTGCGCGAGCGCTTCGACGTCGACGTCGACGCCGACAGCGTGCTCGAGGAGATCATCGGCCGCTACGACGCGATCGTCGTGCGCTCGGCGACGAAGCTCACCGCCGACCTGATCGAGCGCGCCGTCAACCTGAAGGTGATCGGGCGCGCCGGGGTCGGTGTGGACAACGTCGACGTCGAGGCGGCGACGCGGCGCGGCATCGTCGTCGCGAACGCGCCGGAGTCCACGGTCGTCTCCGCATCCGAGCACACGATCGGGCTGCTCGTCGCGCTCGCGCGCAACATCCCGCAGGCGCACGCGGCGCTCAAGCAGGGCCGCTGGGAGCGCAAGGCGTACGGCGGCATCGAGCTTGCCGGCAAGACGCTCGGCGTGCTCGGCTTCGGCCGGATCGGCCAGCAGGTGGCGAGGCGCGCGGCCGGCCTGGGCATGCGCGTCGTCGCGTATGACCCGTTCGTGGCGGTCGACCGCTTCCGCGAGCTGGGCGTCGAGCGCGAGGAGACGTGCGGGGACGTCTACGCCGTCGCCGACTTCCTCACGCTGCACCTGCCGCTCACGCCGGAGACGCGCGGCACGCTCGACGCTGCCGCCTTCGCGCAGATGCGCAACGGCGTTCGCGTCGTCAACGCTGCGCGGGGCGAGCTCGTCGACGAGGACGCGCTGCTCGACGCGCTGCGCTCCGGCAAGGTCGCCGGCGCCGCGCTCGACGTCTTCTCCTCCGAGCCGTACTCGGGGCCGCTGCTCGAGCTCGACAACGTCGTCGTGACGCCGCACCTCGCCGCCTCCACCGGCGAGGCGCAGGACCGCGCCGGCCTCATCGTCGCGGAGCAGGTCGCGGCCGCACTCGAGGGCGGCCTCGTCACGAACGCGGTCAACATTCCCGTGGTCGGCCCCGAGGACATCGAGGTGCTCGGCCCCTACATTCCGCTCGCCGCGAAGCTCGGCCGGCTGGCGATGGAGCTCTCGGAAGGGAAGGCGGACGAGATCGTGCTCACCGCCTACGGCGGCCTCGCCGACTACGACACGCGCCTGCTCACCGTGGCCGCGCTCAACGGGGCCTTCCAGGGCAGAGTGGACCGGCCGGTGAACTACGTGAACGCGCCGCTGATCGCCCGCGAGCGCGGGATCGAGGTGCGCGAGGAGCGCTCGCAGTCCGCGCGCGACTACACGAACCTCCTGCGCGTCGAGATCCGCACCGGCGAGGAGCGGGTGCGCGTCGCGGGCACGACGATCGGAAGCGAGCACCGCCAATGGCTGGTGAGCGCGCTCGGCTTCGACCTCGACCTCGAGCTGGCGCCGCTGCTCGTGCTCTTCCGCTACGACGACGTGCCCGGCGTGATCGGCCGCGTCGGCACGCTGTTCGGCGAAGCCGGCGTGAACATCGCGAACATGACGGTCTCGCGCTCGCGTCGCGGCGGCAAGGCGCTGATGGTGCTCTCCGTCGACTCGCCGCCGCCACCCGAGCTGGTGGAGCGGGCCCGCAGCGAGGGCTTCGACGACACCCGCTTCCTCGCGCTCTGAGCTGCGCTCAGAGCGCGATCGAGGATGTGCTCCGCAGAGCGGACGGCGGCGGAGCCGTCGTCCTCTTGTCGCGCGGGGCGGCAGTGTTCCGCGGCGCGGCCGGTGGCGCTGAAGCGTCCCCGGCCGCGTGTATTCGCCTTCGGCTAACGCGCCTACGGCCGCGTTAGCCTGCGGCCTCGACGTACGCTGCGGACGCGCGGTCACGGCCGGGTTACGCTCGTCGAATGGATCCCTGGCCGGAGCCGGTCGAGCGCGTCGCGGCCGTGCTGCGGCAGCAGGCGGTCGACGCCCGCCTCGAGGAGTTCTCGGCGGGCACGCCGACGGCGGCCGCCGCGGCGGATGCGATCGGCTGTGAGCCGGCGGAGATCGTGAAGTCGATCGTCTTCGTCTGCGACGGGGTGCCCGTGCTCGCGCTGCTCCCGGGCGACCGGCGCGCGGACCCGGCGAAGGTCGCGGTGGCGGCCGAAGCGCAGGCCGGCCGAGTGGCAAGCCCCGAGGAGGTGCTCGCCGCGACCGGCTTCGAGCCGGGAGCGGTGGCGCCGTTCCCTGCGCCGCACGTGTCGCGCGTCCTGCTCGAGCGAGAGCTGCTGCGTCACGAGACGGTCTGGATCGGCGCCGGCTCGACGCGTCACATGGCCGGCCTCTCACCGCTCGATCTCGCGCACTTGACTCGGGCGGAGGTCGGCGATCTCGCGGAGGGCTGACCGCAGTCGGCACGGGTACGATGAGACGCGTCCCGCCCGACCCGAGGAGAGTTCCGATGGAGGAGACAAGCAAGATCTGGATGAACGGCGAGCTCGTCGACTGGGCCGACGCGACGGTGCATGTCGGCGTGCACGGGCTGCACTACGGATCGGGCGTGTTCGAAGGCATCCGCGCGTACGAGACCCCCAAGGGAACGGCCGTCTTTCGGCTCAGCGAGCACCTCGAGCGGCTCGAGCGCTCGGCGAAGCTCCTCTACATGGAGCTGCCGTACTCCCAGGACGAGTTGAAGGCGGCGACGTGGGACCTGATCGGCGTGAACGAGCTCCCCTCGTGCTACCTGCGCCCGATCGCCTTCTACGGCTACGGCCAGCTCGGCGTCTCGGCACGCGACAACCCGGTCGACGTCGCGATCATGGCGTGGCCCTGGGGCGCGTATCTCGGCGAGGAAGGTCTGCGCAACGGGATCCGCGTCAAGGTCTCGAGCTGGCAGCGCGTCGGCCCGAACGTCATCCCGCACGTCGCGAAGGCGACCGGGGTCTACCTCAACTCGATGCTCGCGGTCGGCGAGGCCAACCGCGCCGGCTACGACGAGGCGATCCTGCTCACCGCCGAGGGCACGATCGCGGACGGCTCGGGCGAGAGCATCTTCATCGTCCGCGAAGGCGTCCTCTACACGCCCGACCTCTCGGCCTCGATCCTCGTCGGCATCACGCGAGACTCGGTGATCCAGATCGCGCAGGATCTCGGCTATCGCGTCGTCGAGAAGCCGCTCATCCGCACCGACCTCTACCTCGCGGACGAGGTGTTCATGTGCGGCACCGCCGCCGAGGTGACGCCGATCCGCGAGGTCGACGACCACGTCGTCGGACCGCCCGGGCCGATCACGACCGAGATCCAGCAGGCGTACCTCGACACGGCGAACGGCCGCACGGAGCGGTGGGCGCAGTGGCTCGAGTACGCGCCCAGTCGCACGAAGGCGTGAAGCAGAAAGTGAGACCGGTCCCGCTCTCGGGGCCGTATCTCGACGCGCGCGAGGAGGAGCTCGTGCTCGAAGTGCTCCGTTCGGGCCGGCTCTCGCTCGGACCGACGATCGACCGCTTCGAAGAGGCCTTCGCGGCGCAGGTCGGCGCGCCGTACGCGGCCGCCGTGTCGTCGGGGACGGCGGGCCTGCACCTGCTCTGCATCTCGGCCGGGATCCAGCCGGGGGACGAGGTGGTCACGACGCCGTACTCGTTCGCCGCGACCGCGAACTGCTTCATCTACGAGGGCGGCGTGCCCGTGTTCGCCGACGTCGACCCGCGCACGCTGAACCTCGACCCCTCGGCGGTCGAGGCGGCGGTGACGCCGCGCACGACGGCGATCGTCGCAGTCGACATCTACGGCTACCCATGCGAGCTGGACGAGCTGCGGGCGATCGCGGCGCGGCACGGCCTGGCGCTGATCCAGGACTCGTGCGAGGCGCTCGGCGCCGAGTACAAGGGCGTACGGCTCGGCGCGCACGGCCCGAGCGCCGTCTTCGCCTTCTACCCGAACAAGCAGATCACGACGGGCGAGGGCGGGATCGTGACGACGCACTCCGAGGAGGAGTGGCGGCTGCTGCGCTCACTGCGCAACCAGGGCCGCAGCGACAGCGGCGGCTGGCTCGAGCATGTCCGGCTCGGCTTCAACTACCGCATCGACGACGTGCGCGCCGCGCTCGGCCTCGGGCAGCTCGAGAAGCTCGACGACATTCTCGCGCTTCGCGACGGAGTCGCGAAGCGCTATGCGGAGCTCCTGAGCGGCGTAAACGGAATTGAACTGCCTTGCTCCGACGATGGAGAGCACCGGCGGTCTTGGTTCGTCTACGTCGTGAAGCTTCCCGACAACGAGACGCGCGAGCGCGCGATCGCGCACCTCGAGCGCGAGGGGATCGGCTACAACCGCTACCTGCCGTCGATCCACCTGCAGCCGTACATGCGCGAGCGCTACGGCTTCCGCGAGGGGATGTGCCCCGTGTCGGAGGACGCGAGCTCGCGCACGCTGGCGCTCCCGTTCTTCACCGCGCTCGAGCGCGACGCGCAGGAGCGCGTGGCCGAAGTGCTGGCGGGCGTGCTGCGATGAAGGTCAGCTCGCTCAACGCCGCCGAGCCGTTCACGACGAAGGACGGCTCGACGATCCGCGAGCTCCACCACACGGAGGCGCAGAGCCTCGCCGAGGCGACGCTCGAGCCCGGGGAGGCCACGGAGCGCCACTATCACCGCGCCACGGAGGAGATCTACTTCGTCCTGAAGGGCTCCGGCGCGATGGAGGTCGACGGCGACACACGGCGCGTGCGGCCCGGCGACGCGGTCCTGATTCCGGCAGGCGCCTGGCACACGCTCGAAAACGACGGCTCGAGCGAGCTGCGCATCCTCTGCTGCTGCGCGCCGCCCTACTCGCACGCCGACACCTACTTGGAGTAGCTTCCGCTCATGGCGGATCGGTCGCCGCGCATGGTTTTCCTCGGCTTCGGCAAGTGGGCGCGCACGGACCGTATCTACCTGCTCGAGCCGCTCGAGCGGGGCGAGCGGGGCCACGGCCGCCGGACGCGCGTGTGGGTGGAGGGCGTGCCGGAACCGATCGTCGCCTCGCGCACCGAGCGGACGATCCTCGCCGAGATGGGGCAGGACGCGGACACAAGCCCCGTGCTCGACGAGGCGCTCGACCTCGCCGAGCGGCTCGCGACCGCGGTCGAGGAGGGTCGCGTCGACCTCGGCGACCTCGGCCGCCGGGCGCGCCGGGTGCTCGAGAAGACGGCGGGGCCGCCGGAGCCAGAGCACCTGTTTTGATCCCTGCGGAGCAGGTGGCCCGGCCGTCGCTGCTCGCGCGCCTGGCGGTCGACGTGACGCCGCTGCGCTCGTCGCCCGGCTTCCGGCGGCTCTGGGCCGGGCAGGCGATCGCCTACGTCGCCTGGCGGATGATGCTGGTCCTCGTGCCGGTGCAGGTCTACCGGCTGACGGGCTCCACGCTCGCCGTCGGCCTGCTGGCGCTGACGCAGTTCGTGCCGCTCGTCGTGCTGACGATCGTCGGCGGCGCGCTCGCGGACTCGCACGACCGGCGCAGGGTCCTGCTGCTGAGCAACGTCGCGGTGGCCGCCGTCACGGGCGCGTTCGTCCTCGTCTCGCTGCCGCAGCGCACGAACGTCGGCGTGGTCTTCGTGCTCGGCTTCCTCGCCTGGTCGGCCTTCTCGCTCGGGTCGGGCGCCGTCCGGTCGCTCACGCCGCGCCTCGTCCCGCTCGACCAGCTTCCCGCCGCCGCGGCGCTCAACGGCCTCTACAACAACCTCGGGCTCGTGGCCGGCCCCGCGATCGCCGGTGTGCTCATCGGCGCGATCGGGCTGCCGGCGACCTACGGCATCTCGCTGGCCGGGATGCTCGTTGCGACGGCCACCGTGCGCGAGATCCCGCCGGTGCCGCCGGAGGAGGGCGCGCCCCGCCTGACGCTGGGCTCGATCGCCGACGGCTTCCGCTACGTCGCCACGCAGCACGTCGTGCTCGGCTTCTTCCTGATCGACTCGCTCGCGATGCTCTTCGGGATGCCGAGCTCGCTCTTCCCCGCGCTCGCGCAGCACGTCTTCAGCAACCCGGCCTCGGTCGGCTACCTCTTCGCCGCGCCGGCGGTGGGGGCTTTCCTGATCTCGGTCCTCTCCGGCTGGGCGTCCCGCGTCCGCCGGCAGGGTGTCGCGATCGTCGTCTCCGCGTCGGGCTGGGGAGTGTTCATCGCCGCCTTCGGGCTCACGCGCTCGCTCTGGGTCGGCCTCGTCCTGCTCGGCCTCGCCGGCGCGGCCGACCAGGTGAGCGCCATCTTCCGCTCGACGATCGTCCTGACCGTGACGCCTGACCACATGCGCGGCCGCCTCGGCGGGATCGAGTTCGCGCAGGTGGCGAGCACGCCGTCGCTCGGCAACCTCGAGGCGGGCGTCGTCGCCTCGCTGACGAACCTCCGCTTCTCGATCGTCTCCGGCGGGATCGGCTGCGTCCTCGGCACGCTCGCGGTCGTCGCGTGCTTCCCGGTGCTTCTGCGCTACGACGCAGCCGGGCTCCGGAGACGATGAGCATCCGGGAGCTCTGGAGCCGCCTCAAGCTCGACCTCGGCCCGCTGCGCCGGTCGCCGGCGTTCCGCAGGCTGTGGCTCGCGCAGGCGGTCTCGTTCATCGGCAGCGAGGTCGGCTACGTCGCGCTCTCCTACCAGGTCTACGCCCTCACCGGCTCGACGCTCGACGTCGGCCTGCTCGCGCTCGCACAGCTCGTGCCGCTGCTCACCTTGACGCTCGTCGGCGGCGCGTTCGCCGACGTGTTCGACCGGCGCCGGCTGATGCTCCTCCAGCAGAGCGGGATGATCGTCGGCGCTGCGATCGCGCTCGCGAATGCTGCGCTCCCGCACCCGCAGGTCTGGCCGTGCTTCCTCTGCACGCTCGTCGACGCGTGCGCGTTCTCGTTCGGCATCGGCGCGCAGGGCGCGCTGCTGCCCCGGCTCGTCGCCGACGACCAGCTCGCGGCGGCGAACAACCTCAACAGCCTCATCTCGAGCCTCGGCGCGGTCGCGGGGCCCGCGCTCGCCGGCGTGATCATCGGGACCGCGGGTCTCACGACCGCCTACGCGATCGACACGGTCACGTTCTTCGCGACGCTCGCGGCCGTCTGGCGGCTGCCGCCGCTCAAGCCAGCGGCGGAGGAGAGCCGGCCGAGCGTGCGCTCGGTGATCGACGGCTTCCGCTACATCCGCTCGCAGCCGGTGATCCTCGGCTTCATGCTCGTCGACACGAACGCGATGATCTTCGGCATGCCGACGGCGCTCTTCCCGGCGCTCGCGACGCACCGCTTCCACGATCCGAGCCTCGTCGGCTATCTCTACTCGGCGACCTCGGCCGGCGCGCTGGCCGCCTCCGCGCTCGGCGGCTGGGCCAACCACGTGCGGCGGCAGGGGCTCGTCGTCACGGTCGCGGCGGCGATCTGGGGAGCGGCGATCGCCGCCTTCGGCTTCGCCGACCGACTCTGGCTGGCGCTGCTTCTGCTAGCGATCGGGGGCGGCGCCGACCTCGTCAGCGCCGTGTTGCGCGGGACGATGCTGCTCCAGTTGACGCCGGACTCGCTGCGCGGCCGTTTGAACGGGATCGAGTTCGCGCAGGTCGCCGCCGCGCCGTCGCTCGGCAACCTCAGGGCTGGGGCGCTCGCGTCCGTGACGAGCATCCGCGCGTCGGTCGTCTCCGGCGGCGTCGCGTGCGTCGCCGGGTGCGCGCTGCTCGCGCTCGCATTCCCTGCGCTCATCCGCTACGACTCGCGAGCCCGTGAAGCCGCTCCCGCGTGACTTCTTCGCCCGTCCGGTGCACGAGGTCGCACCGGAACTGATCGGGGTGACGCTCCTCGTCGACGGCGTCGGCGGACCGATCGTCGAGGTCGAGGCCTACGACCAGGACGATCCGGCAAGTCATGCTTTCGGCGGGCCCACGGCGCGCAACGCCGTGATGTTCGGCCCGCCCGGGCATGCGTACGTCTACCGCTCGTACGGCGTCCACTGGTGCCTGAACGTCGTGTGCGAGGAGCCGGGCCGCGCCGAGGCGGCGCTGATCCGTGCGCTCGAGCCCCAGCAGGGACTCGAGGCGATGCGCGCGCGGCGCGGCGTGGCGGCGGAGCGTGCGCTCTGCTCGGGTCCAGGCAAGCTGTGCCAGGCGCTGGGCGTCACGCGCGCGCACGATGGGCTGCCGCTCGACGAGCCTCCGTTTGCGTTCCTCGCGCGCGGCTCGACGCCGGAGATCGCGACCGGCCCACGCATCGGCCTCACCCGCGCGACGGAGCGGCACTGGCGCTACGGCCTCGCCGGCTCGCCGTACCTGAGCCGGCGCTTCTGACCGGCAGGAGCAACGGCAGCGACCAGGTCGCGACCTGGTCGCAGTCGTAGACCATCGCCCGCACTTCCCGCGGCTCAGCCGCGCGCGACGACGAGCTGGATCGCCATCCCTGGCGCGGCGGCGACTCCAGGGAGCGGCGCCTGCGAGACGACCCGGCCCGGCTTGCCGACGCCGAAGCGCACGACCGGCAGCAGCTTCAGCTTCGCGAGCTTCACGCGCGCGTCGCGCAGGCTCAGCCCGACGATGTGCGGCACGAGCCCGTGGAGCGGCTTCGCCAGCACGAGCGCGACCTTGTCGAACGAGGAGAGCGTCCCTGCGGCCGGGAACTGGCGCAGCACGACCCCGATCCGCTGCCCGGGCGCGGCCGGCTTGTAGATCAGCTGCGGCGTGAGCGGCTGCGCCTCGAGTCGCGCGCGCGCGTTGTCGAGCTTCCAGCCGACAACGTTGGGAACCTCGACCTCGTTCGGCTTGCAGTCGGACGTCTTCGCCGGCCCGCGTCCGGTGAAGTAGACGATCAGCGACGTGTCGCGGCAGACGCCGTTGTCGAGCTGGATCTCGCCGTCGCGGTACGTCACGCGGCGCGTCGTCACGGCGAGATAGGGCGGCGGCGTGAACGTCTCGGGCTGCGCGTGCATCGCCGCAAGCGCCGACTCCACGAACGACTTCCAGATCAGGGCCGGGTACGTGCCGCCGACGACGGGCCGTCCGTGGAACTCGGTCAGCATCGGCTTGAGCGTGTTCGGGTAGCCGACCCAGACCGCGACCACGAGTTGCGGCGTGTAGCCGACGAACCACGCGTCGCCGTAGTTCTCCGTCGTGCCCGTCTTGCCGGCCACCGGCCGGTCCGGCAGCGCCGCGGCGGTGCCGGTGCCGGAGGTGACGACGCCCTCGAGCAGCTGAGTCAGCAGCTCGTCCTCGGCGGGGGAGAGAACCCGCCGCGGTACCGGCTTGTTTGCGTACACGATCTGTCCCTTGTCGTTCGCGATCGTCGTGATCACGCGCGGCTCGTTGCCGAACACCGAGCCGTCGACGCGGAGGCCGCCGTTCGCGAACGACGCAAACGCGCGCGCCATCTCGAGCGGGTTCACCGCCTCGACGCCGAGTCCGATTCCGAAGTAGCTCTGGAGCGTGCTCGTGATCCCCATCTCCTTCGCCGTCTGCACGACGCTCGCCGGCCCGACGATCTTCGTCAGCTGCGAGAACACCGAGTTGTCGGACACGCTGATCGCCTTTGCGAGGTCGATCGGCCCGAGGTACTCGCCCTCGTAGTTGTGGACGCTCCAGTACCGGTTGCCGAGGAAGATCGAAACCGGCTTCGACACGAGCGTCGTCAGCGGCGAGATCCCCTGCTTCAGCGCCGTCGCGAGCACGAACGGCTTGAAGGACGAGCCGGGCTGCCGCTCTCCCTCCGTCGCGAGGTTGAACTGGCTCGCGTGGAAGCTGTTGCCGCCGTACATCGCGAGCACGGCGCCGCTGCTCGGGTTGATCGCGACGAGTGCGGCCTGCGGTCCGCTCGCGCTCGGCAGCCACTTGTGGACCGCGGCGCGCGCGAGGCTCTGGAGCTGGAAGTTGATCGTCGTGTTGACCCGGAAGCCGCTCCCGAACACGCGCTTCGCGCCGAAGCGGTTGATCAGCTGCCCTTTCACGTACTCACCGAAGTACGGCGCGAGCCCCTGGACGCCGGAGAGGTGGACGTCCTGCGGCGTCGGCATCGGCTCGCGCACGGCCCGCCGGAACTGGCCGCGGCCGATGATCCCCTGCGCGAGCATCAGCCGCAGCACGGTCGTCCGCCGTGCCTTCGCGATCTGCGGGTGCGCGACCGGGTCGTACAGGCTCGGGTCCTCGGGGATGCCGGCGAGCAGCGCGGCTTCCCAGAGCGTGAGCTTCTTCGCGCTGTGCCCGAAGTACGTGCGCGCCGCCCGCTCGATGCCGTAGGCGCCGTTGCCGAAGTAGATCGTGTTCAGGTATGCGGTCAGGATCTGGTCCTTCGACCACCGCTGCTCGAGCTGCCAGGCGAGCGCCGCCTCCTTGAGCTTGCGCGTGATCGAGCGCGCGCCGCCGGTGAGCGCGTTCTTCACGAACTGCTGCGTGATCGTGGAGCCCCCCTGGACGGCACCCTTGTGGCGGATGTCGGCCCAGAGCGCGCGCGCCATGCCGCGGATGTCGATGCCGCGGTGCTCGTAGAAGCGCTTGTCCTCGGTCGCGACGATCGCCTGCTTCACCCACGGGGAGATGTCCTCGCTGTGGACGAGCACGCGGCTCTGCGAGCCGCGGAGCACGGCGAGGATCGTGTGGCCGTCGCCGGCGTAGACGTAGCCGTCGACCTGCTCGCGCTGCTGGTGGAACGGGTCGAGCCCGCTCAACTGTGCGCTCAGCGCGACGATCACGCCGTAGGCGAAGGCCGTCGCCGCAAGGACGCCCAGCGCGCCGATGAGGGCGAGCAGGCGGAGCTTGCGGATCCGGCGCCTGCGCCGGCGCGGGCCCGCCGGCTCGGAGCGGTTTCTGCGCAGCAGCACGGAAGCGGCCGGATTGTAGCCCGGCGCAGGGGTTTCAGGCTTGTGTGGTGAAGATCGGCGCCTACGCGGTTGGCGAGGATCTCGACCGCGCGGGCGTCGGCGGCGCGCACCGAGCGCACGTCGTGCAGCGAGCGCGAGAGGACGCCCGCCCAGACGCCGAGCCCCACCGCCGTGCAGGCGGCAACTGCGGCCGCGGCGGCCGTCGCCCGGAAGAGCCACGGCCACCGGGCGCCGGCTCCTCGGACCGCGCGGCGAGCGCGACGAGCGCCTCGTTGGAAAGGCGCGCGAGCTCGCGCTTCACGCCCACCAGTCGTCGGATTCCCGGCTTCGGTTCACGGAAGAGCCGCCGTCCGGGTGCGGCAGGGCACTGATGTGGGAGGGAGGGTGCGCAGCCATGATCGAGGCGTGTTCGGCCTCGATCTCCCGAGAGTGGGGTAGCCGATGCGCCGCTGGACGAGCTCGCTCAGCCGCTCCGAGTGGCTCCGCCTCTCGGGCTTCGGCGGCGCCGTGCTGCTTCTGCATCTGCTCGGCTGGGGGCTGTTCCTCTACTACTCGCGCACGAACCCGGCGCTGGCCGGGCTCGGGACGCTCGCGTACACGTTCGGGCTGCGCCACGCCTTCGACGCCGATCACATCGCGGCGATCGACAACACGACGCGCAAGTTCCTGCAGGAGGGCAAGCGGTCGCTCGGCACGGGCTTCTTCTTCTCGCTCGGCCACTCGACGATCGTCTTCTCGCTCGCGACGGGGCTCGCGGTCGCCGCGTCGGCCGTGAAGTCGAGGATCCCGAGCTTCCAGCACTGGGGCGGGTACGTCGGCGCCGGCGTCTCCGGGACGTTCTTGTGGGTCATCGGGATTCTCAACCTGCTCGTGCTGCTCGACGTCGTCCGCATCTTCCGCGAGCTGCGGACGGGCGCCTACGACGAGCAGCGGCTCGAGGAGCGCCTGCGCGACCGCGGCTTCATGAACCGGTTCTTCCTCGGCCGGCTGGCGCGCCGAATCCGCTCGAGCTGGCAGATGTACCCGCTCGGGGTGCTCTTCGGCCTCGGCTTCGACACGGCTACCGAGGTGGGGTTGCTCGCCATCTCGGCCGGTGTCGCCACGAAGCAGGTGCCGTTCCTCGCGGTGGTCTCGCTGCCGCTCCTGTTCGCGGCCGGCATGTCTCTCATGGACACCGCCGACGGCGCCTTCATGAGCCAGGCCTACGGCTGGGCCTTCTCGAACCCGGTCCGGAAGGTCTACTACAACATCACCGTCACGAGCCTCTCCGTCACGGTCGCGCTCGTGATCGGAACGGTGGAGCTGCTGCAGGTGCTCTCGACGAAGCTCGCCCTCACGAACGGCTTCTGGGGCTGGCTGAACGACCTCGACTTCGGCAAGCTCGGCTACGGGATCGTCGGCCTGTTCGTGCTCACGTGGGCCGTGTCGGCCGGCATCTGGAGAGCGCGGCGGATCGAGGAGCGCTGGGGCGAGTTCGTGAAGGCCGAGTAGGATCGAGGGCGGCGTGTCCGTCCTCGAATCGCTCACGCGCAACGCGGTCGACGTCCTTCCGGAGGGCGCGCTCGAGGCGAAGCTGAAGCTCGGCAGGCCGCTGCGGGTGAAGCTCGGCATCGACGTCACCTCGCCGGACATCCACCTCGGCCGCGGCATCCCGCTGCAGCGGATGCGCGCGTTTCAGGACGAGGGGCACCGCGCCGTCCTCATCATCGGCGACTACACGACCCGGATCGGCGACCCGTCCGGCCGCTCCTCCGAGCGGCCGATCCTCACGGACGAGGAAATCGAGCGGAACGCGGAGCGCTACCTCGAGCAGGCGAAGACGATCCTGCGCGACGACCCGGAACTGCTCGAAGTCCGGCGCAACGGCGAGTGGCTGTCGAAGCTGACCTACGCCGACGTCGTGCGGCTCGGCCGCATAATCACCGTCGCGCGGATGCTCGAGCGCGACGACTTCGAGAAGCGCTTCCGCGCCGCCGAGCCGATCTCGGTCTCGGAACTGCTCTATCCGCTGATGCAGGCGTACGACTCGGTCGCGATCGAGGCCGACGTCGAGCTCGGCGGCACCGACCAGCTCTACAACCTGCTCGCCGGGCGCGAGGTCATGGCGGCGTACGGGCTCGAGCCGCAGGTCGTGCTGACGACGCCGCTGCTCCTCTCGTGGGACGGCGAGAAGATGAGCTCGTCGGTCGGCAACAACATTCCGCTCACGGCGCCGCCCGAGGAGATGTTCGGGCGCACGATGCGCATCCCTGACGCGATGCTCGAGGAGTGGTACCGCCTCGTCGCCGAGCGGCCCGTGCCGGAGGGCGACCCGATGGCCGCCAAGCTCGAGCTGGCGCGCTGGATCGTCGCGCGCTCGCACGGCGAGGAGGCGGCCCGCGCGGCCGAGGAGCACTTCACGCGCGTGGTGCGCGAGGGAAAGGCGCCCGAGGAGGTCGAGGAGGTGCGGTTTGCCGCCGACGGCCCGGCTGTTCACCTGCCGTCGTTCCTCGCCTTTCAGCTCGGCGAGTCGTCGAGCCACTGGCGCCGCATGATCGATCAGGGCGGCGTGAAGATCGACGGTCGGCCGGTCCCCGGGTACGACGTCTCGTGGACCGAGCTGGAAGGCGCGACGCTCCAGGTGGGTAAGCGGCAGTTCTTGCGTCTCGTACGCGGTTGACACCCCTTCGGCCGGTGCTACACTTCCCCGGCTGCCCGAGAGGGCGGCGTAGGAAAGTCCCTGCAAACGACACAACTGGAGTCGCCTCGAGGACGATTCGGAATCGAAAGTCCGAGCTCCCTGAGGCCTCTGGCGCGAGTCGAGGCCTTTTTTACGCCCTCCTGACGGCCCGGTCTTTGAAAACTCAACAGCGTGCGTTTACGTCGAGACGCTGGTCCGGCTCGCTCCGCGATCCGGACTAGTGAATCAACAACCTGTCTCGTCCCTTCGGGGACGGACTTTGAGCACAAGCTCAAAGTGAAAAGACCGTCGGCCGCGGCATCGCTTGCGATGCCGCACTCAATGCCGGCAATCATCTTCACGGAGAGTTTGATCCTGGCTCAGGACGAACGCTGGCGGCGCGCTTAACACATGCAAGTCGAGCGAGAACCGGTCCTTCGGGACCGGGGACAGCGGCGAACGGGTGAGTAACACGTGAGTCATCCACCCTCGGTACCGGGATAGCCCGGGGAAACTCGGATTAATACCGGATGGCCCATCCGCTCTTCGGGGCGGCTGGAAAAGGTAGCTTCGGCCTCCGACCGGGGACGAGCTCGCGGCGGATTAGCTTGTTGGCGGGGTAACGGCCCACCAAGGCGACGATCCGTAGCTGGTCTGAGAGGACGATCAGCCACACTGGGACTGAGACACGGCCCAGACTCCTACGGGAGGCAGCAGTGGGGAATCTTGCGCAATGGGCGAAAGCCTGACGCAGCGACGCCGCGTGAGGGAAGAAGGCCTTCGGGTTGTAAACCTCTTTCAGGAGGGACGAAGCCACTCGGGTGAATAGCCCAGAGGGTGACGGTACCTCCAGAAGAAGCCCCGGCTAACTACGTGCCAGCAGCCGCGGTAATACGTAGGGGGCGAGCGTTGTCCGGATTTATTGGGCGTAAAGAGCGTGTAGGCGGCTTCACAGGTCCGCTGTGAAAACTCGAGGCTCAACCTCGATCTGTCGGTGGAAACCGTGTGGCTAGAGTCCGGAAGAGGAGAGTGGAATTCCCGGTGTAGCGGTGAAATGCGCAGATATCGGGAAGAACACCCGTGGCGAAGGCGGCTCTCTGGGACGGTACTGACGCTGAGACGCGAAAGCGTGGGGAGCAAACAGGATTAGATACCCTGGTAGTCCACGCTGTAAACGATGGGTGCTAGGTGTGGGAGGTGTCGACTCCTCCCGTGCCGAAGCTAACGCATTAAGCACCCCGCCTGGGGAGTACGGCCGCAAGGCTAAAACTCAAAGGAATTGACGGGGGCCCGCACAAGCAGCGGAGCATGTGGTTTAATTCGACGCGACGCGAAGAACCTTACCAAGGCTTGACATGCACGGGAATGTCGGAGAAATTCGGCAGCCCTTCGGGGCTCGTGCACAGGTGGTGCATGGCTGTCGTCAGCTCGTGTCGTGAGATGTTGGGTTAAGTCCCGCAACGAGCGCAACCCCTGTCCCATGTTGCCAGCGTGAAAGACGGGGACTCATGGGATACTGCCGGCGCCAAGTCGGAGGAAGGTGGGGATGAGGTCAAGTCATCATGCCCCTTATGCCTTGGGCTACACACGTGCTACATTGGCCGGTACAAAGGGCTGCAAACTCGCAAGAGTGAGCGAATCCCAAAAAGCCGGTCCCGGTTCGGATTGAAGGCTGAAACTCGCCTTCATGAAGGCGGAGTTGCTAGTAATCGCGGATCAGCAATGCCGCGGTGAATATGTTCCCGGGCCTTGTACACACCGCCCGTCACACCACGAAAGTCGGCAATACCCGAAGCCGGTGGCCTAACCCGCAAGGGAGGGAGCCGTCGAAGGTAGGGTCGATGATTGGGGTGAAGTCGTAACAAGGTAGCCGTAGCGGAAGCTGCGGCTGGATCACCTCCTTTCTAGGGAATCCGGAATTTCATTCCGGTAGGCGCTGAACCCGTGGATGGTCTGTTGCATATCCGTCCGGCTATTCAGCTCGCCTAGAACTATGTCGACCTCGACCGACACGTACGCTGTTGAGTTTTGAGAGACCGGCCCTCGGGTCGGCGCTTCTCAGTGGGGCGGGCTCGAGCTCGCGCGCACCTTGAAAACTCCATAGCGACATCTATACCGGTGTTCTTCTGATCAAGAGAACAAGGGCACACGGTGGATGCCTTGGCACCGAGAGCCGATGAAGGACGTGGGCGGCTGCGATAAGCCCGGGGGAGGAGCTGACCATCCTTTGATCCCGGGATTTCCGAATGAGGAAACTCACGCGTGGTAATGCGCGCGTACCCGCACCTGAATACATAGGGTGCGAGGAGGCAAGCTGGGGAACTGAAACATCTAAGTACCCAGAGGAAAGGAAAGAAACCTCGACTCCCTGAGTAGTGGCGAGCGAAAGGGGATCAGCCCAAACTCGCACAACGTGATAGGCGGCGGCCGTTGTTGTGCGGGGGTTGTAGGGCTCGTCTTGATCCGTCTGCCGGCGGGTCGGGAAGTTACAAAGTCGTGCGTTAGCCGAAGTGGATGGAAAGCCACGCCACAGTAGGTAACGGCCCTGTAGGCGAAAACGCACGGCCTTCCTGGACGAGTACCTGAGTACGGCCGGGCACGGGAAACCCGGTCGGAATCTGCGGGGACCACCCCGTAAGGCTAAGTACTCCTCGGTGACCGATAGTGAACTAGTACCGTGAGGGAAAGGTGAAAAGTACCCCGGAAGGGGAGTGAAATAGTACCTGAAACCGTGTGCTTACAAGCGGTCGGAGCGGAGCAATCCGTGACGGCGTGCCTTTTGCATAATGAGCCAGCGAGTTAGTCTTCCACGGCGAGGTTAAGGAAACGGAGCCGTAGCGAAAGCGAGTCTGAATAGGGCGCTTTAGTCGTGGGAGCTAGACCCGAAACTGAGTGATCTACCCATGGCCAGGTTGAAGCGGGGGTAAGACCCCGTGGAGGACCGAACCCACGTCGGTTGAAAACGGCGGGGATGAGCTGTGGGTCGGAGTGAAAGGCTAATCAAACTCAGAGATATCTGGTTCTCCCCGAAATATATTTAGGTATAGCGTCGCGTGTTCAATAACGGTTGTAGAGCACTGTTTGGCCTAGGGGGCCTACCAGCTTACCGAAGTCAGGCAAACTCCGAATGCCGTTATTCCAGAGCGCGGCAGTCAGAGTGCGGGGGATAAGCTTCGTGCTCAAAAGGGAAACAGCCCAGACCGTCGGCTAAGGTCCCTAATTCCATGCTAAGTGGGAAACGATGTCCGATTGCACAGACAACCAGGATGTTGGCTCAGAAGCAGCCACCATTCAAAGAGTGCGTAACAGCTCACTGGTCAAGTGGTCGGGCGCGGACAATGTAACGGGGCTCAAGCATGGAACCGAAGCCACGGACTTCACGCTTGCGTGGAGTGGTAGGGGAGCGTTCCCAGGGCGGAGAAGCGGCGGCGTAAGCTTGCCGTGGAGCGCTGGGAAGTGAGAATGCTGGCATGAGTAACGAAAGGCGAGTGAGAAACTCGCCCGCCGAATGCCCAAGGGTTCCTGAGTAAAGCTAATCTACTCAGGGTTAGTCGGGACCTAAGCCGAGGCCGAAAGGCGTAGGCGATGGACAACAGGTTGATATTCCTGTACCACGTCCCAACCGCTATCACCGATGGGGGGACGGGGTAGGCTAGGGCAACCCAGGCGTTGGTTGACCTGGGGCAACCGCGTAGGGCGGCTGGTAGGAAAATCCGCCGGCCATCAAGCCTGAGACGGGACGCCGAGGCCCCTCGGGGCCGAAGTGCTTGAAGCCATGCCTCCGAGAAAAGCCTCTAGGGAGGTTGGACGTGCCCGTACCAAAACCGACACAGGTGGGCAGGTAGAGAATACCAAGGCGATCGGAAGAACCCTCGTTAAGGAACTCGGCAAAATGGTCCCGTAACTTCGGGAGAAGGGACGCCCCGGTAGAGTGAAGCCCTTACGGGCTGAGCTCGAGGGGGCCGCAGTGAAACGGCCCAAGCGACTGTTTACCAAAAACACAGGTCTCTGCGAAGTCGTAAGACGACGTATAGGGGCTGACGCCTGCCCGGTGCCGGAAGGTCACGAGGAGAGGTTAGCTTTCGGGCGAAGCCTTGAATCCAAGCCCCGGTAAACGGCGGCCGTAACTATAACGGTTAAGACGGAGTAATTCGCTCTCCGAAATGGCTGTTACAAAATCCGACTAATTGCTGGAACACCCGAGTATCCCGCGCTACTCACTGGGACGTCCGACCGGACGTTTACAGTAGTGACAACGTGACGGGTGCGGGCAATCAGCAGGAAAGGCTCTCGCGCGACGAGAGTGCCAAGTGGTTCCTTGCGGGCTTCATCGAGGGCGAAGGATCGCTCGCGGTGAGCATCAAGAAGCATCCAAGCCGATTCGGCTTCATCGCTAGTCCAGAGTTCTTTCTGTACCAGCATGAAAGCGGCCGGCCGCTTCTCGAGCTCGCCCGGGAGATCTTCGAGTCCGGCTCGATCACACCCAAGCCCGGGAATCCCCGGGTCCTAGTGTTTCGAGTCGCGTCTCGGCGAGTCCTCCTCGAACGCGTCATCCCGTACTTCGAGCGGTACATCGTGCCGTTCACGTGCAAGGGAGCGATGTTCGAGGGTTTCCGCGAGATCGTCCTCGCGATGAATCGCAAGGAGCACTTGACTCCGGACGGCCTGGTTCGCGTCATCGAGCGTGCGTACTCGATGAACCCGAACAGCAAGGGCCGCGAGCGTTTACGGACGCTTCCGGAGCTGCGCGAGAGAATCCTCAGAGGCCATACGTCGGACATTCCGCCGGCACGCGGATAAAGAGATGGTCCAGTCCCTATGGCGACATAGGGGGCAACTGCCTAAGGTAGCGAAATTCCTTGTCGGGTAAGTGAATTGCCCGGTGCGGAAGCAATTTCGTACGATAACCGGCTAATAACGGGGAAGCCCTCCTCGTATGCGGCGCGTCAAGGACGCCGTGAAGCGAGAGGGTAATCCCGTGGGAAGTCGGCTCTTCGGAGCTTGACCCCGTAACGACTGATCGTCCATGTCTCAAATGGACGTGAGATCGCATTCCGTCCGCCTTTGGCGCGACAATCTGCGAGTGCGATCAGACGCCGGCCCTTTGGTAAGTCGCGAGTTCCTCTCGGCGTACATCTCCGGTTACGCCGACGGCGAAGGCTGCTTCACCGTTTCAATCGCACCGCGGGCGACGCTCGCAGTGGGGTGGGAGGTGAGGCCCAGCTTCTCCGTCAGCCAGAACGGGGATCGCGCCGAGGTGCTCCACGCGTTGCAGGCCTATTTCGGGTGCGGAAGCATCCGACCGGACCGCAGTGACAAGACGCTCAAGTGGGAGACGCGCAAGCTCGACGAACTGGTCGAGCGGATCGTCCCGCACTTCGTTCGTTACCCGCTTCTGTCCGCGAAACGGCTCGACTTCGAGCGATTTGCGTTCGTCTGCCGGCTCATGGCCGACGGCGAGCATCGGAGGAGAGCCGGCCTGATCCAAATCGTCTCGATCGTGCGGGAGATGAATCCCGGCGGCAGGAGGCGGTACGACGCCGACGAGCTCCTCGCGACGCTGTTCAAAGGTGAAGGGATAGTCTGCGCCTCCGGAGACGGAGGGGAAACGCGAAGTTCCGACCTGCACGAATGGCGTAACGACTTGGGCGCTGTCTCAACGAGGGATCCGGTGAAATTGTAGTTTCGGTGAAGATGCCGAATACCCGTGGCTGGACGGAAAGACCCCGTGAACCTTTACTACAGCTTGACGTTGGAGTTTGGGATACGTTGTCCAGGATAGGTGGGAGACTTTGAAGCGGGGACGCCAGTCCTCGTGGAGTCACCCTTGGGATACCACCCTTCGTGTTCTGGGCCTCTAACCCGCTGCCGTTATCCGGGGCGGGAACAGCGTCAGGTGGGTAGTTTGACTGGGGCGGTCGCCTCCTAAAATGTAACGGAGGCGCGCAAAGGTTCCCTCAGTACGGTTGGAAATCGTACGTAGAGTGCAAAGGCATAAGGGAGCTTGACTGCGAGACGGACAGGTCGAGCAGGCGCGAAAGCGGGCCTTAGTGATCCGGCGGTAACTAGTGGACGTGCCGTCGCTCAACGGATAAAAGGTACTCCGGGGATAACAGGCTTATCCTTCCCAAGAGTCCACATCGACGGAAGGGTTTGGCACCTCGATGTCGGCTCGTCGCATCCTGGGGCTGGAGCAGGTCCCAAGGGTTGGGCTGTTCGCCCATTAAAGCGGTACGCGAGCTGGGTTCAGAACGTCGTGAGACAGTTCGGTCCCTATCCGCCATGGGCGCTGGAGCTTTGAGAGGAGTCGTCTCTAGTACGAGAGGACCGAGACGAACAGACCTCTGGTGTATCAGTCGTCGTGCCAACGGCGTTGCTGATTAGCCACGTCTGGATGGGATAACCGCTGAAAGCATCTAAGCGGGAAGCCCACCTCGAGATGAGAGCTCCCATCCCCTCGAGGGAGTAAGGGCCGTGGAAGACCACCACGTCGATAGGCGGGACGTGTAAGCACAGCAATGTGTTCAGCGCACCCGTACTAATTGCCCGAGGTCTTGATTTGAACATCGGACAGAGTCGCTATGGAGTTTTGAGGGTGCAGCGCTCCGCGCCGCCCTTGACAGTTCGGCGGTCATACCGGCGGGGAAACACCTCTTCCCATTCCGAACAGAGAAGTTAAGCCCGCCAGGGCCGATGGTACTCGGAGGGCAACCTCCCGGGAGAGTAGGTCGCCGCCGATTTCTTACGAAGAGAAGGGCCGCTCAGCGGCCCTTCTCTTCGTGCTCTACCGCAGATCCGCGAGCGCCGCCCGCACCCGTGGCCACCAGTCGAAGCCGCCGATGACGATGAGGTTCCCGTGGCGGACGACGAAGCCCGACTCGGTCGTCGATCCTTTCCGGACGCTGCGGCTGCGCTTGCGATCCGCGTAGCCTGGGACAAGCCGCTGGAGGAGGCGCGCCCACGAGCTCGAGTCGAAGACGAACACTTGCTCGCCGGTCAAGGTCTTCGAGTCGAACGCGCCGAGGACGGCCAGCAGATGGCCTTGAAGGCGATGCTCCTCGCGCGCCGGTAGGGGTGGCCAGTAGTCGGGCTGGGGCCGGAGATTCGGGTCGGGCACCGTCTTGACCTGGAACGGCACGCCGTGCCGTGCGAACGCCCGCTCCACCGCCGCGACGCTCGTGGCCTTCGCGCTCCCGCACGCGGCAGCCGCGAACCCGAGGAAGACGACGGGCAGAAGCGCGGCGAGCGTCCGCACGCCGCGAATCTACACCGGGAGCGTGAGGCTCTCGAGGTCGCGCGGGTAGTACGTCAGCCACTCGACTCCGTCGTCGGTGACGGCGATCGTGTCCGAGTGGCGGAACCCGCCGACGCCGGGGGCGTAGAGGCCCGGCTCGACGGTGAAGACCATCCCCGGCCGGATCTCCGTTTCGTCGCCGCGGTCGAGGAACGGCCCCTCGTGGTAGCGGAGGCCGATCGCGTGGCCGACGTGGTGGCGCCAGTTCTCCCAGAGACCGTGCTCGTCGTAGTAGGCGCGCACGCGCCGATCGACCTCGGCGCAGGACACGCCGGGCCGGATCGTGTCGATCGCGAGATCCTGGAGCGCCACCATGTGCTCGAACAGCCGCTTCTGCTCGTCGCTCGGCGGCCCGATCACCATCGTGCGTTCGAGCTCCGAGTGGTAACCCCAGACGGGGGCGGTGGCGCCGGTCACGAGAACGTCGCCGGCCTGGAAGACGATGTTGTTCGGCAGCGCGTGCGGGATCGCAGCGTTGCGGCCGATCTGGCCGCGATAGCCTGCGACGGCACCGGAGTACCAGAGGCTCTGCCCGCGGTAGATCGGGCCGATGGCGTCGAGCATCGCGTAGGTTGCCTCGTTCGAGGCGCGGTTCTCGACTTCCGTTTCCGACACGCCCGGGTGCGTGTAGCGCTGCAGCAGCGTGTGCGCGAGGTTGCCCCACTTGCAGCTCTCGCGCAGGAGCGCGAGCTCCGCCGTGCTCTTGATCGCCATCTGGTTCTCGACCGCGTCGGCGATGCGCGTCACGGCGGCACCCGCCAGCTCGCTGAGCGCCGGACCGCGGTAGCCGAACATCCACGGGTACCCGTCGTCGTCGGCGCCGATCGCGCCGCGGACGCTGAGCGCTTCGAGCAGCTCGAGCAGCGCATGCAGCGGATGCCGGTCGCCCGGGTACTCGTCGTAGTGCGCGACCTCCTGCACGGCTGCGTTCGCGCGCGCGTGCTCGACCTCGAGCCGCGGGACGAGCATGCCGCCGCGCCCGTCGGCCGCGAGGGCGAACGCGATCGGCCGCTCGGTGGGAATGAACGCGAAGCCGGTGTAGTAGGAAACGTGGTGCGTGTCGAACAGGACTGCGCCGGCGAGGCCGCGCTCGGCGAGGCGCTCGCCGAGCGCCGTGCGGCGCGCCTCGTACTCCTCGAGCCGGATCGCGAGCGTCATGCGGCCTCGTTCCCGAGCCTGTCGCGCCAGCTGGGGTCGAGGTCGCGCAGCCGGCGGACGCGCTGCGCGACCGGTGGATGCGTCACGAACAGCGCTGCGAGCCCCTCCTCCAGGAACGGGTTGAACGTATAGAGCGGCTCGGTCGCCGGGCTGGCCTGGAAGTCGACGAGCTCGGCCGCCTGCTCGAGCCGGATCAGCGCGTCCGCGAGGCCGTGCGGCGAGCCGCACAGCTCGGAGGCGGTGCGGTCCGCCTCGAACTCCCGCTTCGGCGAGAGCAGCACGTGGACGCACGCGGCGGCGACGGGGCCGAGGACGAACAGGAGCGCCCGCTGCAGCCAGCCGCCGACCCGGCTCAGCTCGATGAGCGAGGCGGCGAGTACGACGACCGCCGTCTGGATCGCGACGTCGCGGTGCCGAACGTGCGCCAGCTCGTGCGCGAGCACGCCCTCCAGCTCGGCGGGAGTGCACGCCGAGACGCAGCCGGCGCTGACGGCGAGCGCGGAGCTGCGCGGGCCGCGGCCGGTTGCGAGCGCGCGGGGCAGCCCGTCCGGAATCAGGTACAGCCGGGGCTTCGCAACGCCCGCGATCGCGGCGAGCCTCTCGACGTTCGAGTGGAGCAGCGGCGCCTCGCCGACCGGCAGCTCGCGCGCGCCGACCATGCCGAGCACCACCCGGTCGAAGTACCCGTACGCGCCGCCGGCGAGTAGCAGCGCGCAGAAGCCGAAGATCGAGAGCAGCCGGACGCCGCCCAGCTCCCAGCCGACGAGCGCGAACACGCCGGCAACCCCGATCAGCAGCAGCCAGGCCTTGAGGACGTTGCGGGCCGCAATGAGGGCGCGCACTGCGCGCTAGGGCTCGTCCGACTCGCCGCGTCCGTCGTCGTCGAGCAGCCCTCGCGGCGGCCAGTCCTCGTTCTGCGGCGCGTCGCAGCGGCTCGAGCAGTGGAGCGACGCGATGTTCTGGAGGGGAACGAGGATGTGCCCGTTCAGCTCGATGTGCGCGACTTCGTCCACGTAGCAGTAGGCGGTGAGCACGCCCTCCTGGTACTCGCCGCCAAAGAGGGCGACCTCGACCTGCTCGCCCTTGTATTTGCTGGTGTAGTCCTCCACCGGCAGGATTAGTCTACCGGCCGGAACAAGCCGCCCTCATGGGCCACGGCCCACACGGCGCAGTTGTCCAGGACCGGCAGTGCCAGGCCTAGGACCGCCGCCTGCACCCGTCTCAGCGAGCCCCCGTGCGTGACCACGACGACCCGCCCGGCGGGGTGCTGCTCGGTGATCGAGCGGATGGCGCGGAGGGTCCGCTCCCGGTGCGCCTCGGTCGTCTCTCCCTCGAACTCGACCTGCTCGCGCTCGGTGGGCGTCAACCCCTCCCAGGTGCCCCAATCCTTCTCGCGCAGATCGGCGTCGTCGACGACGGGGAGCCCGAGGCGGGCGCCGACGATCTCGGCCGTCTCCCGGGCACGCGCCAGATCGCTTGCGTAGACGGCGTCGATCTCGTCGCCGGCGAGCCGCTCGGCAAGTGCCCGCGCCTGCTCGCGGCCGCGCGCGTTGAGCGGCCGGTCGGAGTGCCCCTGCAGCCGGCCTTCCGCGTTCCAGTCCGTCTCGCCGTGACGCACGAGGAGGAGGATGGTCACAGGCGGCTAGGGTAACCGGCACATGGAGCTCGGCCTGCAAGACAGCGTCTGCCTCGTCACCGGCTCGACCGGCGGCATCGGCCTCGAGACCGCGCGCCTGCTCGCCGGCGAAGGGGCTCGAGTGGTGACGACGGGGCGCGGCGCGGACGGGCCGGGTGTCGGCGAGGCGCTCCACGTCGCGGCCGACCTCGCGCGGGCCGGTGAGCCGGAGCGGCTCGTGCGCGAGGTGGAGGAGGGGCTCGGCCGCGTCGACTGCCTCGTGAACAACGTCGGCGTCGCGTATCAGCGCTCCTTCGAGGAGGTCACGGACGAGCAGTGGGAGGAGCTCTGGCAGCTGAACGTGATGAGCTACGTCCGTGCGATCCGCGCGGTGCTGCCCGGGATGCGCTCGCGAGGCGGCGGTGTGATCGTCAACGTGTCGTCGACTGCTGCGAAGCGGCCGTCGACGTCGATGCCGGACTACTCGGTGACGAAAGCCGCAGTGCTGTCGCTCTCACGCCTTGTCGCGGACGTGTATGCGAAGGACGGCATCCGCTGCAACGCGGTGACGCCCGGCCCGATCGCGACCCAGGCCTGGCTCGCCCCGGGCGGCCTCGCGGACCAGCAGGGAGCTCGCACCGGCAAGTCGCGCGAGGAGGTGCTCGCCGCCGTCGGCGCGGGCCGGCCGCTCGGCCGGCTCGGCGAGGCGGAGGAGATCGCGGCGGTCATCGCCTTCCTCTGCTCGGCGCGTTCGAGCTACGTCACGGGGGCGGCCTGGAGTGCGGACGGCGGCACGGTCCAGATCATCCTCTGACGGCCGCTGCGCCCGTGCGCGCGGGCCGGCACAAAGCCGCGAAGGACACGTGACGAGCCGTGAAATAGGATCGAAAGTAGGCGGGTAGGAGGGAGGGGTCGGGTCCCGGGTTACACGCGCGTACCGGGACCGGAGCGGCCACTGCGGCCACTGTGCGACCGCCGCTCCAGCGACTACGCTGGCTCCGATGCCGGAGCTTGCCGGTCGAGTTGCCGATGCCTTCGAGAGGCTCGTGCGCGAGCACGAGGAAGGCTGGCTGTCGCCGCTCGCCGTTCGCTCGTACGAGAGCCGCGGCCGCAATCTCCCGGAAGAGGAGTGCCGTCTGCGCACGCCGTTCCAACGCGACCGCGACCGGATCGTGCACGCGAAGGCGTTCCGCCGTCTGCGCCACAAGACCCAGGTGTTCGTCGACCCCGAGGGTGACCATTTCCGCACCCGCCTCACGCACACGCTCGAGACGACCGGGATCGCCCGCGGCGTCGGCCGCGCGCTGCGGCTGAACGAGGATCTCGTCGAGGCGATCGGTCTCGGTCACGACCTCGGGCATCCGCCGTTCGGCCACGCGGGCGAGCAGGCGCTCGACGAGCTGCTGCGCGAGCGCGGCGGCCGCGGCTTTCGCCACAACGAGCACTCGCTGCGGGTCGTCGAGCGGCTCGAGCGTGACGGTCGCGGGCTGAACCTCACCTGGGAGGTGCGCGACGGGATCCTCAAGCACACCGGGGCCGACGAGCCCGAGACGCTCGAGGGAAAGATCGTGCGCATCGTCGACCGGGTCGCCTACATCAACCACGACATCGACGACGCGATCCGAGCCGGGATCCTCGACCCTGCCGACCTGCCGCCGGAGGAGCTCGCGCTGCTGGGCGCGACCGGCTCGCGCCGGATCGACACGCTCGTGCACGACCTCGTCGAGACGTCCGCGCAGGCCAGGGACATCGTGCAGAGCGACGAGATCGGCGGGGCGATGCTCTCGCTGCGCACGTTCATGTTCGATCACGTCTACCTCGGCCCGCAGGCGGCCGAGGAACACGCACGCATCCGTACGACGGTTCGGCGCATCTTCGAGTACCTCGTTGACGACCGCGGCGACGACCTCGAACACGCGACCGACTACCTCGCCGGCATGACCGACCGCTTCGCGCTGGCCTTCGCCGCCGAGCTGGACTGACGTGGCGCGCATCAAGGACAGCTCGGTGGAGGCGGTGAAAGCGGCGGCAGACATCGTCGCAGTCGTCGAGGACCGAACGAGGCTGCGTAAGGTCGGGGGCCGCTATTCAGGGCGGTGTCCCTTCCACGAGGAACGCACGCCTAGTTTCTCGGTGAACGCCGTCGACAAGCTCTACTACTGCTTCGGCTGCCAGGCGAAAGGCGACGTCATCACGTTCGTACGCGAGACCGAAGGGCTCGACTTTACGGGCGCGGTCGAGTGGCTCGGTCAACGCTTCAACGTCCCGATCGAGTACGACGAGTCGACGCCTGCCGCCGACGCGGCGCGCGAGCGACGGGAGCGGCTGTACAAGCTGCTCGAACAGGCTGCGAGCTTCTACGAGCGCTATCTCTGGGACGCCGATGCCGCAGAGTTTGCGCGCGAGTACCTCGAATCCCGCAATCTGGGAGTCGAGGCTGCTCGGCTCTTCCGTCTTGGGTTTGCGCCCGGCGGCCAAACGCTCGCGGACAAGGCCCGCGCCGCCGGCTTCTCCGACTCTGAGTTGCGAGCTGCCGGGATGCTCACACCGCGGGGGCGCGACTACTTCGCCCGGCGTCTCATGTTCCCTCTGGCCGATGCGAGGGGGCGAGTCATCGGCTTCCAGGCGCGAAAGCTCTTTGAAGACGATCCCCTGCGAGGGAAGTACGTGAACTCGCCCGAGGGCGAGCTGTTTCACAAGTCGGCGGTGCTCTACGGGCTGCACCTCGCGCGCCAGACGATGGCAAAGGACGATCGGGCGGTGATCGTGGAGGGGAATACCGACGTCATCGCGCTCCGGCAGGCTGGGATGTCGGGCGTCGTGGCGTCCATGGGCACCGCGCTGACCGAGGCTCAGCTGAAAGAGGTCGGGAGGCTCACCCGGAGTGTCTTCCTGTGTTTCGACGCGGACGCTGCCGGTGAGGAGGCGACGCTTCGGGGCATGCAGCTTGCCGCCTCCCGTGGTCTCGAGGTGTGGGTTGTGGCGCTGGATCCCGGTACCGACCCCGCGGACGATCCCGGGGCCTTCGCGGCACGGCTCGCGAGCGCTGAGAAGTACCCGCTGTATCGAGTCAGGGTGGAAATCGACCGCGCGCTGCCGGACCGGCAGGCTGCTCACCAGCGCGTGCGGCAAGTCCTCGACCCGCTGCCCGACGGACCGGATCGGCACGATGCGTGGCAGTACGCGAACGATCGGCTCGGCATGACCGTCCAGCTTCAAGCGAGTGTGAGTGCCAGCGCCGGCGTTCTGACTGGATCGGCATCGGCGCGAGTGCTGACGGCATCCGACCGGCTCGAACGCGATGCGCTCGCCGCGTGCGTGGCCCATCCCGAGCTCGTGCCGATTCTGCGAGAGCTGGGTGCAGGCCACTTCGACAGCGACGAGCACCGTGCCTTGTGCGAGGCGCTGGTCGGCGAGCGGCCAGAGGACGATGAGATCATCGGTGTGAAGGCCGAGCTCGACGCCAGGGCAAGCGCGAGCGGGATCGACGTTGACACCGGCGAGCAGCTGCTTCTCCGGCTGCGTGAGCGGCAACTCCGTCGTGAGATGGAGACCGTTGACGGGAAGAGGCTCGTGGAGCTGCAACAGGCCCTGCTCAAGATCAGAACCGCGATCCGAGAGTTCGCCTGATCCCGCAATGCGCCTCGCTACAATGGCGCCCGCCGATCCCCGGTAGCTCAATTGGCAGAGCATCCGGCTGTTAACCGGAGGGTTGTTGGTTCGAGTCCAACCCGGGGAGCTGAAAGAAGCCTGAACGGGAGATGCGTGATCATTGACCGCCGCTTCCGCGGGCCGCAGAGCTCGGGGAACGGCGGCTACACCTGCGGGCGCATCGCCGCGTTCGTGGCTGCCGGGACGGTCGAAGTCACGCTGCGGCTGCCGCCGCTAGACACGCCGCTGCGCGTCGAGCGCGACGGCGTCGGCGTGCGCGTGCTCGACGGCGACGCTCTCGTCGCCGAGGCCCGTCCGGCGGAGCTCGAGCTGGCACTGCCCGAGCCGGTGCCCTTTGCGGAGGCGGAGCGGCTGGCCGCCGCGCGCGCCGACGACCCCGGCCACCCGTTTCCAGGCTGCTTCACGTGCGGCCCCGGCCGCGAGGAGGGCGACGGCCTCCGCCTGCGGCCGTCCCCGACCGGGGACGGCCGCGTGGTCGCCCCCTGGCGTCCCTCCGAGCGGCTGGCCGGCCGCGGGCCGCTGCCCCGCGAGCTGGTCTGGGCCTCGCTCGACTGTCCGGGCGCGTACGCCCTCGACCTCGAGGGGGCGCGCGGGCTCAGCGTCCTCGGCCGCCTGACGGCCCGGATCGAGGGCGTTCCGTCTGCGGGAGACGAATGCGTCGTCGTGGCCTGGCCGCTCGGCGGCGAAGGCCGGCGCCTCTTCGCCGGTACCGTCCTCTTCCAGGACGGCCGCCCGCTGGCCTTCGCCCCGGCCGTCTGGTTTGCGGTGGGTGACGAGGCGCGCGACCCCTTCGCCGATGCCGATACCCTCCCGCGGGTGAACGACAGGTGAACGCGCGCTTCAACGACCTCCGGCGCCGACTTGGGGAGATCCACGACGTGGAGAAGGCCGCAGGCTTGCTGGCGTGGGACGAGGAGACGAAGATGCCGCCGACCGGCGCGGACGCGCGCGCGGAGCAGCGCGCCACCCTGAACCGGATCGCGCACGAGCTCCAGGTCGCTCCCGAGCTCGGCGCGCTGCTCGAGGAGTTGCGGCCGTTCGAGCAGGAGCACGACTACGGATCGTTCGAGGCCAGCCTGATCCGCGTCGCGCGCCGCGATTTCGAGAAGGCGTCTCGCGTCTCCCCCGACCTGCGCGCGGAGCTGACCCGCGCCGGCTCACTCGGCTACCGCGCCTGGCTGCACGCGCGCGAGCGTGAGGACTACGAGATCATGCTCCCGCATCTCGAGCGCAACCTCGAGCTCCGCCGCGAGTACATCCGCTGCTTCGAGCCTCACGGCGATCCATACGACGTCCTGCTCGACGACTACGAGCCGGGCGTGACGACCACGGAGGTCGAGACGATCTTCGACCAGCTGAAGACCGCGCTGCTGCCGATGATGCGCGCCGTCGGCGACGCTGCCCCTGTCGACGATTCCTGCCTGCGCGGTCGCTTCGCGCGCGACGCGCAGCGCCGCTTCTCGCTCGAGGTCCTCCAGCGCTGGGGGATGGACCGGGCGTCGTGGCGGCTCGACCGTACCGTGCACCCGTTCGCGATGTCGATGTCGTCAGCGGACATTCGCCTGACGACGAACTTCGACGAGGATGGCCTGCACGGGATCCTCTCGTGCCTGCACGAGTTCGGTCACGGCGTCTACGAACGTCAAGTCGACCCGGAGTTCGACCGCACGCCGCTCGGGCACGGCGTCTCCGCCGCGCTTCACGAGTCGCAGAGCCGCATGTGGGAGAACCTCGTCGGTCGCGCTCTCTCGACCTGGAAGTTCTTCTATCCGAGGCTCCAGCAGGCGTTCCCCGAGCAGTTCGCCGACGTCTCCGTGGAGCAGTTCCATCGCGCCCTCAACAAGGTGCAGCCGTCGCTGCGTCGCGTCGACGCCGACGAGGTGACCTACTGCCTGCACATCATCCTGCGCTTCGAGCTCGAGCGAGAGGTGCTGTACGGCAACGTTTCGCTCCGCGACCTGCCGGAGGCGTTCGACGCGAAGATGGAGGAGTATCTCGGCCTCCAGCCGCCCGACGCCTCTCGCGGCGTCCTCCAGGATGTGCACTGGTCGGACATGAGCTTCGGCTATTTCCCGACGTATGCGCTCGGGAACGTCGTCTCCGTGCAGCTCTGGCAGCGGGCAATTGCCGACCTCGGCGACCTCGACGAGCAGTTCGAGCGGGGCGACTTCGTTCCGTTGCGGGAGTGGATGCGCGAGCACGTGCACCGGCACGGCCGTGCGCTCACGCCGCAGGAGCTCCTCCAGCAGGCGGTCGGGGGCGGCCTGGATCCCGCACCTTATCTCGGCTACCTGAAGCGAAAGCTCGAGGAGTTGTTCGGCGCCGCGGTCGCCTGACCGGAGCCCGCTGCCCTCCGGCGTAAGGCAGCACCCGCGTGTCGCTCGCAGGATGCGCCGCCGGCGGCCGACGGCGTGTTCGCCGCGGCGGAGCTCAGGCCGGCGGGCTCAGGGCCCGCCGCAGCCGCAGATGCGCTCGCCGAGCGCCCGGCGCTCGAAGGGGAGGCCGCAGCGGGCGCACGTGGGCGGGAGGAGGCGCGCCTTGACGAGCAGGGCCCGCATCAGGGTCGCCCAGAGAAGGACGTAGCCGAAGAGGAACGGACCGCTCATTTCCCGGTCTTATCGGCCGGGAGGGCCGATCGGATTAGTTCCGGTTGGCCGGGCAGGCGCTAAGATCGGGCTGTGAGCTGGCTGTACATCGCCTTGCTCGCGCTGGCGCTCGCGGTGGTGGTCGGAGCGGAGTGGCCGCGGTTCGGCGCACGCATCGGTCACGACGCGCGCCGGCGGCGCGAGCGGGAGAAGCGGAAGGCGTCGCTTCGAGTGGTCCCGACCGAAGCCGACGACTTCGCCGCCAGCGTCGAGCGCGACCTCGCCCAGTTGCCCACGATCGAAGAGACGGACCGCCGCTAGACCCTCAGGAGGGCTTGGCCTCCTAGCGCCGGACGACGAAGGTCGTGTGGAGGGTGCGCGTGTTCGGCAGGATCGGGCCGATGTCCTCCATGTTCTTCGTCTCCTCATAGTCCGCGACCGTGACGCTGAGCTTGTGCGTCCCAGGCTGCAGCGCGACGCCCTGGACGGTGACGATGCCGGCCGAGTACGAGGCTGCCACGTGCCGCGCGTCGGCCACGGCATAGATCGAGGCGGGATCGACGCCCGACCCGGCGTCGCGCACCGCCAGTCGCAGCGTGCCGCTGCGGCGGACGCTGGGCGTCAGCAGCTTCACCGTCGGCGGCGTCGTGTCGTTCACCCAGAGGCGGAACGAGAATCGTCCCGGCTTGCCGCCCGCCGGCGTGTCGAACACGAGGTCGTATGCGCCCGGATCGGGGAGCACGGCACCGACTGCAGGCTCGGCTACGCCGAAGCTCGCGTACGGGTTGATGTCCACCGGCAGGCCCGTGTAGCCGACGAGCCGGTTCTCGTCACCGGCGACGACGAGCCGTGGGGTGACGCGCACGCCCGCGCCGCGTGAGAGAACGACCGCGCCGAAGTTTGCGATCGGCTCGGTCACCTCGAAGCGAAACACCTGCTCCGGCCCGGAGAGGTTGAGCGCGATCGCCGTCCCGAGCCCTCCCTCCGGGTACCGGTACGTGGAGACGAGCGACGGCTTGCCGGCGGTGTCCCCCTGGTAGACGCCGGGCCCGTTGAGCGTCGTGAACGGCTCGGTTCCGAGTTTCGGCGCCTCGACGCGGAACCAGTACGGGACGCGGCGAACGTCGGAGCCGCGCGTGAGCAGGACGAAGCCGGTCGCCTCGCCTTCCGCCGCGTCGGCGGCGACCGTGAGCGTGAGGCCCACGGTCGAGCCCGGAGTGACGGTGGTCGAGGTCGGACCGAGCGTTGCGCCGGCCGGCGACTCCTGGGGCCCGATCGACACCGTCCACGGGTCCGGCCCGCCGCCCGCATCGCTCACCGCGAGTTGCTGAGTGATCGTGACGCCGCGTTTGACGAGACCGAACGAGAGCCCCGCGGGGTCGGTGAAGATCAGCGGGCTGTCCGCGCGCGGCAGGTCGATCCGCCCGCCACCCTCCCGGATCGCCGACACCTCCGTCGTGGTTCTCACGATGTGTACCGGATCCCCGGTCGACTCGAGCGCCGACTTGATCTGCTCGACCGTCCAGGACGGATGGCGCTCCTTGAGCAGCGCGGCTGCGCCGGCGACGTGCGGCGTCGCCATGCTCGTGCCGCTCCAGTCGTGGGCCGACCACTGGTCGTGCGGTAGCGAGGAGAGGATGTCGACGCCGGGTGCGGTGACATCCGGCTTCATCTGCAGTGAGACCGGCGTCGGCCCGCTGGAGGAGAAATCGGCGATCTCGTCCGCCGGGCCCGTGTCGCCTTCGGTCGAGGCGGCAACCGTGATCGCCTTCGGAGCCGTACCCGGAGAGCCCACGGAACCTCGCCCCGCGTCGGTGTTGTCGTTGCCCGCCGCGATCACGGGTACGACGCCGGCATCGGCTGCGTCGTCGATCGCCTGGACGACAACGTCGCGCGTCGGGTCGATCTCCGGCTCGCCGAGCGAGAGGTTGATCACGTCCATGCCGTCCTTCACGGCCTGCTCGATGCCGGCGGCGATCTCGGGCGAGTTGCCGTCGAGGCCGAACTGCTGCGTGGGGATCGTCAGCACCTTGTAGTTCCCGAGATAGGCGTTCGGCGCGATCCCGGAGACCTGGACGTGGTTCCCCTGCACGGTCGCGATCGTGCCGTGGTCGCCGGCCGCGATCCCGGCGACGTTGGTCGCGTGGTCGGAGTACTGCGGGTCGAACGGCGTGTTTGCGTACTTCCAGGTGGGTGTCGCGGGAGCAAAGGCGCGCGCGACGATCACCTTCGGCGTCGTGTACGCGGTGTTGCCCAGGGGGAAGCCGGCGGGATAGCTGAAGCCGCTGGGGTTGAAGAAGAGGTGCGTCTGGTCGAGGCCGTCGTCGATGATCCCGATCTTGATGCCGTTGCCGGCAGTGGCAAGCGTGGGTCCCCACACCGTCGGGGCGCCGATCAGCTGCGGCGTGCGATCGAGCAGCGCGTGGTAGGTGACGGTCGGCCAGACCGTGACGCCCTTGACCGCGCGGAGGCGGGCGAGCTGCGTGCGCGGCACCACCACGGCCACGCCGTTGAGCACGACGCCGTAGTGCCAGCGCACCCGCGCCTGCGGGATCGCGCGCTGGACGCGCGCCTGGAGAGCGCGCTGCGCGGAGGCGAGCATGCACAGGTACGAGACGCTGGCGGGCGCGCGCAGGTTCAGGCGGTGGTGCACCGTCGCCGCCGCCGCGAGGCTACGGTCGTGGAGAATTGCCTCCGACAGCGGCGGCTGCGGCAGCGTGACGACGACCTCGACGAGACCCGCGCCCGGGTCCCCCGCGGCCCCGGTCCGCGCCGTGGCCCCGCCCGCAACAAGGAGCGTCGGCGATAGCAGGATGGCGAGGACGAGAGCGAAGCGAGGCAGGCGGGACATGGTACGTGTGTGTGCGAGCACCGGTTTCACGCGGCTACACTCTCCCTCCGCGCGGATGTGGCGGAATTGGTAGACGCGCACGGTTCAGGTCCGTGTGGGGGCAACCCCGTGGAGGTTCAAGTCCTCTCATCCGCATAGGCCCGAGCGTTCTTAGAAAGCTCACAGCCGGCTCTCATCCCCGTCTCAGCGGTGGCCGCCATGCTCCCGGCATGAATCGACGCGAAGGAGCCGACGTGAGCAGCGCGAACGTGACCCACATGTATCGGAAGCTCTCCGACCCGCAGGGCGAGGTCGACGACGAGATTCGCCACATTCGCGACCTCGTCTTCGTCCGCAACCTGCTCGCGGCGCGCGGGGCGAGCTACGCGGAGCTACGGGACTGCGACGCCGTGATCGACGGCGTGCGCCGGCAGCTCGCGGAGTCCGCGAAGCGCGCATCGGCCCGCTACGCGACGGCCGCCTAGCCGGGTCAGCGGACGAGATCGACCTCGGCGTCCGGGTAGAGCACCCGCCAGACGCGGAGGTAGATGTCGAGCTCTGCGCGATCCGTCTCGTCGTCGGCCTCGTCCAGCTCGACGTGGTCGGGCCCGCTCACGATCGGCCGCTGGCCAAGGCTGCGCAGGAACGAGGCCAGACGGTCGGTGTAGGCCGGATCGCGGAGGGTGAGTTTCATTCGGTGGAGGATCTTTGTGAAGCGATCCTCGCGCGCGGGCGCACCCCTCTACACCCCCCAATATAGGGAGGGTGGCTCCCCCAAAAGAGGGATTTCGCTCCGGCCGCTACGTGCCGAGAGCGGCGAGCACGTCGTCGGCGTGCGTCGCAGGCGTGACGTTGTGGAAGACCTTCTTGACGGTGCCGTCCGCGTCGATGACGAAGGTGGAGCGACTGACGCCCATGTATGTGCGGCCCAGGTAGTTCTTCTCGCCCCAGACGCCGTACTGCTCCGCAACCGCGTGGTCGGTGTCGGCGAGCAGCGTGAATGGGAGCTCGTACTTCTTCCGGAACTTCACGTGCGAACGCTCGTCGTCGGGCGAGACGCCGAGCACGACCGCACCGGCGCGCTCGAACTCGGCGTAGGCGTCGCGGATCCCACAGGCCTGCGTCGTGCAGCCGGGCGTGTCGTCCTTGGGGTAGAAGTACAGGACGACCGGGTGGCCGCGCAGGGACGAGAGCCGCACCGTCTCGCCGGCGTCGCTCGTCAGTTCGAAGTCAGGGGCGTTGTGGCCTTCTTCGATCACGTCTCATCCTCTCGGTAGGGTGGCGCCTCGATGGTAACGGCGCACCATGCGGTCGCATTCCTGGTGCTCGCCGCGACGTGGGGAGCGGCGCTCCTCGCGGGATTGGCGTACTACCGCCGGCGCGAGCCGCGTGGAATCGTCACGCACCTGCTTGCGTTGACGCAGACACTCCTCGTCGCGCAGGTCGGGCTCGGACTGTTGCTGCTCTCGGAGCATCGCCGTGCACCCCAGCGGCTGCACTATCTCTACGGCTCGCTCGCGCTCCTGGCGGCACTCTCGCCCTGGCTCTACGCGCCGGCCGACCGGCGGGCTCGGCTCGCCTGGTTCGCAGGGGCTACCCTTCTGGCAGGAGCGCTCGCCGTGCGGGCGTACATGACCGGTTGAGAGCCTTCTTCTCCCGCCTGAACCCGACTCTGCGCGGGTTCCTCATCCTCGCCGCGATCGCAGGGATCATCGTCGTGCTCCAGCTCGAGACGGCGCTCGCCGCGATCGTCGTGCTCGCGCGGATCGCGTTCCTGCTCGCGATCGCGTTCTTCGTCTTCCTCATGTGGCGGGAACGGCGGGCCGAGATCGGGATGTGGTCGACGCGCGCCCGGGTCGTCTTCTACGGCGCCGCGCTCCTCGCGGTCGCCGACCTCGGCGTGGACTGGTACGGCGGCGCGCACGGGCTCCAGGTGCTCGCGTTCGTCGGCGTGCTCGTCCTCGCCGGCGTCGCCATGTGGCGCACCTGGCGCGACCAGCACACCTACGGCTAGAGCTCGGCGCGCACCGACGCGCCGTCGAGGGCGTCGAGGGCCGCCCGCACCGGCACGTGCTGGCCGACGAAGATCGGCGTGTCGCGCTCGGTGTAGCGCGACGCCTCGCTCTCGCGCAGCGTGAGCATCAGGTGCATGAAGTCCGCCGGCTCGTCGCACTCGAACGCGGTCATGAACTCCTGGTCGTCGATCCCGAACGAGTAGGTGGTGTGGTTGTGGATCGTCTCGAACTCGTGCCCCACCCGCATGTGCTCGTCCATTGCCCGCTGGCGGTCGGACTCCGGTAGCGCGTACCAGGGGCGCACCTTCACGAAGGGGTAGACGACGAGGTAGGGCGAGCCCTTCGGGACGATCTTGCGGGCTTTTCGCGCGCTTGTGTACTGGGAGGCCTTCGTCGTTGCCAGGTACGAGTAGGGCGTCTCGAGCCAGCCCGCGAGCGGCGTCCCGTTCAGCGCGGCGCCGAGCTCGCCGAGCTCCTCGTACCGCTGCGAGATCTTCCAGAAGAAGAAATCCGTCTCGGGGCGGATGCCTGTCGTCGTGTAGCAGCGAAGCGCGTCGAAGCGGTCGGCGAACTCCTCGATCACGTCGGCGAACGCGTCCTTGCCCGCCTGGCGCTCCTCGACCGGCAGCCGCCGCCAGGCCGGATCGACCCGGTAGAAGGTGTAGGCGACGTACTGGCCGCTCATCCGCCCAATGCTAGCGGGCACCGGTGGAGGCCTCGGCTACGGTAGCCCTGCCGTGCCGAGCCGCATCCAAGAGCAGCTCACCGCACTGCCGACGAAGCCGGGCATCTACCTCTTCCGCGACGCCGACGGAGAGGTGCTCTACATCGGCAAGGCGAAGTCGCTGCGCCCACGAGTCCGTTCGTACTTCCAGAAGACCGGCGACGGGCGGGCGCAGATCCGGCTGCTGCCCGAGCGCGTGACCGACATCGAGGTGATCGTCACCGGGAGCGAGGTCGAGGCGCTCCACCTCGAGCAGAACCTGGTCAAGCGGCACCGGCCGCCGTTCAACGTGCGGCTGCGCGATGACAAGTCGTTCCCCTACATCGCGGTCACGGTCGAGGACGAGTATCCGCGGGTGATGTTCACGAGAGAGAGACACCGGCCCGGCGTCTGGTACTTCGGCCCCTACGCGAACGCGAAGAAGGTGCGCGAGACGCTCGACGTGCTCAACCGGGTCTTCCCGTACCGGCCGTGCGAGGGGCCGAAGCCGGGGCGACACTCGGGCATTCCGTGTCTCGACTACCACATCGACCGTTGCCTGGCGCCGTGCGTCGGCTACGTGTCGCAGGAGGAGTACCGCGCGATCATCGACGCGGTGATCGAGTTCCTCGCGGGGAACGTGAAGCCCATCCAGCGCGAGCTCGAGCAGAAGATGCAGGCTGCGGCGCGCGAGGAGCGTTTCGAGGACGCGGCGCGCTACCGGAACCGGCTGTTCGCGGTGCAGCATCTCGTCGAGCGGCAGGCTGTCGAGCGGCGATCAGTCGGCACAGCCGACGTGATCGGGTTCGCGGCCGAAGGTGATCGCGCCGTCGTGCAGATCTTCCCGCTCCGCGGCGGGAAGATGGTCGACCGGCACTCGTTCCACCTCGAGAACGTCGGGGGCCAGGATGTGACGACGGTGCTGGAGTCGTTCTGCCTCGAGTACTACGGCAGCGCGCCGAGCGTGCCGCGGCTGATCGTCGTTCCACGCGACGCAGGCGACCTCTCGGCGCTGGGGGAGTTCCTGTCCGACCGTCGCGGCTCGCGTGTCGAGGTGCGCGCCGCCGAACGCGGTGAGAAGCGGCGGCTGCAAGAGCTCGCGGACGAGAACGCGCGACATGCGCTCGCCAACGACCAGGCGCAGGTGGAGCAGCGGCGCGCACGCCGCTACGAGGCGCTCGAGGAGCTGCGTGAGGCCCTGAACCTCGAGTCGCTGCCGATCCGGATCGAGTGCTATGACATCTCGCATGCGATGGGACAGGACCCCGTCGGGTCGATGGTCGTCTTCCAGGACGCTGTGCCGAGGAAGGCGGACTACCGGAAGTTCGGGATCAAGACCGCGGGAGCGGACCCCGACGACTTCGCCGCGATGGCCGAGGTCGTCTCCCGCCGCTTTGCACGGCTCTCGGACGGAACGGGCGAAACGCACGACGCGTCCTTCGCTGCGATGCCGAACCTCGTCGTGATCGACGGGGGCAAGGGCCAGCTCACGGCGGCGCTCGAGGCGATGCAGGCCTACGACCTGCCGCGCGTGGCGGTGATCGCGCTCGCCAAGCGGATCGAGGAGGTGTTCGTCCCCGGCTGTCCGGACCCGATCGTCCTCTCGCGCCACAACCCCGGGCTGCAGCTCCTCCAGCGGATCCGCGACGAAGCACACCGGTTCGCGCTCGGCTTCCACCGCCAGCGGCGCGAGTCGCGCGGCTTCGCCTCGATCTTCGACGAGCTGGCCGGCGTCGGGCCGGCACGGCGGCGCGCGCTGCTCCAGCACTTCGGCTCGGTCGAGGAGATGCTGGCCGCCGGCCAGGACGAGCTGGAGGGTGTGCCCGGCGTGCCCGCGAAGACGGCGCGCCAGATCTACGCACAGCTGCACAAGGCGGGCCGCGGATAGCCGCTGCTGCTCGTGACGCATCTCGGCGCGGCTGCGCTCAGCGGTGGGCTGGCCGTACTCTCGTGGGCGGGCTACGCGCGCGCCTGGGTCGTCCGCGCTGCTCGTACTCTTCGAGCGCCGGCGGCGCGCATCCTTACACCGCCCTCAACGATCGCCAACAACTCTCCTCTAGCCTCCCGGTATGTCGCTGCATCTGATCTCGGAGGACCTCCGCGACCATGCCTGGTACGAGGAGTTGTTCGTCCGTACGATCACCGAGGTCGAGGAGTACGCCGCCCGCTGGGCCGCCTTCGAGGAGCTCGTGGCCCCGGTCGGCGAGGACCCGGCCGAGCTCGGCGCTTAGAGGTCGACCTCTTCGAAGGGCTTCTGGCCGGCGTCTCCGTCCGGCGCCAGGAACGGGTAGCGGTAGTCCGTCGGAGGCACGAAGGTCTCCTTGATCGTGCGCGGGGAGACCCAGCGGATCAGGTTCCACAGCGAACCGGCCTTGTCGTTCGTGCCCGATGCACGCGAGCCGCCGAACGGCTGCTGGCCGACGACCGCACCGGTCGGCTTGTCGTTGACGTAGAAGTTGCCGGCCGCGTAGCGGAGCTTCTGCTGCGCCGTCTCGACCGCCGCCCGCTCCCGTGCGAACACGGCGCCGGTGAGCCCGTAGGGCGTACCGCGGTCGATCAGGTCGAGCGTGTCGTCGTAGCGCCGCTCGTCGTAGACGAACACGGTCACGACCGGTCCGAACAGTTCCTCCCTCATCGTGCGGAAGCCGGGATCGGTCGTCTCGATCACGGTCGGCTCGACGAACCAGCCGTCCGAGTCGTCGTAGCCGCCACCCACGAGCACCGACGCCGTCCCGCCGGAGGCGTTCACCTCGTCGATCGCGGCCTTCTGCGTCGCGAACGAGCTGCCGTCGATCACCGCGCCGAGGAAGTTCGAGAAGTCGGAGACGTCGCCCATGCGCAGCCCGCGCACCTCCTCGACGAGCCGCTCGCGCAGCTCCGGCCAGAGGTTCGACGGCGCGAAGACGCGCGATGCCGCCGAGCACTTCTGGCCCTGGTATTCGAACGAGCCGCGCACGATCGCCGTCGCGACCGCGTCCACGTCGGCGGAGGGATGCGCGACGATGAAGTTCTTGCCACCCGTCTCGCCGACGATGCGCGGATAGTTGCGGTACGTGTCGAGGTTGCCGGCCACGGTCTTCCACATGCCGTTGAAGACGTCGGTGGAGCCGGTGAAGTGGATGCCGGCAAGGTCGGGGTTCGCGAGCGCCGGGTCGCCGACCTGGGAGCCGGAGCCGTAGACGAGGTTGATCACGCCGGGCGGCAGCCCCGCCTCCTCGTAGAGCTTCATCAGCCACCACGCCGCGTAGGCGGCGGTCGACGCGGGCTTCCAGACGACCGTGTTGCCCATGAGCGCGACCGAGCTCGGCAGGTTGCCCGCGATCGCCGTGAAGTTGAACGGCGTCACGGCGAAGACGAAGCCCTCGAGCGGCCGGTATTCGAGCCGGTTCCAGACGCCCGGCGAGGAAGCGGGCTGCTCCTCGTAGATCCGGGTCATGTACTTGACGTTGAAGCGCCAGAAGTCGATCAGCTCGCAGGCGGCGTCGATCTCCGCCTGGTGGGCCGTCTTCGACTGGCCGAGCATCGTGGCCGCGTTCAGGGTCGAGCGCCACGGCCCGGCGAGCAGCTCGGACGCGCGGAGAAAGACGGCGGCGCGCTCCTCCCACGGCGTCCGCGACCAGTCGTTCCAGGCCTCCGCCGCGGCGCCGATCGCGCGCGCGACCTCGCCGCCGCCGCCCTTGTGCACCTGGGCGAGCACGTGGGAGCGGCGGTGTGGCATCACGGCGGCGAAGGTGTCGCCGGTGCGAACTTCCTCGCCGCCGATCACGAGCGGGATCTCGAGCTGCCGCGACTCCAGCTCGCGCAGGCGCCGCTGCAGCTCCTCGCGCTCGGTCGTGCCGGGGGCGTAGGACTTGACGGGCTCGTTGACCGGCTCTGGTGCACGGAAGATCGCGTGGGTGCTCATGAGGCGATTGTAGGAGGGTTCGGCGCCAAACCCTCTTAGGATTCAGACCGTGGCGGTGACGCAGGTCGCCTACGAGGCGGAGGGCTGGGGCATGGGGGAGCTGTGGCTCGAGGACGGCCGGGTCGTCTGGCACGAGCTTCCCTGGCCGCGGGCCGGCGGCGCGGACCACGCCGGCGAAGCCTTTCCATCCCAATCCCCCACCCACCCGGGGAATGGACCCATGATGGCCGGGAAAGGGTCACGACGGGATGGAGACTTTGCGACGAGAATCGTGCATCTTCTCCAGGCGTACTTCGCCGGGGAGGTCGTTTCGCTCGCCGAGGTGCCGGTCGACCTCGAGTACGAGACCCCGTTCCTCGAGCGCTGCGCGCTCGCGCTGCGGGAGATTCCGCGCGGGGAGGTCGTGACGTACGGCGAGCTGGCGGCGCTCGCCGGCGCGCCCGGTGCGGCGCGTGCGGCCGGCAGCTTCTGTGCGCGCAACCGGCTCGGCCTCTTCGTCCCCTGTCACCGCGTCGTCGCCGCCGGCGGGTTCGGCTCGTACGGCTCCTACGGCGTGGCCTACAAGCGCCGCCTGCTGGAGCTCGAGCATGCCTCTCTCCGCTGACCTGCGCGACGAGCTCGCGGCGATCGCGCCCGGGTCCGACTGCGACCGGCTCGCCGAGCTGTCGGGGCTGTTTCACGTCGCCGGCAGCGTCCACCTGCGCGGGCGCGGGAACGTCGCCGTCCACCTCGACCTCGCAAGCTCCGCCGCTGCCCGGCGCGCGTTCGCGCTGCTGCGCGCCTTCGACGTCGCGTCGGAGATCCGCACCTACCAGCGGCGCGCCTTCGACCGGGCGACTCGCTACCAGCTCCACGTCGAGGGATCGCCGATCGCACACGAGACGCTCCACCGCGCAGGCGTGCTCGACGCCTCGCACCGCCCGCTCGAACATCCGCCGCGGCGGGTGCTGGCCCGCCGCTGCTGCCGGGGCGCCTACCTGCGCGGGGCGCTGCTCGGAGCCGGCTCGATCAGCGGGCCGCGCGATCCGCAACTCGAGATCCGCACCGCCGAGATCGAAGGTGCGCGCTTCCTCGCCGACGTCGCCGCCCGCACGGGCGCCGAGCTCCACGTCGCCGAGCGCGCGCGTCACACCGCCGCATACGTCAAGGGCACCGAGGCGATCGCCGACGTGCTCGTCGCCGCCGGCGCGACCGACACCGTGCTCCTGCTCGAGGAGCACTCGGTGCTCGCGGCGACGCGGGCCGACGCGAACCGGCTCGCGAATGCCGATCACGCGAACCTCGTCCGAACGAGCCGCGCCGCGCATGCGCAGCTCGAAGCCGTGCGCAAGCTCGACCTCGACGCCCTTCCGGACGACCTGCGCGAGCTGGCGGCGCTCCGTCTGCGGCATCCGACGCTTTCGATCGCCGAGCTCGCCCGCCGCTGCCGGCCGCCCACGACGAAGGCGTCCGCGTACCGCCGTCTCAGGCGCCTGCAGGAGCTCGCGCGCGACTGATCGAGATACGAGTTGAAAGTCGTCTAGGCGTTCACGGACCGAGGGTTCATACTCGGGCGGGCGGGTCCGCGCTCGTCCGGCGGCGGATTCAGACCCCGTCCGTCGCCACGGTCTCGGGTGTGGTTGAACCGGAGGGGAGGGTCGTCCTCGGAGCTTCCCCTCCGGCCCGCCTCTACGTGGCGAGCCGGAGGGGTTGAAACGGCTGCCCGGCGGAGCCGGCCAGCCTCTTGCAGTCGGCATCGCAAGCGATGCCGACGCGGCCCGCCTCTACATGGCGGGCCGGAGGGGTTGCAACGGCTGCCCGGCGGAGCCGGCCAGCCTCTTGCCGTCGGCATCGCAAGCGATGCCGACGCGGCCCGCCTCTACATGGCGGCCGGAGGGGTTGCAACGGCTGCCCGGCGGAGCCGGCCAGCCTCTTGCCGTCGGCATCGCAAGCGATGCCGACGCGGCCCGCCTCTACATGGCGGGCCGAAGGGGTTGCAACGGCTGCCCGGCGGAGCCGGTCAGCCTCTTGCCGTCGGCATCGCAAGCGATGCCGACGCGGCCCGCCGCTACGTGGCGCGCGGGAGGGGTCTGAACGGCTGCCCAGCACCGCCGCGCTGCGGAAAACCCGAGATCGGATGCGGCCTCCTGCCGATTGCCCCCCGGACGACCACGGCTAGACTCGCCTGTGGACAACTCGGACGAAAGGCTCGTGGACCATGGCGAAGATCAGGGTCGGGATCAACGGATTCGGCAGGATCGGGCGCAACTTCCTGCGCGCGCAGCTACAGCGCGGGGGTGACTTCGAGATCGTTGCCGCGAACGACATCGGCGACACACGCACGATGGCCCACCTGCTGAAGCACGACTCGGTGCTCGGCAGCCTCGACGCGAAGGTCGAGGCGGGCGAGGACTTCATCCGCGTCGACGGCCAGGAGATCAAGTTCCTGTCCGAACGGGATCCGGCGGAGCTGCCGTGGAGCGAGCTCGGCATCGACGTCGCCATCGAGTCGACGGGGCTCTTCACGAAGCGCGACGCCGCGCAGAAGCACCTCGACGCCGGTGCGAAGAAGGTCGTCATCTCGGCGCCGGCAACCGACCCGGACATCACGCTCGTGCTCGGCGTCAACGACCGCGACTACGACCCGGAGCAGCACAGCATCATCTCGATGGCGTCGTGCACGACGAACTGCATCGCTCCGATCGCGAAGGTGCTGCACGAGGCGTACACGATCGAGCGCGGATTCATGACCACGATCCACGCGTACACGAACGACCAGCGGATCCTCGACCTGCCGCACAAGGACTTGCGCAGGGCCCGCGCGGCGGCGATCAACCTCATCCCGACGTCGACGGGGGCCGCGCGCGCGATCGGCGTCGTTCTGCCCGACCTCAAGGGAAAGATCGACGGGATGTCGATGCGTGCGCCGGTGCCGACAGGCTCGATCGTCGACTTCGTCGTGCAGATCATGCGCCAAACGAGCATCGAAGACGTCAACGCACTCTTCCGTGAGAAGGCGGACACCGGCGACCTCGAGGGCATCCTGCTCTACTCGGACGAGCCGCTCGTGTCGACGGACGTCATCCAGTCGTCGTACTCGTCGGTCTTCGACAGCGGCCTGACGATGGTGAACGGTCCGCTCGTGAAGGTGTTCGGCTGGTACGACAACGAGTGGGGCTACAGCTGCCGACTGGTCGATCTCGTGGCGAAGATCGCCGAGACGATGCCCGCCGCGGTCGCGGCGTAGAGGAGGAGCGGTGCGTCTGCCGCGATCCGTCCGCGACGTCGACGTCGCGGGCAAGACCGTGCTGGTCCGCGCTGACCTCAACGTCCCGCTGAAGGACGGCAAGGTCGCCGACGACACGCGCATCCGCGCGTCCCTTCCGACGCTGCGGCTGCTGCTCGACCACGGCGCCGCCGAGGTGCGCGTCTGCTCGCATCTCGGCCGGCCGAAGACCGAGGAGGACCGGGCGAAGTACGCGATGCGACCCGTCGAGGAGCGGCTCCACGAGCTGCTGCCCGACTCGCGTATCCGCGTGCTCGAGAACACGCGCTTCAACCCGGGCGAGACGAAGAACGACGTGGGCTTCGCCCGTGAGCTCGCCGAGGGCTGCGACGTCTACGTCGACGACGCGTTCGGCTCCGCGCACCGCGCGCACTCCTCGACCGAGGCCGTCGCGCATCTCCTGCCCGCGTATGCCGGCCTGCTGCTCGAGGATGAGCTCCAGCACCTCGGCCGGCTGCTCGGCGAGATCGAGCGGCCGTTCGTGCTGATCTCCGGCGGCGCGAAGGTCGAGGACAAGCTGGGCGTGCTCGAGCACCTCGGCGGGCGGGCGGACACGGTGCTGATCGGCGGCAAGATGGCCGAGCAGATCCGGGAGCAGAACCCGCTCGACTTCGCGGTCGAGCTGCCGAGCGACGTCGTCGGCGCGGCCGCGTTCGAGGAAGACGCCGAGTCCGGCGTCTACCCGTTCGACGGGCTCCCCGACGGCTGGCTCGGCCTCGACATCGGCCCCGAGACGCAGGCGCGCTTCGCGGCCGCGATCGCCGGGGCGCGGACGATCTTCTGGAACGGGCCGATGGGTGTGTTCGAGTGGCCGCGCTTCGCTGCCGGCACGAAGGCCGTTGCCCAGGCCGTGGCCGCCAACGAGCAGGCGTTCTCCGTCGTCGGTGGCGCCGACTCGGTGCGGGCGCTCAACGAGCTCGGGCTGGCCGACCGGATCTCCTGGGTCTCGACGGGCGGCGGCGCGAGCCTCGAGCTGCTCGAGGGCAAGGAGCTGCCCGGCGTCGCCGTGATCCCGTCCGCAGTCGGGTCGCCGGCATGATCGTCGCCGGCAACTGGAAGATGTACGGCGGACCCGAGCCGCGTGCGCTCGCCGACCGGATTGCCGGCGTCCTCGGCGTCGAGGTGATCGTGTGCCCGCCCTTCACCGGGCTCGCGGCGTGCGTCGAGGCCGGCCTGACGACGTATGCGCAGAACGTGCACTGGGAGCCGGAAGGTGCGTACACGGGCGAGATCTCTGCGCCGATGCTGCTCGGCCTCGCCGTCGCGGGCTCGGTGGTCGGCCATTCCGAACGGCGGCAGTACTTCGGCGAGACCGACGAGGGCGTAGCGCGCCGCGCGCGCGCGGCGCTCGACGCCGGCCTCGGCGTGATCGCCTGTGTCGGCGAGACGCAGGAGCAGCGCGACGCCGGCGACACCGAGGCCGTGCTGCGTGTCCAGGTGGACGCGATCCGGACTGCGTGCGGCTTGCACGAGCGGCTCGTGCTTGCCTACGAGCCGGTCTGGGCGATCGGCACCGGCCGCACCGCGACGCCGGAGCTGGCGCAGGAGGCGCATGCGTTCGTGAAGACGCTGCTCGACCGGCCCGTGCTGTACGGCGGCTCGGTGAAGCCGGAGAACGCCGCGGTGCTGATGGCGCAGCCGGACGTCGACGGCGCGCTCGTCGGCGGTGCCTCGCTCCAGGTCGAGTCGTTCGCCGCGATCTGCGAGGCCGCAGCGGCGGCCGCATGATGAAGACCTTTCCGCTCGTCACGCTCGTCATCCTCGACGGCTGGGGTTGCGCCCCGCCGGGCCCCGGCAACGCCGTCGACCTCGCGGACACGCCGGTCTTCGACCGGCTCTGGGCCGAGTACCCGCACACGACGCTCAAGGCCTCGGGCGAGGCGGTCGGGCTACCGCCGGGGCAGATGGGGAACTCCGAGGTGGGACATCTGACGATCGGCTCCGGGCGGGTGCTCGACCAGGACTTCCAGCGCGTCAATCGCTCGGTGGCCGACGGAAGCCTCTTCGAGAACGCGGCGCTCGCCGGCGCGTTCCGGCGCGCGCGCGAGCGCGGTGGGGACGTCCACCTGCTGGGGCTCGTTTCCTACGGCGGCGTCCACTCGCACATCGACCACCTGCGCGCATTACTCGAGCTCGCGCGCCGCGAAGGGATGGCGGAGCGCACCTGGATCCACGCCTTCACCGACGGCCGCGACGTCTCGCCGCACTCCGCGGTGAAGGACCTCGCCGAGCTGCCCGGCGACCGGATCGCCACCGTCGCGGGCCGCTACTACGCGATGGACCGCGACAGGCGCTGGGAACGCACGCAGCTCGCGCTCGACGCGATCGTCGCCGGTAAGGGCGGCCACGCCGCCGACCCTGTAGCGGCCGTGCAGGCCAGCTACGACGCCGGCATCACCGACGAGTTCATCGTCCCGGTCGTCTGTAGCGGCCGGCCCCGGCTTCAGCCGGGGGTGGACGCCTGCATCTTCTTCAACTTCCGCCCCGACCGGGCGCGCCAGCTCTGCGAGAAGCTCGGCGAGCTCGAAGCCGATCTGACGACCATGACGAAGTACCGAGAGGACTTCCCCTTCCCGGTGGCGTTCCCGGAGCAGAACGTCGAGATGGTCATGGCCGAGGTGCTCGCCCAGCACGGCGTCCGCCAGCTGCACATGGCCGAGACGGAGAAGTACGCGCACGTGACGTACTTCTTCAACGGCGGCCGCGAGGACGAGTTCCCCGGCGAGACGCGCGTCCTCGTCCCCTCGCCGCGTGACGTCCCGAGCTACGACCACAAGCCCGAGATGTCCGCCAACGAGCTCGCCGACCGGTTCGTCGAGGAGATCGGGACCGGCTACACGTTCGCGGTGATCAACTTCGCGAACCCCGACATGGTCGGCCACACCGGGGTGATCCCAGCGGTGATCAGAGCCGTCGAGACGACCGATGCCTGCCTCGGCCGGATCGTTGCTGCGGTGCAGCGTGCCGGAGGCGTCTGCCTCGTCACCGCCGACCACGGCAACGCCGAGAAGATGCTCGAGGACGACGGCGTGAGCCCCCACACCGCGCACACGACCAACCTCGTCCCCTTGATTCTCACGGCGAACGGCCTCACGCTCAGAGCAGGCGAGCTCTCCGACCTGATCCCGACCGCGCTCGCCCTCCTCGGCTACGAGAAACCTATACAGATGACGGGCGAGACCCTGATCGATGCCGGCTCCTGATGCGACTATCATGAGGCTTCTTGTCGCTGCCTCAGCCTGATTTCGGCGTCCTGCGGAAGGCGCAGCGAGGTGACGAGCGCGCCTTCTCGATCATCGTGCACGCCTATCAGGTGCCGGTCTTCAACTACGTCCTGCGCATCGTCGGCGACCGGGCCCTCGCCGAGGACCTGACGCAGGAGGTCTTCCTGCGGGTCTTCCAGGGGCTGCCGCGCTTCTCCCTCCGCTCGAAGTTCACGACGTGGCTCTTCCAGGTGACGAAGAACCGCGTGCTCGACGAGCTGAGGGCGGTCGAGCGGCGACCGCGCGCGGTCGTCGACATCGACGACGCGCCGCAGCTCGAGGTGCTTGACGCCCCATTCGAGCGGCTCGAGGCCATCGACGCCGTTTGGCGGGCCGTGGGGAACCTCAACGTCGACCTGAAGATGGCGTTGCTGCTGCGCGACATCGTCGGCCTCTCCTACGCCGAGATCGCGGACTCGCTCGAGGTGACGCTCGCCACCGTGAAGTGGCGGATCTACAAGGCCCGCGAGGACGTCCAGCTCGCACTGGCGCGCGAGGGGATCCACCTCTACGGCGAGCCGGAGCCCGAGGCGGCGCCGGCCGTCGAGATCGTGCCCCGCTAGGGCCCCCGGGCTACTGCCCGAGGGCGAGCCGGGCCGCGAGCGCTTCGGGCAGGCCGGCGGCACGCATCTCCGCCTGTGTGCGCGCGATGTCGTACGCCACCCTGCGGAAGCTCGCATGTCCGGCATCGAGATCGAGGAGCAACCAGGCGGCGCGCGGGTCGCCGTCCCGCGGCTGCCCGACCGAGCCGGGGTTGAGCAGGCGGCGCGCCCCGGCGAGCTCGAGCTCGGTGCCCGCCGGCGCGAGCCCGCCCTCGCGTCCGCCGTCGCCCAGCGCCACCTGAAGGGCGGCGTGGCTGTGGCCGACGAGCGCGATGGCGGCGTGCGTCAGCGCGAGCGTCGCCGCCGCGACCTCGTCCGAGAGCACGTACTCCCAGACCGGGTCGCGCGCGCTGCCGTGATAGAGGGCCACGCCTGCCCGCTCGCCCTCCGGCTCGAGCGAGTCGAGGTAGGCGCCCGCCTCCGGCGTGAGCACCCCGCGCGTCCATTGCGCGGCCACCGCGGCGTCGCCGCTGAACTCGCTCAGGTCGATCGTTCCGCGTACGGCGAGGTCGTGATTGCCGCCGAGGCAGATCTGCGCCCGCGCCGCCACGATCTCGCAGCATTCGCTCGGCCGTGGCCCGTAGCCGACGAGGTCGCCGAGGCACCAGAGCTCGTCGGGCGCGTCGGCGTCGATTGCGTCCAGCACGACCTCGAGGGCCGCGAGGTTCCCGTGGATGTCGGAGATGACAGCCGCGCGCATGGGGCCGGAAGGTTAGATGCGCGCGGCGAGCAGACCGGCGAGAACGGGGACCGTCGCCGGCAGCGTGGACGTCACCGCGAGGAGCAGGCCCCAGGCGCCCGCCGCGACCCCTGTGACGACCGCCGCCCGCAGCCGCGCGCGGGCAACGACGCCGAGCAGCGCGGGCGCGAGCAGGTCGAGCCAGCCCATCGTCGCCGAGCCGAAGGTCGCGTCCTGAAGCCGGGGGATCGGATGGCCCGCCGCCGACGGCAGCGCCGCGTGGTGGAGCGCCGTCGACGCCGGTTGCACCTCGCGCGTGCCCCAAACCAGGACGACGTCGAGCACGGCGACCGCGACGAGCCCGAGCTCGATCGACCACGTGGGGGCGACGAGCGCGACCAGCGCCGCCAGGGCCACGCAGGCGCCTGCGATCAGCAGCAGGCCGGCCGCCTCCGCGAGGAGGCCGGAGGCGAGCCACGCTACGAGCCAGAGCGCGAGCGCCGCGGGCGGCCACGCCCAGGGGAAGCGGCGCCGGCCGAGCGGCCCGGCCGCGGCCGCGAGCAGCGGCGCCGCCACCGCGCCCAGCAGCGCGAGCGCATGCGGGCCCCCGGAAGCCACGCGGAGGAGCAGCACGCCTAGTGCGAGTGCCGCCGCGGGTGCGGCGACACCCACGGCGCCCAGCCCGCGCACGCGGGCGGGGCGCGCAGGCGCCGCGACAGCCGCCGCCTGCACGGCGCAGAGCGCCGCGTAGGACGGCGCGAGCCCGAGCACTACGGGAGTTCGTGCGGTGGCGCCTCGGGGAGGTTGCGGATCCCCTCGGTCGTCTGCCACTTCGACCACGAGTCCTGGAGCGCCGCGATCAGCTCCTCGAGGAAGCGCGGCGACGCGTTCACGCGCGCCACGACGGCGCCGGGCACGTCGCCCTCCTCGACCTCGTGCTCGATGCGCGCGAACGTGAGCGTGAACTCGTAGCGTGAGAAGCTGATGTTGGCGAAGTTCGCGTAGACGCCCGCGATGTCGGTCGGGTCGAGATGGATGTTGAGGCGGCGCTCGCCGGGCGCGGCCTCCGGTGCGAGCTCGTCGTCCACGCTGCCACGATACTAGAGGGATGCAACCGGGTCTCCGCGTCCGCCAGATAGGCCGTCTTGCGGGCGCCGTGACGGCGACGGTCGTCGCCGGCACCGTCGGCTTCCGCATGACCTTGCACGAGAGCTGGCTTCAGTCGTTCTACCGCGCCGTGGTCACGGTGACGCTCGCCGGCCTCGACACCGTGCCGACCACGAACGCGGCTCGCATCATCTCGATCCTCATGGTGATCGCGGGTCTTACGATCATCGCCTACGCCGGCGCGGTTATCGTCGAGTCGATCGCCGGCGGCGTCCTCACGGGCGTCCTGGCGGAACGGCGAAAGGAGCGGACGATCGAGCGCCTGCGCGACCACTTCATCATCTGCGGCTACGGCCGCGTCGGCCGCCGCGTGGGCGAGGAGTTCCGCGCCGCCGGCGTCCCGTACGTCGTGCTCGACTTCAGCCCGGAGGCGATCGCCGCGGCGAAGGACCACGGCGCCCTCATGATCGAAGGCAGGGGCACCGAGGACGAGGACCTCCGCCGTGCGGGGCTCGAGCATGCGAAAGGGCTCGTCGCCTCGTCCGACTCCGACGCCGACAACCTCTACATCGCGCTCTCGGCCCGCTCCGCGCGGCCCGACCTGACCATCGTCGCGCGAGCCTCCGACGAGGACGCCGAGAAGAAGCTGAGGCTCGCCGGCGCGGACCGCGTCGTCCTCCCGTACGCGAGCGCGGGGCGCGTGATCGCGAACCTCGTGCTGAAGCCGCAGGTCTCGGCGTTCCTCGACGCCGTCACGACGGCGACCGGGCCCGACCTCCAGCTCGCCGAGATCGAGGTGTGCAGCTCCTGCCCGCGGGCGGGCCGGACGATTCGCGAGCTGCGCGTGCGACACGAGACGGGCGCGATCATCGTCGCGCTGCGCAAGCCTGACGGCAGCTTCGACACGACGCCCGAGCCCGACGTGACGATCGACGTCGGAGACGTGTTGATCGGCGTCGGCTCCCCCGACGAGATCCGCCGGCTCGAGGACCTCTTCGCGCCGCGCGAGGCCGTTGCCGGCTGATCCCGTCACCCGGCTAGCGCACGCGGTCGCGGACGGGGTCGGCGCGGACCTCGAGCTCGAGCGACCGAGCGATCCGACGCACGGCGACTACGCAACGAACGCCGCGCTCCGGCTCGCGGGCGCGCGGCGGCAGGCTCCGCGCGAGCTGGCGGCGGAGCTGGCGGAGCGCGCGGCGGCGCTGCCGGAGGTCGAGCATGCCGAGGTCGCAGGTCCGGGCTTCGTCAACCTCTTCCTTGCGGATGCGTGGTTCGCAGGGGCGCTGGGCGAGATGCTCGCAGCAGGGGAGCGCTTCGGCGGCAGCTCGGCCGAGCAACTGCAGCGGATCCAGGTGGAGATGGTGTCCGCGAACCCGACCGGGCCGATCACCGTCGCATCGGCGCGGAACGGCGCCTACGGCGACTCCGTCGCGCGGCTGCTCGAGTTCGCCGGCCACGCCGTGTCGCGCGAGTACTACTACAACGACGCCGGGGCGCAGATGGAGCGCTTCCGCGCCTCGGTCGAGGCCGTGCGCCGCGGCGAGCAGCCGCCCGGGGACGGCTATCACGGCGGGTACGTCGCCGACCTGGCAGCGCTTCCGGGCGATCCGGTGCCGGAGATGCTCTACCGAATCGAGGACTCGCTCGAGCGGTTCCGCATCCACTTCGACTCGTGGGCACGGCAGAGCGAGCTCGAGCGGCGGCTGCCGGAGCTCCTGCCGCGGCTCGACACCTACGAGCAGGACGGCGCGCTCTGGGCACGCTCCTCCGCCCACGGCGACGACGAGGACCGCGTTCTCATGCGCTCGGACGGCGGCGCTCCGACGTATCGCGCCGTGGACGTCGCGTACCTCGTCGACAAGCTCGAGCGCGGCTTCGACCGCGCCGTCTACGTGCTCGGCGCCGATCACCACGGCACACGCAACTGGTACGCGGCTGTCGCGCGCATGCTCGGCTACGACCCGGCCCGTGTGGAGGTGCTGCTGTACCAGCTCGTGCACCTGACGAAGGGTGGCGAGCAGACGAAGATGTCGAAGCGGCGCGGCGACGTCGTCTTCCTCGACGACTTCGTGGAGGAGATCGGCGTCGACGCGGCGCGCTGGTACCTCGTCAACCGCGGTCCCGACCAGACGATCGAGATCGACGTCGACCTCGCCGCGGAGAGGTCGCAGAAGAACCCGGTCTACTACGTGCAGTACGCGCACGCGCGGATCGCCGGCATCCTGCGCAACGCCGGCACGGCACAGGTCTCGGCGGAGCCGGCCGGGCCGCTTGCCGTCGAGGAGCGGGAGCTCGTGAAGCGGCTCGCGGAGCTGCCGGCCGTCGCGGCGGACGCGGCCGCGAAGCGCGGCCCGCAGGCGGTTCCGGCCTATGCGATTCGCGTCGCCGACGACTTTCACCGCTTCTACCACGAGCACCGCGTGCTCGAGAGCGACCAGCAGGCGTTCCGGCTCGGCCTCTGCCGGGCGACGCAGAACGTGATCGCCCGCTGCCTTCAGCTCGTGGGCGTCGCCGCGCCGGAGCGCATGTAACACTCCCGACATGGCAGACGGGTTGCTCCTGACGACACGGGAGCGGCTTCGGATCTTCTGGGCGAAGCTCGCCGCGGGGGTCGGGCCGACGCTCGCCCTGAGCCTCGCGGCGGCGCTCACCGGAGGCGGCGCGGCGGCGGTTGCGATCGCCGTGCTCGGCGTCCTCTGCGGGCTCGTGGTCGCGACGAGCGCACGCCGGCCGCGGGGCGCGCTCACGGGTGGCGTGACCGTCGCCGTCGCCCTGCTCGTGCTGCAGCTCGTGATCGCTTGGTTTGCCTCGCACCCCATCCTCAAGGACTGACGGCGTAGGATCCCCGGCCGTGGGCAGGCCGGCTCCGGACCGGAACATCGCGCTCGAGCTCGTCCGCGTGACCGAGGCGGGGGCGATGGCGGCGGCCCGCTGGATCGGCCGCGGCGAGAAGGAATCCGCCGACCAGGCCGCGGTCGACGCGATGCGCAGCGTGCTCGATACCGTGGGCATGCGCGGCGTGGTCGTGATCGGCGAAGGGGAGAAGGACGAGGCACCGATGCTCTACAACGGCGAGGAGGTCGGCAACGGCGACGGCCCGGAGGTGGACGTCGCCGTCGACCCTCTCGAGGGCACGCGCCTCACGGCGCTCGGGCAGCCGAACGCGATCGCGGTGATCGCGGTCGCCGAACGCGGGACGATGTTCTTCCCGGGCGCGGCGTTGTACATGGAGAAGATCGCCGTCGGGCCGCGCGCGATCGACGTGATCGACATCACGCGGAGCCCGACCGAGAACGTGCTCCGCGTCGCGGCGGCGCTCGGCAAGACTCCGCGCGAGGTCGACGTCGTCGTGCTCGAGCGCGACCGTCACGACGCTCTGATCGACGAGCTCCGTGAGGCCGGTGCGCGCGTGCGGCTGATCCGCGACGGCGACGTCGCGCCCGCGGTCGCGGCCGCACAGCCGGGGACCGGCGTGGACATGCTCTACGGCATCGGTGGCACGCCCGAGGGCGTCATCTCCGCTGCGGCGCTGAAGTGCGTCGGCGGTGGCATCCAGGGTCGGCTGTGGCCGCGCAACGAGGAGGAGCGGCGCGCACTCCTGGACGCCGGCCTCGACCCGGCCCGCGTCCTCCACACGAACGACCTCGTCGCCGGCGAGGACGTCTTCGTTGCGGCGACCGGCGTGACGACCGGCGCGCTGCTCAGCGGCGTGCAGTACTCGGCGGGTGGCGCGGTCACCGACTCGATCGTGATGCGGTCGCGCTCCGGCACCGTGCGCCGCATCAGCGCGCAGCACGCGCTCGAGAAGCTCTCGGCACTGACGGGGCTGGAGTACCGGTAGGCGAAGAGCCGCAACCTGGTTGCGCGCAGCGCAACCAGGTTGCAGCCGTTTCTAGGCGAGAACGGCCTCGCGCTCCATCTCGGGTGCGTACACGCCCGTCCGCGCGGCCGAGTTCATCTTCGCGCGGTGGTAGTACGCGCGCTGACCGGCCTCGACGTTCTCGGGCTTTCCGACCCAGGCCTTCAGCGCCGGCGCCTGGAGCGCGCGCCCGTACGAGAAGGACAGCGGCCAAGGGTGGGGCCCCTTTGCGTTCATCGCATTGAGATGCGCGGTTGCGTCCTCGTCCGACTGGCCGCCGGAAAGGAACACGATTCCGGGCACCGCCGCCGGCACGTGCCGGTAGAAGCACTCGAGCGTCGCGTCGGCGACTTCCTCGACGCCGGCGCGCTCGGATGCCTCGTAGCCGGACAGGACCATGTTCGGCTTGAGCAGCGTCCCGCGCAGGTCGATCCGCTGGTCGTGCAGCTCCGTGTAGAGAGCCTGGAGGACGCGACCGGTGACCGTGGAGGCGCGCGCGAGCGTGTGCGTGCCGTCCATCAGTACCTCGGGCTCGACGATCGGGACGAGCCCCGCTTCCTGGCAGAGCGCCGCGTAGCGGGCGAGCGCATGCGCGTTCACCCAGATGCAATCGTCGCTCGGCAGGTGGTCCGTGATCGAGTACGTTCCGCGCCACTTCGCGAAGCGCGCGCCGAGGCCGCGGTACTCCTCGAGCCGCTGCCGCAGCCCGTCGAGGCCCTCGGTGACCGTCTCGCCCGCGGCGAGCGCGAGCGGCTTCGCGCCCTGGTCGACCTTGATCCCGGGGATGATCCCTTTCGACTCGAGCAACTGCGGGAACGGCGTCCCGTCGAGCCCGGACTGGCGGATCGTCTCGTCGAACAGGATCACGCCGCTGATGAACTCCTCCGCGCCGGGCGTCGTGAAGAGCAGGTCGCGGTACGCCTGCCGGTTCGCCTCCGTCGACTCGATTCCGATCGAGTCGAAACGCTTCTTGATCGTGGGGCCGCTCTCGTCCGCCGCGAGGATCCCTTTCCCGCCGGCGACGAGCGCCTTCGCGGTCTCGTGCAACTCGTTCTGGACCATGCTTTGCCTCTCCAGGTCGGATGTCTCTCGCCCGGAATTATCGCGGCAGCGGCGAGGCCCGCATCGGGAAGAGGCCGCAGGGGCGAGGTGGGACGGTGCGCGCACCTTCCCGCCTCGTCACGCGTCTAGCGATTGCTGCTGCGGCCGCCCCGTCCCCACAGGGCGTTGTGCCGGCGCTGCCGGCGCCCCCGTCCCCAGAGAGCGTCGTGCCGGCTGCTGTCCCCCCGAAAGCGTCTCATGCAGATCTGAGATGCCTCCAGAGTCGCTTTCTTGCGCAGGGGTAGAATCGGCTTTCCACAGGCGGACGTAGCTCAGTTGGTAGAGCACTGGCTTCCCAAGCCAGGTGTCGCGGGTTCGAATCCCGTCGTCCGCTCTCCCTCTAGGCGAGCCAGGCCTCCGCGAGCCGCCGCCGGGTCGTGGCCAGGTATTCCGGGATCACCTTCACCTCGGCGAAGACCGGCATGAAGTTCGTGTCGCCGCTCCAGCGGGGGACGACGTGCAAGTGACCGTGGTCGGTGATCCCTGCGCCGGCGGGGCGGCCGATGTTCCAGCCGAGGTTGAAGCCCTCCGGCCGGTAGACCGCGGCGAGGGCGTCGAGCCCGCGGGCGCCGAGCCGGTGCACCTCGAGCACCTCGGCCTCGTCGAGTTCGCCGAAGTTGACGCCGTGCCGGTAGGGCGCCACGAGCAGGTGCCCGGACGAGTAGGGGAACTTGTTCAGGAGCACGAAGGCGCGTTCGCCGCGGTGCACGACGAGGTGCTCCTCGTCGTCTCCCGCAGCTGCGCGGCAGAAGACGCAGCCGTCCTGCTCGTCCGCGCTCTGCACGTACTCCAGCCGCCAGGGCGCCCACAGCCGCTCCACGGCCCAGAGGCTACAGCCAGCGCCTCCAGCGGAAGAAGCCGAGCATCCCGACGATCACGAGGAGAAAGAAGCCGAGGATCCCCCAGAAGGCGGTCGCGCTCCCGAAACCGGGGAAGTTCACGTTCATCCCGAACAGCCCGGTGAGGAACGTCAGCGGCAGGACGACGACGCTGAAGATCGTCAGCACGTAGAGGATGTCGTTCTGCTGGTGCGAGATCACGGACTCGTTCGTGCCCTCGAGCGCCTCGACGACTTCCTTGTAGTTGTCGAGCAGGTCCCAGATGCGCTCGCTCGCGTCGACGATGTCGTCGAAGTAGAGCTCGAGGTCCTCCGGCAGGAACCGCTCGACACCGCGCTCCAGCTGGCGCAGCGTCGGGCGCTGCGGCTTGATGATCTTGCGGTAGGAGATGATCTCCTGCTTGACCTTATGGATGTCGCGGACGAGCTCCTTCGAGCGCCCCTCGTCCAGCTCCTCGTCGACCTGCTCGAGCTTGAAGCCGATCTTGTCCAGGATCGGGAAGCAGTAGTCGTAGAGGTCGTCGAGCACCTCGTACAGCAACCGCCCCGAGCCGCGTGCGAAGAGGTCGTGGCGGAACTGCTCGTTCTCGAAGCAGCGCCGGAAGAGCAGCGACACCGGCCGCAGCTCGACCGTCGGCAGCGTGACCAGGTAGTCGGGGCCGAGGAAGACGTCGAGCTCGCCCGCGTTGAGGCGGCCGATCGCCTTGTCGTAGACGGGGAAGTGAAGGACGGCAAAGAGGTAGCTCTCGCCCTCCTCGGTGTAGACGTCGACCTTCGGCCGCTGGCGCCGAGACATGACGTCCTCGATGTCGAGCGGGTGCCAGCCGAATTGGCGCGCGAGCTGGAGTGCCTCCTCCTGGCTCGGCCGCTCTTGGTGGATCCAGGTCAGGCCGCCGTCTGCGAGCTCAGCGAGACGCGGCCGGTCGACGACCTCGGCGAGGCCGGCCGGCTCCACGCCGCGGCGCGTGCGGATCCGAGGCAGGCTCGGCATTGGTACTGAGGGGGTCGCCGTTCGCTGACGAGGTCATGGCGGCATCTTAGCCGGTGGCGAACGGCGTGACCCGCACGCGCTCGGGCAGACGGCGCTCGAGCGCGAGCGCCCAGCCGGCGCAGAGCAGGTTCACTGCGGCGGCGGCCGGCCAGAGCAGCAGCGGCGCGTGCTGGAGGAACGTGCCGCCGATTGCCGGCCCGACGATCCAGCCCGCCTGCCAGGAGAGGCTTGCGAGTGCGAGGTAGCGGCCGACGAGCTGAGGCGGCGCGAGGTCGGCGGCGAGCGGCGCGTGGATCGCGCCGTGGAGGCTCTCGCCGAGCGCGAAGACGAGGGTTGCGGCCGCGAACACGGCGGCGGCCGCGGTGGCCGCGAACCAGGCGCCGCCGGCCCACACCCCCAGTAACGCGACCGACCAGAGCACGCCCATCAGGGCGAGCCCCCGCATGCGCCGCCGCCCTTCGGAGAGCTTCGCGAGCGGGAGCTGGAAGAGCACGATGCCGATCGAGTCGAGTGCGAAGATGACCCCGATCTCTTGCTCGTTCACGTGTGCGACGTTCTTCGCGAACGGCGGCAGCAGCTCCACCATCAGCGCGATCGCCGAGGCCATGAACGTTGCGTTCAGGAGCGAGAAGGCGACGAAGGTGCGGTCGCGTCCGACTTCGCGCCAGGTTCCGCTCGCGCGGTCGGGATGGAGCTCGGGTGCTCGCACGCGCGCGATCACAAAGATGTAGCCGACGAACGTGGCGCAGTTGACGGCGAAGAGGACGGTGAAGCTGGACGGGTGTGCGACCGAGGCGATCAGGCCGGCGACGACGCCGCCGACCGCCACGCCGAGATTCATCACGAGGCGCTGCAGGGCGTACGCGGCGGGGCGGCGCCCCGGCGGCGCCATCGCGGCCAGCAGGGCCGACTGCGCCGGCCAGAAGGAGCCGCTGCCCGCGCCCCAGACGACGTAGAGCGCGAACGCCTGCCAGGCGACCCGGATCTGGGGCATGAGCGCGAAGGCGACCGTCATCACGCAGAGCGCGCCCACGAGCACGCGCTTCGGCCCGATCCGGTCTGAGAGCGTTCCGGCGAGGAAGCCGCTGAGAAGCGCGCTCGCCGACTGCGTCGCCGCCGCGAGCCCGGCGAGCCCGAGCGGGATGCCGCGGACGTTGTGGAGGTAGATGATCAGGAACGGGAGCACGATCCCGTTCCCGAACGCGTTCACGAGCGCGCCGCCCTGGAGCACGTACACGTCGCGCGAAAGGCGCGGGTCGAGGCTGCGCAAGTAGGAACGCACGACGCGAGGCTACGAGAGAATGCGCCCGGCAGGATTCGAACCTGCGACCTCGCGCTCCGGAGGCGCGCGCTCTATCCCCTGAGCTACGGGCGCGGTGGAGGCCCAGTGTAGCCGGGCGCCCTACCAGCGGCTGCGGTCGCGCCGCCGCGGGTTCGTGTACGGGAGCAGCCGGAGGAGCGCGGCGACGGCGGCCCAGCTGAGCGCTGCGCCGACCACGCCCGCCGGCGGTGCGGCGAACGCGAGGCACAGGCCGCCGACGACGGCGAGCACGAGCACGTTTGCGACCACGAGCAGGCGGACGGCGAGCAGCGAAACGGGCGACTGCGATGCGGCCCAAACGGCTACCGACCAGCGCCTTGCCACGTGTGGCGGACCTTCCCGGAACGCCCGGCTGCATTGGCGGCCGCCGCGCCGCCGAAGGGGCTTGGTCGACCTACCCGTTCAGACCGCGCGGCGACCACATGCAGCGAACCGCGCCGAGCTAAGAGTTCGATGAGAACCAGGCCTGGCCCGTTTTTCTCATCCGGCTCATAGGTCAATAGGCGAGGCTTCGCTCAGCGGGGCCGACCGTAAGGAGGACGAGCGCATGAACGCCATCACCGATCGCCTACCGTCAGGGTTGACCGCCCGCCGCCTGCCGGGCCGGCTGGCGCGCGTGGGGGTCGTGAACGGGCTCCTCGCCGCGCTCCTGGTGGGCGCCGGGGTCGCCGCCTACCTCACGGTCGGCGGGAGCGGGACGACGACGGCGGGCGCGGTCCGGACCGCGACGGTGACCCGTGGGGTCGTGCTCTCGACGATCTCAGCGACCGGGACGCTGCAGGCGGCGACGCAGCTTTCGTTGAACTTCGTCTCGAGCGGGCAGCTCGTGGCGGTGAACGTGAAGGCCGGCGCGAAGGTGAAGAAGGGTCAGGTGCTCGGTCGCATCGACTCGACGTCGGCCCGCCAGGCCCTCATGCAGGCGCAGGCGTCGCTGAAGACCGCGGAGGCGAACTTCCAGTCGACACTCACGGGCGAGACCGCCCAGCAGCGCGCGCAGGACGCCGTCTCCGTCTCGCAGGCGCGCCAGTCTTTGGCGAACGCAAAGATCTCGCTTGCGGCCACGAAGAAGTCGATCGCGCTCGACAGGCTGACGACCGCCGCGAGCATGAGCCAGACGCAGAAGCAGCTCAGGGCGGACCGGGGCCAGCTACAGGTCGACCTGGCGAAGCAGAAGGCCGACGCGGCGACGTACACCAGCGTCGACGCCGCCACGGCCGCCGTCACGGCCGACAAGGCGACGCTCGCGACCGACCAGGCGAAGCAGCAGACGGACCAGCAGTCGCAGCTCACGTGGCAGCAGCAGCAATCGAGCGACCAGGCGAGCCTCAAGACGGCGCAGACGAACAACGACACCGCCGGGATCACCCAGTACACGAACGCGACGAACTACGACCAGGGCTCCCTCAACGCACTGGCGAAGGTCCTGCAGAGCGACGGCTTCGCGATCAGCCACGACCAGACCCAGCTGAGCGCCGACCAGACCGCGCAGTCGACGCTGACGAGTGACCAGGCGGCGATCAAGGGTGACGAGCAGAAGCTCGCGCAGGACCACACGTCGATCACGAGCGCGGAGAACGGCCGCACGGCCACGCAGATGAAGGATGCGCAGAGCCTCACGTCGGCGCATCAGCAACTCGCGTCGGCACAGCTCGGCCTCAAGTCGGCGATCGCGTCGATCGCGCTGAAGCAGGCGCCGCCGACGCCGTCCGCGCTTGCGGCCGGGCAGGCGAGCGTCCTTCAGGCCCAGATCTCGCTCGCCAACGCTCAGAAGGCGTTCGCGCAGACGACGTTGCGGGCGCCGATCGACGGCGTCGCCGCCGCGGTGAACGGCAGCGTCGGCGCGCAGACTTCCGGCGGCGGCAGCTCGGCGAGCAGCTCGTCCTCGAGCTCCTCGAGCGGGGTCGGCTCGTCGAGCTCGTCGTCCAGCTCCACCTCCGCGTTCGTCACCCTCACGAACGTGAAGGGGATGCAGGTCGTCGCGAGCTTCGCGGAGACCGACGCGATCAAGATCCAGCCCGGTCAGGCCGCGACCGTGACGGTCGACGCGCTGCCGAACGAGGAGCTCGCCGCGCACGTGCTCTCCATCGCCGCAGCGGCGACCTCCTCCTCGAGCGTCGTCACCTACGGCGTGACGTTCGCGCTCGATCGCAGCGAGCCGAAGCTCAAGCCGGGGATGACCGCGAACGTCGACGTCGTCGTCGGGGAGGTCGACAACGTCCTCCACGTGCCGACCGCAGCCGTGCGCGGCAGCGGCAGCAATGCGACCGTGACCGTGCTCCAGAACGGCAAGCAGACGAGCGTGCCGGTCGTGGCCGGTCTCCAGGGCGACTCGTCGACCGCGATCCTCAGCGGGCTGAAGGCGAACCAGACGGTCGTGCTGCCCTCCGTCTCGATCTCCACCGCGAGCACCGGCGGGGCCACCACGAGCGGGACGAGCACGACGGGCGTCCCCGGGGGTGGCCCCGGCGGCGGCTTTGGCGGCTTTGGCGGCTTCGGCGGATGAGCAGCCGCCCCCGCCGCCGCCGGCCGACCCTTGCCCTCGAAGGCGTCTCGAAGAGCTACGGCGCCGGCGAGATCGCCGTGCGTGCGCTGCGCGACGTCGACCTCGTGGTCGAACGCGGCGACTTCGTCGCCGTGATGGGCAGCTCGGGCAGCGGCAAGTCGACGCTGATGAACCTGATCGGCTGTCTCGACGCGCCGACGGAGGGCCGCTACCTGCTCGAGGGCATCGACGTGAGCCAGCTCGACGACTTCGAGCTCGCGTTCATCCGAAACCGGAAGATCGGCTTCGTCTTCCAGAGCTACAACCTCGTGCCGCGCACGAGCGCGCTGCGCAACGTCGAGCTGCCGCTCATCTACGCGAGGGTGCCGAAGCATGAGCGCCGGCAACTGGCGGAGGCGGCCCTCGTCGCGGTCGGCGTCGAGGACCGGATGCACCATCTTCCGTCCGAGCTCTCCGGCGGCCAGCAGCAGCGGGTCGCGATCGCGCGTGCGATCGTCACGGAACCGGCGATCGTGCTCGGCGACGAACCGACCGGCAACCTCGACAGCGTGTCCGGAGGCGAGGTGATGCAGATCTTCTCGCGGCTCAACATCGCCGGCCGGACGATCGTGATGATCACCCACGAGGCAGAGATCGCCGCATACGCGAAGCGGGTCATCCACCTGGTCGACGGCCGGATCGACTCGGACCGGCGGACGGCGCCGCTGACGGCACTGCCGCCGCTGCTCGCTCCCGACGACGTGTCGAAGACGGAGTCCGCGTGAGCGCCGCCGAGGCCGTCCGCATGGCGGTGCAGGGCGTGCTCTCGAACCGCCTGCGCTCGCTGCTGACGATGCTCGGGATCACGATCGGCGTCGCGGCCGTGATCATCCTCGTCGCGGTCGGCCACGGCTCGGCGGTGACGGTGTCGAACCGGATCGAGGCGCTCGGCACGAACGTCGTCACCATCCAGCCCGGCGGTTTCGGCTTCGGCCGCGGCTCCGGCGGCTTCCGGAGCTCCTTCACGCGGCTGACGACAAAGGACGTGAAGGCGCTCCAGGATCCGACTGCGGCACCCGACATCAAGTCGGTCACGCCGGTCGTGAGCGGCTCCGTGACGGCGACGTTCGGCGCCGCGAGCTACTCGCCGAGCCAGTTCGTCGGCACGACCCCGTCGTACGAAGAGGCGAGGAAGTCGCCGGTCGAGGCCGGCACCTTCATCACGCCGCAGGAGGAGTCCCAGCACGCGCGCGTCGTCGTGCTCGGCCAGACGGTGGTGCTGAACCTCTTCGGCAGCGCCAATCCGCTCGGCCAGACGATCAAGCTGAACGGGATCAGCTTCACCGTGGTCGGCGTGCTCGTCCCGAAGGGGACGAACGGAATCCAGGACCAGGACGACATCGCGATCGCGCCGCTGACGACGACACAGGACCTGATCACGGGCGTCACGAGCGGGCTCAGCCAGATCATCATCGAGGCGAAGTCGTCGCATCAGGTGAACGCCGCCGAGGCGGAGGCGACCTCGATCCTGACCCCGACGCACACCTCGAACGGCAGCGCGAACTTCCGGGTGCTCAACCAGGCGTCGCTGCTGCAGACGTCGGCGTCGACCAACCACGTCTTCACCGTGCTGCTGGCAGCCGTCGCCGCGATCTCGCTGCTCGTCGGCGGGATCGGCGTGATGAACATCATGCTCGTGACGGTGACCGAGCGGACCCGCGAGATCGGCATCCGCAAGGCTCTCGGCGCCCGGCGCACCGACATCCTCGGCCAGTTCCTGACCGAGTCGGTGCTGCTCTCGGTCTGCGGCGGCCTCCTGGGCGTGGCCGCCGGCCTGATCGGCAGCCGGTTCAAGATCGTCGGCGTCCAGCCGGTCGTCGAGTCGTACTCCGTGCTGCTCGCGCTCGCGGTCGGCGTCGCCGTCGGCCTCTTCTTCGGCATCTACCCGGCCAACCGAGCGGCCTCTCTCAGGCCGATCGAAGCACTGCGCTATGAATAAGGAGTCCTGCACATGACAACTGCTGACACCGATTTCGCACTCTCGAGCGACGACGGTGGCGACGACGACGACGCGCTCGAGCTCCAGGCGCTCGCGATGCGCCGCCGGCGCCGGTTGCCGCTCCTGACCGCCGCGCTCGCGGTCGGAGTCGTCGCCGCCGGCGGGTTCATCGGCGGCGCCGAAGCGCAGAAGCACTGGGGCGCGAGCTCGTCTTCGGGCGGCGGCTCGGGTGCCGCGGCCGCGTTCGCGTCGCGGTTCCGTGGTGCGGGCGCCGGCACGACGACCGGAACGACCACCGGCACGGGTGCCAGCGGCTTCGGCGCCGCCGGGTTCGCCGGCGGCGGAACGACCGTGGGCACGGTGACCGTGATCAAGGGCTCGACGCTGTACGTCACCGATTCGAGCGGGAACACGGTCAAGGTGACGACATCTCCGGCGGCGACCGTGACGAAGACGGTCTCGTCGAAGGTGAACCGCATCCTCCCGGGCGACACGGTCGTCATCCGCGGCACGCAGCAGAAGAACGGGAGCATCGCGGCGCAGACGATCAGCGTCGGCTCCGCGGGCGGTGGCCTCGGCGGAGTCGGCGGCGGCGGCGGGGCGACGGGCTTCGGCGGTCGCAGTGGCGGCACCAGCACCACGGGTAGCGGCACCAGCACGACGCGTAGCGGCACCAGCACGACGGGCGGCGCCACCGGGTTCGGCGGAGGCAGCGGTGGCTGAGCGATGCTTGCACCTCTCTTACCGAGGCCTTAGCCTGTTCTTAGGCGCGGCCTGCACGCTGGGACACATGAAGAGACGGACGCTCGGGGCTGGTGCGGTTGTCGTCGCTGCGGCGTGCGCGCTCGCGGGTGTGGCGTCGGCCGCGTCCCCGGTGAGCGGCTCGATCTCCGGCCCCGTCACGTCGGTGAAGGGTTCGACGTTCACCGTGACGACATCGTTGAGCCCGACGGGCAAGTCGACGGTCACCGTGAGCAAGTCGACGACGATCACCGCGCAGGAGACGGTGGCGCTCAGCTCGCTCAAGACCGGCGTGTGCGTGATGGCGACCGGTCAGAAGAACAGCAAGGGTGTCGTCGCCGCACAGCGCATCTCGGTCACCACGCCCGTCAAGGGCAAGTGCACGGCCGGCTTCGGCGGCCGCGGCGGCGGTCCGGGGACCGGAACGCGCCCTCCCGGCAGTGGCACGGGCGGGCAGCGGCCGCCCGGCGCCGGCAACGGTAACGGAGGCTTCGGGAACTTGGCGAACTTCGGGTCCGCCTTCGGCGAGATCTCCGCCGTGAAGGGCGACACCCTGACGGTGAAGGGCGAGCTCGGCGCGAAGGCGACCACGACGACGGTGACCGTCTCGTCGAAGACGCAGCTGTCGAAGACGGCGCAGGTCGGTGCCTCGGGGATCGCCGTGAAGGACTGTGCGTTCGTCCGCGGGACGAGCTCCGACAAGGGCGTCACGGTCACGGCCCAGAACGTCGCCCTCACGAAGCCGACCTCGGCCGGCTGCCAGTTCGGCTTCCGCGGCCCGTAAGCGATGCCGTAGCCTCCAGCGCGTGGAGGCACAGGCGACCGTTTTCACACTCGAGCTCGCCGAGACGTTCGTCATTTCGCGCGGCGCTCGGGACACCGAGGACGTCGTCGAGGTCGAACTCACGCACAGCGGCGTCCGCGGCTACGGAGAAGCCGCCCCGATCGAGCGCTACGAGGAGTCGGCCGAGTCCGCGCTCGCGTACGTGGAGGAACACGCCGACCTGCTCGGTGACGACCCGTTTGCGCTCGAGGAGGTGATGGCGCGCCTGCCGGCGCGCGAGTACGCGGCGCGCGCCGCGCTCGACGCGGCGCTGTACGACCTCCAGGGGAAGCTGCTCGGGCAGCCGGTCTGGCGCCTGCTCGGACTGCGCCGCCAGGGCCCGCCGACCACCTGGACGGTCTGGCTCGGCGATCCCGACGAGATGGCGCGCCGCGCCGAGAAGGTGCGCGGGCGCTTCAAGCGCCTGAAGCTGAAGCTCGGCGGCCGCGACGGCCGCGACGTGGAGCGGGTCGGCGCCGTGCGCGAGGTCGTAGACATGCCGCTGCAGGTCGACGTGAACGAGGCCTGGAGCCTCGAGGAGGCGCTGGACGCGCTGCCGCAGCTGGCCGCGCTCGGCGTCGACTACTGCGAACAGCCGCTCGTCGCCGGCGATCCGGGCGGACCGGAGCTGAAAGCGCGCTCGCCGCTTCCGATCTACGTCGACGAGGATTGTCACACGCTCGCGGACGTCGCCGCGTGCGCCGAGCGTGCACACGGGATCAACGTGAAGCTCGCGAAGTCCGGCGGCATCCGGGAGGCGGTGCGCATGGTGCACGCAGCGCGCGCGCTCGGGCTCGGCACGATGCTCGGCTGCATGGTCGAGTCGGGGCTCGGCATCGCCGCCGGCGCGCACATCGCGAGCCTCTTCGACCACGTCGACCTCGACGGCAACATCCTGATCGCGCGCGACCCCTGGCCGGGCGTGGCGTTCGTCGACGGCGTGCAACTTCCCTCCGACGAGCCGGGGCTCGGTGTAAGGAGGTCGAATCAGAATGACGCCTGAGTCGTCTGACCGCGCTGGACGGCACGACGCCGCGTTCTCGGTCGCGCCCGTAGCTTCAGCTACGAGCGCTCCCTGCGTCCTTGCGTCGCGCTCGTCCATCGCGCCCAGTCGACGAGGATCATTCTGATTCGACCTCCAGACACGCGCTACCTGATCCTCGCTGAGGGCTTCAGCGCCGACGCGCACTACGGCAAGACGATGCGCGGCGTGCTGCGCTACCGCCGCGACGACGTCGTCGCAATCCTCGACTCGGAGCGGCCGGCGGGGGAGACGGAGGAGGGCATCCCCGTCGTCCAGACCGTCAACGACGCGCTCTGCTTCAACGCGAACACGGCGCTCGTCGGCGTCGCCACGCAGGGCGGCCGCTTTCCGCCCGCGTGGATCGACCTGCTGAAGATCTGCATCGCGAAGGGCCTCGACGTCGAGAACGGGCTGCACGTGTTCCTCGCCGACGACCCGGAGCTGCGCGAGCTCGCCGCGCGGCACAAGGTCGAGCTGCGCGACCTGCGCCGTCCACCGCGCGACCTCTCGACGGCGACGGGCGCGAACCTGGAGGTGCCCGGCACGATCGTGCTCACGGTCGGCTCCGACTGTGCGATCGGGAAGATGACCGTCTCGCTCGAGCTCGACCTCGAGGCCCGGGCGCGCGGCGTGCGCTCCGTCTTCGTCCCGACCGGGCAGACGGGCATCGCAATCGCCGGCTGGGGGATCTCGGTCGACGCCGTCGTCGCGGACTTCATCGCCGGCGCCGCCGAGCGCCTCGTCGTCGAGGGGGCCGAGCGCGGCGGCGAGCTCCTCTGGGTCGAGGGCCAGGGCGCGCTCCTGCATCCGCTCTACTCCGGCGTCGCGCTCGGCCTCTACCACGGCAGCGTCCCGCACCTGCTCGTGCTCTGCCACGAGTCCGGCCGGAAGCGCATCGAGGGCGTCGGCGGCTTGCATCCGATCCCGCCGCTGGCGGAGCTGGTCGAGCTGCACGAGCGGCTCGCGCTTCCGGCGCGGCCGGCCCGGGTCGCCGCGGTCGCGCTGAACACGCGCCTGCTCGACGAGACCGCCGCCCGGGCGGCGATCGCCGCCGCCGAGGACGAGACGGGGCTTCCGGCCGACGATCCGGTACGGTTTGGCGCCTCGAAGCTGACGGAGGCGGTGCTCCTCACGCGGGTGGGGTAGGCCCGAGCTGCGACGAAGATAGGCCGTTCGGCCTGCGTGCGCGCCCGGAACGGCGCCGATGAAGAAGCCAGAGAACTCGCGACGTTCGAAGAGGAAGGGACCATCTTGAAGACGATCCTCACGGTGCTCATGGGTGTGCTCGCGCTTGCGACGGCCGGCGCGGCAGCGGCCGGACCCAGAATCGGGTTCGCCGACGATGCGACGAAGTTCGCCGCCGACGGCGGCCAGGCGCTCTTCACCGAGATGGACAAGCTCGGCTCGACGACGAACCGCGTTGCGGTGTTCTGGAACGCGGACGCGCCGACGACCATCCAGGATCAGGCGTTCCTCGACCGGATGATCCCGGTCGCCCAGAGGCACAACATCCAGGTTGTCTTTGCGGTCTACCCGCTGAAGGCAGCGATGGCACCGGTCACGCAGAGCGCAGCGGACCAGTTCTGCAGCTACGCGGTCGAGGTCATGCAGCGCTACCCGTACGTGCAGAAGATCATCATCGGCAACGAGCCGAACCAGCCGAAGTTCTGGCAACCCATCTGGAACGCCGACGGAACGCCGGCGTCGCCGGCGGCGATGGAGGTCGTGCTCGCCGACTGCTACGACAAGCTGAAGGCGTTCAACCCGAACATCGACGACATCGGCGTCGGCCTCTCGCCGCGCGGCAACGACAACCCGCACGCGTCGAGCAACTCGTCGATCTCGCCGGTCCGGTGGATCGCGGCGCTCGGCAAGGCCTATCGCGCGAGCGGCCGCACGACGCCGCTGTTCAACGAGTGGTCGTGGCACTGCTACCCGAACGTCAACACCGACGAGGTCGAGACCGGGTACGTATGGCCGAACACGGGTTGCGTCAACGCGGCCCGCGTCAAGCTCGCACTCTGGGACGCCTTCCACGGGACAGGACAGCCGGTGACGGAAGGGTATCCGGCGTTCAACAGCGCGAGCGGCACGCTCTTCGGCACGCTGAAGACGTTCATCGACGAGACCGGCTGGCAGGTGGACACGACCGGCCTACCCGGCTACGTCAACACGGAGAACGTGCCGACGATCAGTGAGGCGAAGCAGGCGCAGGACTACGAGAAGCTCGTCCGCCTCGCCGACTGCGAGCCGACGCTCACCGACTTCCACATCTTCCACGAGATCGACGAGGCCGACCGGGCCGGCTTCCAGAGCGGCGTGCTCCGGGTCGACTTCGGCGAGCGCCCCTCGGCGGTCGACCAGGCGAACTCGATGCAGCACGCGATCGCGGCCGACAAGGGCTCCTGCTCCGGCGGCGTCTGGCAGACGCTCGGCTCGACTTTGTTCTCGACGACGGCCGTCGTGCCGCTGTACAAGTCGTTCCCCTACCAGAGCCCGCAGCCGTTCGCCGCGGTGACGCTCAACGGCGGCGGCAAGTACGTTGCGCTCAAGGCCGGCGAGGGCTTCACCTACTCGATCACGTTCAAGGTCAGGGAGAAGTCCTCGATGCCGGTCACCGGCACCGCGCCGCGCACCGTCGCGTCGGTCAAGGTGCCGACCGGCTACGGGCAGGGCACGGCAGTGATCGTGCTCAGGGCGGAGACGAATCCGGACCGGACGAGCACGGTCACGCTCGCGCTCGCGCGGTAGCCGTTGGATACCCGCGGTCCGTCCGGATCGCGGTGCTAGGGTGGCCCCGCTCGTGGACGTGAAAGGGGTCAGATGAGGGCTGGGGCTGTTCTCGCGGTGTGCTGTGCCGTGGCCGCGGTCGTGCTCGGGAGCGGCGCCTCGAGCGGGCGCGCGGAGGCGGGAGGCACGCCCGCCGTTCCGCCGATCGCGTGGGGCGTCGCCGACGACATGTCGAAGTACTCGGACGACGGCGGCGACTGGTTCTACGGGATGCTGAAGGGTGCGAACCTGACCGAGAACCGCTGGACGCTCGCCTGGGATCCCGCCAACCCGAGCACGATCACGGAGCTCCCGTTCGTCCAGCGTGCGGCGCCCAGGGCGCAGCAGGCCGGGATTCACATCGTGCTCGCGCTCTACTCGAAGCAGGCGTCGCAGCACGACCCGAACCAGTTCTGCGCCTGGGCGGCGACGGTCGCGAACACGGTGCAGCAGTGGGGCATCCACGACTACATCGTCTGGAACGAGCCCAACACCCGGCTCTACTGGGTGCCGCAGAAAGACGCGTCCGGCAACGATGTGGCTGCCGCGGCGTACGAGCAGCTGCTCGCGAAGTGCTACGACGCGCTGCACGCCGCCGACCCGCTCGCCCGCGTGATCGGCATGGGGCTCTCGCCGCGCGCGTCGACGAGCGAGTCGACCGAGCCGCTCGTCTTCCTGCGCGACGTCGGCCGGGCCTATCGCGCCTCGGGCCGCACGAAGCCGATCATGGACCAGCTCTCGATCCACCCGTACCCGAATCCGAACAGCCCGACGAATCCGCCGGACGTCGGCTACCAGGTCGCCGACCGCTTCGGGATCCCGGACCTCGGCCGTGTCAAGCAGGCGGTCTGGGACGCGTTCAACGGCACCGGCCAGCCGACGACGGTCAACGGCCTCACCTTCCGCATCGACGAGGTCGGCTGGCAGACCGACACCTCGAACCTGCCGCAGTACGTCAACCCCGAGAACGTGCAGGTCGTGAGCCAGCAGACGCAGGCGGACTACATCAAGACGATGGTCACGAAGTACTTCGCCTGCGACCCGACGGTAACCGACGTGGAGCTCTTCCTGCTCGTGGACGAGAAGTACCGGAACGGGAAGGACGAGACCGGCAAGGTCGTGGGCGGCGGCTGGCAGAGCGGGCTGCTCACCGCGGGCGGCGCGGGCGTCTCGCAGCCGAAGCTGGCCTACGGCCAGGACGGGCCGCTGTTCGGCAAGGGCCGCGCGGCGTGTGCGGGCCCGCTCACCACCTGGTCGCCGGCCGGCTCGACCGGGACAGGCGGCTCGCCGGGTGCCGGCGGCACCGGTGACACGACCGCGACGACGCTGGGCGACCCCGATGGGGTGATCGACCCGAGCGTGGAGAGCGACCTCCAGGCGGCGCTCGCGCACGTCGCCAAGACCGAAGCGCGCCGGCCGGCGCTCTCGCAGGCGACGGCGGCGCAGCTGCTCTCGTACTACCAGGGCGTGCTCGACGTGCTTCTCGCGGCGGCCGGGGAGCCGGTCGGGAGCCTGGTGCTGACCGGGAACACCGTCGCGTGCACGGCCGGGGCTGCGCACGCGTGCACGGCCGGCGGTGCACTCACCAGTTGGTGGAAGAAGGCCGGCTTCGGACGCCATCTGTCCGGGCGGGCCGCGGCGAGGTACACGACCGTCGCCGCCGGCACGGCGCGCCTGGCGGCCCGAACGCCGCTGCAGCTGACCTTGAAGCCGGCGCTCAAGAAGAACGCCGTGGCGCCTGCGGGAACGTACTACCTCGTTGTGATCCTCACGAGCCGCGCCGATCCGTCCGCGCGCTACGGCTTCGCCGTTCAGGTCCGCTCGGTGAAGGCCGCGAAGGCCAAGCAGAGGAAGAAGCACTAGGAGGGCTTGACACGAACGCGTGTTCGCTCTAGCATGGCGAACACATGTTCGGCAAGCTCCTCCTCCTGCTCGTCGCGGCTGCGCTCGCGGTCGGCATCGTGGCCCGCACCTCGCACGGGGCCGGCCCCGAGCGCACCTACGTCGTCAGGCCGGCCGACACCCTCTGGTCGATCGCTGCACGCGCCTACGCCGGCGACCCCCGCGAGGGCGTCTGGCAACTCGAGCAGCGCAATCACCTGCGCTCTGCGTTGCTCCGGCCCGGCCAGAAGCTCGTACTGCCGTAGGTAGGGCCCTCCGGTAGACGAAGCGGCGCCGGCTACATCCCGCGGTACGGATGCCCGGCCATCGCGTCCGGGTCGAGCATCACGTTTACAATGGCGGGCTTGCCGGCGGCGAGCGCCCGCTCGAGCGCGGGACGGAGCTCGTCGGGTCGCTCGACGTGCTCGCCGTGGCCGCCGAACGCCTCGACCAGCCGGTCGTAGCGCGTCGGTGCGAGCCGTGTCGCGATCTCGCCCTCGGCGCCGTAGATCCCGATCTGCGGGATCCGGATCTCGCCCCACGCAGCGTCGTTCCCGATCACGAACACGGCCGGGAGGCCGAACCGTGTGAGCGTCTCGAACTCGAAGCCGTTCAGGCCGAAGGCGCCGTCGCCCGCGACGACCACGACCTGCGCGTCCGGCTCCGCCACCTTGACTCCGAGGGCGTACGGCGGGCCGACGCCGAGGCACCCGAACGGCCCGGGGTCGAGCCAATGGCCCGGCCGGCGTACTCGTAGCACGCGCGAGACGGCCGCGACCACGTCGCCGCCGTCGCCGATCACGACGGTGTCCGGATCGAGGACGGCGTCGAGCTCGACGCCCAGCCGGTAGTGGTGGAGCGGCCCGCGGTCGGACTCGATCTCGGGACGGTGCTCGTCCCACCACGCCTGTTCGGCTTCGCGCAGCCGCGCGAGCCACGCCGCGCGATCGGAGACCGGGCGCACGGAATCGGCGAGCGCGCCGAGAACGGCGGCGCAGTCGCCGGGGATGCCGACGTCGGGCGTGCGGTTCCGACCGAGCTCCGACGCGTCCGCATGGACCTGGATCAGCTTCGCCTCGCGCGACAGCCGCCCGAAGCGGAGCCGGAAGTCGAGGCCGGTGCCCGCGACGCAGACGACGTCGGCCGCCTCGAGCGCGAGCCCGCGCGCGTGCGCGAAGAGGAGCTCGTCCTCCGGCGGCAGCGCGCCGCGCGCCGACCCTTGCAGGAACACCGGCAGTCGGCCGGCGTCGACGAGCGCGCGAAGCTGCGCCCAGGCGCCGTCCCACCAGACGCCGCTGCCCGCGACGAGCGCCGGGCGCTCGGCGCGGGAGAGCAGGTCGGCGGCCCGTGCGATCTCGTCGGGATCGCCGAACGCGCGCGCCTCCGTGCGCGCGGGCCGGATCGCTCCCGGGTCGTCGGCGTCGGCGAACAGGACATCCATCGGCAGCTCGAGGTAGACCGGCCCGCGTGGCGGCGCGAGCGCGTGCCGGAACGCCGTCGCGACGAAATCCGGGATCCGCTCGGGGTCGCTGCAGACCTCGGCCCGCTTCGTGATCGGCGTGAAGAGCGAAAGCTGGTCGAGCTCCTGGAGCGCACCCCGCCCGGCCTGGGCCAGCGGCCGCGCGCCGCCGAGCACGACGAGTGGCGTCTGCGCGACGAAGCAGTTCGCCACCGCCGTCAACGTGCCGGTGACACCGGGGCCTGCGGTCACGATCGCTACGCCGCACGAGCGCCGCATGCGACCCCATGCCTCGGCCGCGTGCGCCGCCGCCTGCTCGTGGCGGACGTCGAGCACGCGCACGCTCTCCAGGCGGCAGCCCTCGTAGATCGGCATCACGTGGCCGCCCGAGAGCGTGAAGACAGCATCGACGCCGTGCGCCGCCACGGCGCGCGCCGCGAGCCGTCCACCTTGGAGCTTTTCCGCCACCGCGACCGAGCCTACAGCGCGGAGGCTCCTATGCTTGCGCGGTGGATCTCGATCTCGTCTTCCTGGGGACGTCGGCGTCGATGCCGACGGCGCTGCGCGCCCCGGCGGCGTTCCTCGTCCGTCGCGGCGGCGAGCGGCTGCTCTTCGACTGCGCCGAGGGGACGCAGCGGCAGCTGCAGCGCTCGTCGGTGGGGCTGCCGGACATCGAGGAGATCTTCCTGACGCATTTGCACGCCGACCACTTCCTGGGGCTGCCGGGGATGCTGAAGACGTTCGCGCTGCGCGGCCGCGAGGAGCCCGGGCTGACGGTGTACGGGCCGAGCGGCCTGCGCGACCTGTTCTCGAAGCTGAAGCCGTTCCTCGGCCGGCTGCCGTACCCGTTGACGACGGTCGAGCTCGCGCCGGGCGACGTGCTCGAGCGCGGCGACTACCGGATCTCGACCTTCGCGGTCGATCACGGCGTCGCCGCGGTCGGCTACGCGCTCGTCGAAGAGGAGCGGCCCGGTCGCTTCGACGTCGCGGCCGCCGACGCGCTCGGCGTGCCGTCCGGCCCCGAGCGCGGGCTGCTCCAGAGCGGTCGGCCGCTGACGCTCGCCGACGGCACCGTCGTCTCTCCGGAGGCCGTGCTCGGCCCGCCGCGCGCCGGCCGGAAGCTCGTGCTGACGGGCGACACGGCGCCGGCGCCGTCGGTCGTACAGGCGGCCTACCGGGCCGACTTGCTCGTCCACGATGCGACGTTCGCCGCCGAGGAGAAGGAACGCGCGCGAGAGACCCTGCATGCGACCGCGGCAGAGGCGGCGGAGGTCGCGAAGCTGGCGGGCGTGCGCCTGCTCGCGCTCACGCACGTGTCGACGCGCTACTTCGGCCCCGAGCTCGCGCGCGAGGCGCGGGAGGTGTTCCCCGAGACGGTCGTGCCCCGCGACTTCGACGTGATCGAGATTCCGTTCCCCGAGCGCGGCGCGCCGCAGCTCGTCAAGGGCGGCGCCCGCTCCGAGCCCGGCGACGCCGTATGATCAAGCCGCGATGACACGAATGGTCCAGGTGGCGGTGGCGGGCGACGTCACCGAGGCGGAGGAGCTCCAAGAGATCCTCCGCAACGCGGGCATCGAGGCCGAGCTCGAGGCCGCCGGCGCCGACGATCCGCTGACCGTGCTCGTGCCGGAAGCCGCGCTCGAGGCCGCTCAGGACGCGATCGAGGCGCTGAGCGAGCCGGACGACATCATCGCCGAGCCATAGGGCGACGACCGGACTTCGGCGCGCGCGCTGCGCGCTACGACGAGCTGCGGCCCGCAGACGACCTCTGGTGGCGACTGTTCGAGCTGCTCGTGCGCGAGGGAGACCTGCACGGCCGGCGCGTGCTCGAGGTGGGCTGCGGCACCGGTGTGCTCGCCGCAGCGCTCGCCGAGCGCGTGGCGGCGAGGGTCTGGGCAGTCGACCCGGAGCCGGAGATGCTCGCCGTCGCCGCCGGCCGCGTGCCGCGCGGCGTCGGCCTGAGGCTCGGACGCGCGGAGGAGCTGCCGTTCCGGGCCGCCTGGTTCGAGCGCGTCGTCCTGCGCCTGGTCGTGCACCTCGTCGACCGGGAGCGCGCGCTGCCGGAGCTGGCCCGCGTGCTCGCCCCCGGCGGGCGGGCGGTGATCGCGACCTTCGACCCGTCGCACTTCGACCGCTTCTGGCTGAACCGGCTCTTCCCGTCGCTCGAGGCCATCGACAGGGCCCGCTTCCCCGAGCCGGACGCGCTGGCCCGGGAGCTCGCCGCTGCCGGTTTCGCGTCGACGCACGTCGTTCGGCTCTCGCAGCACGCGGAGCTCGAGCGCGAGACCGCGCTCGAGCGCATCCGCGGCCGTCACATCTCCACCTTCGACCTCCTCGGCGACGAGGAGATCGTCGCGGGCACCGCGCGCGCCGAGCGCGAGCTGCCGGCTCGAATCGGAGTCGACCTCGAATGGGCTGTCGTGATCGCTGGAGTGCACGGGTCGAATCACGTCGACCAAAGGGCCAGAGGGTAAGCCGGGCGTAGCCGGGCGTAGCCGGGCTTACCCGGAGGCCGACTCCACGCGGGCGGGGATGGCGCAGCCACCACCGCCGGCGCTGCACAGCCGGTCGCCGGCGGTCTCGTATGCACGGCGCGCGATCGCGGCCACGAGCGGCTGCGCCTCGGGGAGCGCCCAGAGCCGCCAGGAAGGCCGAAGGCTAACGCCGGTGCGTTAGCCGGAGGCCGGATCCACGCGGGCGGGGACGCCGAGGCCGCCACCGCCCGCGCAACGACCCGCAACGCCCCGCGCTCGAAGAGGCCGACGGCTTGGCCGTCGGCCTCTCTGCGCAGCACTACCTGCAAGACGTCCGTCGGACTCGCTAGAGTTCGACGGACCAACGTACCCCTTTAAGCCGGTCCAGCGAGGCCGGAAAGGAGTCGGATGACGACGCACGCCCCCGCACCGTCGATGCCTGCCGCGCCGTGAGCACGGTGGAGGCATCCGGAAAGCTTCTTCTCGACGCCGACGCGCTCTCGCGGACGCTGTCGCGCATCGCGCACGAGATCATCGAGGCGAACCCCGATCTGCGCGAGGTCGCGCTCGTCGGCATCCAGACGCGCGGCGTGCCGCTCGCGCAGCGGCTGGCGCGGCTGATCGAGGAGCGCGCCGGCGAGGCTCCCCAGCTCGGCGCCGTCGACATCACCTTCCATCGCGACGACGTGCGCGTCCGCGGCGGCCAGGCGCCACTGCACTCGCAGCCGATCGTTCGCGCCACACAGCTCGACTTCCCGCTCGACGGGCGCACCGTCGTCCTCGTCGACGACGTCCTCTACACGGGGCGCACGATTCGCGCGGCGATCGAGGCGCTCTTCGACTACGGACGCCCGTCGCGCGTCCAGCTCGCCGTCCTCGTCGACCGCGGCCACCGCGAGCTTCCGATCCGTCCCGACTACGTCGGCAAGAACCTGCCGACGGCGCGCGCGGAGCGGATTCAGGTGCAGCTCGTCGAGGTGGACGAGGTCGACGCGGTCCTGCTCCTGTCATCGCCCGAGGAGGAAGTCCGATGACCTCGATTCGCCTCGTCAGAGACGAGCTACGCCCGCCCGGGCCGCCTTCGCGCCGCCACCTGATATCGGTCGCCGATCTGACGCGTGACGACGTCGAGCGCCTGCTCGGCACTGCGCGCACCTTCGAGTCGGCGCTCGACCGTGAAGTGAAGAAGCTTCCGACGCTCAAGGGGAGGCTCGTCGTCAACCTCTTCTTCGAGTCGTCGACCCGCACCTCGTCGAGCTTCGAGCTCGCGGCGAAGCGGCTCTCCGCGGACACGCTCACCGTCAAGTCGGTCGGCTCGTCCGTCGACAAGGGCGAGTCGTTGAAGGACACCGCGCTCACGCTCGGGGCCTACGACCCCGACGTGATCGTGATCCGGCATCCGCAGATCGGCGCGCCGCAGCTCGTCGCGTCCGTCACCGCCGCCCACGTCGTCAACGCCGGCGACGGCAAGCACCAGCACCCGACGCAGGCGCTCCTCGATCTCTACACGATCCACCAGCAGCTCGGCCGGCTCGAGGGCCTGCACGTCGCCATCGTGGGCGACGTGCTCCACAGCCGCGTCGCGCGCTCGCTGCTCCAGGCGTTCGCGCTCGTCGGCGTTCGCTGCACGCTCGTCGGGCCGCCGGCGCTGCTGCCGCGCGAGCTGGGCGCCGAGATGACGACCGACATCGCCGCGATCCGCGACGCCGACGTCGTGTACGTGCTGCGCATGCAGCAAGAGCGGATGCAGGCGGGCGCGAACTACGTGCCCAGCCTGCGCGAGTACACGGCGCGCTGGGGGATCACGCCCGAGCGGCTCCGCGCCGGGCAGAAGGTGATGCACCCGGGGCCGATGAACCGCGGCGTCGAGATCGACCCGCGTGTCGCCGATTCGCCCGACGCGCTCGTCGAGACGCAGGTGCGCTCCGGGCTCGTGGTGCGGATGGCGGTGCTCTACGACGTGCTGACCGGAGGCCCGGTGGGAGTTCGGGCGCTCGCGGCGGCGGAGGTGGCGTGATGTTGTGGGTCAAGAACAACCACGGGGCGAACGTCGTCTTCCGCGGTGCGCGCGTGCTCGACCCCGGCGAAGGGATCGATGCGACGCTCGACGTGCGCATCGACAACGGTGTCATCGCCGCGATCGGCGAGAACGTCGACACGAACGAGCACCGCGTCGTGGACGCAACCGGGCTCGTGCTCGCGCCGGCGTTCGTCGATCCGCACGTGCACCTGCGCACCCCGGGCCGGGAAGACGAGGAGACGATCGCGAGCGGCACGGCCGCGGCCGCGGCCGGCGGCTACTGCGCGATCCTCGCCATGCCGAACACCGACCCCGTCATCGACTCCGCCGCGACGCTCGGCTCGCTCATCGACACGGCGCGCCGCGAGGCCGAGGTATCGGTCGGCTTCCTCGCCGCGATCACACGGGGCCAGGGTGGAGAGGAGCTGACGGAGATGGGCGAGCTCGCAGACGCGGGCGCGATCGGCTTCTCGGACGACGGCGTCCCGGTCGGCTCGGCAGGGCTGATGCGGCGCGCGCTCCAGTACGCGTCGATCACGGGCCGCCCGCTCGCGCTGCACTGTGAGGAGCGCTCGCTCTCGCACGGCGGCCACGTCCACGAAGGCGCGGTTGCGGCCGAGCTCGGCTTTGCCGGCTACCCGTCCGTCGCCGAGTCGGTGATGGTCGAGCGCGACCTCGCGCTGGCCGCGTACGAGGAGCAGCGGATCCATCTGCTCCACCTCTCGGCCGCCGAGTCGGTCGCCGCGCTGCGCCGGGCGCGCGAGGCCGGAGTGTGGGCGACCGCAGAGGTGACGCCGCACCACCTGGTGCTCACGGACGACGCCGTGCGCTCGCTCGACTCGAACGTGAAGATGAACCCGCCGCTGCGCGCCGAGCGCGACCGCCTCGCGCTTCTCGACGCGCTCCGTGATGGGACGGTCGAGGCGATCGCAACCGACCACGCGCCGCACGCGCGTCACGAGAAGGACGTGCCCTTCGAAGCGGCGCCGTTCGGCGTGACCGGGCTCGAGACCGCGTTCTCGGTGCTCTACACGCGCCTCGTCCGAGCCGGCCTGCTCCCTCTCGTTACGCTGCTGGAGCGGATGTCCGCCGGTCCGGCACGGGTCTTCGGGATCGCGCCGCCGCGTGTCGCAGTCGGCGCCGCGGCGGACGTCGTCCTGCTCGACCTCGAGCGCGAGTGGCGCGTCGGCGACGAGTCGTTCCGCTCGCGCTCGAGAAACTCGTGGCTGCTCGGCGAGACACTCGCGGGCTCGGTGGCGCTGACGGTCGCGGGCGGCGCCGTGGTATTCGAGCGGTGACGGGCTTCCTCGCCCTCGAGGACGGCAGCGTCTTCCACGGCGAGTCGGTCGGTGCGGAAGGTTTCGTCACCGGCGAGGCCGTCTTCACGACCGGCATGTCCGGCTACCAGGAGGCCGTCACCGATCCGAGCTTCGCGGAGCAGATCGTCTGCTTCACGGCGCCGATGGTCGGGAACTACGGCGTGGCCGAAGAGCGCTCGGAGTCGCGGAAGGCGCACGCGCGCGGGGTCGTGATGCGTGAGGCCCGCGGTCCCGCCTGGACCGACTGGCTGCACGAGCGCGGAGTCGTCGCGCTGACCGGCATCGACACGCGCTCGCTCGTGCTCACGCTGCGGGAGGCGGGCGCGATGCGCGCCGTGGCCGTCGCCGGCGAGGGCTCCGTCGAGGAAGCGGTGGCGCTCGCACGGTCGATTCCCGCGATGAGCGGCCAGGCGCTCGTGGCGGGTGTCTCGACGGATCGGCCGTACGTTTACACCGACGACGGCGCACCGCGGATCGCCGTCGTTGACTACGGAGTGAAGCGCTCGGTCCTGAGGCGGCTGGCGGCTGCGGGAGCCGCCGTCACCGTCTACCCGCACGCCGTCGACGCCGACGAGCTGGCCGGCTACGACGGCGTGCTCCTCTCGCCCGGCCCGGGAGACCCGGAGCCGCTCGTCGACGAAGCCGCGACCGTGCGCGAGCTGGTCGGGCGCACGAACGTGCTCGGGATCTGCCTCGGCCATCAGCTGCTCGCGGTCGCCACAGGCCACGAGACCTTCAAGCTCCCGTTCGGCCACCGCGGCACGAACCACCCGGTGCTGCAGCGGCAGAACGGCCGCGTGCTCGTGACGAGCCAGAACCACGGTTTCGCCGTGCGCCCGACCGATGCGAAGGAGGCGACGCACGTCTCGCTCTACGACGACACCGTCGAAGGGCTCGAGTTCCCTGAGCTGCACGCGCGCTCGCTCCAGTTCCATCCCGAGGCCGGACCGGGGCCGCACGACGCGTGGCCGCTGCTCGAGCGCTGGGTCGACGACGTTGTAGAGGTGATCAGGGGTGCCTAGGCGCACCGACATCGAGACGATCTGCATCGTCGGCTCGGGCCCGATCGTGATCGGCCAGGCGGCCGAGTTCGACTACGCCGGCTGCCAGGCGCTCAAGGTGCTGCGCGAGGACGGCTACCGCACCGTCGTCGTCAACTCGAACCCGGCGACGATCATGACCGACCCGGGCTTCGCCGACCGCACGTACCTCGAGCCGCTCGACCTGGAGGGGGTCGCGGACGTCCTTCGCCGCGAGCGGCCGCAGGCGCTGCTGCCGACGATGGGCGGCCAGACGGCGCTCAACCTCGCCCGCGAGCTGGCCGAGTCCGGCGTGCTGGCCGAGCTCGGCGTCGAGTTGATCGGCGCCAACCTTGACGTGATCAAGCGCGCCGAGGACCGCCAACTCTTCAAAGACGCTGTCGAGTCCTGCGGACTGAAGGTCCCGAGCTCGACGATCGTCACGGACGTCGCAGGCCTAGCCGGTCTCACGACGCCCTGTGTCGTGAGACCGGCATTCACCCTCGGCGGGCACGGGGGCGGCTTCGCAACGACGCGCGACGAGCTGCTGCGCCAGGTCGAGATCGGCCTGCAGGAGAGCCCGATCGGCCAGGTGCTCGTCGAGGAGTCGGTGCGCGGCTGGGACGAGTTCGAGCTGGAGGTCGTGCGCGACCATATCGACAACGTCGTCATCGTCTGCTCGATCGAGAACCTCGACCCGATGGGGGTGCACACGGGCGACTCGGTCACGGTCGCGCCGCAGATGACGCTGCCCGACGAGGCGTACCAGGAGCTGCGCGACGCCGCCGTGGCCGTGATCCGCGCCGTCGGCGTGGACACGGGCGGCTCGAACATCCAGTTCGCGCGCGCCCGCGAGACCGGCGAGGTGCGCGTGATCGAGATGAACCCGCGCGTGTCGCGCTCCTCTGCGCTCGCGTCGAAGGCGACCGGCTATCCGATCGCCAAGGTCGCCGCGAAGCTCGCCGTCGGCTACACGCTCGACGAGATCCCCAACGACCTCACCGGCACGACGCCGGCGAGCTTCGAGCCGACGCTCGACTACGTCGTCGTCAAGTTCCCACGCTTCGCGTTCGAGAAGTTCCCGGGCGCCGACCGCACTCTCGGCACGCAGATGAAGTCGGTGGGCGAGACGATGGGCATCGGCCGCACCTTCGCCGAGGCGTTCCTGAAGGCGATGCGCTCGCGCGAGCTCGACGCGAGCGCAGCCACGCCGTGGGGCGCGCTCGACCAGCTGCCGGCGGCCGTGCACCCGTGGTTCCGGGCGGAGATCGAGCGCCTGAGGAACCTGCTCGCGCACGGGCGCGACCTCGCGACCCTGAAGCGCGCGGGCTTCTCCGACGCAGACGTCGCTACCGCGTGGGGGACGACCGAGGACGAGGTGCGCGCGCAGCGCCGCGCGGCCGGGCTGCGGCCGTCGTTTCGCCGCGTCGACTCGGTCGCCGGAGAGGTCGAGGCGCGCTCGAACTACTACTACTCGACCTGGGGCGAGGCCGACGAGGCGCCGCCCGAGGGGGAGCGCCCGCGCGTCGTCATCCTCGGCTCCGGACCGAACCGGATCGGCCAGGGGATCGAGTTCGACTATTGCTGCGTGCACGCGGTCCAGAGCTTCCGCGCGCTCGGCTACGAGGCGGTGATGGTCAACTGCAACCCCGAGACGGTGTCGACCGACTACGACACGTCGGACAGGCTCTACTTCGAGCCGCTCCGGGTCGAGGAGGTGCTCGCGGTCTGCGAGCGCGAGCAGCCCGAGGGCGTCGTGATCCAGTTCGGCGGCCAGACGCCGCTCAAGCTCGCGCGCGCCCTTGAGGACGAGGGCTTCAAGGTGCTCGGCACGTCGTTCGACGCGATCGACGTGGCGGAGGACCGGGGGCGGTTCGGCCGCCTCCTGAGCTCGCTCGGCATCGCCTGCCCCGCGTGGGGCATGGCCTCGGACCCGGACGAGGCCGTGCGCATCGCCGGGCGGATCGGCTACCCAGTGCTCGCCCGGCCGTCGTACGTCCTCGGTGGACGCGCGATGCGCGTCTGCTACGAACCGGCCGAGCTGCGCGCGGCGACGGAGGGGATGGAGGGGCGTGTGCTCGTCGATCGCTTCCTCGAGCAGGCGCTCGAGATCGACGTCGATGCGGTCTCGGACGGACGCGACACCTACATCGGAGCCGTCATGCAGCACGTCGAGGAGGCGGGCGTGCACTCCGGCGACTCCGCCTGCGTGCTGCCGGCGCCGTCGCTGCTGCCGGTCACGCACCTCGAGGTGACCGACGTGGTCAGACGCCTCGCGGCGGCGCTCGGGGTCGTCGGCCTGATGAACGTGCAGCTTGCGGTCGCGGACTCCGAGGTGTTCGTGCTCGAGGTCAACCCGCGCGCGTCGAGAACGGTCCCATTCGCATCGAAGGCCACCGGCGTCAACCTCGTCGAGGCTGCCTGCAAGGTAATCGCCGGCGCGCACATCGTGGACATCAGACTGCCGTCGGAGGCGCGGCCGCGGATGGTCTCGGTGAAGGCGGCCGTGCTGCCGTTCGCCCGCTTCCCCGGCGCCGACCCCGTGCTCGGGCCGGAGATGCGCGCGACCGGCGAGGTGATGGCGACGGCTGGCGACCTGCCCAGCGCCTTCGACAAGGCCGAGCGCGCCGCCGGGCGTCCCCTGCCGCGGAGCGGGACGGTGTTCCTCTCGGTCTGCGATGCGGACAAGCGGGCGATCGCTCCCGTCGCCGCCGCGCTCGCCGGGCTCGGCTTCGACCTGCTCGCCACGAGCGGGACCGCGCGGACACTCGAGACGGCAGGGCTCGCGGTCAGCCGGGTCGCGAAGGTATCCGGTGAGTCGGACACGGCGACGGTCGTCGACCTCATCCGGCGCGGCAGCTGCGACCTCGTGATCAACACGCCGTTCGGACCGCGGGCCCGCAGCGATGGCTACCTGATCCGCGAGGCGGCGCTCGTGCGGCGCGTGCCCTGCATCACGACGCTGTCCGGCGCTGCGGCCGCCGTCCATGCGATCGCGAACGCGCGCGCCGAGCAGGCCGTCTCGCTCCAGGAGCGGATCGATGCCGAGACGCGAACGGCGTAGCGTCGTCGCAGCTGAGCCGGTCGGGCCGTACACCTTCCTGCGTCTGGACCGCGGCGGGCTCGATCCCGGCACGCCGGGGCAGTTCTTCATGCTCGAGGCGCCCGGGCGGCTCCTGCCGCGCGCGCTCTCGCTCTGCCTTGCGCCGGCGGGCGAGCTCGGCTTCCTCATCGACCCCGTCGGCCCGGGCACGGAGGCGTTGTGCGCGCTCGAGCCCGGCGAGGCGATCCACGTCTTCGGGCCGCTCGGCAACGGCTTCCGGCTCGACGTCGAGCGGCCGCTGCTCGTCGGCGGCGGGATCGGGATCGCGCCGCTGCCGTACCTCGCCGAGGCGCTGCGCTTCCCGCCGGCGGTGCTCGGCTTCCGCAGCGACGCGCACGCCGAGGCGGCGGTGCTGCTGCCCGGCGCGGAGGTCGCGGTCGAGCCGACGCTCGTCACCGAGCTGATCACCCCCGGCCACGGCGTGCTCGCCTGCGGGCCGGAGCCGATGCTGCGCGCGGTCGGCGCCCTCTGCCCGGGCGCGCAGCTCGCGTGGGAGGCGCCGATGGCCTGCGGCTACGGCGCCTGCTACGGCTGCGCGGTCGAGATCGGCGGGGTCTTGAAGCGGCTGTGTGTGGAAGGGCCCGTCCTCTCTGCTGGCGCAGAGAGGACGAGACGTGACACAGCGGCCGTCGTGGAACGCTTCGATGGCGAGATGTCGCGCCTAGCACGCGGTCCCGTCAGGGAGCGCGTGCTATGAGACTGCTCAACGCGAGCGGCTGCCTCGACGCGTTCGCCGCACCCGAGGTCGCGCGCGGGCTGGACGGGTTCGTGACGAAGACGATCACGCCCCTGCCGCGCGAGGGCAATGCGCCGCCGCGGATCGCGGAGACGGCCCACGGGATGCTGAACGCAATCGGCCTCGCGAACCCGGGGCGCGAGCGGTTTCTCGCCGATCACCTGCCGCGCCTGCGCGAGCTCGGCGTCCCGCTCTGGATCTCCGTGGGCGGCTTCTGCGCGCAGGACTACGCAGACACCTGCGCGGCGCTCGACGGCGTCGAGGCGATCGAGCTGAATCTCTCCTGCCCGAACGTCGACGAGGCGGCGGACTCGGCCGCGGAGATCGTCGCCGCCTGCCGCGCGGCGACGCCGCTCCCGCTCTACGCGAAGCTGTCCGCCGCCCATCCGGACGTCGCGGCGGTTGCCCGGGCGGTGGCCGCCGCCGGCGCGGACGGGCTCTCGCTGATCAACACCCTTCGCGGCATGGCGCTCGACCCGCGCACGCTCCGGCCGGTGCTGGCGCGCGGCACCGGCGGCCTCTCCGGCCCGACCTTGAAGCCCGTCGCGCTCGCGGCGGTGCACGCCTGCTATGCGGCCACGCAGCTGCCGATCGTCGGCATGGGCGGCGTGATGAGCGGACGCGACGCGCTGGACCTTGTCGCATGCGGTGCGCGCCTCGTCGCGCTCGGCACCGTGCTGTTCGCGGACCCCGACGCCCCGGCGCGCGTGCGCGACGAGCTTGCACGCGCGGCGGAGGAGCTTGGCGTTGTCCAGCCGGACGACATGTACGCCGCCGCGCACTCCGGCGAAAAAACCCTGGAGATCCGGTCAAAAGTCGTCGCTTGATCGGTGCGGAGCGGTTGGTAATATCGAGCGCCCATGCCCGCAGCAAAGACGCAAGCACTCGCGCCGGTCCGCTCGCTCGACCAGCGCATGGACGCACTCAAGCGGGCGAACGACGTGAGGGTCCGCCGGGCGAAGCTGAAGAAGGACCTGAAGGACGGCCGGGTCCGGATCGAGACGATCCTCGGCAACCCGCCTGAATACGTGTCGACGGCGAAAGTGGTCGACATCCTGATGGCCGTGCCGAAGTTTGGCCGCGTGAAGGCCGCACGCTTCCTCAACACCTGCCGGATCAGCCAGTCGAAGACCGTCGGCGGGCTCTCCGACCGGCAGCGCGCGGAGCTGATTGACCTCTTCAACCGTTAGCCGGCCGTCCGTTCTCGTCGTGACCGGCCCATCCGGGGCCGGGAAGGGGACGCTCATCCGGCAGGTGCTCGAGCACGTTCCCGAGGTCGAGCCGACGGTTTCCGCCACCACCCGCGAGCAGCGACCGGGCGAGCGCGACGGGCGGGAGTACATCTTCCTCTCGCTCAACGAGTTCCTCGATCGGGTCGACCGGGGCGAGTTCCTCGAGCACGTGCGCTACGTGTCCGGGCACCGCTACGGGACGCTCCGGTCCGAGCTCGACCGGATCGCGGCCGCCGGCCGCGTGCCCCTCCTCGAGCTGGAGACAGAGGGCGCGCTGCGGGTGAAGCACGAGGTGTCGGGGGCGGTGACGATCTTCATCTCGGCGCGCGTCGAGGAGCTCGAGCGCCGGCTGCGCGAGCGTGCAACCGAGAGCGCGGGCGAGATCGACGAGAGGATCGAGCTCGCGCGGCGCCAGCTCGCCCAGGCGGACGAGTTCGACTACGTGGTCGAGAACGACGAGCTGGAGCGGGCCGTCAGTGAGCTGACGGCCCGGATCCGCGGCCTGCTCGCTCCTGCCGGTACCATGTCCCGACCATGATCCATCCCCGCATCGACGACCTGCTGCAGAACGTGGACTCGCGCTACGCGCTCGTGATCGTCGCCGCAAAGCGCGCCCGCCAGATCAACAACTACCACCACCAGCTCGGCGAGGGCACCTTCGACGACAACCCGCCGCCGCTCGTGGAGTCCCGCTCGAAGAACTACCTCACGATGGCCATGGAGGAAATCAGCGAGGGTCTCCTCACCTACGACTATCAGTCGTAAGGGCGAGCCGAAATGCTGCGCATTTCGGCTCGGGTGAGTGTGTGCTTCGCAGAGCGGACGCCGGCTGAGCCGGCGTCCTTCTGGTTTTCGGGGCCGTTGGTCGCACTGCGCGGCCGGTGGGGCTGAAGCCTCCCCGACCGCGTGGATTCGCCTGCGGCTAACGCGCCTGCGGCCGCGTTGGCCTCCGGCTTGGTCGGTTGCTTCGGGCGTAGGCATCATTCGCTTGTGGCTCGTGTGCTGCTTGGCGTTTCCGGGGGAATAGCCGCCTACAAGGCGTGCGAGATCTGCCGATTGCTCATTAGAGCGGGGCACGAGGTCGTGCCGCTCGTCACGCCCGCGGCCGAGCGGTTCGTGACTGCCGAGACGTTCCGGGCGCTCGCGCGGCGGCCGGCCGGCGACGACGTCTACCTGCACCTCACGAAGGCCGACCTGCTGCTCGTGGCGCCCTGCACGGCGAACACGCTCGCGAAGCTTGCGTACGGGCTCGCGGACAACGTGCTCACCGAGGCGGCGCTCGCGCACCGCGGTCCCGTCCTGGTCGCGCCCGCGATGAACCCGCGCATGTGGTCGCACCCGGCCACGCGGGCGAACGCCGAGACGCTGCGCGCGCGCGGCGTCGTGCTCGTCGGGCCAGACGAAGGCGAGACCGCCGAGGGCGAGCTCGGCGTCGGCCGGATGGCCGAGCCGGAGGAGATCGTGCGGGCCGCCGAGCGGCTGCTCGCAGGCACCGGCCCGCTCGCGGGCAAGCATGTGCTCGTTTCCGCCGGAGGCACGCGCGAGCCGATCGACGCCGTGCGCTTCGTCGGCAATCGCTCCTCGGGGCGGATGGGCGTCGCGCTAGCGGCCGAGGCTCGGCGTCGCGGCGCGTACGTGACGCTGCTCGGCGCGAACCTCGCCGTGCCGCCGCCGCCCGGGGTGGAGCTGGTCGAGACTCCGACCGCCGCCGAGCTCGAGCGCGAGGCGCTCGCGCGCGGCGCGGAGGCGGACGTCGTGATCATGGCCGCTGCCGTCGCCGACTACCGGCCGGCGGAGGTGCTCGCGGCAAAGCGGCCGAAAGACGCCGCCGCGTGGGCCGTCGAGCTCGAGCCGACGACCGACGTGCTCGCCGCGCTCGGCGAGCAGCGCCCTCCCGGGCAGGTGCTGGTCGGCTTCGCGGCCGACCAGGGCGAGCGCGGACTCGAGCGCGCTCGCGAGAAGCTCACTCGCAAGAACGCGGATCTGTTCGTCTACAACGACGTGGCCCGCGCCGGCATCGGCTTCGACTCCGCCGAGAACGAGGTGACGCTCGTCACCGCGCGCGGCGAGCGTGCCGTCTCCAAAGCGCCGAAGGACGAGATCGCCGCCGCCGTCCTCGACGAGGTGGAGCGCCTGCTTGGCTGAGCCGGCCGCCGCCCCGGCGCCCGCCGACCTCGTCGCCGCGATCACGGCCAATCTCGCACGCGTCGTCCACGCGTCGGCGGACACCCTCCGCCTCGTCGTGCTCTGCCTCGTCGCCGAGGGGCATCTGATCATCGAGGACTTCCCGGGTGTGGGGAAGACGATGCTCGCGAAGGCGCTCGCGCGCTCCCTCGACTGCTCCTTCTCGCGTCTCCAGTTCACGCCGGACCTGCTGCCGTCCGACGTCACCGGTGTCAACGTGTTCAACCAGAAGACGAACGAGTTCGAGTTCCGTCCCGGTCCGGTGTTCGCGAACCTCCTGCTCGTCGACGAGGTCAACCGCGCGTCGCCGAAGACGCAATCGGCGCTGCTCGAGTGCATGCAGGAGAGCCAGGTGACCGTCGACGGCGTCACGTATCCGCTCGAGCGCCCGTTCATGGCGATCGCCACCCAGAACCCGATCGAGTACGAAGGCACCTACCCGCTGCCCGAGGCGCAGCTCGACCGTTTCGCGATGCGCGTCGAGCTCGGCTATCCGCCGCTCGCCGACGAGGCGAAGATGCTCGACGAGCAGACGCACGTGCCGCCGCTCGACTCGCTCGAGCCGGTCGCCGGCGGCCACGACGTGATCCAGCTCGCCGCTCAGGCGCGCGAGGTCTACGTCGAGGACAGCCTCAGCAAGTACGTCGTCGCGCTGTTGAGGCAGACGCGCGCCGACACGCGCCTGTACCTCGGCGCGAGCCCGCGCTCGGGCATCGCCCTGCTGCGCGTCGCGAAGGCGCGCGCGCTTGCAGACGGGCGCGACTTTCTCCTCCCCGACGACGTGAAGGCGGTCGCGGCGCCTGTGCTCTCGCACCGCCTGATCCTCGGACCGGAGGCCAGGGCCGCCGGGCTCGGCGGCGAGGCGATCGTCGCCGAGGCGCTCGAGAAGACACCCGTACCAGTGTGACCGGCATGACCCCGCGCGGGCGCGCAGTCCTCGCCCTCGGGCTGCTCGTCTACGTCGTCGCGTGGGTGTTCGGCTCGCGTGCGCTCTACCCGGTCGCCACGGGACTGCTGCTCGCGGTGGCGCTCGCCGTCGTTTGGGTGCGCCTCTCGGCGCGCGCGCCGCACGTGCGCCGGCACGGCGCGACCGGCGATCTCGTCGAGGGCGGCGACGTGCGCGTCGAGCTCGACGCGGAGCCGACGTCGACGCTGCCGCCTCCGACGCTCGTTGCGCACGAGTACCCCGGCCGCCTGGGTGAACGCCGCGTCGAGCTCGCGCGGGCTTCGCGGCGGCTGTTCCGCGGCGGCTACGAGCTGACGCGCGTGCCGCGCGGCCGCTACGCGTTCGACAGCATCCGGCTGACCGTCGAGGATCCGTTTGCGCTCGCGCGGGCGGAGATCGTGCAAGGAGAGCCGCAGGCGCTCGTCGTCTACCCGCGCCTCGTCGCGCTCGAGCGGCTGTTCTCCGAAGGTGGCGCGCATGCGCATGACGGGCGCCGGCTGCTGCTGAAGCGGCCGACGGGGTTCGAGCTGCACAGCGTGCGCGAGTACGAGCAGGGCGAGTCGCTGCGGAAGGTGCACTGGCGCTCGACCGCGCACCGCGGACAGCTGATGGTGAAGGAGCTCGAGGACGCTCCGCGCGACGAGGTCGTAGTGCTGCTCGACGGGGAGGCCGCGGCGGTGGTGGGGGAGCCGCCCGAGTCGACGTTCGACGTCGCCGTCCGCGCAGCGGGCTCGATCCTCCACGCGCACGTACGGCGGGCGCGCCCCTGCGTGCTCGTTGTCAACTCGGCGGCGCGCGAGGTGCAGCGGGTGGCGTCGGAGGCGGGAGAGTGGCCGCGGGCGCTCGAGGTGCTCGCGGCGGCGGAGCCGACCGCGGCGACGCCCGCGTTCGTGCTGCTCGAAGCGCCCGCCGGCGTCGCCGGCCGCTCACTCGAGCTCGTCGTCGTGACCTCGCGCGTCGATGCGAAGCTCGTCGACCGGCTCGTGCAGCGCGCGCTGTCGCGCCACGGCGTGTCGCTCGTCTACGTCGAGCCGGCGGGCTTCGCGGGCCGCCCATCTGTGCCCGAGCCGCAGCTGCTGCGCCTGCAGTCGGTCGGGATCCCCGTCACCGTCGTGCGGCGCGGCGCCGACCTCGCCGCCGCGCTGGCGGCGCCGGAGGCGCGCGTTGCGTAGGACCGCGCTCGTTGCGCTCGTCTCCGCGGCGGTGATCGCCGTGGTGTGGCTGCGTCTCGAGCAGCCGGGGGACCAGCCGGCCCGCGTGGCGGCGATCGTCGCGCTCGCACTCGCTCCCGCACTCGTGCGTCCGCTCGCCGCGCGCGCCGCGGTCCTCCTCACGGCGGTAGCGGTTGCCGCCCGGCTCGCGTTCGGCCTGTCGCCGCTCCAGCCCGTGCATTTCTTCGGCGCCCTCGGCTCGCGCTTCGGGAACGGCTTCCTCGACTTCTACGACGTCCGGGTCCCGTTCGACCCGCGCGTGCACGGCGACATGCGGAGCGTCATCCTCGCCGCCGTCTTCGGATTCGTGCTCGTCCTGGGCCTCGCGGTCGCGGCGCGACGGCCGCTGGGAGCGACGCTCGTCCTTCTGGTCGGCGCAGGCTGGCCCGCCACGCTGGGCGGAGGGCATGCGGCGCGTGCGCAGGGCGCGGCCGTCCTGCTGGCCGTCCTCGTCGTGCTCGCCGGGCTCACGACCAGGCGGGTGCCGCGCACCGTCGTCCCGGCTGCCGCCGTGCTCGCGCTCGCCGCCGTCGGCGCGTCCAGCTCGTCGGCCGTCGCGAAGGGCGAGCTCGTCCAGTGGCAGCGGTGGAACGTCCACACGGCGGCGCAGGCGCCGGTGAGCGTCTCCTACGTCTGGGACGCGCAGTACGGCGGGCTCACCTTCCCGCGTACGCGGACGACGGTGCTCGAGATCAAGGCACCGCCGGCGTCTCTCTACTGGCGCGCCGCCGTGCTCGACGTCTTCGCGGACGACCGCTGGCTGCAGGGCCCGCCGCTGAGCGCGGACGCGCTCGAGCCGGCGGGGGCGCGCGACCGCAAGCACTGGGTGCGCGAGGACGTGACGGTGGAGGCGCTGGCCGACACGCACCTCATCGGCGGCAGCATCCCGGTCGCGTTCTCCGCCGGCGACGCGCCCCTGCAGAGGCCGGCACCGGGAGTCGCGCTGCTGCCGTCGGGGCTGACGCGGGGCTTGCGGTATACGGCGTGGAGCTACGCGCCGGAGCCGAAGCCGGGGCAGCTCGCCCGCTCGCAGCCGGTCTACCCGGCCGCGCTCGTCCAGCCGCACGCGTTCCTCGACGTCTGGCCGGGCGTGACGATGCCGCGGTTCGGCGTCTCCCGGCGCGTCCAACTCGTGAACGCCGTCGTCGACGCGCATCCGGAGATCGAGCGCTACGTGCCGCTCGAGCGTGCGGCGCTCACGGTTGCAGGCAGCGCGCGCACGCCGTACGCGGCCGCGCTCGCGCTCACCAGGTGGTTCCGGACCGGCGGTGGCTTCACGTACACGAGCCACCCAGCCGTCTACGCCGACGCGCCGCTCGTCGGCTTCGTCGCGCAGACGCGCTCCGGCTACTGCCAGTACTTCGCGGGCGCGATGGCGTTGATGCTCCGCTACCTCGGCGTGCCTGCGCGCGTCGCCGTCGGCTTCTCGAGCGGCACGTACGACGCGAAGACGGGCGTGTGGACGGTGACCGACCACGACGCGCACGCGTGGGTGGAGGCGTGGTTCCGCGGCTACGGCTGGCTGCCGTTCGACCCGACGCCGAGCGCGGGCAGGCCGGCGCGCGGGCAGCTGAGCGCGCCGTACACGGCCGCGTCTCAGACGCGCGCGTCGCAGCACGGCGGCAGCGCCGCCGGCGGCGCGCCCGTCGTCCCTGCGCAGGCCGCGCACCGGCACGGCGAGGGCGGGAGCACGGGCTCCTCGACGGCGGCGCGGGCCGGCGCGCCGGCGGCGTCCTCCGGCGGCCATGGCAGCCTCGCCCTGCTCCTGGCGCTGCTGCTCGCGGCAGCGCTGTTCAGCGTCGTCGCGACGAAGCTGTCCGTGCGGCGCATCCGCTATCTGACGCACGACCCGCGGCGGATTGCGGCCGCCTGCCGTCGGGAGCTCGCGGACTTCCTGCTCGACCAGCGCATCGACTCTGCGCGCAGCGCGACGCTGCACGAGCTCGGCGCGCTCGTGCGCGAGGAGCTGACGGTCGACCCCGACCGCTTCGTGGCGGCCGCGACCGCCGCGCGCTTCGGGCCGCCGGCCGGAGCCCGGGCGGCCGCCCGGGAGGCGCGGCGGGAGCTGCGGGCGCTCGTGCGCCGCCTCCGCGGCCGTTTGACGCCCCTCGAACGCGCCCGCGGCCTCCTCTCGCTCCGCTCGCTCGGCTTCGCTCCGTAGCCGCGCGAAGAGCTCCGCTCTTCGCGCGGGGGGATGTTGTGCTCCGCAGAGCGGACGCCGGCGGAGCCGGCGTCCTTTTCTCTGGCGAGAGGCTGAGGGGTCCGGTAGCGCGGGCGGTGGTGCTGCGCATCCCCGCCCGCGAGGATCCGGCCTCCGGTTAACGCCTGCGGCGTTAGCCTGCGGCCCTGGACCGGTGGACGAGCGGCGGTTTCAACCTTTCGGCCGGCGGCGAACGGATGAGGCCAGAGCGAACGCGGAGCGTTCGCGAGGGCCGGATGCACGCGCGCGGGGACGCTTCAGCGACACCGCGCGCGCCACGACTCCAACCGCCCGGCAGCTGAAGAGGCCGCCGGCTTCGCCGGCGGCCGCTCTGCGGAGCACAACCCAGCCTCGATTGAAGTGCGTAGCACTTCAATCGAGATCAAGGATGCGCGCCCGGTAGTGGTCGGAGCCGGGGCGCAGCGAGCTCGCGAGCTTGTAGTGGCGATTCGCCTCGCGCTCGCGGCCCTGCTTCTCGAGGCAACGCCCGAGCGCGTAGTGGGCATAGTCGTTGACAGGCGAGAGCTCGAGCACCTTGCGGAACTCCGCCTCGGCCGCGCCCCAGCGCCCGATGCGGAAGTACGCGATGCCCAGCGCCTCGCGAATCGAGGCCTTCTCCGGCTCGCGCCGCTTCGCCTTCTCGAGCGAGACGGTGGCCTGCGCGGCCATGCCTTGCTTGAGGTGGGCACGGCCCTTCTGAAAGAGGCTGTAGGTGGACTCGCTCATCGACCCTCTCGCGGGATGTTCTCCTTCAAGCAAGTCAACCTGACGCGTCAAGGCCTAGGCGAGCCAAGGCCTTCTAGACGAGGCGGCCGCCGGTGACGCGGCGGACCTCGTCCAAGGAAGACACGCCTTCAAGGGCGAGCCGGATGCCGTCCTGGCGGAGCGTCATCATGCCCTGCGCGACGGCCTCGGCGAAGATCTCGTCGGTCGAGCCGGACTCGAGCAGGCGCCGCAGCCGGCCCTGCACCGTCATCACCTCGTATAGCGCGACGCGGCCGGTGAAGCCGGTGCCCTAGCAGTGGACGCAGCCGACGGGGCGGTAGAGCCAGGTGTCGTCGCTCGGCCGCTCGAGGCCGAGCTCGGCCAGCTCGTGCTCCTCGGGCCAGTACGGCTCGCGGCAATGCGTGCACAGCCGTCGCGCCAGGCGCTGCGCGACGATGCAGTTGATCGACGTCGCGAGCAGGCTCGGCTCCACGCCCATGTCGACGAGGCGCGCGATCGACGAGGCCGCGTTGTGCGTGTGGAGTGTCGTCAGCACGAGATGGCCCGTCATCGCCGCCTGGATCGCGATGCGCGCCGTCTCCTCGTCGCGGATCTCGCCGACGAGCAGGACGTCCGGGTCGGAGCGGAGGATCGTGCGGAGGCCGCGGGCGAACGTCAGGCCGCTCTTGAAGTTCACCTCGACCTGGTTGAGCCCAGGCGTCTGGTACTCGAGCGGATCCTCGATCGTTATCAGCACGCGGTCATCGTCGTTGAGGATGTCGAGCGCCGCGTACAGCGTCGTCGTCTTGCCGGAGCCGGTCGGGCCGACGGCGAGCACGGCGCCGTACGGCTGGCGGATCGCGCGCGCAAACCGCTCTTCCGCGTCCTTGCTCATGCCGAGCTCTTCGAGCCCGAGCCGGCCGCCCGGCCGGTTCATGATCCGGAGCACGATCTGCTCGCCGTGCGTCGTGGGTAGCACCGCCACGCGCAGGTCCATCGGTCGGCCGCCGTAGCCGATCGAGATACGGCCGTCCTGCGGCGCGCGGCGCTCGGCGATGTCGAGCTCGCCCATGATCTTCAGGCGGCTCGTGACCGCCGGCTGCAGCGCCTTCGAGATCGTCGTCAGGCGGCGCATGACGCCGTCGATGCGCGCGCGAACGACCATCTGCTTCGCCTGCGGCTCGAAGTGGAGGTCGGACGCTTTCTCGTCGATCGCACGCGCGATGAGCGAGTTGACGAGGGTGATCGCCGGCGCGCTCGTCGCCGCGCCGCCGCGGATGTCCTCGAGGGACGTGCCCTCCTCGTCGAGCTCATCCTCGACCGCCTCGACGTCGAGCGACGCGCGGTAGGTACGTTCGATCGCGGTCGCGAGATCGGGACCCGCGGCGACCACGACGCGCACGTTGAGGCCGAGCGCGAGCCGGAGATCGTCAGAGGCGACGACGTTCGTGGGGTCGGCAACGGCTACGAGCACGGCGTCGTCGGCGACGAAGCGGAGCGGCAGCGCCTCGTAGCGACGCGCGTACTTCTCCGGCAGCAGGCCGGCTGCGGCCGGCTCGATGTCGGTCTTCGCCAGGTCGACGTACTCGAGCCCGTGCTGCTCGGCGAGCAGGCCGGCGACCGTGGCGGCGGGAACCCAGCCGTGGCCGACGACGATCTCGCCCAGCCGGCGCCCTGTCGAGTCCTTCTCCGTCAGCGCCTGCTCGAGCTGCTCGGCCGTCAGGAGGGCGTCGCGCAGCAGCAGAGAGCCGAGTGGCAGCCGGGTCGGCTCGGCGAGCTCGCGCGGAAGGGGCAGCGGGAGGTTGGCCGCGGCGTCCACGGTCGCTCTATCGGATTACGCTGCCGCGAGCATGAGAGCCGTTTGCCAGCGGGTCGACGCCGCCCGGGTGCTCGTCGGCGGCGAGGTCGTGGGGGAGATCGGCCCCGGTTTGTGCGTCCTGCTTGGCGTCGCGCGCGGTGACGGAGCCGGCGACGCCGCCCGTCTCGCCGGGAAGACGGCGCGCCTGCGTGTGTTCGAGGACGACGCCGGCCGCTTCGACCGCAGCCTGCTCGATGTCGGCGGCGGCGCGCTCGTCGTCTCGCAGTTCACCCTCATCGCGGACACCGCGAAGGGAAACCGCCCGAGCTTCTCCGGTGCGGCGCCGCCTGAGGAGGCCGAGCCGCTCTACGAGCGCTTCTGCGCCGAGCTGCGCGCGCTCGGCGTCCCGGTCGAACAGGGCGTCTTCGGCGCGCGCATGGCGGTCGAGCTCGTGAACGACGGGCCGGTAACGATCGTCCTCGGATGAAGCTCCTCGTCACCGGCGGTGCGGGCTACCTCGGCTCCGAGGTCTGCCGGCAGGCAGTGGAGCGCGGCTGGGAGGTCTTCGCAACGCGCCTCGACGCCGAGCCACCGCACGGCCGCCCGGTCCGGCTCGCCGTCCGCGACGAGGAGGCGACCGCGCGTATCTTCCTCCGACATGGCCCGGAGGTCGTCGTCCACACGGCGTACCGGCTGAGCGGGCCGGAGATGGAGAGCGCGATCGTCAAGGGCAGCCACTCCGTCGCCCTCAACGCGCACCGCTGCGGCGCCCGGCTGATCCACCTCTCGACCGACCTCGTCTTCGACGGCGAGCAGGGCGCCCCGTACACCGAGGAGGACGAGCCGCGCCCGGTGTCGGCGTACGGCGTCGCGAAGGCGCAGGCGGAGGAGCTCGTGCGGCGGCTCCACCCCGCGGCGCTGCTCGTCCGCACGTCGCTCCTCTACGGCAAGCCGGAGCCGGGACCACAGGAGAAGCTCGCCTTCAGCGACGTCGACTTCTACGTGGACGAGATCCGCTGCCCGACCGTCGTCGGCGAGTTGGCCGCCGCGCTGATCGAGCTGGCCGGGCGCGACGACCTCGCCGGCCCGCTCCACGTCGCCGCCCCGGATGCCGTCTCCCGCTACGAGCTCGCCCGCCGGCTGCGAGCCGCCCATGGCCTCGACCCGGACGAGGTGCGCGGCGGGCCGAGCCCGCGCGCCGGCCGCGCCCGCAACGTCGCGCTCGACTCCGACAGGGCGGCGGCGCTGCTTTCGACCAGGCTCCGCGGCCTGCGCGAAGTCGTGGAATAGCAGCGGCTTTGCTATCCTCCTGATACCACATTTCGCCGTTTGGAGAAATGGGCGCGTCGCGCCCTTTTCTTTTGTAAGGAGCAGAAACGGATGACGACGACCTACGAGAGAGAGCGCCAACTGCAGCAGGAGATCGCACCGCGGGTCGAGCAGGATCTGCCGGGCGTCGACGTGCTCGCAGTCGAGCTGCTGACGCCGTCGCGCTTCTGTGTCTACGTCGACCACCCGGCGGGGGTCGACCATGCGCTTTGCGAGCGCGTCACGGGCCTGCTCCGCGACTACCTGCGCGAGTACACGATCGACGTCTCGTCGCCCGGTCTGGCGCGCCCGCTCCGGAAGCCGGGGCACTTTGCGAGCGTCGTGGGCCGGCGCGTCTCGCTGCGGACGTCGCAGCCGGTCGCCGGCCGGTCGAAGTTCAAGGGCGTGCTGAAGGACGCCGGAGAGGGCGCCGTGACGCTCGGCGTCGAGGACGCCGACGTGACCATCCCGTACGACTCGATCGTGCGGGGGAACCTGATCGACGAAGGGTAGAGAGATGAGCCAGGAGATCATCGACGCGGTCCGCGAGATTGAGCGCGACAAGGGCATCGAAGAGGGCGCGCTCGTCGCCGCGCTCGAAGACGCCCTGCTCGCCGCGTACAAGAAGACGGCCGGCGCCGCGCGGCACGCCACCGTCGAGATGGGCGACACCGGCGACTTCCGCGTCTATTCGATCGAGCTGCCCCCCGACGTCGAGGAGCGGCTGCTCGACGAGGCGCGCGAGCGGAAGCTCGAGGAGCTCGAGCGCCTCGAGGAGGAGACGGGCGAGCGCCAGCACACGCTCATCTCGGACGACGACCTCGACGTCGACTGGTCCGATATTCCCGAAGGCGAGATCCGGCGCGAGGACGTGACGCCGGAGGGCTTCGGCCGCATCGCTGCCCAGACCGCGAAGCAGGTGATCCTCCAGCGCATCCGCGAGGAAGAGCGGCGGATGATGTACGACGAGTACATCGACCGCGTTGGGGAGGTCGTCACCGGCATCGTCCAGCAGGCGGGCGACCGCAACAACGTGCTCGTCGACCTCGGCAAGGTCGAGGCGCTGCTGCCGCGCTCCGAGCAGGTGGACGGCGAGCGCTACGAGCAGGGTTCGCGCATCAAGGCCGTGATCACCGAGGTCCGCTCGGGCACGAAGGGGCCGCAGGTGATCCTCTCGCGCCGCGACTCGGAGCTGATCAAGACGCTCTTCGAGCTCGAGGTGCCGGAGATCGCCGACGGGCTCGTCGAGATCCGAGGCGTCGCCCGCGAGCCGGGGTACCGGTCGAAAATCGCCGTCGAGTCGCACGCGCAGGGCGTCGACCCCGTCGGCGCCTGCGTCGGCCCGCGCGGCTCGCGCGTGCGCATGGTCGTCTCCGAGCTGCGCGGCGAGAAGATCGACATCATCCCGTGGAACCCGGAGCCGGCGCGGTTCGTCGCGAAGGCGCTCTCGCCGGCCCGCGTGCGCGAGGTCTACCTCGACGACGACGCGAAGGAGGCGACTGTCGTCGTGCCCGACGACCAGCTGGCGCTGGCGATCGGCAAGGAGGGCATGAACGCCCGCCTCGCGGCGCGGCTCACCGGCTGGAAGATCGACATCCAGTCGGACTCGGAGTTCGCGCAGGCGGAGGCCGACGTCGCCTTCGGCGGCGGCGGCGGCGAGGAGGACATCTCCGGCCGCTGCGCCGCGATCCTCTCCAACGGCAAGCGCTGCCCGAACGCCGCGCTGCCCGGCTCGCGCTTCTGCGGCGTGCCCGCGCACCAGGCGCTTCAGGGCACGGGCTCCGATCGCGTCGGCGGCCCGCAGCCCGACGAAGCGGCCGAGGAGGCCGAGGAGGAGGCCGGAACCGAGGAGGCGCCGCCTGCGGCGGCTGTCGCGGCCGCCGAGCCGGCGGGCGCGGAGGAGACGCAGGCAGAGGCGTGAGCGCAGAGCCGGTCAGGCGCTGCGCCGGCTGCGGCCGGCGCGCTCCGCAGCGCGAGCTCGTCCGCTTCGCAGTCCGGGACGGCGAGCTCGTGCCGGGGCAGGGGGCGCCGGGCCGCGGCGCCTACACGTGCCGGCGCCGCGTGTGCTTCGAGCGGGCCGCCACGCAGCGCGGGTTCGCGCGGGCGCTGCGGCAGACCGTCCGCGTCGATCCGGCGCTCGCCGTTTACACTGGAGAGGCTGATGGCTAACGGAGGCAACAGACCGAATCGTCCGCTCCGCCCGCGCGGCGGCAGCGGGCCGGGCAGCCGCAGGCGCCGCGTCGTCATCGACAACCAGGCGGCGCGCCCGCGCCAGGACCAGCGCCAGACGCGCGAGCGCCAGGACGGCGGCCGCCGTGAGGCGGCGCGCCAGACGCCGGCGCAGCCGACCGGCCCCGTCTCCGTCGAGTCGGGCGTCACCGTCCGCGATTTCTCGCAGGCGCTCGGCGTCCCGATGCCGAACATCATCAAGATCCTGATGGGCCTCGGCCAGATGCGGACGGCAACGCAGTCGCTCACCGACGAGGAGGTCGAGCTGATCGCCGCCGAGCTCGAGCGCGAGGTGACGATCAAGCACGCCGGCGAGGAGGACGTGGTGCCGGAGGAGTACGACGATCCCGAGGAGGCGCTCGAGGCGCGCCCACCGGTGGTCACGATCATGGGCCACGTCGACCACGGCAAGACGACGCTGCTCGACGCCATCCGTAAGACGCACGTCGTCGCGACCGAGGCCGGCGGGATCACGCAGCACATCGGCGCCTACCAGGTCGACGTCAACGGCCGCAAGATCGCGTTTCTCGACACACCCGGCCACGAGGCGTTCACCGCGATGCGCGCCCGCGGCGCGAAGGTGACCGATATCGCCGTGCTCGTCGTCGCGGCCGACGACGGCGTGATGCCGCAGACGAAGGAGTCGATCTCGCACGCACGCGCCGCCGGCGTGCCGATCGTCGTCGCCATCAACAAGATCGACCTGCCCGACTCCAACATCGACCGAGTCAAGGCGGAGCTGGCGCAGGAGGGCCTGCAGCCGGAGGAGTGGGGCGGGACGACGCAGTTCGCCGAGGTGTCGGCGAAGGCGCAGCAGAATCTCGACGCGCTGCTCGAGCGGATCCTGCTCGTCGCCGACCTCGAGCTCGACCTGCGCGCGAATCCGAACGTCGAGGCGTCCGGGCCGATCATCGAGTCCCGGCTCGACGTCGGCCGCGGCCCCGTGGCGACGATGCTCGTGCACCGCGGCACGCTGAAGGTCGGAGACGCGATCGTCGCCGGCGACGCGCACGGACGCGTGAAGGCGCTCTTCAACTACAAGGGCGAGAAGCTCGCGTCTGCGGGGCCGGGCGACCCGGTCGAGATTCTGGGCTTCGACAAGCCGCCACCCGCAGGCGAGATCGCCCGCGTCGTCGACAGCGAGCGCACTGCGCGCGATCTCGCGCAGCGGCGCGCCGAGCGGCTCCGCCGCGAGCAGCTCGCGACGCAGCGCCCGACGAGCGTCTCGCTCGAGAACCTCTTCGAGCAGATGCAGAGCGGCGAGGTCGCCGACCTCAACCTCGTGATCAAGGGCGACGTCGTCGGGTCGGTCGAGGCGGTCGTTTCGGAGCTGTCGAAGTTCGAGCACTCCGAGGTGCGCCTGAACGTGATCCACCAGGGCGTCGGCGCGATCACACAGAACGACATCATGCTCGCGTCGGCATCCGACGCGCTCATCGTCGGCTTCAACGTGCGCCCGAACGTCGAGGCGCGCGAGCTCGCCGCCCGCGAGGGCGTCGAGATCCGCACCTACAACGTCATCTATCAGCTCACCGACGAGATCGAGCAGGCGCTCGTCGGCAAGCTCTCCGCGGTCAAGACCGAGGAGACGATCGGCGAGGCGCAGGTGCGCGCGCTGTTCCGGGTGTCGCGCCTCGGCACGATCGCGGGCTGCATGGTCACGCACGGCGTCGTGCGCCGCGGTGCGCAGGTGCGCTTGGTGCGCGACGGCACCGTGATCTACACGACGACGGTCGCGCAGCTGAAGCGCTTCAAGGACGACGCGCGCGAGGTGCAGGAGGGCTTCGAGTGCGGGATCCTGCTCGAGGGCTTCAATGACCTGAAGGAGGGCGACGTGCTCGAGGTGTTCGAGACGCGTGAGATCGAGCGGACGTCGCTCGACGAACTCGCCCCCACCGCAGCGTCGTAAGAGTCGAGCAGGTTGAGCCAGGTCGTGGCGAGTGGGTTCGTCGGCGTCCTGACCTGTGAGCTGCACTTTCCCGAGGCGCACTCGCTGAAGGAGAAGCGCCACTACGTGCGCTCGGTCAAGGCGCAGCTCCAGAACCGCGTCGGCGCGTCGGTGGCCGAGGTCGACCATCTCGACGTGTGGCAGCGGACGCGCCTCACGGTGGCGTGCGTCGCGCGGGAGCACCATGAGCTGGAGCGGCTGCTCGACGAGGCGGAGCGCTGGCTGAACGGGCAGGAGTGGGAGGTCGCACTCGTGGAGCGGCTGATTCTCGACCCCGACGATTGAACGGCTGCGCCTTCGGCGCAACCTGGTTGCGGAAGTTGACGTCTACACGGCGCCCTGCACCACGGCGGCTGTGCCGGCGACGAGGAGAAGTGCGCCGACGGCTCGCAGGAGGGCGCCTGGAGAGAGACGCCCTGTCAGACGTGAACCGAGCAGTGCACCGGGGATCGAGCCCGCGGCTCCGACCCAGAGCAGCGTCCAGTCGATTCCGCCCGGCAGGTGGCCGACGAGCCCGGCGGCGCCGACTGCGATCCCGACGACGAGGTTCGTGCCGACGGCGCGGGTCGGCTCCTCGCCGACCCAGCGGATCAGGGCCGGCATCCGCAGCGAGCCGAGGATGAGCCCGATCAGCCCGCCGAGGACGCCGATCACGGCGCCGGAGACGACCGCCGCCCTGACGTCCGGCTCCGGGCGCGGCGCCGGCACGGGCCCGCTGCGTTTCGGCCGCAGCAGATCGATTCCGAAGGCGAGCAGGGCCGTTCCGATCACGATCCGCAGTGCGTTCGCGGGCACGTAGGAGGCAGCCGCGCCGCCGCCGATCGCGCCGAGCACCGAGGGCGGGAGCATCCAGGCGACCAGCCGCCAGTCGACCCGCCGCGCGCGCACGTGGGTGACCGACGCGGCCGCCGCGGCCAGCCCGGAGACCGCGATGTTGGCGCCCCCGGCCGCCGCGGGGCCCGCAGCTGCGAACAGCAGGACGGGCAGCCGGATGTTGCCGAGCACGAGGCCGACGAGGCCGCCTGCGAGGGCGACGAGGAAGCACCAGATTCCGACTCCTGCGAGGACCAGCGCGTGCACTAGCTTGAATATCCCCTATGAGCGAACGCATGCGGCGCGTGAACGAGTCTGTCCGGCAGGTGCTGGCCGAGGCGCTGCCGGCGCTGAAGGACCCGCGCATCGGCCTCGTCACCGTGACCGGGGTCGCGACGACGCCTGACCTCCGCCACGCGGTCGTGTACGTGAGCGTGCTCGGCTCGGCCCGCAGGCGGAAGGCGACCCTCCAGGGCCTCGCGGCGGCCCACGGGCTGCTGCAGGGCCGGCTCGCCCGCGAGCTGCGGATGAAGCGGACCCCGCAACTGACGTTCGAGTACGATCCGTCGGTCGAGCGCGGCGTGCGCATGACACAGCTGATCGATGAGCTCGCCCCAGACGAGTGACCTGCAGGCGGTCGTCGACGCGCTTCGCGCGAACGACCGTTTCCTCGTTGTCACCCACGAGAATCCGGACGGCGACGCGCTCGGCTCGATGCTTGCGACGACAATCGCCCTCGGCCGGCTTGGGAAGGACGCGGTGATGTACCTCGGCGGGAGTGCGCCGCTGCCGCGGGAGTACGCGTTCATGCAGTTCGACGGCATCGCGCGCGAGCTGCCCGCCGACGTCGGCGAGCGCACACTGGTCGCAGTCGACTGCGCCAAGGCCGAACGGATCGGGCCCGACGCGGCGCTGGTCGAGCTCGCCGCGTTCGTGGTCGACATCGACCATCACCACGACAACACGCGCTTCGGGAACGTGAACCTCATCGTCCCGGACGCGTCCTCGACTGGCGAGGTGCTGCGGGACGTCTTTCGGGAGCTCGGCGTCGAGGTCACGCCCGAGATCGCGGAGGCGCTCTACATCGCCCTCGTCACCGACACCGGGCGCTTCCAGTATGCGAACACGACGCCGAAGTCGCTGCGGCTGGCGGCGGAGCTGGTCGAGGCGGGCGCGGACGTGCACGAGGTCTTCCAACAGGTCTACGAGTCGGTGGAGTTCGCGAAGCTGAAGCTGCTCGCGCGGGCGCTCGAGCGTGCACGCGTGATCGAAGGGGGACGGATCGTCGTCTCGTACCTCGTGCGCACGGACTTCGCCGAAGTCGGCGCGGCCGAGCCGTACTCGGAGGGGATCATCGACTACCTGCGCGCGGTCGAAGGCTCGGAGCTCGCCGTGCTGATCCGCGAGCCGCCGCGCGACGAGGGACCGACGCGGCGCGTCTCGCTAAGGGCGAGCGTCGACGAGCTCGACGTGTCCGCGATCGCCAGGCTGTTCGGCGGGGGAGGCCACCGGCAGGCCGCCGGGTTCTCGAGCGAGGCCTCCGTCGACGAGATCATCGAACGCATCCGCGAGGGATTCGTCGCCCAACGTGCCCGCCCGAGCGCTTGAGCCTGCCGGCGTCGCGCTCGTCGACAAGCCGGCGGGACCGTCGTCGTTCGCGATCGTCGCGCAGATCCGGCGCATGACCGGCGCCAGGACCGGCCACGCCGGCACGCTCGACCCGTTTGCGACCGGCCTCCTGCTCGTGCTTTCGGGACGCGCGACGAAGCTGGCGCCGCGGCTCGTCGGCCTGGACAAGCGCTACACCACCGAGGTCGCGCTCACCGCACGCACGTCGACCGGCGACCCGGAGGGCGAGGTCGTCGAGACGCTCGAGCCGCCGGCCGAGGCGGAGCTCGAGCGCCGGCTCGCGGGCCTCCGCGGCGAGATCGAGCTGCCGATCCCGGCTGCCTCGGCGGTGAAGATCGGCGGCGAGCGCGCGTACCGTCTCGCGCGACGGGGCGTGCAGGTGGAGATGCCGCTGCGACGCTCGACCGTGCGCTCGCTGGACGTCGTCGCGTACGCCGGCGCGAGCGTGACGCTCGACCTGCGCGTCAGCTCGGGCACCTACGTGCGGGCGATCGCCGAAGCGCTCGGCGGCCACTGCCGGACGTTGCGCCGAACCGAGGTCGGCCCCTTCTCGGTCGAGGAGGCGGTGGCGCCGGAGGCGTTCGAGCCCGGCCGGCTGCTCGCCGAGGCCGACGTGCTCGCGCGGCTGGAGTGGGCGCGTGGTGGAGCGGCGACGTGAACATCGCCCGGCGGCCGGAGGAGCTCGCCGAGGCACGACGCGCGGTCGCGATCGGTACCTTCGACGGCGTCCACCTCGGGCACCGGCGGGTGATCGAGGCGGCCCGGGCTGCGCACCTCCGCCCGGCCGTCGTGACCTTCGATCCGCATCCGCGCGTGATCCTCGGCAACCGGGTCCAGCTGCTCACGACGACGCGGCGGCGCCTCGAGCTGTTCGAGGAGCTGGGGGTCGAGGACGTGCTGCTGCTCCGCTTCGACGCGGCGCTCGCCGCGCTCGCGCCCGAGGAATTCGCCGTCTCCGTGCTCGGCGCGATCGGGGCCGAGGTCGTGACGGCGGGGGACGGCTTCCGCTTCGGGCGCGGGCGCAGCGGCGACCTCGACCTGCTCGAGCGGCTCGGCTTCGACGTCCGCCACGTCCCGCTCGTCGAGAACGTCTCCTCGAGCCACGTGCGGCGGCTGCTCGCCACCGGCGACGTCGCGCGCGCCGCGAAGCTGCTCGGGCGGCCGGCCGAGGTGGAGGGGACGGTCGTGCTCGGCGACCAGCGCGGCGGCACGCTCGGCTTCCCGACCGCCAACCTGGCCGTGCCGCCGGACCTGCTCGTGCCGGCGCTCGGGATCTACGCGGGCGAGGCGCTCGGCCACCGGGCGGCGATCTCGATCGGCACGAACCCCCACTACGGAGGCACCGAGCGGCGCGTCGAGGCGTACCTGCTCGACTTCGAGGGCGACCTCTACGACGAGCGGCTGGTCGTCCAGCTCTGGGAGCGGCTGCGGGACGAGGCGGCGTTCGGCTCGGAGGCGGAGCTCGTCGCGGCGATCGAGAACGACGTGCAGCGGGCGAGGGCCGCCCGCCGACCCGTCTGACACGCGCAAGTTTCCCGGCCGAGGGGCATCTTGGTCGGTATGGAGGCGGCGGCGCAGGCGTGCCCGCGACTCTCGGTGCTGGAGAGCGTCCGCTGCCTCGAATGCGGCGAGATCTACTCGAAGCCGACGGCCGGCGGCACGGTGGAGAAGAACCCGGGCTGCCCGACGTGCGGCTACCTCGGGTGGATCCCGGTCAGCCTGCCCCTGGAGCCGCGAGTGCGGCGCCGCTCCGGCGCGGGTCGGCGGCCCGGCCTCTTCGCCCGATCGCGCTGACGCCGCCGAAGTAGTGGTGCCGCTCCGGCCAGCGGCGGACGCTGCGGCCGGCCCGTTCGAGCTGTACGAGCCCGTCCTCGTCGACGCCCGGCTCGGCGTGGACGACGTCGCCGGCGGGATGGGCGCGCGGCTCGTCGACCGCCTCCTGCGGCTCGACGCGCTCGTCGAGGATCCCTGCAGCGACCGTCAGCAGGGCCGTGCGCAGGCGCGTGCCGCCGGCGGCCCCGATCGCGAGCACGAGGCCGTCGCCGTCGAGCGCGACGCTCGGCGCCATCATGCTCTGCATCCGGCTCCCGGGCTCGAGGGGGCCGCGCAGGAGGTCGACCTCGCCGAGCATGCTGTTGAGGTGGAGGTCGAGCCCGGGGAGCCAGTCGCCCGAGCCGAGGCCGAGGCTCGTGGTCAGCACGCACGCGTTGCCGTCGCCGTCCACCGTGACGAGGTTCGTCGTGTGCGTGTCGGGACCGACCTCGCCGTCCAGGGCACCGAGGAGCGCGCGCAGCCGCGCGGCCGGCGTGAGGCCACGCAGCCGCGGCAGCCGGCCGAGCGCAGGCAGGACGCCGGACAGGCCGCGGCGGGTGAGGAAGCGCAGGCCGAGCCAGGGCGCCTCGACCGGCTCGCTCCACGCCGGTACGTACGCGGTGAGATCGTCGGCCGTCAGGAGGCCGCCGCGCTCGCGCGAGAGCGCGAGCAGCGACTCGGCGATCGTGCCGCTGTAGGCCCCCGCGGCGCCCTCGGCCGCCAGCGACTCGAGCGCCGCAACGAGGCCGGGCTGCCGGAGGAGCTCACCCGGGCGGAGCAGCGTTCCGCCGGGCGCATACATGCGCTTCCCTTCCCGCAGCGTCATGGCCGGCGCGAGCATCTCGAGGCAGGCGGCGTGCGCCGGGGGCATCGGCACTCCCTCCCGGGCGAGCCGGAGGGCCGGCTCGACGAGCCGCGGCCACGGCAGACGGCCGTGCGCCCGCCAGAGCGCACTGAGCCCGGCGGGCACCCCGGGCACCGCGCACGACCCGGGGCCGACGGCGTAGTGGACGAGCTCGGCTCCGAACGGCACCTCGAGGTGCAAGAGCTCCGGCTCGAGCCGCTCCGCGCCGAGCCCGGGAACGGCGCAGAAGCAGTCGAGGTTCTGCGCCGCACCTGTGCGCGCGTCGAAGTGGATCGCATGCCCGCCGCCCAGAAGCCCGGTCATCACCGTCTCCGCGACGCAGGAGGCCATGCAAGCGGCCACGGCTGCGTCCGCCGCGGTGCCGCCGTCCACGAGCACCTCGACACCGGCGGCTGCCGTCGCCGGATGCCCGGCCGCGACCCCGGCGATCACGCGTCGACCTGCGGCATGACCACCCAGCCGATCCGTGCGAAGCCGGGGCGCGGGAAGTCGAGCCGGTCGCTCAGCAGCAGGCCGCCGGCGAAGCCGTAGACGCCGCCGTCGAGCGGCGCCGCCTGAAACACGGGCCGGTCGATCCGGTCGCCCGTCACCGGGTCGCGCTCCCCCTCGCGCACGCGCAGCCCGGTGCCGTGCGCCTCGACCGTCGCGTCGGCGCCGTCGAGGGCATACCGTCCGGCCACGTCCCGGGGTGCGACCGCGGCAGCGGCGGGCCCGGGCGGCGCCGCCAGCCCGAGTCGCTCGACGACGCGGCGGACGAGGCCGCCGCCGCGCCAGCTGTTCGTCAGCACCGCGAGCGCGAGCTGCTGCTCCGGCACCAGCAGGAGCAGCGACTGGTAGCCGGCCACCGATCCCTCGTGGTCGAGCGCGGTGTGCCCGCCGGCCTCGCGCGCCCACCAGCCCAGGCCGTAACCGGCGCCGAGCGCCTGTGAGCGCGGCCGCTGCATGGCGGCCCGCGCCTCCTCGTCGAGCGGGCCGGGGCCGCCGAGGTGGTGGGCTGCGAACGCGAGCAGGTCGCCGACCGTCGACCAGAGCCCGCCCGAGGGGCGCCGCTCGGCCGGGTAGACGTCGCGCGGTACTGACCGGTGGCCGGTCTCACCCGCCTGCACGTGGCCGCGCGCCGGCGCTGCAGGCTCCTCGTACCCGGTCGCAGGGAGCCCGAGCGGCTCGAGGATCCGCGCCTGCATCGCCTGCTCGAACGACGAACCGCACGCACGCGCGCAGGCCTCGCCCGCGGCCCAGTAGCCGGCGTTCGAGTACGAGAACAGTCCCTCGGCGCCGTCGGGGAGCGGCTGCTGCGACTCGCAGCGGAGCCCGGCCGTATGGCTGAGCCACCCCTGCAGCCGCTCGTCGAGCGGTAGGCACGAAAGCGCACCGGATCGTCGCCTTCGAGCACGAGCACGCCGTCCGCGACGGTCACGGCCTCACCGCCCAGGAGCAGGCCCGCCGCGACCCCCGGCACGCCCGTGCGAGAGCGCGCCTCGCGGACGATCTCCTGGAGCTCGAACGCAGGAACCATGCGGGATTGCTACCCTACCGCCCGACCCAGTCCCGGCCGGAACGTGTGCCTTCCTTCGCGTTCCGAGCGGGGGCTCGGGAGACCACGACAAGGAGGCTCATGGCCCTCACCAAGGAAGCCAAGCAAGAGATCATCAAGAAGCACGGCCGCAGCGAGGCCGACACGGGCTCGCCGCAAGTGCAGATTGCGATGCTCACGCAGCGGATCAACGAGCTGACCGAGCACCTCCGCACCCACCGCCACGACCACTACTCCCGTCGCGGCCTCCTGAAGCTCGTCGGCCGCCGCCGCCGTTTCCTCACGTATCTCCAGAAGCAGGATCTCGAGGGCTATCGCGCCCTGATCAAGGAGCTCGGCCTGCGCCGCTAGCTCCAGCAACGGTCACGCCGCAACCAGGTTTGTGAAACCTGGTTGCGGTCAAACCGGAGGGTGGAAGTTTGAGCGAGCCCCGCCTCCGGGGCTGTCTCAAACTCCCGCCCTCCACAAGCAGAGTGGAGGACAATCGAATGAGTATCGCGACCGAGCGCCGAGCGCAGGTCTCCGTCCAGGTAGGAAGCCAGGAGATCAGCTTCGAGACCGGCAAGCTCGCGAAGCAGGCGGACGGCGCCGTCGTCGTCCGCTCCGGCGACACGATGGTGCTCGCCACCGCACAGGGCCGCGCCGAGACGCGCGAGGGCGCGGACTTCTTCCCGCTCACGGTCGACGTCGAGGAGCGGATGTACGCCGCCGGCAAGATCCCGGGCGGCTTCTTCAAGCGTGAGGGGCGCCCCACGGAGCGGGCGATCCTCACCGCCCGCATGATCGACCGCCCGATCCGGCCGCTGTGGCCGAAGGGCTTCCGCAACGAGGTGCAGGTGATCTGCACCGTGCTCTCCGCCGACCTCGTCACCGCGCACGACATCCTGTGCATCAACGGCGCCTCCGCGGCGCTGATGATCTCGCCGCTGCCCTTCCTCGGGCCGGTGGGTGCGGTGCGCATCGGCCTGATCGACGGCAGCCTCGTCGTCAACCCGACCCTGCGCGAGGTCGAGGACGACTCGACCCTCGACCTGATCGTCGTCGGCACGAAGGACGCCCTGACGATGGTCGAGGCCGGCGCGGAGGAGATCCCCGAGGACACGATCCTCGAGGCGCTCGAGCTCGCGCACGCCGAGATCGTGAAGCTGTGCGAGGCGCAGGAGGAGCTGCGGCGCCAGGCCGGCAAGCCGAAGTGGCTCGACCTCGAGCTCACCGTCGAGCTCGAGCGCGACCACGGCCACGCGATCTGGGAGCGGATCCAGTCGGTCGGCCTGAAGGACGCCGGTGCGATCGTCGAGGAGCTGCTCGCCGAGCTTTGCCCGCCGCTGTCGATGGACACGACGGACGACGACATCACCCGCCAGCTCCAGGTGCGCTCGGCGCTCCAAACGCTGCTCGACAAACAGCGCGCGGCCGCCGTCGAGGAGCCGGTGCGTGTGCAGTTCGGCGACGAGCTGCGCGCCCTCACCGACGCCGAGCAGGACTCGAAGCAGCTCAAGTCGGCGAAGCGGCACCTGCTGTTCGAGAAGATCGCCGACGAGGTGCAGCTGCCCTTCCCGGTCGGCCCTGCGGCGACGGAGCCGGAGAGCGGCGAGCCGGCCGCGCCGGCGAAGGACTCGGCGACGAAGTCGTGGGTCAGAAAGGCGTGCGAGTCGATCTACAAGGACCTCGTGCGGAAGAAGATCGCCGTCGAGAAGCGCCGCCCGGACGGCCGCGCGACCGACGAAATCCGTCCGATCGAGATCGAGGTCGGCGCCAACCCGCGCGCACACGGGTCCGGCCTGTTCCAGCGCGGCCAGACGCAGATCCTCAGCACGCTCACGCTCGGCACCGCGAAGGAGGGGCAGCGCATCGACGATCTCTCCCTCGAGGAGGAACGCCGCTTCATGCACCACTACAACTTCCCGCCGTACTCGGTCGGGGAGACGGGCTTCATGCGCGGCCCGAAGCGGCGTGACATCGGCCACGGCGCGCTCGCCCAGCGGGCGCTCGAAGCGGTCATCCCGCCAGCCGACGAGTTCCCCTACACGATCCGCATCGTCTCCGAGACGCTCGAGTCGAACGGCTCGTCGTCGATGGGCTCCGTGTGCGGCTCGACGCTGTCGCTGATGGACGCCGGCGTACCGATCAAGGCGCCGGTCAGCGGCATCGCGATGGGCCTCGTCAAGGAAGGCGACGACTACACGATCCTCACCGACATCCAGGGCGCGGAGGACCACCTGGGCGACATGGACTTCAAGGTCGCCGGCTCGCGGGCCGGCATCACCGCGCTCCAGATGGACATCAAGATCACGGGCGTCACCCAGCAGATCATGCGCGACGCGCTCGAGCAGGCGAAGCGGGCGCGCGACTTCATCCTCGACCAGATGCTCGCAGTGATCCCGGAGTCGCGGTCGGAGCTGTCCGCGAACGCCCCGCGGATCACGTCGATCAAGATCAACCAGGAGCAGATCGGCCTCGTCATCGGCAAGGGCGGCGAGACGATCCGCGGCCTCGAGTCGGACTACGAGGTGCAGATCGACATCGAAGAGGACGGCACGATCCTCATCTACGCGACCGACGGCGAGAAGGCGGCCGCCGCGATCGCCGCGATCGAGAGCCTGACGAAGGAGCCGGAGGTGGGGGACACCTACACCGGCAAGGTCGTCAAGACGACGCAGTTCGGCGCCTTCGTCGAGCTGAAGAAGGGCACCGACGGGCTGCTGCACGTCTCGAACGTCGGCCCCGGCCGGGTCGGCCACATCGAGGACGTGATGTCCCGCGGCGACGTCGTCGACGTGCTCGTCCAGGAGGTCGACAAGGCACGCGGCCGCATCGGCCTCAAGCTGATCGCCAAGCATGAAGGCGAGCGCCTCGTCCAGCCGGAGGAGCTGATCGAGCGGGCGAAGGACGCACCGCCCCGGCCGCCGGAGGAGGAGCGCCCGCGCCGCGACGGCGACCGCGGCCGCCGCGGCGGCGGCCGCGACCGCAGGTAGAGCGCTCGAGCGAGGGCGGGTGAGCACCCGCCCTCGCTCGAGCTTCAAACCACCGCGGCTGGATCAAAGCCGCTGTCATCGTCGGCCTCATCGCGCTCGCGGCGCGACCTGGCGGCGCAGCGGGGTCGCCGACGCGTTCCCGCGCGATCGGCGCGTCGTCAACCTCGAGCAAGAGGTCTTCACGGCGGCCCTGCGGGAGCGCGCGGCCCTTTCAGGGTAAGGCGGCGTTCCCTCAAAGGGGGTACGCACGCGCACTCCGGATGCCGATGCCCGTTCTGGGGAACTCAACCCGTCGTCGCCATGCCAGCTCCACCGCCCTCACCGATCTCGCCGTTGCGAGGCCTGCTCGAGGTTTCCCGGCTCGTCCGAGCCGAGGGAGACCTGCCTGAGTTGCTCGCGGCGATCGCGCGCACGATCTCGGAGGCGCTGGGCTACGAGACGGTCGTGATCGACCTCTACCGGCCCGCCTGGGACGACTTCTGCGTCACCACCGTGCACGGGAACGACGGAGCGCGTGCCTCCCTGCTCGGGCAGGTGCGCACGCACGCGGAATGGGAGCCGCTGCTCAGCGAGCGCTTCCACCGGCGCGGCGCCTACGTCGTCCCCGCCGGCGCCTACGACTGGACCGACACCGGCTACAGCTACGTGCCCGACGTGGAGCCGGGCGAGGGAGTCGATGCCTGGCAGCCCGAAGACGCGCTCTTCCTGCCGATGCGGCACGCGGACGGGCACCTCCTCGGCATCGTCTCCGTCGACGAGCCGGTGACCCGGCGGCGGCCGACCGACGAGGAGCTCGAGGTGCTCGCGTCGTTCGCCGACCACGCGGCGCTCGCCGTCCAGTCGGCGCAGGAGGCGGCCGAGGCGGCCCGCCACCGGCTCGCGCTCGAGCAGCTGCTGCGCGTGTCGTCCCGCCTCACCGACGAGCCTGCGGCCGACGAGATCCTGCGGGCCGTGTGCACCGGCGTGCGCGACGCGCTCGGCTTCCGGAACGTGCTCGCGCTGCTCGTCGACCCGCAGAGCTCCCGGCTCGAGCCGCGCGCGGCAGTCGGCTGGGCAATCGACCCGCCGGAGGCCGGCCGGCCGGTGTTCCTCGCCGACGTCCAGCCGCTGCTCGACCCGGCGTTCGAGATCGAGGGCTGCTTCCTGCTGCCGAGCGAGGCGGCGGAGCAGCTCGTCCCCGCCGAGAAGGTCGCGTACGTCTCGCAGCTCAACGGGCGGGGCCCCCGCGCCTGGCGCCGGCACTGGCTGGTCGTGCCGCTGCACGACCGCGGAGGTGGCGTGATCGGAATCCTCAGCGCGGACGAGCCCGAGGATCGGCTGCTGCCGTCGGCGGAGAAGCTCCAGGCGCTGCGCATCTTCGCGAACCAGGCGGCGGCGGCGATCGTGGCTTCGGCGTACGTGCACGAGCTGCGCTTCCTCGCCGACCACGACCCGCTTACGCGCCTGCTCAACCGGCGCGCGTTCGTCGGCCGGCTCGACGGCGAGGTCGCGCGCGTGCTGCGCTACGACCGCGCGTTCGGCCTCGTGCTCTGCGACCTCGACGGCTTCAAGGAGCTGAACGACCGCTTCGGGCATGCGGCCGGCGACGAGGCGCTCCAGATCTTCGCCGGTCTCCTGCGTGGCGCGCTGCGGAAGCCGGACGACGCCTTCCGGATCGGCGGCGACGAGTTCGCGCTGCTGCTCACCGAGGCCTCCGAGGACGACGCGCGCGAGGTCGTGCGGCGGATCGCCGAGCTGCTCGACGCGAGCGACGGCGCGCGGCTGACCGGGCTCCGCGCGAGCTTCGGCGTCGCGTCGTGTCCCGCCGACGCCCGCGACCCGCAGACCCTCTTCCGGCTCGCCGACGAGGCGCTCTACCTCGCGAAGCGCAACGGCTCCGGGCTGCAGTTCGTCGCCTGACGGCCCGAGCTCGGGCGGCGGGCAACGCGAAGCCGCGCAAGGCCCGGGTACGATCGACGAGTGCAGAAGTACGTCCTCTCGGAGCTCGACTCGGGCGAGCGCGTGATCTCGGAGAAGGTGCCGAGCGTGCGCTCGGTGGCGCTCGGCTTCTGGATCGGCGCCGGCTCGCGCGACGAGCGCCCTGACCGCGCGGGCGTGTCTCACTTCATCGAGCACCTGCTGTTCAAGGGGTCGCGCTCGTACGACGCGCAGCAGATCGCCGAGACGTTCGATGCGATGGGCGCGGAGCTCAACGCCGCGACCTCCCGCGAGCACACGGTCGTCTACGCGCGCGTGCCCGACCGGCATGTCGAGGAGGCGCTCGAGGTGATGACGGACATGGTGTTCGCGCCGTCGTTCGCCGAGCTCGACCACGAGCGGGAGGTGGTGCTCGAGGAGATCGCGATGTACGAGGACACGCCGCAGGAGCTCGTGCACGATCTCTTCTCGGAGGCCGTGTTCGGCTCGCATGCGCTGGGGCGGCCGGTGATCGGCACCGCGGGCGTGATCTCGACGGTCAGCCGGCGCGCGCTCGCCGCGTATCACCGGACGATGTACACGGGCGGCAACATCGTCGTCGCCGCAGCCGGGAACATCGCGCACGACAGGTTCGTCTCGCTCCTCCAGCGCTGCGAGCGCCGCAGCGCCGATCCGGAGCGGCGCAGGTCGCACCTGCGCCGGCCGCTCGTGCAGCCGCCGCCGCCGGGGCTGCGCTTCCAGCGCAAGGACACGGAGCAGTACCACGTCTGCCTGGGCGCGCCCGGCATCTCGCGCTCCGACCGGCGGCGCTTCGCCGCCTCATTGCTCGACGGCATCCTCGGCGGCTCGGCGTCGTCCCGGCTGTTCCAGGAGATCCGCGAGAAGCGCGGGATGGCCTACGCGGTCTACAGCTTCGCCTCGCAGTACACGGACACGGGGCTCGTCGGCGTCTACGTGGGGACGCGCGAGGAGAACCTCGCCTCCTGCGTCGAGATCTGCGTCGAGCAGGTCGGCGAGATCGCCGCCGGCAAGCTCCGCAAGGGCGAGCTCGAGCGGGCGAAGGAGAGCGTGAAGGGGAGGATCATGCTCTCGATGGAGTCGACGTCGAACCGGATGAGCAGGCTCGGCAAGTCACTCAGCTCCGACACCGAGCTGCTGACGTTCGACCGGATCATGAGGGAGATCGACGCCGTCGACGAGGACGGGATCGCCGAGCTGGCGGCGGTGCTGCTGGCGCCGGAGCGCCTGTCGGCCGCGGGTGTCGGGCCGGACGACGACCGGTTCCGCACGGCGATCGGACGGGCGAGCGCGGAGCTCGTCGCGCGGGCGGCGGCCTAGGTAGATGAAGATTGCCGTCCTCGGCGCGGAGGGGAAGGTCGGGCGCGTGCTCGTGCCGGCGCTCGAGCAGGCCGGGCACGAGGTGCACGGGATCGAGATCGGCGACGCGGTCGACGTGCACGGGCTCGACGTCGCCGTGGACTTCACGACGCCGGAGGCGGCCCCGGAGAACGTGCGCGCCGCTCTCGAGCAGGGCGTCTCGTGCGTCGTCGGGACGACGGGATGGGACCCGCAGCCGCTGCACGGGCTCGCGGTCGGGCGGGGGCTGCGGCTGTTCGTCGCGCCGAACTTCTCGGTCGGCGCCGTTCTGATGATGCGGTTCGCGCAGCAGGCGGCCGCGTTCTTCCCGCGCGCCGAGATCATCGAGCTGCACAACGAGGCGAAGAAGGACGCTCCGTCCGGCACCGCGAAGGCGACGGCCGCCCTGATCGGCGGCGACCCCGTCATCCACTCGGTGCGCCTGCCCGGCCTCGTCGCGCACCAGGAGGTGATCTTCGGCGGCGAGGGGCAGCTGCTGACGATCCGCCACGACACGACGGCGCGCGAGTCGTTCGTGCCGGGCGTGCTGCTCGCGCTCGAGAAGCTCCAGACGCTGCCGCCCGGCCTGACGGTCGGGCTCGACGCGCTGCTCGGCTGACCCGTGTCTAGACTCCGCGGCGTGAGGCTGCTCCTCGGTCTCGCCGGGGTGGTGGTGCTCGCCGGGTGCGGAACGATGGCGGGCCGCTCGGGAGCGCCTGCAGCGCCGGCCGCTCCGGTTGCCGATGCGCCGCCGATCGAGGCTGTCGACGAGGCGCCGCCACCGCAGGTGCAGGACATGCTTGACGCCGAGTTCGCGCCGTTGCCGGCGGACTTCGGCGAGCAGGTCTCGGGCACCTCGTCGAGTGCCGGCGCGGGCTCGTTCACCATGGTGTACTCGTACTCGTCGGGGATCGACACGCTCAGCCCCGACGGGACCGCGTCGACGACGACGAAGCCGACCGCCGCGCAGATCGCACAGCTCCGCTCCGACATCGAGGCGCGACGCACGGCGATCGAGCCGGCAACCGGCGCGCCGCCGCGGGTCGTGGCCCGCCTGCCGCTCGCCGACGGAGGCGAGGTGCTCTTCCTGACCTGGCACAACCGCGGCGGGCTGCTGTGCACGACGGCCCAGATCGTCGACGCGCACGGCGGCGGCGGGGGCGGGGCGAGCGGCCCGTGCGCCGGTGCGGGCCAGGGCGAGACGCCGTGCGCGGCGATCTGCCTCTCGTCGGACGAGACTGGCGACGCCACGGCGCAGCGCTGGGTGCTCACCGGAACGGTTGCCGCGGACGCCGACGCGGTCGACGTCACGACGGGGGACGGCACGACGCTCGAGTATCCGCTCACCGGGCCGGTCGTCGACGGCGACAGGCGCGTCTTCCTGCTCGAGCTCGGCGCGCAGGACTGGCGGAAGCTCGCGCTCCTCCAGGGTGGTCAGGTCGAGGCCGAGGCGGTGCTGCCGGCGATGATCGTCGCCTCCGAGGACTGCAACGTCAAGCTCGGTCCGATGCCGCCGCCGACGCCGCCCGCCGCTCCCGGCCCGGTCACGCCGTCGCCTGCGGAGCACGCCTACGTGCAGGCCTTCCAGGACTGCATGACGGCGAGCGGCGCGCTGCCGGCGTTCCCGGCCTCGCCGGTGCCGACCCCGTAGCCCGGGTCCCGTCAGGGATAGTTCCGGGTCATGGCGAGCGAGGCCGCCGAGCTCGTCTTCGACGAGGCGACGAAGCAGTACGCGGGGCGGCCCGAGCCGGCGGTCGACCGTCTCTCGCTGACCGTGCCGGCGGGAGAGATCTGCGTGCTCGTCGGCCCGTCGGGCGGCGGCAAGACGACCGCGCTCAAGCTCGTCAACCGCCTGATCGAGCTCTCCACCGGCGACATCCGCATCGACGGGACGAGCGTGAAGGAGCAGAACGTCGTCCAGCTGCGACGCGGCATCGGCTACGTGATCCAGCAGGTGGGCCTGTTCCCGCACATGAACGTCGAGGCGAACATCGGCACCGTGCCGCGCTTGTACGGGCGCTCGAAGGACTGGATCCACGGTCGCTCGCAGGAGCTGCTCGAGCTGGTCGGCCTCGACGCGTCGTACGCGAAGCGGTATCCGGCGCAGCTCTCCGGCGGCGAGCGCCAACGCGTCGGGCTGGCCCGGGCGCTCGCTGCGGACCCGCCGCTGATGCTGATGGACGAGCCGTTCGGCGCGATCGACCCGATCGTCCGCTCGCGGCTCCAGGACGAGTTTCTGCGCCTGCAGACCGAGGTGCGCAAGACGGTCGTCTTCGTCACGCACGACATCGACGAGGCGATCAAGGTCGGCGACCGGATCGCGATCCTCCGCGAAGGCGGCCGGCTGGCGCAGTACGACACGCCGGCGACGATCCTCGAGCACCCTGCCGACGACTTCGTCGCCGAGTTCGTCGGCGCCGACCGCGCCCTGAAGGCTCTCGCGCTCCGGACGCTCGATCAGCTCGAGTTGCGGCCGCTCGACGGGACGGAGGGCGCGCCGCGCCTCGCGTGCGATACGACGGTGCGCGACGCGCTCGCGCTGCTCGTCGCCGAGAAGCGTGATGCGCTGGTCGTGCTCGACCACCGGGGCGACGCGGTCGGCACCCTCACCCGGGACGACCTCCTGCGATGACGCCTGCTCTCGCCTCCGGGGGAGGCCCTGTCATCCCGAACTTCGGGCAGGGCAGCTCGTGCGAGATCCACAACGGCTGGTTCTGCACGGACTGGGTGCGCGCGCATTGGGGCGACACGCTCCAGCCGGCTCTCGTGCAGCACGTCGAGCTTGCGGCGATCGCGGTGGCGATCGGCTTCGTGCTCGCCTCCGCGCTCGCGTTCGCAGGGTTCCGCTTCCGCCTGCTCGACCCGCCGATCGGCTTCTTCGCCGACTTCCTGTACACGATCCCGAGCCTTGCGCTGTTCCAGCTCCTCGTTCCGCTCACCGGGCTGACGGTGACGACGGTGGAGATCGCGCTCGTCTCGTACACGCTCCTGATCCTGTACCGGAACATGATCGAGGGGCTGCGCGGCGTCCCGCCCGACGCGCTCGAGGCGGCGCGCGGCTCCGGCTTCACGCGCCTGCAGACGCTCGTGCACGTCGAGCTGCCGCTCGCACTGCCCGCGGTCATCGCCGGCCTGCGCATCGCGACCGTCTCGACGATCTCGATCGCCACCGTCGCAGCGTTCGTGATCCCGGAGGGGCTCGGGCGCCCGATCTTCGTCGCGCTCGAGCAGGAGGTGTTCAAGACGGAGATCCTCACCGCAGGTGGGCTCGCGGTCCTGCTCGCGCTGTCCGCCGACGCGGTGCTCGTGCTCGCGCAGCGCGCGCTCACCCCGTGGAGCCGGCTGGAGCGGCGGGCGTGATGCTCGCCGACCAGTTCGAGCCCGGCACCTTCGTCGACGCGTTCCGATTCATGGGGCACAACGCCGGCTTCCTGCTCCAGAAGAGCGGCGAGCACCTCGAGCTGTCGCTCACGGCGCTCGGGATCGCGCTGCTGCTCTCGCTGCCGCTCGGCCTCTGGCTCGGCCACCGGCACCGCGGGCTCTTCTTCGCGGTCAGCGTCTCGAACGTCGGCCGGGCGCTGCCGAGCCTCGTCCTGATCGCCGTCGGGCTGACGATCTTCGGCGTCGGCTTCTGGAACAACACCGCGGCCCTCGTCGTGCTCGCGGTACCGCCGATCCTTACGAACGCGTACTTCGCGATCGACGGAGTCGACCGCGACGTCGTCGAGGCGGCGCGGGGGATGGGTCTCGGCGAGCTGCAGGTGCTGTGGCGCGTCGAGCTGCCCCTCGGCCTCCCGCTCGTGATCGCGGGGATCCGGATCGCCGTCATCTTCGTGATCGCGACCGCGACGATCGCGGCGATCGCGGGGGGCGGAGGGCTGGGGGAGATCATCGTCGACCAGCCGAGCTACGGGCTCTCCGGCGTCGTCGCGGCCTCGCTCTGCGTGTCGGCGCTGGCGTTCCTCGCGGCCCTGCTGCTGAGCCTCCTGCTCCGGCAAATGTCGCGTAGACCGGGACCGATTCCGTAGGGTGACGGCGTCCCCGACCGGAGGAGGGCGCAGGTGATCAGGAAGCACACTCGACGTGCCGCCAAGGCGGTCTTTGCCATTTCACTGGGGGTCGCGATCGTCCTGGGCGGAACCGCCACCGCCGCGCCGAAGAAGACTGCGGCGGCGCCGACGATCGTCGTCGGCACGAAGAACTTCACCGAGGAGTACATCCTCGGGCAGCTGTACAAGCAGGCGCTCGAGGGCGCCGGCTTCAAGGTCTCCTACAAGGAGAGCATCGGCAGCTCCGAGCTGATCGACACCGCGATCACGAGCGGCAAGATCAACTTCTACCCCGAGTACACGGGTGTGATCGTGCAGGACCTCGCGAAGAAGAAGTCACCTTCGAGCGCGGCGGCGACGTTCGCCGCGGCGAAGAAGTTCGAGGAGACGCGCGGGCTCACGCTGCTCAACGCCACGCCGTTCTACGACACCGACTCGTTCGGGATGCTGACGTCGACCGCGAAGAAGCTCGGCGTCAAGACGATCGCCGACATGAAGAAGGTGAAATCCTTCTCGTTCGCCGGCTACCCGGAGTGCAAGACGCGCATCACCTGCCTGCTCGGCCTGAAGCAGGTCTACGGGCTGACGCAGGTGCAGTTCGTCCCGCTCGCCTCGATCAGCGTCTACACGCTGCTCGACCAGGGCAAGATCACCGCGGGTGACGTCTTCTCGACCGACCCGCAGCTGGCCGGCACGAAGTACACGATCCTTGTGGACACGAACCACATCTTCGGCTTCCAGAACGTCGCGCCGGTCGTCTCGCAGAAGCTCCTCTCCGCGGCCGGCCCGAAGTTCGCGCAGATCGTCAACGCCGTCTCGGCGAAGCTGACGCTGCAGGCGATGATCGCCATGAACAAGGCGGTCGCGATCGACAAGGCAACGCCCGCCGCGGTCGCCGCCGGCTTCCTGAAGGCCAACAATCTCAAGTAATGAAGGTCGTCGTTCTCGGCGGAGGGTCGACCGGCGAGCACTTCGTCGGCGCCCTCCGCCGGCTCGACGGCGCCGTGGAGCTGACGCTCGTCGAGAGCCGGCTCGTCGGCGGGGAGGGCTCGTACTTCGCGTGCATGCGCGCGTGATGCCGCCGTTGCTCGTGGTGATGGAGCAATGCGAGGCGCGCTACCGCGGGATCGAGCAGGTCAGTGCCTGCGCCGCCCGGGGTGTGCAGCACGTGCCGCTGCCCTAGAATTCCGTCCATGCTCGGCGAGGTCCTCACGGCGATCGTGACGCCGTTCCACCCGGACGGGTCGGTCAACGTCGAGAAGTTCCGCGAGCTGGCCGCGTATCTCGTCGACCACGGCTCGGACGGTCTCGTCGTCGCCGGGACGACCGGCGAGTCGCCGACGCTCTCCGACGCGGAGAAGCTCGAGCTGTTCGCCGCCGCGATCGAGGCGGTCGGCGACCGTGCGACGGTCGTCGCCGGCACGGGCACCTATGACACGGCGCACTCCGTGCACCTGACGGAGGCCGCGCACGTGCTCGGCGTCGACGGGTTCCTCGTGGTGACGCCGTACTACAACAAGCCGCCGCAGCGCGCGATCGTCCGCCACTTCGAGGAGATCGCGTCGGTCACCGACAAGCCGGTCGTCGTCTACAACATCCCGAGCCGCGTCGTCGTCAACATCGAGCCGGACACCATCGCCCGGCTCGCGGAGATCCCGAACGTCGCCGCCGTGAAGCAGGCGAACGACGACCTCGCGCAGGCCCGCTGGATCGTCGAGACGGGCCTCACGCTCTACGCGGGCGACGACAACCTCATCTTCCCGTTCCTCGAGCTCGGCGGTGCCGGGGGCGTCTGCGTCCACACGCACGTCTGGGGGCCGCAGACGAAGGAGATGGTCCGCCGCTACAAGGACGGCGACGTCGAGGGCGCGCGGGCGCTGAACGAGGAGATGCAGCCGGCGTTCGACCTGCTGAAGATCACGACGAACCCGATCCCGATCAAGGCCGCGGTCAACCTGCTCGGCCACGAGGTCGGCGGCTACCGGCTGCCGATGGTCCCGCCGACCGAGCAGGAGCTGGAGCAGGTGCGCGCCTGCCTCGAGCGCGCCGGGATTCTCCAGCCGGCCTCCGCCTGAAGCAAACTAGACTTCAGCCCGGCATGGGCGTTTGCCGGATCATCCCGCTCGGCGGTCTCGGCGAGGTCGGGAAGAACATGACCGTCTTCGAGGCGGAGGGGTCGATCGTGATCGTCGACGCGGGCCTCGCGTTCCCGCGCGACGAGCACCTCGGCGTCGACCTCCTCCTGCCAGACGTCTCGTATCTCGTCGAGCGCGAGTCGATGATCCGCGGCGTCGTCCTCACGCACGGCCACGAGGACCACGTCGGCGGGCTGCCGTACCTGATGCGCGAGGTGCACGTGCCCGTCGTCGCAGCGACGCGGCTGACGCTCGCGCTGGTGAAGTCGAAGCTCGACGAGCACGGCCTGCTGCGCGACGCCGAGCTGCGCGAGATCGCGCCCGGCGACGAGCCGTTCCACCTCGGACCGTTCACGGTCGAGCTCGTGCGCATGGCGCACTCGATTCCGGACGCCGCGGCAGTCGTGCTCGAGACGCCGGGCGGCCTGGTCGTCCACACCGGCGACTACAAGCTCGACCACACGCCCGTCGATGGGCAGCGCACGGACGTCGGCCGGCTGGCGTCGATCGGCAACCGCGGCGTCGACCTCCTGCTCGGAGACTCGACGAACGCGGAACGGGCGGGCTTCACGGAGTCGGAGCGCGTCGTCGGCGAGGCGTTCCGCCAGATCTTTCCGCAGCGTAAGGGAAAGATCCTCGTCGCGTCCTTCGCGTCGAACGTGCACCGGATGCAGCAGGCCGTCGACGTCGGCGTCGACTGCGGCCGCAAGGTCGCGTTCGTCGGGCGCTCGATGCGTAAGAACTCCAACATCGCGCGCAACCTCGGCTACATGGACGTGCAGGACGACATGATCCTCCGGCCGCACGAGCTCGCGGAGCTGCCGCGACACGAGCAGCTGATCCTCTGCACCGGCAGCCAGGGCGAGCCGCTCTCGGCCATGACGCGGATCGCGTACAACGACCACCCGGCGGTGTCGGTCGAGGCCGGCGACACGGTGATCATCTCCGCGAAGCCGATTCCCGGCAACGAGCTGCGCGTGCACGACGCGATCAACCGGCTGGCGAAGTCCGGCGCCGAGGTGCTGCACGAGGACAACGCGCCCGTGCACGTCTCCGGCCACGGGCGCGCCGAGGAGCTGCGCACGATCCTCGGCCTCCTGCGCCCGCGCGCGGTGATGCCGGTGCACGGCGAGTTCAGGATGCTCGCCGCGCATGCACAGCTCGCGCGCGAGGGCGGGATCCCGGAGGGACGGATCCTGCTCGCCGAGAACGGCAGCGTCGTTGAGCTCTCGCATGAGCACGGCGCGCGCATCGTCGACCACGTCGCAGCGGGCGTGACCTTCGTCGACGGCCTCGGTGTCGGCGACGTGAAGGACGTCGCGCTGCGCGACCGGCGCCGGCTGGCGGAGGACGGTGTGCTGATCGTCGTGGCGACGCTCGCCGCGGATAACGGGGCCGGCGGGCTCACGGCGCCGCCGGAGCTGATCGCGCGCGGCTTCGGGGACGCGGCCGACGAGCTGCTCGCCGAGCTGCGGGAGGAGGCGCGCCGCGTGCTCGCCCAGCTGCTCGGCGACGACATCACGGAGATCAAGCTGCTCCAGGAGCACCTGCACGAGGCCCTCGGCGGCGTCGTCTACGACCGCACGGGCCGCCGGCCGATGATCCTGCCGGTGCTGGTCGAGGTCTAGGAGTGCCCCAGCGGCTCCGCTATCTGCCGACCTGGGCGGACGTGCTCGAGGAGTGCGCCGCCGAGCAGCCGACCGCGCAGCTGCTCGTCGCGCAGGTCGGCGCCAGCGAGGCGGCCGCGCTCGCGTTCTGCCGGCTGCTCGAGCGCTGGGCGCGCGGCGACGCGCAGCCGGCCACGCCTGGCGGGCGCCAGGCGGCGCTGCGGCACGCCGCCGACCGGGTCGAGACGGCGCTCACGGGTCTCGAGCACCCGCTCGACCGCTACCTCCTCGAGCTCGAGGCGGACGCGGCCGAGGGTCGCTCCTGGTACGGCGGCCCCGGCGCCGCGGAGCTGCTCGACTGGGAGCCCGTGCTCTCACGCGCGGGTGTGCGCGCCGCGCCGGAGCGGGTCGCGCAGGCGTACCTCGAGCTGGCCGTGTTCGTGCGCGCGCTCGAGGGTCTGACGACCGCGGTCCGGCTCGACGCGACGCCGGCCCGCTCGTCGCTCTGGGCCGGCCTCTTCGACCTCCGCGAGAACCTGCTCGGCAGGGGCCTCGAAGACCTCCGGGCGCTCTCCGCGATCTGACCGCGCCCGTGCCTCCTCCTCGCCTGACCGTCGTCGGCTCGATCAACCTCGACCTCGTCGCCCGGGCCGAGCGGCTGCCGCGGCCGGGGGAGACGGTGACGGGCGCGACCTTCGTGCGCGTCCCCGGCGGCAAGGGCGCGAACCAGGCGGTCGCCGCGGCGCGCCTGGGCGCCGACGTGACGCTCATCGCCTGCATCGGCGGCGACGACTTCGGCCGCGAGGCGCTGGTCGAGCTCGAGCGGGCGGGCGTCGGGCTCGGGCTGCTGAAGATCGCGCCCACGGCGGCGACGGGAGTCGCGCTCATCACGGTCGATGCGGACGGCGAGAACGAGATCGTCGTCGCGCCCGGCGCCAACTTCGAGCTGCGGCCGGAGGACGTCGCACTTCCCGAGGCCGACGGCGTGCTCTCGCAGCTCGAGATCCCGCTCGAGACGGTGCGCCACGTGGCGGCGATCGCGCCCGGAGCGTTCTTCCTCAATGCCGCGCCGGCGCGCGGCCCGGTCCCCGCCGCCGACGTCACCGTGGTGAACCGCTACGAGCTCGAGGCGCTGCCGCACGGGGACGGCGTGATCGCGGTGACGCTCGGCGCCGACGGCGCTGTGCTGCTGGAGGATGGGGCGGAGGTGGCGCGTGCGGTGCCTCCCGGCGTGGAGCCCGTCGACGGCACGGCCGCGGGCGACGCGTTCACGGCGTGCCTCGTCGTCTCGCTGCTCGAGGGCCGTGAGCGCGGCGAGGCGCTGCGCCGCGCCTGCATCGCGGGCGCGCTCGCCGCCTCGCGGTTCGGGGCCCAGTCCTCACTGCCGACCGCGGAGGAGGTGGACGCGCTCCTGTGAGCACCCCGATCCTGATCGACTGCGACCCGGGCCACGACGACGCGATCGCGATCCTGCTCGCGCTCGCCTCGCCGGAGGTGGAGCTGCGCGCGGTGACGACCGTCGCCGGCAACCAGACACTGGACAAGACGACGCGCAACGCGCTCAAAGTGCTCGAGCTCGCCGGCCGCACCGACGTTCCCGTTGCCGCCGGCGCCGAGCGGCCGCTGCGGCGCGCCCTGCGCACCGCCGCGCACGTGCACGGGGAGAGCGGCCTCGACGGGCCGGCGCTGCCGGAGCCGGCGACCCGGCCGGTCGACGCGCACGCGGCCGAGCTCCTCGACGAGCTGATCGAGCCCGGCGTCGTGCTCGTGCCGACCGGACCGCTGACGAACATTGCGCTCCTGCTCCAGCGCCACCCCGACGTGCGCGACCGGCTCGATCGGATCGTCTGGATGGGCGGCGCGATCGCGGAGGGGAACATCACGCCGGCGGCGGAGTTCAACGCGTTCGTCGACCCCGAAGCGGCCGCGATCGTCTTCGGAAGCGGGATCCCGCTGACGATGATCGGGCTCGACGTCACGCACAGAGCGCTGTTCACGCGCGCGCACGCCGAGCGGCTGCGGGGCACCGGCGCGGCAGGACGCGTCGTTGCCGAGCTGTCGGACTTCTTCCAGCAGTTCCACGAGCGCCGCTACGGGATGAGCGGCTCACCGATCCACGACGCGCTCGCCGTCGCGCACGTGATCGACCCGACGCTCGTCACGACGCTCGAGTGCAATGTCGAGATCGAGACCGCCTCGCAACACTGCGACGGGCGGACGGTCGTCGACCGCTGGCTCGTCACAAGTCGCGCGCGCAACGCCCACGTCGGCATCGACGTCGACGCGGAGCGCTTCCTCGAGCTGCTCGTCGAGCGGATCGCGTCGCTCGGATGATCTGCTTCGCCGCGATCGCTCCGCACGGCGACGTCGACTCGGCACCCGAGCTGCGCGAGGCGATGGAGGAGCTCGGCCGGCGCTTCGACGCAGCGGCGCCCGACGCGGCGATCGTCGTCACGCCGCACAACGTCCACGTCGACGGGCACTTTGCCGTCGTCACCGCCGCACGGGTCGGCGACAGGGAGACCGACCGCGCGCTCGCGGCCGCCGTGCTCGCCGCGCTGCTCGAGGACGGCGTGCCGGCCGTCGGCGTCTCCTACGGGGGCAACGACCACGCGGAAGCGGAGATGCCCCTCGACTGGGGCACCGAGGTGCCGCTCGCCTTCCTGCGCGCCGAGCGGATCGTCGTCGTCTGCCCGGCACGCGACAGGCCGCTCTCCGAGCACGTGCGCGCCGGCGCCGCGCTCGCCCGCGCAACCGGCGAGAGGCGAGTCGCGCTCGTCGCGAGCGCCGACCATGGGCACGCGCACGATGCGAACGGCCCGTACGGCTTCGACCCCGCCGCCGCCGAGTACGACGCGCTCATCCGGGCGATCGTCGGCTCCGGCCGGCTGGACTTCGCGCCGCTCGCGCCGCTCGCCCACACGGCGAAGGCCGACTCGCTCTGGCAGCTGCTGATGCTCCAGGGCGCCGTGGGGGAGGCGCCGCGCACCGACCTCCTCGCCTACGCGGCGCCCACGTACTACGGCATGCTCGTGGCGGGCGTCGAGCCCTGAACGGCGGCCGGGCAGGAGCCCGGCACTTGCGCGCGAACAGGGCCGCATGGCGCGCTCCAGGCGCAAGACCAGGCTGCGTCCCAAGATCCCGGCCCGGATCCGGAAGAAGCGGGCGAAGACGCGCGGCCTCCAGCACCCGGAGATCTGGGGGCTCGGGCTCGTCGCCCTGGGCGCATTCCTCGGCAGCATCCTCTACTTCGGCTGGAACGGCGGCTACGTCGGGCATGCGCTTGCCGACGGGCTCGACGCGCTGATCGGCGGCGGCTCCTGGGGCATGCCGGTGCTCCTCGTCGCACTCGGCGGGCTGATGGTCGCGCGCAGTGCGCTCGTGGACGTCCGCCCGTTCCGCACCGGGCTCGTCGTGCTCGCCCTCGGGCTGATGCTCGCGCTCGGCAAGGACAGCGGCGGCTACGCCGGCCAGGCCCTCGGCGGGGCGGTCGGCGTCGCCGTCGGCGCCACCGGGTCGACGATCCTCGGTGCCCTGCTGCTGCTCGTCGGCGCGCTGCTGCTCTCCGGCGCCTCTCTCGGAGCGATCCTGCGCCGTTCGGGCCACGGCGTGCGCCGGGCAGCGACGAAGGCCCGCCGCGCCCGTCCCGCGAAGGAGACCTGGCCCGAGCCGCCCGCCGCCGCAGGCCCGGCGCGCACGAAGAAGCCGGTCGACGCGGAGCAGGCGTACCCGGACGTGGTCGGCGACGAGGCGGCGCACGGGCGCCTGGCGCCGTCACCGCTCATCCACGCCGAGCCGGCCCCGCTCGTCGACGACCCGTTGACGCTCTTCGACGACGTCACCGTCGAGCACCCGGAGTACCGGCTGCCGGACCGCAACGTGCTGCGGCCGGCGCCGGAGAAGGCCGCGACGACCGAGGAGGCCGCCGCCAGGGTCGCGGATCTGCTCGTGCAGACGCTCGCGCACTTCGGCGTCGAGGCAACGGTGATCGGACAGATCTCCGGCCCGCGCGTCACGCGCTACGAGCTGCAGCTCGCGCCCGGCACGAAGGTGGCCAAGGTGGCGGCGCTCAAGGACGACCTCTCCTACGCGCTCGCGACGACGGAGATCCGCATCCTCGCGCCGATCCCGGGCAAGCAGGCGGTCGGCGTCGAGCTGCCGAACCTCTCTCCGAACCTCGTCACGCTCGGCGACATCTTCGACGACCTGCCCGCGACGGCGAGCCCGCTCGCGGTCTGGCTCGGCAAGGACATCTCCGGCTCCGCCGTCTGGACCGACCTCGCGCGCATGCCGCACCTGCTCATCGCCGGCACCACCGGCTCGGGCAAGTCCGGGTGCATCAACGCGCTGTTGACGTCGATCCTGCTGCGCGCGACGCCGGACGAGGTGCGGATGATCCTGATCGACCCCAAGCGGATCGAGCTCAGCCACTACGAGGCGATCCCGCACCTGCTCACGCCCGTCGTCTCGAGCCCGAAGGAGGCGAGCGCCGTCCTCGCCAACTGCCTCGCCGAGATGGAGCGCCGCTACGAGCGGCTCTCGTCCGTCCGCGCGCGCAACCTCAACGAGGCGAACCGCGCCTACCGCCAGCGCGGCGAGAAGGCGATGCCCTATCTGCTCGTCGTGATCGACGAGCTCGCCGACCTGATGATGATCGCGCCGCAGGCGGTGGAGGACGCGGTGATCCGGCTCGCGCAGAAGTCGCGCGCCGTCGGCATCCACCTCGTGCTCGCGACGCAGCGGCCGTCGGTAGACGTGATCACCGGCATGATCAAGGCGAACGTCCCCTCGCGCATCGCGTTCGCCGTCTCCTCGCAGACCGACTCGCGCGTGATCCTCGACCAGGGCGGGGCGGAGTCCCTGCTCGGCCAGGGCGACATGCTCTTCAAGCCGCTCGGCACCTCGCGCCTCCAGCGCGTCCAGGGCGCGTACGTGTCGGAGGAGGAGATCGCGCTCGTCGTCGAGCAGACGAAGCAGCGCGAGCAGGAGCTCGACAAGGGCTATCTCGAGCTGCCCGAGGTCTTCGCCGACCCCGACGCCGGCGACGACCACGGCGAGTTCGACCCGGACGACGACCCCCTGCTCGAGCGGGCGATCGAGATCGTCCTCCAGACCCAGACCGCGTCGGTCTCGCTCATCCAGCGCCGTCTCCGGGTGGGCTACACCCGGGCCGGACGCCTCATCGACATGCTCGAACGCCGCGGGATCATCAGCGGCTACGAAGGCTCCAAGCCCCGGCGCGTGCTCGTGGACGAGAACCGGCTCGAGCGCACCTCCGCCTAGAAGCGCCACCAACAACAGTCTAGGATCGGCGTCGGAACGGAGGGGCCCGGTGGGCCGCCTTTTCGATCGAGGAGGGAACATTGAAGGCTAGGACATGGGTCGTCGTCGGACTGTTGACGCTCGCTGCGGTCATGATCGCCACCGCCACGGGCTCCGCCGCGCCAAGGGCGACGTTCACGGCGTCGCTGATCAGCGACGTCGGCAAGTTCAACGACAAGTCGTTCAACCAGGATCAGCTCGCCGGCCTCAAGCGGGCACAGGCGCAGCTCGGGGTGAGCATCCTGCCGATCCAGTCGAACTCGAGCTCCGATTACCTGCCGAACCTGACCACTGCGGTCAGGCGTGGTGCGGGCATCGTGATGGCGGCCGGCTACCTGCTCGCGCCGACGCTCGCGCAGATCGCACCGCAGTTCCCGAAGGTCGACTTCACGATCACCGACGACTCGGTGAAGGGCCCCGACTTCGCCAAGGCGAAGAGCGTCGCGAACGTCATGGGGCTTACATTCGCGTCGAACGAGGCGGGCTGCCTCGTCGGCTATCTCGCCGCCGAGATGGTGCAGAAGCAGGGTGGCAAGCAGGTGATCGGCGCCGTCGGCGGGATCAAGATCCCGTCGGTCGACGACTACATCGTCGGCTACAAGTACTGCGCGAAGCTCTACAACCCGAAGATCACCGTCCTCACCGGCTACTCGCAGGACTTCGTCGCGCAGGACAAGTGCAAGACGGTCGCGCAGAACCAGATCGGCCAGGGCTCGCAGGTCGAGTTCCAGGTCGCCGGCGGCTGCGGCCTCGGTGTCCTGAGCGCGGCGGACCAGGCCGGCATCTGGGGGATCGGCGTCGACGTCGACCAGTACGCCCTGGCGAAGAACGTCCTGACGAGCGCGGTCAAGCGCGTGGACGTCGGCATCTTCGACGCGGTCAAGCTCGCCAAAACAGGGCAGTTCAAGGGCGGCACCGACCTCGTCTTCGACCTGAAGAACAAGGGCGTCTCCGTCGGCAAGATCAGCCCGAAGGTGCCCACGGCGTTCATCACGAAGATGAACGCGATCAAGGCGAAGATCATCGCCGGCACGCTGAAGGTTCCGTACGCACCGGGATCGCCGGCAGTCGGCTAGCTCGATACTCCAGCCGGAGTCAGCCGGGGGCGCGTCGAACACGCGCCCCCGGCTTGCGAGCTTAGAATCGTTGGGGATGGCCCAGGCATCGGTGCTCGAGCTTCGTGGGATCACGAAGCGCTTCCCAGGCATCGTCGCCGACGACCACGTCGACTTCGACCTCCGGAGCGGCGAGGTGCACGCGCTCCTCGGCGAAAACGGCGCGGGCAAGTCGACGCTCATGAACATCCTCTACGGCCTCTACAGGCCGGACGAGGGCGAGATCGTCGTCAAGGGCGAGCCGGTGTCGTTCGCCTCGGCGAAGGACGCGATCGACCACGGGATCGGCATGGTGCACCAGCACTTCATGCTCATACCGGTGATGACGGTCGCGGAGAACATCGTGCTCGGCATGGAACCCGTGCGCGACGGCGTCCTGCTCGACGAGCGCGTGGCCGAGCAGAGCGTGCGCGACTTCTCGGCGAGGTTCGGGCTGGCGGTCGACCCCGGCGCGCGGGTCGACGAGATCAGCGTCGGGCAGCAGCAGCGCGTCGAGATCGTCAAGGCGCTCTACCGCAGGGCGGAGATCCTGATCCTCGACGAGCCGACCGCGGTGCTGACGCCGCAGGAGGCGGGCGAGCTCTTCGAGATCATCCGGCGCCTCCGCGCCGACGGCACGTCGATCATCTTCATCAGCCACAAGCTGAACGAGGTGCTCGAGGTCGCCGACCGGATCACGGTCCTGCGGCGCGGACGGAAGATCGACACCGTCCCACGGGAGGGGGCGACCGAGGCCGGGCTCGCGCGGATGATGGTCGGCCGCGAGGTGCTGCTGCGCGTCGAGAAGGGGCCGGCGCAGCCGGGCGACCTCCTGCTGGAGGTGTCGGACCTGCACGTGCTCGACGAGCGTGGGCTCGAGCGGGTGCGCGGCGTGCCGTTCCAGGTGCGCGCCGGCGAGATCGTCGGGATCGCAGGCGTGGAGGGAAACGGCCAGACGGAGCTCGTCGAGGCGATCACGGGCCTCCTCCGGATCGAGTCGGGAACCGTCACCGTCGCCGGCAAGACGGCGCCGCAGCACGCGACGGTGCGCGAGATGCTCGACGCCGGAGTCGGGCACATCCCCGAGGACCGCCAGCGGAGGGGCCTCGTGCTCGAGTTCACGATCGCCGAGAACATCGCCCTGCACGACTACGACAAGCCTCCGGCCTCGCGCCGGGGCTGGCTCTTCCCCGGCCGGCTGATCGAGCGGGCGGCCCGCGTGATCCGCGAGTTCGACGTGCGCGGCGGCGGCCCGCTCGCGTTCGCACGCACGCTCTCGGGCGGGAACCAGCAGAAGCTCGTCGTGGCCCGGGAGGTCGCCCGCGACCCGCGGGTGCTCGTCGCGGCCCAGCCGACCCGCGGGCTCGACATCGGCGCGATCGAGTATCTCCACCGCCGGCTCGTGACCGAGCGCGACGCGGGGCGCGCGATCCTGCTCGTCTCGCTCGAGCTCGACGAGGTGCTCTCGCTCGCCGACCGCATCCTCGTCATGTACGAGGGCCGGATCGTCGGCGAGCACGCCGCCGGCGCGGGCGAGGAGGAGATCGGGCTGGAGATGCTCGGCGGCGGGAAGCAGGCTGCGTGACCGAGCCGGTCGACGCCGCCGCCGGGCCACCGGAGGAGGAGCCGCCGGCCGGCTTCGCCGTGCGGCTGGGCGTGGCCCAGCGAGCAGGCGGCGTGGCCGTCCCGATCCTGACCGCCGTCGTGGCCTTCGCGATGGGCGGGATCGTCGTGCTCGCGACCGGTCACAACCCCTGGACCGCGTACAAGGGCATCTTCGCGGGCGCCGGCCTGAACTGGTTCGTCCACGTGCCCTGGAACACGAGCACGGTGAACCTCGACGCGTACAACCTCAGCCAGACCCTGCTGCTGACGACGACGCTGATCCTGACCGGGCTCGCCGTGGCGTTCTCCTTCCGGTGCGGAATGTTCAACATCGGCGGTCAGGGCCAGTACATCGTCGGCCTCGTCACCGCCAACTGGGTCGGCGTCTCGTTCGCCGGCTGGCCGACGCTTCCGCACGTGCTGCTCGGGATCGCGGCCGCGACGCTCGCCGGTGGGATCTGGGCGGGCGTCGCGGGCTTCCTGAAGGCGACCACCGGCGCCCACGAGGTCATCTCGACGATCATGCTCAACTGGATCGCGATCTGGGGTGGCAGCTACCTGTTCGGCCAGGGCGGCCCTTTGCAGAACGCCCAGGATCCGAGCTCACCGGTCTCGGGCGCCGTCGCGCAGAGCGCGCGGCTGCCGGTGTTCTGGGGGAGCTCGTTGCTGCAAGGGCTCGACGTCGGCTTCTTCGTCGCGCTCGCGATGCTCGTCGTGTTCTGGCTGCTCCTCAACCGGACGACGCTCGGCTACGAGGTGCGCGCCGTCGGCTTCAACCCCGACGCGGCCGCGTACGGCGGGATCAACGTGAAGAGGAGCTACTTCATGGCGATGGCGATCTCGGGCATGTTCGCCGGGCTCGCAGGGGCGCTGGACATGCTCGGCTACCTGTTCCAGTACGGGACGCTCGACGTCCAGGCCTCCCAGATCGGCTTCCTCGGCATCGCCGTCGCCCTGCTCGGGCGGAACACCGCCGTCGGGACCGGGATTGCGGCGTTCCTGTTCGGCGGGCTCCTCTACGGCACCACCCGCGGCCTGAACCCGAACGTCTTCGACCCGGGGCTCGCCGGCAACCTGACGTCGATGATCCAGGGGCTGGTCGTCCTCTTCGTCGGCGCCGACATCGTCATCCTCTACCTCTGGAACGCCCGGCGGAAGCTGCGGCTGCGGCAGCAGGAGGCGCCGGCGTGACGAACCTCGCCGCCCGCCTCGAGGACCCGCGCCGTGCCCTGACCCCGAACGGCATCGCGATCACAGGGATCGTGCTCGGCGTGCTCGCGTTCTGGAGCGCGATCCCGCCCTTCGACGCGCGCACGCTCGTCTTCCCGGTGCTGATCGGCGTCCTCGCCATGGCGGCCGGCGTCTGGGGGATCTCACGCGGCCGGCGGCGTGTCGGGTGGGGCGCCGTCGTCTCGGGGCTCATCGGTTTGAGCCTCGGCATCCTCGCCACGCACTCGAGCACCTCGAACCTGCACACGGTGTTCGCCGCCGACCTCGTCGCCTCGACGCTCGTCTTCGCGACGCCGCTCACGTTTGCGGCGATCGGCGGCATGGTCTCGGAGCGGAGCGGCGTCGTGAACGTCGGCCTCGAGGGGATGATGCTGATGGGCGCCTTCTGGGGCGTCTACGGCGCCGACAAGACGGGGAGCTGGGCGGCCGGGCTCGTGATCGCGGTGTTCTCCGGCGGGATCTTCGCGGGCCTGCACGCGTTCTGGGCGATCCACCTGCGCGCCGACCAGATCGTGAGCGGGATGGCGATCAACTTCCTCGCCCTCGGCGTCACCGGCTACTTCTTCGAGCAGCTCTACGGCCAGCAGAACATCCCCTCCGGCGTCTCGACCGTCCCCAACGTCAAGATCCCGCTCCTCTCGCACTGGACGTACGTCGGCCCGGCGATCGGCGACCTCAACCTGCTCGTCTGGATCGCGATCCTGCTCGTTCCGCTCTCGTACGTCGCCCTCTTCAAGACCGCGTTCGGCCTCCGGGTCCGCGCCTGCGGCGAGCACCCGCGCGCCGCCGACACGGTCGGGATCAACGTCTACACCGTCCGCTACATGGCCGTCATCACGTCCGGGATGCTGGCGGCGCTCGGCGGCGCGTACCTCTCGATCGGCTTCGGCGGCGGCAGCTTCACCGAGGACATGACCGAGGGCCGCGGCTTCATCGCGCTCGCGGCGATGATCTTCGGCAACTGGCGGCCGTTCGGCGCATTCGGCGCGGCAGTGCTGTTCGGCTTCTCGACCGCGCTCGCGTTCCGGCTGCCCGCCTACTCCAGCTCGGCGGCGATCCTCTTTCAGGCGCTCCCCTACGTGCTCACGCTCGTCGCAGTGGCAGGTCTGATCGGCCGCACGATCCCTCCGGCAGCGGATGGCAGGCCGTACCGCAAGCAATAGCCGCTCGAACCACCGGGCGTCGCTGGCGTTCCTGCTCGGGCTCGCCGGCGTGCTCACGCTGCCGGCCGCGGTCCTCGTCGCCCGGCAGACCGCCGGCGTGCAGCTGGTCGACGCCGCCTGGGGAATCCCGGTGGCCGCGGTCTGCGGCACGGCCGCGCTCCTGTTCGCGCGGGGTGCGCGCGGCCAGATCCGCTGGACGCTCGATCGCGCCGGAGGCAGGGGGCGTGTCCGGGCCGGCCTGATCCTCGGCGTCGCCGCGATCTGCGTTGCCCTCTCGGGTGCGATCGCGGTCGGCTTCTACGAGCTGTTGCTGCGGCTCGAGAAGTAACGGTCCGAGCCCGGGGCGGGGCTCTACAATGGAGCTTCGTGTTCGAGATCGGTAACAGCCTGCGTGAGGCGCGCGTCCGTCAGGGGCTCGACTACCCGCAGGTCGAGCTCGCGACGAAGATCCGCGCGAAGTACGTGCGTGCGCTCGAGGACGAGGAGTTCGCCGTCCTGCCTGCGCAGCCGTACGTCAAGGGCTTCCTGCGCACCTACGCCGACTTCCTCGGCCTCGACGGGCAGCTCTACGTCGACGAGTACAACTCCCGCTTCGTCGCCGACGGCGTGGACGAGACGCCGTTGCGCCGCGTCTCGCCGCGCGTGCAGCGCGAACGGGGCATCGAGCGGAAGGTGGTGCTGCTCGCGCTCGCCGGCATCGCGGCCCTCACGGCGCTCGTGATCATCGCCTGGAAGTTCGGGGGCGGCGACTCGTCGACGCCCCCGGTCGTGCCGCAGCAGGCCGGCTCTACGCACAGGCCGTCGGAGCTCCAGCTGACGGGCGTGGGCCGGGGGACCTACGTCGAGGTGCGGCGCGGCTCGGCGACCGGTGCGGTGCTCCTGCAGGCGACCGTCCCGGGCGGCAAGGTCGAGCGCGTGACCGGCAGCCGCTTCTGGCTCTATGTGAAGCATCCGGCCTCCGTGCGCGTCCGGCTCGCCGGCAAGGCCGTCTCGCTGCCCGCGCGGGCGAATCTGAAGGTCGTCGTCACGCCGTCGCGCACGGCGCTCGCCGGCGGTTGAAACGGCCGCGTGCCGTCGTCGTCGCCACGGGCAGCGAGCTCGTGCGCGGCGAGCGAACCGATCTCAACGGCCCCTTCCTCGCCCGCGAGGCGCTCCGTCTCGGCCTCGAGCCGGCGCGGATCGCGATCGTCGGCGACACCGCCGACGAGCTGGAGGCGGCGCTGCGCGAGGCGGTCGCGGCCGATGCCTGCCTCGTCTCCGGGGGGCTCGGCCCGACACACGATGACCGCACCGTCGAGCTCACCGCGCGTGTTCTCGGCGTCGGGCTGCACGTGGACGAGGGGCTCGAGCGGGAGATCGAGGCGGTGTCGCGGGCCACGGCGCAGCGGCTGCGGCGGCCGTACGCCGATTTCCAGCCGGGAGTGACGAAGCAGGCGACCATTCCGGACGGCGCGGTCGTGCTGGGGCTCGCCGGCACGGCGCCGGGGCTGCTCGTGCGCCACGACGGCGGTCGCATCGTCGTGCTGCTGCCGGGACCGCCGGCAGAGCTGAAGCGGCTGTGGCCGCTCGCCCTCGAGGAGGACGCGTTCAGGGAGCTGCTGGCGCGGACGCAGCCGCCGGGGCGCCGCGTGCTCCGCTTCTTCGGCGTCAGCGAGTCTTCGGTCGCGCGCGCGCTCGCCGAGGCGGGCGGCGACGGGGACGGGGTCGAGGCGACGATCTGCGCGCGCGACTTCGAGATCCACGTCGACCTCGTCGTCGAGCCGGGCGCGGAAGCGCGCGCCGACGCGCTCGTGTCGGCGCTCCTGCCGAATATCGAACGGTGGCTCTATGCGCGGGACGAGCAGCCGATCGAAGCACACGTCCTCGCGCTCTTGCGCGCGCGAGGACTATGCATGGCGACTGCCGAGTCCTGCACCGGCGGGATGGTCGCGGCGAGGCTCACCGGCGTGGCAGGTGCCAGTGGAGAGTTCGTCGGCGGGGTGGTGGCCTACTCCAACGAGCTGAAGATGTCGGAGCTGGACGTGCCGGAGGAGCTGCTGGTGACACACGGTGCGGTCTCCGCCGAGGTGGCCGCTGCGATGGCGCACGGTGCGCGCGAGCGGCTCGGCGCCGACGTCGCCGTGGCCGTGACGGGCATCGCCGGCCCGGACGGCGGCACACCCGAGAAGCCCGTCGGCCTCGTCTACCTGCACGCGGAGGGACCCGACGGCGGGCTGGGGCGCGAGTTCAGCTTCCCCGGCGACCGCGCCTCGATCCGCGCCCGTTCGACCGTCGGTGCGCTGCACCTCGTCCGCCGCCTGCTGACACAGAGCCGCGACGAAGGCGTATGACCTCTCCCGCTAGCGTGGGCGGGGATGAACGGCTCCGGCTCTTCCTCGCCCTGCGCCTGCCCGACCCCGTGCTGGACGGCATCGAGGCCTGGCAGCGGCAACACCTGCGCGGGGTGCGAGCGGTCGCTCGCGACCACCTGCATCTCACCGTCGCCTTCCTCGGCCACCGCCCCGCCGGCGAGCTCGAGACCGTCGTGCGAGAGCTGCGGGCGGCCGCGGCCGCAGCCGCGCCGGATCTGCGTCTCGCCCCGGCCGGCTACCGCGAGACTCGAAGCGTCGCCATGCTCGTCTTCGCCGACGAGGGCGGGCGGGTGACGGCGGTTGCGGAGGACGTCCAGGCACGCCTGGCGCGGCTCGGCGTCTACCGGCGGGAGGGCCGGTCCTGGCTGCCGCACGTGACCGTGGCCCGCTTCCGCGAGCGGCCGCGGCTGCGCCTGGAGCCGCCGGCGCTCGAGCCGTTCGCTCCGTCCGACGCGGCTGCTTATCTGTCTCGGCTGCGACCGAGCGGGGCGCAGTACGTCGTTCTCGAATCGGTTGCACTAGGAGGTCGATAGGTGGACAAGCAGGAAGCACTCGATGTCGCGCTCGGCCAGATCGAGCGCCAGTTCGGCAAGGGCGCGGTCATGAAGATGAACGACCGGCCGGCGGTGTCCGTCGGCGCCGTCTCGACCGGCTCGCTCCAGCTCGATCTCGCGCTCGGGATCGGCGGCCTGCCCCGCGGCCGCATCATCGAGGTCTTCGGCCCGGAGGCGTCGGGCAAGACGACGCTCGTCTATCACGTGATCGCCGAGGCGCAGCGCCGCGGCGGCATCTGCGCCTTCATCGACGCGGAGCACTCGATGGACCCGGCGTACGCGAAGAACATCGGCGTCAACATCGACGACCTCCTCGTCTCGCAGCCGGACACCGGCGAGCAGGCGCTCGAGATCGCCGAGCTGCTCATCCGCTCGGGCGCACTCGACATCGTCGCGGTCGACTCCGTCGCCGCGCTGACGCCGAAGGCGGAGATCGAAGGCGAGATGGGCGACTCGCACGTCGGCCTGCAGGCGCGCCTGATGAGCCAGGCGCTGCGCAAGCTCGCCGGCACGCTCAACCGCACCGACACGATCTGCCTCTTCACGAACCAGCTGCGCGAGAAGATCGGCGTCATGTTCGGCAACCCGGAGGTCACGCCGGGCGGCCGCGCGTTGAAGTTCTACGCCTCGGTGCGTCTCGACATCCGCCGCATCGAGACCCTGAAGGAGGGCGTCGAGGCGATCGGCAACCGCGTGCGCGTGAAGGTCGTGAAGAACAAGGTCGCACCGCCGTTCAAGCAGGCCGAGTTCGACATCATCTACGGCTCCGGCATCTCCTGGGAGGGCACCGTGCTCGACGCGGGGATCGAGCGGAAGATCGTCGCGAAGTCAGGCTCGTACTTCAGCTTCGGCGACGAGCGGCTCGGGCAGGGCCGTCAGAATGCGACCGCGTTCCTGCGCGAGCACCCGGACGTGACACAGCAGATCCTCCAGCGGATCCAGCTCGAGCTCGGGCCGGACCAGATCGTTTCCGCGCGGCTGCTGCCGGTCGTCGAGGAGGCGTCCGGGAACGGCGACAGTGGTGGCGGCAAGGCGGCGCGTGCGGCAGCCGCCGCGGCGGCCGTGGCGGTCGCGGGCGGGGCCGAAGCCGAAGCGGGGTAATCCGTGCCGGTGGTGACCGCGCTGCGCGAGCGGCCGCGGGGGCGGGTCGAGGTCGAACTCGACGGCGTTCCCTGGCGTCTCGTGCCTGCAGACACGATTGTGCGGAGCGGGCTCTTTGTCGGACGCGCGCTCGACCGCGAGGCGGCGCGAGCGCTCGGGCGGGAGTTGCGGCGCGCCGAGGCACTCGGTGCCGCCGTTCGCGCCCTCCGCTTCCGGGATCTGTCGCGCCGCCGCCTCGAGGAGCGGCTGGCCCGGCGCGGCACGCGGGCCGTCGCACGCGCGGAAGCGATCGGTGCGCTCGAGCGGGCCGGCCTGGTCGACGACGGGCGCGTCGCCTCGGCACGCGCCGAGGCGCTCGCGGCGCGGGGCTACGGTGACGCCGCGATCCGCTTCGACCTCGAGCAGGAAGGGCTCGCCGGCGAGTCCGTGGCGGAGGCGCTCGCCGCGCTGGAGCCGGAGCGGGAGCGGGCGCGGCGGCTCGTGGAGCAGCGAGGGCGGGGCGTGCAAGCCGTCCGCTGGCTCGCCGCCCGCGGCTTCGACGCCGCCGCGGTCGAGGACGCTGTGGGCGGATTTGCGGAGGAGCCCTGATCGGCGCTAGGATCCCCACACGTTTCACCCGACGTTTTTGCCTGCATACGGACTTTTTCGAATCGCTGAACTCTTGAGACCAGACCTCATGACCGTTTCCAGACGCAGACGACGGAGGCCTCCCGCGAGGTAGGGCCGTCTTTGGCGGGCGCGCGTAGGCGCGCAGGAATCGAGCGACTTCGGGAGATCCCGGGCCGGACGAATGCCGGATGGGACAGCGGCCGAACACGGCCGACAACCCAACCGAGCCAGGAGCCGGCAACGTGCTGATCGGGATCGGACTCGCCATCGGGATCGCCGCAGGGGCCGCGCTCGCGCTGCTCGCGGTGCAGGTTTTCGGCGCGACCGGGGTGGGGAAGGCGCGCCGCATCCGCCGCCAGCTGGTCGAGGACGCCGAGCGCGAGGCGGAGGCCGTCCGCCGTGAGGCGCACATCGAGGCACGCGAGCAGGCGGTCAAGCTGCGCGCGGAGATCGACTCCGAGCTGGCCGACCGGCGCGACCAGGTGATCAAGATCGAGGAGCGCGTTCTCGCGAAGGAGGAGGAGATCGAGCGGAAGCTCGTCGACCTCTCGCGCAAGGATCAGGGGCTCGCCGACCGCGAGACGCACCTGCGCCAGCTCCAGGAAGAGATGAAGCAGGCGAAGCAGGCGGAGCAGGCAGAGCTCGAGCGCATCGCCGGCATGACCGCGCAGGAGGCGAAGGCGCACCTGCTCGAGCGCGGCGAGGAGCTCGTCCGTCACGACCTCGCGCGCCGCGTCCGCATGCTCGAGGAGGAGGCGCGCGTCGAGTCGAAGCGGCTGGCGCGCAACCTCGTCGCGGACGCGCTGCAGCGCGTGGCCGCGAGCCATGCAGCCGAGACGACCGTGAGCGTGATCGAGCTGCCGTCGGACGACATGAAGGGCCGCATCATCGGCCGCGAGGGTCGCAACATCCGCGCGCTCGAGCATCTCACCGGCGTCGACTTCATCATCGACGACACACCGCACGCCGTCGTGCTCTCGTCCTTCGACGGCTTGCGCCGCGAAGTCGCGCGGCTCACGCTCACGCGGCTGATCGAGGACGGGCGCATCCATCCGGCGCGGATCGAGGAGACCTACTACCAGTCGAAGGCGGAGATCGAGGACGTCGTGCGCCAGGCCGGCGAGCAGGCCGTCTTCGAGGCGAACTGCGGCCCGTTCCACGAGGAGCTCGTGCGGATCCTCGGACGTCTGCGCTTCCGCACGAGCTACGGGCAGAACGTGCTCAAGCACACGCTCGAGGTCGTGCACCTCGCCGGGATCATGGCGACGGAGCTCGGTGCGAGCGTGAAGACGGCGAAGCGCGCCGCGATGCTGCACGACGTCGGCAAGGCCATGACGCACGAGATCGAGGGGTCGCACGCGCTCATCTCCGCTCAACTCGCGCGCCGCTACGGCGAGTCACAGGGTGTCGTGCATGCAATCGAGGCGCACCACTACGAGGTGCAGCCGCAGACGGTCGAGGCGGTGCTCGTGATCGCGGCCGACGCGATCTCGGCCTCACGGCCGGGCGCGCGCGGCGAGAGCCTCGAGCACTACATCAAGCGTCTCGAGTCGCTCGAGGAGCTGGCATCGTCGAAGGCGGGCGTGGAGAAGGTGTACGCGCTGCAGGCCGGCCGTGAGATCCGCGTGATCGTGCGGCCGGGAGACATCGACGACGACGACGCGGCGCTGCTCGCGCACGAGATCGCGCGCGAGATCGAGGACCGGCTCGAGTACCCGGGCCAGGTGAAGGTGACGGTGATCCGGGAGAGCCGCGCCATCGACGTGGCGCGCAACCACGGTGGGCTAGCCCAGGCGCAGCAGCGCGACAGCGACGACGAGCCGGTCCAGGCCACCTGGAACGACTAGTGGACGCGGCCATAAGTTCGTTCGTGTCTGGCGGTTCGCAAACCAAGCAGGCCTAGGACGCAGGGAGGCCGCATACCCGTAGGTATGCGGCCGACCGAGGACAACGGCATGCGCCGC
>Ga0187870_1000036_pt1 | contig 179598 bp, 171 predicted proteins | sample June2016WEW_13_1_3_FD_132974 | JGI IMG/M metagenome (GOLD analysis project Ga0187870, IMG submission 132974) | Peatland microbial communities from SPRUCE experiment site at the Marcell Experimental Forest, Minnesota, USA - June2016WEW_13_150 | ecosystem: Environmental > Terrestrial > Soil >...
CGCTGTTAAGCCGCGCCACATACCCCCGGCTTGTGCCGTTGTAGGTGGTGAAGTACCCGCCGATGAGGACCTTGCCGTCGCTTTGCACCGCGACCGAGGACACCAAGACATTCGCACCGGCACCTGTAGCAAGGAAGCCGGTGTCCAGGCTGCCGTCGCTGTTAAGCCGCGCCACATTCCCCCGGCTTGTGCCGTTGTAGGTGGTGAAGTACCCGCCGATGAGGACCTTGCCGTCGCTTTGCACCGCGACCGAGTACACACTGCCATTCGCCCCGGCACCCGTGGCGAGGAAGCCGGTGTCCAGAGTCCCGGAGTCCGGTGTTGGCGTTGAAGGATTAGGACACCCGGCGAATACAAGAGCAATCGCCAGGACGCTGAGAGTGATTACAGAATAACCGCTGATAGTCTTCACCAACGCACGGTTCATAATAGGATCTCCTTTTTGCGATGAACGTTTTAGGACCTGTCAAAGGTTGCGCTAGTCTTTACTGGAACCAACTACGGTTCGGCCACGTGGAAACCATTGCCCATCGACACTGACCATATGGTGCTTATTTGGGAACAGGTGGGGCAAACATTTGCCCTCCCAAGGCAACAGGCAGAACAAGACAGAGCACGGCCACCATTCGCAACTTCATAATCCACCTCCTGCCCGAGATTCCCCGTCGAATCTGGGGTGATCGATCTTCCGTCTTACACTACCTAATAGTTTCCCGCATGCGTAAGAACTACGTATTTTGATGCATCCCACACGAAATTCCTTGACAGCAGGAGTTGCAGGCGTGAAAGTCAGGCTGCGGCAAACGTCAGGCCAAAGCGCCAAGTTCTTCGACTTGATATGGATAAAGAATGCGGAACTGCGAAGAGGTGCCCTTTCCCATAGTGCATGGCTGTCGTCTCAAGGCAGGATCATGCCGAACAATCCGTGAGTTCATCCGTAGCGCCTGCATGGATTGTCTTCAGGGAAAGAAAGCATATTCAGGACCAACTCCCCGTGTACGTGAAATAAGTGAAAAGTTCCAAATCCTGTCGTCACGCGAAGCCGAGCTTTGCTCCCTGCTCGCGCATCGACTCAGCACTGCTGAGATTTCAGCATGCCTTCTCATCAGTCCTCGAACTGTGGAAAAGCATATCGAAAGCATTTTCAAGAAGCTCGAAGTAGGCTCCCGTGAGCACTTGAGGCTGAAAATGGGCATTCCAGCACCAGCGATCCTGTCCGTCGATATGCGACACTCTGCACATGATAAGTCAACGGACCAGAGACCTTAGGCACATAGCCCTGCCGATAAAATCTACTTCCCCGGGAAGGGGAGTTGTTGCCGTTGATAAACGGTTTTACGCATCATCGATACCGCATGCGTAGAAACGGCGTATTTTGACACTTGACAGGCAAGAACGACTGTATGAGACTTTTTCTAACTGCCACCAGTCGTGGCCTATTAGCCTGGTCCTTCTTGGTACTCTCATGCAGCTTGGCGTGGAGGAAGTATGAAGAACTACGGAATCGTGCTATCGCCGAAAATGCATGATTACCCTCTATAGGCAGGATCAAGCCGCACCACCCCGAGTTCGTCCGAACTGTCTGGTTGGGACACCATGATTTCGGTTCATGCTGTCTCACATCTCGAGGGTTGAAAAATGGCGAACATGCCTTCCCTTCCCTGGATCAAAATCAACGATTTCCTCTTGCAGGTATTCGCAGCAAAGAACCTGGATGATTTCAATGCCCTCGTCTGCGCTCATGTTGCGGACCTTATCCCCCACGATTTCCCGATCTTGTGTGTCACCTCGAATAGGAGTGATCTCCCTCTCCTGGCAAAAGGCGAACATCCAAACAAACTGATAGATTCAACAATACTCGCGATGGCCGGAGAGCCTGGCACAGTAGCGGCTTGGAACCGGTACTTTAGATTTCGTCTTCCCATCACCGATGGATACATAGCTACCAGCCTGGTTTCCGATTTCCGGCCTTTTGCCGACACGGAGTTTGTGACCGATTTCGTCAAGCCCAGGTCAGTGGAGCTGTGCCTGGGCGGCTGGTTTCGACGTTATACGGTCGTTGTCCCCCGGTGCAGACCCGCTCGTTTGTACTCCGAACGGGAGATCGCGATAAGCAGAATCGTGTCACCGCATTTAGAGAACTTTTACTCTGCACTTTCCTTGGCCGCCACAAGCCCGCAAGAATCCCGATTCCAGTCAATGAGACTTGATGCAACGCGCTTAGGCTTGACTCGGCGCGAGCATGAAATTGCCCTCCTGCTCTCGGAGAGGCTTTCTATGTCTGAAATAGCGGATAGGCTTTTCATTAGCCGTCGCACCGCGGAAAAGCATGCGGAAAACATCTACGGAAAATTCGGAATAAGAAAGAAACAAGAGGTGGGCGAGCGTTTACTCAGCTTTCGCCCCTATTCTACTTCTTCTCGCTAACGGTCTTTGTACTTGCCAGCATTTTGTGCTCCTTGACGGCATGTCTTTTCATTTTCCAAGAACCCGGCGGCGTCCCTCCTTAAGTGAACCAGTATTTTTCAGCCTGTGAAGTCCAACGCCCACGATGGGGAACTGTTTCCTCTTCCTTCAGATCAGGTCATTTTCTTTGCAGTACCTTCGAGACGATAGGGCGCGGTCATTCCCTCCAGTCGGCTTGCCAACTGTTCGGCGTCAACCCGGCCAGGGTCTGGCGATGGGGCAAGCAACATATCGAGGTCCTGGGCATGCTCAAGAAGCGGGCTGAATGGCGAGAACTGGAGCGCCAGAAAGCCCAAGAATGCTCGGGTCATGAGGCGGCGGTCGAGCGGCGCCAAGAACGGATGCGCGCGCGTCGAGTTGCGGCGCCGATGCAGGGTGCGTATACTCGACAACGAACATGGATTTCAGAACGCGTCTCCTGCGAACACTTCGTGCCATTGCGCCAGTGCTTCGGGAGCCGGGAGTGATGGTCGCGGGTTCGGAGGTTCCGAACCTTCTTGAGCCTGATGCGCGATCCACGCTCGTCGTCTCCCAGGACGTGGATATCGCGGTTCCAGTGGAACGTCATGCGGCCGTCAAGGAGAGCCTCGGTGCGATAGTCGGGCTGGTGCGGTCCAAAGAGGAGCCGTCGGTCTGGCTGCCAGGGGAAGCGGATCTCATCGAGGTGAACTTCATCGGGTGGGACGCGCATAGTGCGCGGGTAGGCGAAACCTACGTACTCGAAGATGCCGAGCTTCCTCTCCTCGTGTTCGGTCACCTCTCCCTGCTCCGGCCGGGACGGACGCTCCTGATAGAAGACCTCCTCATTCCCCTGCCACGCCCGGCAGGCCTCATGCTGGAAAAACTCCTGACGGACCGCAGCGGGGAAAAAGGAGACCGCGACCTCCTGGTTGCGTTGGCTCTCCTGCTCGTTTCAGAGGAAAGCGATTTCGCGGAAATCGAGCTGCTCTACAAGGGTTTGGCGCCCGATCACCGATATGCTGTGCTGTCCGGTCTCAGCACGCTGTCACTCCTCGAGCCCCGGATGCATATGCCGGACCCGACCCGTCATCGACCGCTGGTGGCGGACCTGCTGGCGCGGCTGGAAAGAACCGAGGCGAATCGGTGAATGAGAAGCTGCACGCGCGTGTCCGTCACATGCGCGAACAATCGCTCATCCGCGCCTGGGAGTATCGCCAGCGATCCTCCAGCAAAGGGGTCTGGCATCGGTTCCGACGGGTTCTTGCGGATGCGGCCGAGGCATGGATCATTGGCGAGGCCGACGCGGAAATGCTGGAGGCCCGCGGTTGCCTCCCTCATCCCGTCGGACGGGAATTCGATCCGCCCAAACGACTTTTCTTCCTTGCCGCTGGAGACCTGGAAACCATCATCCAACGCACACAGGTGCCCGTACGGTTGCAGGGCGAATTGCTTCTTGCGCGCAGCCTTGTCCTTATCCCTCACGCGCGTCGTGAAATACGCGCGGAGGAACAGAGCACGACTCGTTGAGGCCTTCGTCGGCCTTCTCTCGCTTGCCCCTTGGTCGACGAAAACGCGCAAGGTGGAGATTGTCAAAGGAAGAAGTCCGAATTATCATCATCGACCATAATGATCTGCCGGAAATAGATCGTCAGTTTCCCGCCTTGGCCGAACTTCTGGCTGAGAAGTGTTTTCTCTATAAGTCGAACGGCTCCTATGCAATATACCTGAAGCGCGGTGGAAGTCATGCCTGAAGGAGTGTGAGGCTCGCGTGAACCGGCGCCTTACATCTACTTGATCACGCTGGTGGCGACTGCCCCCGGCGAAGCCGAAACGTCCCGGGGGAGATGAGGATGTGCCTGTTCAGGTCTGCGCGAACAGCGCCCCGCACATTCAGCGCTCAGTTTCCTGTGCGAAAAGTATCCTGCTCCGTCACGTTTCGTTGCCCGTCCAGGACAACGAGGTTCAGTCCCGGTCGGTTCGGGGATTCCTGCACGCCGTTGATCAGGATGGAGGCGTTCGTCCCGGTGGACTCGCCCGGTGGTCCCCGAGACCTTGTTCCCCCGGTGGACTGCAGGAGCACATCGGGGCCGGGAAGCGCTTTGCGAAGTTTCTCCGAGGAAGACGTCGAGGCAGACACGGGAGCGCGGTTGTCGAGCAGCTCGAAAACCACCCGGCCCTCGCGCATGACTCCGATATAGGAGCCACCGCCGTGAAGGGTGTTGATCCTCGAACCCCGGATCATCATGTAGGAATAGGCGACATAGGAGAGCTTCGACACGACGTTCCCGTTGCCGGCGATGAGAATCGTTTCGCGGGAATGGCGGTCGAGGAACGCGACCAGGCGGTCTGACTCGGACAGCCTCAGTTTTCGCAGTTCGCCGGCCGGGTCGCGGTAATAGGGCACGATCTCGGGCTGCTCCTCGGGTCGCAGAGCGCGGATCGTGTCGCCGATTTCCCGGTTCTTTGAGGTCAAGGAGGCACGCTGGAGGAGGAGAAAGCCGTTCTCATAGCGAAGGAGGCCGTAGTCGGTGCCATCAAGGAGGTCGAGGATGATTCGCCTGACCTCCGAAGGATCGATCGCATGGGTGCGGTAGACCAACTCGTACTGGTCGCTCGCCGGCGTCGGCGGGTAGAGGTCTGCAAGAACGAACTTCGTTCCGGTCCGCATCCGATCCAACAGGTAGATCTCCGCTCTCCCCGAGAGATGCGGGTAGAGCCGGGAGATGGTCGCCACCGAGGCGTCGCCGGGGATCATGGCGAAGAAGGAGTAGGCAGTACGCTGCCTCTCGTCCGGCAGGAGGAAACCCGGGAAGCGCTTCGACAAGACGAGCCCGTACTCATAGTCCATCACCATCCCGGCGGCAAGCAAGGGCACGGCAATCGCGGCGAGAGAGATGCTCGGCCATCGTTTCCTGGTATTTTCGATACCGAAGATGGTCAGAAAGAACACTGTGGCAACGAGGTGCGCGGAATAGTGAAATCCGATGGAGTACCGAGTGGAGCCTCCGGAAAGGAGGACCACCGCCAGGCCGGGAGCAAGAAGCACCATTTTTCTACCGGAGAAGAAAGGCAGGAAGAGGACGGGCGTAAAGATTTGCAGGAGGTAGAGAAGTTTGTCAGGGTTGAGGAACACGTACCGGAACACATATAAAGGATTGGTGACCAAGGTCAGCGCCATCCCGGCATAGTCCTGGTGCTCGGGCAGGACAAGACCCCAGTAGTTCTCCAGGTTGGGATACCCCCCGAGTGCGGTCATCACTCGGAGGGTCACCAGGAAGTAGCCGACGCAGGCCGCAAGGCTCGCCAGGCCCAGCCGTGGTTTCCTGAGGGCCAGCCATTGATAGAGGGCGACACCCGCCAGTGTGACCGGCGCATCCTCCCGCGTGATCAGTGCGAGACCGAAAAATACCCAGTACCATCCCATCCTGCCGCTTTCCAGGAAATACAGGAGAAAGCACAGGATAGGGGCTAGGAGGACCAGCCCATGGAAATCGTAGGTGTTCATGCCGTGGAGCGCCGGGAACAGGAGATAGACGACGGCCACGATCAGACCGATCCAGGAGTTGTTGAGCCTGCGGCGTGCCAGCAAGAAAAGGGGTATGGCGCCGGTGGGCAAAAGGGCAGACTGCAGCACCAACAGGGTGACCGGGTCCTGGTGGAGGGCGTAGATCGGGGCCAGCAGGTAATAGAGGGGCTGGAAATGGTTGCCGAAGTGCAGAATGGTGATGTCCGCAGTTACTCGCGGGTTGCCGGTATGCAGGAGCGTGTAGATGGCCTGGTTCTGCCAGCCCAGATCAAGGGCGTATGAATGGAACGCAAGATGCTTGCGAACCGTGTACAAACCGAAGAAGGCAGCATATCCGACGACGAGGACGAGCACGACCAGAAAACCCCAAAGCTGCTGGTCGGAACCGGGCGGGTCAGCGAGCGCCGCAGTTCCCCATATTCGCGAGCAGGCCAGGACGAGGATCGCGAGCATGCCGATCACGAGGCAGAAGGCTTGGATGGGGTAATAGACCTCGAGAGCCGGAATGCTGATCAGCGGCCAGAAACCAAGAAGGATCCCGAGGCACAGCAAGCCTACCCATCGCTTCTGTGCCGCTTCCCGCGTGCTCGGTTCGATGGGCAGCACGGCGAAGCGAAGGATCCAGAGGAACAGCGCGAGAAGGCTGCCGGCGAGGAGGAAGACCACCAGCCTCACGCGGTCTTCCTCGGAGAGGTTATTCTGGAAGAACAGCGACGAAATATCGATCCGCTCCACGCGGAACGACCAGAGGAAGAAACCCATCGAGGCGCCCGAGATAGCTGCAACGGCGATGCGTTGCGGCGATCCGATACGCACCATGAGGACCCGGAGCCGAGAGATGATCTTTCTCATTCCTCTCACATTCTCCATTGCGGGAAGACTCCAGGAGTATACACGACCTCCGCCACCCGTGCGAGATGCCGCCCGTGCGAGATGCCGCATTGCCTCATAATTAATCTGGACGTGGGAGTGGGCATGCCTCAAAAGTAAATCACGACGAACGCATAAGCGCTCCGAAATGCCATTCTGGCTATTTGTGCCTCGATCCAGAAAGGCGGAGGTTATGTGGCAGGTCCTGTTGCGGTGGCCGCCGGCGCCGTCGGGGAGTTATGGGGTTGGATCGAGTAGCCTCCGAAGCCGAATCGCAGTAACATCTCCTTAGGAACCTCTTCAAGGCAGGAGGCAAACGATGAGCAAGAGCGGAAGGTTCGGGAGGCGGGCGAAGCACGCGCAAAAGGTCCGCATCCAGAAGTCGGTGCCCAAGCAAGTGCGGGATATCCTGCGCTTCGAAGAGCATTTCAAGATCGCGCCGAAGCACCCGGGTATGGGAAGGCGGTGACGCTTCAGGCCAGCCTGGACAGGTTCTCCGGGTGGCTGATCTGCATATCTTCGGAATCAGATCGCAAAGACTTCCACCCCTTGTTGTTTCAGGTCTTCTATCGCTGCCTTGCTGATGTTCTTGTCGGTCACCAGGTTGTCGACGTGGGTGAAGTTTCAAGGACATGAGACGCTTGATCTCCACCTCTTGAGGAATGGCCGAGAAACACCCTTCGTCCACAAGGATTCCCGACACCCCATCCAGAGCTATTGATGGGGCAGCACGCCTATGAATGGCATGAGATGATGGCGATGAGCATGCTCGGGTCGCTCCCTAAGGGGACAGACCAGCGGGCCCTCAGGACCTCGCGGAGCGCGTTTCGTGCCCCCCTCGGCTGCTTGACAGACGCTGGCATTAGCGATACCAATAACACTGTTAACTAAAATATCATCGTTTACGGAGCATCTATGGGAATCACCGAACGGAAGAAACGCGCCAGGGAGGATTTGCGGCAGAGGATCCTGGAAACCGCGGAGGCGCTGTTCGTCAAAGAGGGCTATGAATCCGTATCCATGCGAAAGATCGCGCGGCAGATAGAGTACTCACCCACGACCATCTACCACTATTTCAAGGACAAGGGTGAGCTCTTCTCTTGCCTGCTCGAAGGCTACCACGGACAGCTCCTGGCCCTTATGGAAGCGATCTACCTCCGGGAGGACGACCCGATTGCAGCAGTGAAGGAGGGAATGCGCGCATACACCGAGTTTGGAATCGCGAACCCGTCCTATTACAAGCTCGCCTTCATGAGCCCCCCGGAGTTCAGGGCGGAGTCTTACATGGTCGAAGGCTCGAAGGGGACCATGCTTTTCATGAAACTGCGTGCTTCGGTCGAGCTTTGCATCCAGCAGGGGCTTTTCGCGCCCATGCAGGCCGATCTTGCCGCCCAGGTGATCTGGATGATGAACCATGGCGTCACCTCGCTGCTCATTTCCAACCCTAACTTTCCCTGGGCGGACCGGAATGCGCTCCTCGAGCGCGTAATCGAAACTACGATAGACGGCCTGAGGGCCGGGCGTGGAGGGCAATGATGGACACACACGCCATGGCGCATGACGGACTCCGCACCAATCGGAACTTCTGCATGTACTTTGCCGCACGGATTGTCTCCCAGCTTGGCGACCAGCTCTACGTCTTCGCCATCAGCTGGTTTGTGCTCGACCTCACGAAGTCAAGCTTCCACATGGCCGCGCTTCTTGCGGTCAACTCCCTCGCGGTGATGGCTGTCGCGCCCTTCGGCGGGCTCATTGCGGACCGGGTCAGCCGGAAGTGGGTGATGGCCGGCACGGACCTCATCCAGGGAGTTGTCCTGCTCGCCATTTTTCTGCTGCAGCAGGGGCATTTCCTGTCGATCGGGGTGTTGTACGCTGCAACCGCGCTGCTGGGCTTGTGCAGTGCCGTTTTCTCTCCGGCCGCCAGCGCAATCGTGCCGGGAATCGTCGAAGGTACGCGCGTGCCCGCGGCAGTCGCGGCCGGTCAGGCTGCCTCGAACTTCTGTACCATTGCGGGCATGGTCCTGGGAGGGGCGCTCTACCGGCTTATCGGCATCTCGGGCATCCTGATGCTGAACGCCGTCTCCAACCTCGCTGCCGCCGCCATGGAGGCCCGCATCCGCGTCGCGCCGGTGGTCTCCCGGACAGCGGGGGCGGGTGTGCGCGCATCGGGGGAATTGAAAAGGTTCGTCGCGGATCTCAAAGGAGGGCTCCGCCAGATGCGGCTGGACAGGACCGTCTTTTTCCTTCTCCTCGTCAATACGGCGTTCACCCTTGCGGTGCTGCCCATCGCCATGGTGTACATGCCCTACCTTTTCAACGTGCTGCTCGGGGCTTCGCCTCTGCAGGCGGCTGTCCCGCAGGCAGCCACCTGGGCCGGTATCATCGCCGGCAGCATCGTTGCCGCACGCCTGTTGCACCGCCGAAGACCGGAAGCGCTCATCGCGGCAGGGCTGGCCGCCCTGGCCGCCCACGCTATCCTCCTGGTCGGGCTTCTCGGGGTGAGCCATCTGCTGGGCGCGGCATGGATGAGCGCAGCCTGTACGCTGGGCAACGCGATTGCGGGAGCGGCCGGCGCGTTCTTCGTCGTCCCGGTGTATGCATTGTTCCACGCGCGGAGCACCGATGAGTTCCGCGGCCGTTTCTGGGGCGTGGAGAGCTCACTGCGCACAGCAGCGATGTGCGCCGGCTATTTCGCCGCGGGGATACTGGCCCAACGGCTCCCGCTCGGCTTCGTCTTTGCAGGAACGGGTGTCATGCTGCTTTTCCTGTTCGCAGGGGTCGTACGGCTGCGTCCGGCGCCGGCGCCTGGGGGTGTCCGGCTGGTTCGATCTGGACGTGATCCGGCCCTTCGCCTATGATCCGTCGACGACACGCAATAAATGATGCCGCATCATCCAGCGGCCGGGGCGGAGACAGAGGCCTGCACCGGACCCTGATCGGAGGGAAGCTATGGGCAGATTGGAAAGGCTCACCCCGTTGCTCGAAGATTTCGTGGAAAAGGGGCCGCCCGGCTGCGCCTGCATTGTCTCGCGCCGCAGGGAAGTTATCTACGAGACCTACATCGGCTACGCGGACAGGGAAAAAAAGAAGCCAATCTCCCCGGACACGATTTATAGGCTCTTTTCCAACAGCAAACCGATTACCTGCACGGCTGCCTTGATACTGTATGAAAGGGGCGCATACCTCCTCAGCGATCCGGTGAGCGACTACCTCCCGGAGTTCAAAGATATGCAGGTCTACAGCTCAGCGGCCGATAAAACCCTTCAGGTTTCCCCCGCGAAAGGGCCGATCCGGATAGCGGATCTTTTCACCATGACGTCGGGATTGTGCTACCCAGGAGATTCGCCGGAAACGGCGCGTCGAACCCGCGACGTCCTGCAGGACCTGGACGAGAAGGAGCGAAGCGGATCGAAATACGACATTCGCGCCGTGTCCCGCGCGTTGGCGGGCATACCGCTCGCCTTTGATCCGGGCGCCGGCTGGATGTACGGCACGAGTCATGACGTCCTCGGCGCATTGATCGAGGTCCTGTCGGGCAAGACACTCGGCCAATTCCTGCAGGATGAAATCTTCGATCCCCTGGGCATGAAAGATACATCGTTTCGGCTGTCCGAGGAAAAAAGAGCAAGGCTGTGCTGCCTGTACGATCTCTCTTCGGATGGCAATCTGACTAGGAACAACAGCATGGACGCCAATATTCGGCCGGATGCGCTCCTGGAGACCGGCGGTGGCGGGCTGCTGTCCACGATAGGGGATCATAGCCGTTTCGCCCAGATGCTCGCGTGCGGAGGGCTGTTCAATGACGAGCAGATACTGGGACGGAAAACGGTTCGCCTCATGTCCTCCAACCATCTGAGGCCGAATCAGCTCGCAGACTATAACTGGGACTTCCTTGCGGGGTACGGGTACGGACTGGGCGTGCGGGTCATGATGGATCCCATTGCGGGAGGATCCAATGGATCGGTGGGAGAGTTAGGCTGGGGCGGATTGGCCGGCACGTGGGCACTGGTGGATCCGGCGGAAGAGCTGTCGGCCGTCTATGCCCAACAGATGATACCAAGCCTCGAAGCGCGCTACATCCCGCGGCTTCGAAACGTCCTGTACGGGGCGCTCTGATCCGGATTGGCCCGCGCCCGGCGGGCCATCCGGTTGGCGCCTGCTGCTTTTTCAGAAAGAGAATCCGATGTTCAACGCCACTTCGAAATCATATGCGGACACCTCTTCTCCCGGCGACAGGGTGGCAGTTGTCTGGCTGGGCGTGAGACTGTAGTCGTACAATGCCGACACTCCGATCACCGCAGTTCCGAGGGAAAAGTCAATGCCGCCGCCAAAGCAAATATAAAAGTCTGCAACATCCGTGGTAGGATCCTGCAACACATCAATGCCGCCAATCGTCATGGTCAGAGGGTGACTGTATCGCACACCTATTGCCGGCCAGAGCGTCGTTGTTCCCAGCCGCAATGGATATTTTCCCAGTGCCAGAAGATTGAGAAAGGTAACGGAAAAGCCGGAAGGGTAATCGGCTGAGCCATATCCGGGTATGGATACGGTTCCGGAGCTGGCGCGCTGGTATTCGGCGATGAAGCGCACGTAAACTGCATCGATGAACCCGCCGATTACGAAATTACTCCTGTCGTCCGTGGCGGAGAGAGCGCCAAGGGTATCGGTGAGATTATAATGATCATAGCCGAGAGTGACTCCTGCCTGCATGCGGAGCGGGGATTGTGCAGAGGCAAAAGGGCCGATCAGGCAAAGCAGGACTACAGCGAGAACGAGATTTTTCATAGAACCTCCAAAAGCAAACTTAACGCCATATTACAGGATGATCATGAAATGTCAATAAAATAAAAAACCGCTGCGGGAGTTCAAGCGGAACGGGCGGGCCGGACGTCTGCCCGATCATTCGACGAAAACGCCTCTGGCGGATATACTGCACGCGGGTAAATGCATGAAGAACAAGCGTCCGCTTACCGTCCCGCAGGCACCAACCGGTCAGGCCGCGCCCTCCCGGGGGCTTCGCTGCTACCTCTTAGTCACCGCGTGCATCGCGGGGGCCGCGATCATGATCGTGGAGATTCTCGGCGCGCGGATGCTCGCCCCCTATTTCGGCACGTCCCATTTCGTGTGGACGGCGCAGATCGCCGTGACCCTGGGGGCGCTTGCTCTGGGCTACTACGCGGGAGGGCGCCTCGTGGACCGCTCCGCCCGGCTGGGCAGGCTCTACCTTGCCATCCTGACTGCCGCTGTCGCACTGGTGGCAACCGTTGCCGTGCGGCAGTGGCTGGCCTACCAGCTTCTTCCTCTGCCCCTTCCCGCCGGATCGCTCCTCGCCGCGGTGTGTCTTTTTTTCATTCCGCTGTTCCTGCTGGCCATGACAGGGCCGTTCCTCGTGCGCGTGGTGGCACAGTCCCTCTCCGTCGTCGGCGGGACGGTCGGCCGCATTTCATCCATCAGCACGCTGGGGAGCTTCATAGGGACCGCGGCAATCGGGTACCTGCTGATTCCGCTTGTGCCCAACTCCTCGACCATGTACGGCACCGCCGCCGTGCTGGCCCTGGTCTCGGGCATCTACTTCCTTTTCTGGGGACGCACGCGCCGTGCCCTGGCCGGCGTTGCCCTGTGCCTTGTTGCGGGCGCGGGTCTCGGATGGTACGGGCTGAGCGTGGATGGCCCCCGGCTCCCCGCCGGCGAAGAGCTCTACAGGGGCAACTCGAGCTTCGGCATGATCCAGGTCCTGCAGACCCGCCAGTCCTATCGCTACTACCTGACGGACTACCTCATTCAGAACGTCTATGACACAACCCTCGGCACGAGCGCCGTCATGTTCACCTACATGCTGGAGGATCTGGCGCGCGCGTACACGCCGCGGCTGGACGATGTGTTGTGCATCGGCATGGGAATCGGCATCGTGCCCCGTGAGCTTGCGGCCGGGGGATCACGCGTGGACGTGGTGGAGATCAATCCCGCGGTTGTGAACGTGGCGCGCGCGTGGTTCGGGCTGGACACCGGCGCGTTCACCCTCACGATTGGCGACGGCAGATGGTTTCTCAACAGGACAAGATCGAAGTACGACGCCGTGATCCTCGATGCCTTTGTGGGCGATGGGACCCCCTCACACCTGATGAGCCGCGAGGCTTTCGAGGCCGTGCGGCGCGTCCTCAAGCCGGATGGGGCTCTGGTCATCAACACTTTTGTGGACTTCGACACTCCCGGAGACTACATGGGAGCGTCTCTGTATAAGACCCTTTCCGCCGTATTCCCCAGCGTGCGCATCCATGGCGTACGCGGGGCAAACACGCTGTTCGTCGCTTCCCTTCGTTCGCCGCTCACTGTCCTGCACGAACCGGACTACGGCCGCGTGCATCCTGATGCCCTCCACGAGGTGCGCTCCGCATTCACAAGGACGCTGGAGCCGGATCTCGGAACCGGGATCGTGCTGACCGACGATTACAACCCCGTCGAATACTACGACGCGGCCAACCGGGAGAAGCTCCGCAGGATGCTGGCCACCTCCATGAGGAAATAGACGGCGAGCCTGATCCACCGGTTGCTCCTTCATTGCTGTTCCAGGGTGTTCCATATGTGGCACATTCCGTGCGCTCCAAGGCACGACCGGCAAGTGGATCCGTCAGGTAGACTCTTTGCAGATATAGACGATATAAGCAATAAGGCCAATTGCTCTAAGAATATCCGGCCGACGTAGTCGTTGGCATGAAAGTTGCTGCTTTATGACTATGCGTGACAGCCTTGGAACACGCCATGCGCTCGCACTGGCGTCGATTCTTCTCCTGCTGCCGATTCATTCTCATGGACAATCGCTTCTGGCCATCGTAAAGGCGGGCGGTGCGGCTGAGGTGCGAGCCGCGCTCGCACAGGGATCGCCCATTTGCGGCCGCGACGAGCAGGGCGCGTCCCCCCTCCTCATCGCCGCCGCGTGCAACCCTGATCCGGAGGTGATAAAGGTCCTCGTAGCCGCAGGCGCCAGGCTCGACGAGCGCGATCAGTATGACATGACTTCACTCATGCGTGCCGCCGCATCGAATCCCAACCCGGAAATCCTTACCGCGCTCATTGAGGCCGGTGCGTGCGTCAACGACCAGGACCAGTTCGGCCTCACGCCGCTCATCTACGCATCGGGAACGAACAATCAGCCCGAGATCGTCAAGCTGCTCATCTCCGCCGGTGCAGACGTAAGGTGCAAAGACAAGTTCGGCATGACCGCGTTCGACTATCTCCGCCAGAACGTGAAACTGAGAACTACCGCGGCCTATTTCTACCTGAGAAACGCCCAATAACGAGGCAATGCGATGAAACCATGCCGCCTCGTACAAATGAGGCGGCAGACCGGATCCCGATGTCGTTTTACCGCGCTTTGCCCACGGCCGTTGCTTCGGGGACTTCCTTCAATCGACCCGTCTTCACGTCGTAATGCTGGCGGAGCGTCGCACTTCCCAGATAGCTGCAGATGGGGCCGTGAAGGTTCATGTCTTCTGCGTTGTCATTTTCCCAAGCCGGCCCATACATCCGCCAGCACCGACCAGTGATCCTGTGTCAGGAAACGGCTGGGAGTCACCCACTGGTTTGCAATCCCTCCTGCCATCCCGGACAAGAGCGCGATGCGAAGCTCTTCAGGAGAGACAGGAGCTCCCTCCTTCGGCCACAGCCCGACGGATAGGATGATGCTGTCCGGGCGGAATGCTTTCAGTGAACGGACAACTTCCGTCGTGCGCTCCGGGGGACGGCCGGCGAGGCCGAAATAGTCCCAGACCACGAGCCGGTCGGCTGAGCGCAGCATCGCGCTGTAGTCCTGACCGTGGGATGCGCCGTGGAGCTCCGGGTGGTCCCATTCGACCTGTACGTCGAGGTAGAGCTTCTTCCCGTGAGAATGGGCCGCAGAGGCGGCCTTCTGGAGGAATTGACCCACCTCGTGGGAGCGCCACTTCCCGATGGATGGTTCGTCGATATTGATCGAGCCGTCCGCGCTGCGCGGCCAGTCGCGGCGCCGCGTGAAAAGCCGATAGGCTGCCAGGTCATCCTCTCCATACCCGTCGATGTAGTAGTCAAGCTCGGTGAGAGATATCGAGCTCACCGGATAGTGAGCGGCGATGTAGTCCACCATGTCCACGAGCAGGGCGCCGAACTCGCCGTTCACGAGCTGCGCGGTGCTCACGAGGCCATTGCTTCGCACACCGCGCCATGAGATGGCGGCCGTACCGGGGTGCGCGGCGACGTAGCGGGGCGCCAGCACGTCGACCACCGCGTCCACTGCCGCCCATTTCCCGAAGCGCCCCACGTCACGGGAGAGGAAATCGACAGCCGTGTCCGTGACGTCACTCGACCAGGAGCCCCGGTGCCCGCGCCACTTGAAGTACGTCCAATCGGCCCTGCCCGCGCCCAGGGCAACGGTATTCACGTGAGCGGCGATCAGCCTTTTCTCCAGTGCGTCCAGTCCGGGGCGGCTTCGCGCCATGTTCTCATAATCCAGCCGAACGGCCCTGATTGGCTTCTCCTGACCGACTGCGGGAAGCGCGGCGCAAAGGGCGAGGGCAATGGCGCAGGCGGTGCGCGTTCTCATGACGATGTTCCCCCGCTCACCGTGCCGGTCCGCTCGAGCTTGTTCCAACGGGCCTGCCCTCCGCGCAGCTCCAGGATGACGGCCCAGACGGTCACGACATCCATGAAGAACGAGTAGAGGACCCAGAGGGGCGCGACGTAGAGGTGGCGCAGGTCCTTCCACGCGCGGTCAAGGGCGATGGAGAACACCGAAGCCGCGAGCGCGAATCCGAAGCCGAGCCAGCCGATGATCCCGAGCACGTTCACGGGAACGGGGCTGGACTCCTGCACCGCCAGAATGGGCAGGATGACGATCGAGGCGAGCTGGAGCAGCGGAATGAGGACCATGGTGATCATATTGATGCCGAGATAGAACGCAAACACGCCGTAGCGCGGGTTGAAGAACATATCGCGATGGATCCGCGCGGTCTGGAGAAGTCCACGCGCCCAACGCACCCTCTGCTTCCACAGCCCGCTGATTGTGGACGGCGTCTCGGCGCGCACGGTGGCCCGGGGCTGAAAGGCGACACGGTAGCCGGCCTTGTGCACGCGCCATGTCAGCTCGAGGTCCTCCCCGATGAATCCCTCAAGGAAGGGGCCTGTCTTTTCGAGCACGCTGCGGCGGAAGGCGCCGAGATTCCCCGACACGATCGGCAGGCAGTTGATCAGCGAGAGGGCACGGCGGGCAAAGCCCGTTCCCACGTGGGTCTGAAGGCTCGCCAGCCGCGGGAGGAGCCTGTCCAGGTTGGCCGGGGAGTCGCTGCCGCATACGGCGCCGACCCGTTCGCTCTCGAAGGCAGAGAGCATCGCATCGATTGTGTCAGGAGCAAAGATGCCGTCGGCGTCGACGAAGAGAACGATCTCGCCGCTCGCACGCGCAAGCCCCGCGTTCAGCGCGGCGGCCTTGCCGCCGTTCCGCCTGCCCAGTACCGTCACACCGGGTTGTGTTTCGTACTCCCGCATCTGCGTCAGTGTGTCGTCGGTGGAGCCGTCATCCACCAGGATGAGCTCCCGGTTTCCATACGCCGATCCAAGAATGGAATCCACGCAGTGACGGATCACCTTTCCTTCGTTGTAGGCCGGCACGATGATTGATACCAGGGGCCCTGCCGTCTGGAACACGGGAGGCTTGCGGCGCCGCAGCGCGAAGGCGAGAGCTAGCGGGTAATACACGAGCGTGAGAAGTCCGACCGCGAAACAAGTGAAGGCAATCACGGAAAACACGGCAAGGAGAATGTTCACCCGCCGAATCCCCAATCCGCCAGGGCGGCGTCCAGGACCTCCGGTGCAAAGGCGATATTCGCGCCGAAACGGGCATTGATCTCCAGCACTGCGGGCCGTCCGTCCTTCCCGCGGCGCACATCCACGTCCAGGGGACCGACAAAGCCCATGGCACGGGCAGCGCCGCAGGCCAATGCCATCACGTCAGGGGCTTCGGCCCTGCGGACCTCCGCCGCATTGCCGACGATCCCTTCCTTGAGCCGGGTCTTCTCCAGAATAACCGCAACAACAGCGGCACCTGACGCGCGGGGGACGCAGAGGTTGGGGGCGTAGTCGGTCCCGGGAAGGAACTCTTGTAGGATGGACAGATCGTCCAATGCCGCTATTGCGGGCCAGTCCTCGGGGTACCTTACCGCCACCCCCCGCCCCCCCCGCCCCGTGCGCGGCTTGCTGAGGCATGGCCACCCGAGGACCTTCTCCACTTCCCGCGGAGAGCGCACCTGCGAGGGAAGACAGAAGCGGGGGACCGACGCTCCAGCCTCAGAAAGACGCAGACAGGTCAGGTACTTGTCATTGGCTGCCTTTACCGCCGGGGCCGGACCGATCATCACCGGCACCGCCGAAACCAGGCTCCATTGCTCGGCGATGATAGTCAATTCCTCCGTAACGGTCGGTATGAGCAGATCGGCCTTTGCGCGATCCGCCGCGGAGCGAAGCTCTCCGAGGAAGTCGGGATTGCCGGCGAGCGGCACGCGCTGGAAATCGATGCCCGGCGCCGGTACCTCCCGCGCGTCGACCCCCGCTACGAAGTGGCCTCGCTCGAGGAGCATTGCCGCGACGGTGCGGCCGGCGGGACCGCCTACACCGGTAACGAGGACGCGTGCCAACGGGATTACCCGATGCGGGAGAAGCTGGCGCGCACGACCTCGAAGGCCTCTGCATAGCGCAGCTTTGCCTGCCCGCCGCGGAAGACTGCCACTCCCTTCACCCGTTCCGACTGCACGTATGGCTTGCCGCGCTGGTCCCAATGCTCCTTGATGCTTTCGATCTTCACATCGATATAGTCGGATACGTCGACGAAAAAAGTGGGGACGAACTCCTGGGTCACGGAGGGGCTCTCATAGCAAAAAATCGTGTCATGATTTCGCGCGGCGCGCAGGGTGGCTTCGTGCACCGCGCGGTGATCCTGGTGGAGATCGTGGAGGGAGTGGGTGAAGATCATGTCGGGCTTGCACAGCGCGATCTGCTCCTCGATTGCCGTGATCAAGGGGACGGCCTGCTCCGACAGCCGGGTGTCGGGGAAGTCGCACACCCGTACGCTGTCGAGGCCGAGGAAGTTCGCGCCTTTGCGCGCCTCGCCGGGACGCACCGAGCTGTCTCCTCCCTGCTCTCCCTGGGTCATTACCAGGCCCCAGATGACATGTCCGGTGTCGTGCATCCTCGCCATTGCGGCGCCGCAGGCGATCTCGATGTCGTCAGGGTGGGCCCCGACGACAAGGATTCGCCATGGCCGAACGTCCTTGCGTTCGGCGATCACCCGCAGGCCGATCAGGAGGATGACCACGATGCTGAGGCCGATCATGCTCACGTACTCCGAGGCCACGTCGAGCACGGAGGCCGGTATGCCCACGCCGCGTGAAATGAGGGATACGAGACGGGTCAGATTCAGGAAAGAGGATACCACTCCTACGGCCAGAATGAACCAGAAGAGGGGGGCGGCGCGGCGCACGCTCCTCCGCAGGATGCGGCGGCTCCCCAGGACATAGACGACCATGACGAGGAATGCCGTCATGACGAAGGTGTGTCCGATCACTTCGTAGGCCAGCAACGACACTTTCATGGCATGTCACCTCCGCGGGCCGCACCTTTTGTCATACAGACTGTCATGAATCCCTCCACGACTTTCACAAGAGTATAACCCCGGGAATCGATGTTTCAAATACCCCGGTCAAGGAGACGCCTCCCCCCGGTGACGCCTTTCGCGCCGTTGCAATCCGGCTTTCTCTGCGTTATGGTTTTCCGGTACGGGAGCCGGGCTCAGCGGGTTCCGCATGGCTTCCGGGGAATGTAGGCAGTACTGATGTCGGGCTGCAATCCCTGAAATGTTGCGTGCATGGGAGGAGGAGCCGATGCGTTCCGCCATCCTCGCTCTTATTTGTGTCGTGGCACTTCCCGCGTTTGTCTCCGCACAGACGTCAATGGAGGACATGCTCGCCCGTGGAGACGCTCTGCGTCACCAGGGCGACTACGAAGAAGCCATTTCAGTCTACAAGGCCGCGATGGCGGCCGATTCGGAAAGCGCCGCAGCATGGAAGAGGATAGCGTGGGCCGAGGAGTCCCTCCGTCGTTTCGACGAGGCCAGGCACGCCTTCGAAAAGGCCCTTGTTCTCGACCCGAAGGATACCGAGGCGCGCGACGATCTAGCCAGCCTGAAGCTTTCCCGCGGGCTCGCCATTCTCGGCTGGTTCGGAGGCACGGAGCCGGGAACCTCCCGCACGGCGGCAGACGGGGAATTATGGTATGGGGGAATCGATCAGCTCGAGCTCCTGGCAGGGGGCGGATGGACCGACAACATCTTCTACAACTCGTGGAAGGGCTTTGCCACGGCGTACTGGTACTTTCTGCCCGAATCATACGCAAAGCTGAAGCTTGGTTTTTACGGCTATGACTATACCGGGGCCAACAAGCCGGTACCGGACTCGAGCGCCTACCAGTACGATCCGCGGATCCAGACCGAAGTATCCCACTGGTTCACTGGATTCCTGCGGGCAGGGCTCGGTTACCAGCTCGACATCCCGAACTTCCAGTACGACAGATCGACCTGGTTCACGACTCACAAGGCTACCGTGGAGCTGGAGACCAGGTTCGGAGGGCTCCATCTCTGGGGAACGACCGCCATGCTCTACGATCCCAACCCCAGCCGGACCGTGGTCGCGAACTCGCCCGGCAACACGACGCTTGCGCCGACCTCGGTCGTGTATCGTTTCGACTTCCTCTATGGAGCGGGCGCTTCCTACGAGGGGAGCATCTGGAGCCTCGGCGCCCGGTTCCTGACCAATCGCGACCTCGACTCGAGCTACAACTGGTCGATCATCTCGCGCTTTACTCTCCAGCCCGTCGATCGAGTCTCGATCGACCTGGAGTGGATTCTCGACCGGTATTCGGCAAGTTCCGGCACTCCCTATGCAGGCAATTATGGCCATATCCTCTGGGGTGAAGTCGGCTGCGAGGTGCTGCGTGGCCTCGTGCTTTCAGCGGGGGCCAAGTACGTGAACAACCCCGGGCCGACGAGCGTGACAAACAGCAGCCCCCGCCGGGATTTCTCCCTCCTCCTGAATCTGAAGTACCAGACTGGATTGTACTGAACCGCGACAGGGAATCGTTCAGCTCTGCTTTGCCGCGCGTCACCGCGTGTCGGGATCGTGCACCTTCCTCCAGGGAACGCCGCAATGGAAATGCTGACAATCGGGGCTACAATTCAAGAGCGCCCAATTTGGTAACGGGAATCGTCTGCGGTAAGGAGGGAAGGGATGAAAAAAGCGCTCCTGGTTGTCGTCGTGCTCTTCTTTGTCTTTGCGGTCCCTCTCTCGGTGTCAGCTGAACCGAATCCTGGGAATGGAATTGCGTGGTGCTTCGGATGGGGATTCCTCTGGCACCATTTCGGGTGGGGATGGCATCACGGCTGGAGCAATCCGCCCGCCACGCCTCCCTTGCCACCGGCCGAGCCTGCCGACCCCAAGGGGGGAAGCGGATCGGGGAGCGGCGGGAAGGGCTGAGAGGCAGCTCCACCGAATTCCCGGAACGCCGTCGACGGTCCGTGCGTGCGGGTGTGTCCCACCTTGCCCCGCAGCGGAATCGAGTGATACATTTCTGGTTGCGGGCGCGCCCAGGGCGGCGGCCGGATGCGATGCCCGCCGCTCTGGAGTTGTCAACTCTGCCGAGATAGTTTTCCCTGCTCCGTTCCCGATTGACGCGGGGCCAGTATATTTGTATATTCCTGTATAGTAAATCCTATATACATGGAGTGCCTCAATGACAGAGCATCTGACGAATGAAACATTCGCCGCCAAGGTATTCGACTACGAAAAGAACGAAGAGTGGAAGTATGCCGGCAGCGCGCCCGCCATCGTCGACTTCTGGGCGGAATGGTGCGGCCCCTGCAGGATGATCTCCCCGATTCTGGAGGAGATCTCGCGTGACTTCGAGGGCAAGCTGAATGTCTACAAGGTCAATGTCGACGAGCAGGGCGATGTCGCCGCCGCGTTCGGCATCCAGAGCATCCCGAGCCTTCTCTTCATACCGATGAACGACGCGCCGCGATTGGCCGTAGGGGCACAGCCCAAGGCGGCGATCATGAAGCTCGTGAAGGAAGTTCTCAAGGTCGAGTAAGGAGCGATCATGGACAATGCCGCGCCTGGGCTGATGCCTCTGCGCAAACCGATTGATGCGAGGAAAGCCCTTCCGTGGATCGTCTTTCTTGTGTTTTTCGGGGTGCTCAACGAGACGGTCTTCAACGTTTCCATTCCCGCGATTGCCCGGCAGTATGGTTTGAGCCCCTCGGGGGTGAGCTGGGTGATGACGACCTTCATCGTTCTTTTCGGCATCGGCTCGGTCATCTACGGCAGGCTCTCCGACATTTTCAGCCTGAAGAGGCTCATTGTGATCGGCGTGCTGATTTATGCCGCCGGCTCGATGGGGGGGTTCATTTTCCAGGCCCACTATCCGGCGGTCATTGCGGCGCGCGCGATACAGGGCGCGGGCGCCTCCGCGATACCCGCCCTGATCATGGTCATCGTCGCGCGCTTTTTTCCCCCTGAAACGCGCGGGCGCGTTTTCGGCTCCATCACCTCAACGGTCGCCTTTGCGGCCGGTGTCGGGCCCGTCCTTGGCGGTTTCGTCTCCGGAACGTTCGGATGGACCTACCTGTTTCTTATTCCGCTGTTCACCCTCATCTCCATCCCATTCTTCTTTCGCGTTCTGCCGGAGGAACCCGGACGGGAAGGCGGAATCGACCTTCTCGGTGCGTGTCTCATCGGCCTGGGCACAGGGGCGTTCATCCTGTTTCTCTCTTTCACGGCCTGGTACTACCTCGCTGCCAGCCTGCTGGCACTTGGAACCTTCACCGTCCATATTCGGCGTTCGCGAAGCCCGTTCATCGATCCTTCCCTGTTCAAGAGCCGGCGTTTCCGCGCCGGCCTGTTCGTGGGATTCATCATCTTCAGCGTCGCAATCGGAATCATTTTCCTGATTCCCCTCATGCTCAACGCCCTCCGCGGCCTGAGCACGCGTGAAATCGGCTTGATCATGTTCCCCGGCGCGATCAGCGGGGTTGTCTTTGGAACGCTCGGCGGCAATCTGGCGGATAAAAAGGGCAACGGATTCGTGATCTCCATCGGGATCATCTCCCTTGTGGCGAGCCTGCTGCTCATATCGTTCCTGCTCGGATTCACCCCCTGGCTGATCTCCGCGGCGCTTCTCCTGACATTTGTCGGATTTACCCTTATCCAGACGGCGCTGGTGAACAGTGTTTCCCAGACTCTCGCGGTGCATCAGACGGGAGTCGGCATGGGCTTGTTCAATCTCATCACGTTCATATCCGGCGCGGTGGGAACCGCTCTCGTCGCGCGGGTGCTGGAGAGTCATTGGCTTGATTTCCGGCTCCTCCCGCTGGTTTCCGACGACAAGGCAGTTGCCTACGGCAACCTGCTTGTCGTATTTGCCCTCTTGATCGCACTGGGCGGATTCATCTATTTCAGGGGCTTCAAAGCGCGGCGCTGAGTCGCAGCCCCCGGCTGCCGGCTCAACTCTTCGTCTCGCCCGTTTTCAGATCAGGGTAGAGCCTTTTCAAGCATTCGGGGCAGAGACTATGGCTGAACTCGACTTCCGAATGGGCTGAGATGTATGCCTCCACCTGGTTCCAGTATCCCTTGTCATCGCGGATCTTCTTGCATGAGGAGCAGATAGGGAGAAAGCCGCTCAAGGTTTTCACCTTTTTCTCGAGATCCTGCGAGTAGCCGCGCACCGCCTTGAGGAGCGCGTTGCCTTTCAGCCCATTGCTCAACTGGCTCTGGAGGGCGAGGTAGAGAGAGCCGTCGGGGCTCCCCACGCCGCAGATGACGAAACCCAGGTCCCCGCCGTCATGGTACAGACGCATCAGGACCAGTGGTCCGCGTCGGCCCCGCGCGGCACGCGAGTCCATGAACCGGCCGACAAGCGCCCCCGGGCTTCCCGTGGCGCCCGGCAGGGGGCCGGGACTGATGCCCGCGGGAATCACGCGCTGAACCCGTGCGCGTTCGGACGTTTCCTCATAGACGCACAGCATGAAGTCCCTGATGCCGAGCTGGGGCAGGCTTTCAAGGAGCGCTTCACCCGAGCCTGCGGTGCCGAAGGAGAACGCGCTCCAGGAAAAGAAATTGTTCAGGACATTGTAAGAGTTGCGCGTCTTGGCCGTGCGCGACCGCTCGATGATGTTCGTGGCGCGTCCGAGCCGTTCGAGCGCCGCCTGGTACAGGAGCGCCGCGGCGCCCGGATGCGCGCTCTCGTCCGCCTCCATCCGGGAGGCAAAGAGCCGCTTCAGCCTGTCGAGCCACAGCTCGAACAGTGGATCGGGAGAGCTCTCCTCGCGTATGGCCGATTCGAGACCGTCGAGGAAACCGTCCGCGTCACGGGAGGCGAGACTGGCGTCGATCAACCGCTCGAGTCCCTCCATGACTGTCGGTTGTGCCGCGGCGACGCGGGCGGAAATGCCCGAACGCGAGCAGGCTTCCGCCTTCGAATACGAGCATCCGCACGACCTGCGAAATACGGCGACTCCCGGCACGGCAATCGGCGTCGGATCCATCACACCGCCGTGCATAGCCTTGAGCACGAGCTCGAGGGCGGCCGCGCCTATTTCCAGATGCGGCTGTCGCACGGTGGTAATCTGCGGTTTTGCGTCGAGACAGGGACCGATGTCGTCAAATCCCGTGACGGCCACCTGCCCCGGCACGTCGAAGCCACGTCGGGCGAGCTCCTCCACGGCGGCGATGGCCGCGTCATCATTGTTGGCGACGAGCGCGTCCGGTCTTCTGCCGGCATCTCCCCAGATTGCTTTCACTGCCTTGGCCCCGGCAAACGGATCGTACTCGCCGCTGGGCCGGTAGACGAGCGCGGGGTCATACACCAGACCGTGCAAGTCAAGCGCCTCACGATATGCGTTGTAGCGCTGAATGGCGTCCCCACCATGCGCATGCCCCGCGATAAATGCGATGCTGCGCCGATTGTGGGTCTGAACGAGATGCCCGACCATCGAATGTATGCCCGCCCGGTTGTCAACGAATACGGATGGTCTATCGGCGAAGCTTCTCGCAATCAGCACCTTTGGCACGGAGGGCAATGACGCGAGGAATGCCTCGATCTGCTCGTCGAGGAATGTAAAGCCCATGAGGCCGGAGACGACGATGCCGTCGAGGGCCAACCCCTCGATCAGGGAGATCTGGGCAAGCTTCGCGGCCCGCGGTTCGGCCGGATCCGGCGAGCCCTCGATGGCGATCAGCTCGATGCCGCGGGCTTCCGCCGCCCGCAGGAGTCCGCGCCACACCCCGGTTCCATACTCGTAGGCGAGATAGCCGAAGAGAAACCCGATCCGCGGCTGTGCATGAGCCATGTGCCGAGTCTCAGCCTTCTTTTCCCCCCTGTCAATAAAGCAGGGAAAACGAAGTCAGTGCGTGGGCGTAACATGGACTCTCCGCCTTGTATGTGCCATCCTTCATGGAGCCAATCGCGATTGCGCAGGGAGTGAATGACGATGAGATATCTTTTGCTCCAATCGAGCGGACGCACAGCCGGCAATACAAGCCGCGCTCTGGCAATCGTTGAAGCCGCCCTGCGCGCGGAAGCAGAGACGAGAGGAGAACCGCTCGAGCTCGAGCTTATTCACCTCGCGCAGACGGACATCCGGCCATGCGCGGGGTGCAGGATCTGCTTCGACAAGGGCGAGACAGCCTGCCCGCTGAAGGATGATCTTCTTTCGATCAAGGCGCGGATGAAGTCGGCCGACGGGATCGTCCTTGCGGGGCCGGTCTATGTGAATGACGTGAATGGCGTGATGAAGAACTGGATTGACCGCATGGCGCACGTATGTCACCGCCCCGAGTTCGCGGGAAAGACCGCCCTGCTGATCGCCACGACCGGAGGAACGCCCGTGAAACATGCCCTGCGGACCATGGAGGTGGCTCTCTGGACGTGGGGATTCAGAACCGCCGGCAAGCTGGGTCTCGTTACCGGTGCCAATATGCCGGCTGAGGATATGAAGGGGCGGCATTCCGCCGCGCTCATCCGTGCCGCGCGGAGGCTGTTTCAGGACGTGCATCGGAAAGCGTACATGAAACCGTCTTTTCTTTCGCTGATGGTCTTCAGGATCCAGCAGTCAGGATGGGCGAAGTCGGCTCCCGACTCCATCGACTTCGCCTATTGGAATGACAGGGGCTGGCTCGATACCCGGCGGTGCAGCTATTTTTTCCCGCACAGCGCGAATCCCGTCAAGTTGGCCGTTGCCCGGGCGGCAGGCTCGGTCACCGCGGCGTTCATGACCTGACCGCTCGCTACTGCATCATGAGCTCTACGTCGTCGAGATCGCCCCAGTTGCCGCCGTGGGCATCAGCGTACAGCCCCACGGTGCACTGTCGCCCTGTTGCGGCGTCAAGCGAGTTCGGAGTACAATGATGAAACGGTGGGAGGATCACACGCCATGAAACGAGTCGCCCTCACGACGCTGCTTGTCGCCCTCACTGCCTCGCTCTGGGCCTTTGACATTCCCAAGCCGACCGCGGAGATCACGCGTTTCCAGGTCGAGGCGATCAGCCTGCGTGATGTCACCTTCCTCTTTGACCTGTCCGTGAAGAATCCGTACCCGATCAAGATCGGCTTTGACGGCGTCACGCTCGTTTTTGCTGTCGAGGGGACACAAGTCTTCACCACGTCGAGCAAAGGCGGGTTCTCCGTCGGGGCGAAAAGCGAAAAGACGAACACATTCACGGTCACTCTGGCCTATGACGCCATCATCAAGCTCGTGAAGGACTACATTTCCAAGGAATGGCTCAACACGGTGATAAACGGCACCCTGGTGATCCCATTACCGCGCATGCCGGGCCTGCCGAAAAACGTGACATTCACGTACGAGCTGTCAAAGAAAATCCCGGCAATCAAGCCGAAGGTCGAGGTCCTCAACTTTGCGGTGAGGCCCCCCTCGGCAGACCAGGTGAAAGCTGCCCTCATCCGCGCGGGCAAGAAGACGGATCCCGGCAAGGCGCTCGGGGTGTTCAAGGACGTTCTTGCCGGCAGAAAACCCGCCGCGCCGGTGATCGATCCCGCCGACCTCGACGTGCCTCTCACGGTGCAGTTTACGATCGCAATCAAGAATGAGGCAAAGGGACCGCTCGCGTTCAACAGCCTGCATTACAATCTCATCGTGAACGAGGAGCACCTGGTTGCGGGAGACGCGACGGAAGTCGTCCGGAATGCCGACGGAGACCTGGTGACGGTGACGAACGTGTTCAGCTCCTCGAAGATGTCGAAGAGGGTGAAACAGCTCTTCAGCGACAGGCGGGGTACTTTCGGCATCCAGGGAAAAGCCTCGCTCAAGCTGCCCGACGAGATCCGCAAAGAACCGATTCCGCTCAGTTTCGATGAGTCGGGATCTTTCTCCATGCGGTAGACCCCGCTCAGGAACATCAGCACGCCCCCTCACCCGGCTACCATTCCCAGCGGTCAGTGAAGGTCCGCTCCATTTCAGCGATCTGCTGGTCCGTCTCTCCCTGGCCCGTCACCGGAGGCTTGCGCAGGGTTTTGCGGTTGGCGGGTATCCGCGCATGATGCCGTTGCGGCTGGGTCAGGTTTTCCTTTTCCATCGTCTCGTACATGTCCATACCTCCCGTGCTGCGCACGATAAGGAGAATGTCGCGTCTGCCGCGCGCGCGCATCGGTCCCGGGAACCGTTTTTTACGGGGCTTCGGTCTGAGGACAATCTCGTACTTTGGTCGCAGGGGGAGGGGAGTGCTCCGGGATCAGGTCAGGCCGCGCTTCACTGCGAAAAGCGCCGCCTGCGTCCTGTCGGCGAGATCGAGTTTCGCCAGGACGCTGCCGACATGGGTCTTCACGGTTTTCTCGCTGATGAACAGCTCTTCCGCGATCAGCTTGTTGGAAAGCCCGCGTCCCAGACAACGCAGCACTTCCTGCTCGCGGGACGTCAACAGCTCCTCGGGACGGTTCTCCGCGCCGCCCGCTATGCCGCTCACCATGCCCAGGAAATTCCGCAGTCCTTCCCTGACAACCGCGTGGTCGTCCACGATCATCACCCGTACCGCATCGGCTGACTTTTTCGGCATCATGCTCCTCCCGGATCCAACGGAAGCCGCACCTCGAGCTCCGTTCCCTCCGCCGGCGCCGGGCGTATGCAGACCGTGCCGCCCAGCGCTTCGACCCGTTCGCGGAGGGATTGCAGCCCGAAGCTCTCAGGCCGCCGGTCGCCTTCGGGGTTGAAGCCCCGGCCGCCGTCCCGGACACGCAGCGCCGCCTCGCGGGTGCTGAAAACGAGCGTCACTTCGGCTTCCCCGACGCCGGCATGCTTGAAGACGTTGCTCAGCGCTTCCCGCGGGCTGCACGATGCTCAGTGCGAGAAAAACGGCCAGGAGGCCATAGACGATTTCATGCACCGCTCCTTCTTCCGGCGAGCGCAGCAGAACGCGGATAAGCACGGAAAGGTAGCTCAGGAAGTAGAGAATGAACGGCAGCGGAGACTCCGGGTGAAAGAAGGAGGCTCGCTTCGTGGCCACGGTGCGATTCTAGCAGATTTGCCGGGTTTGGCAAGCCGAAGGCAAAGGGCCAAATAAAAGCCGGCTGCTGCCGGCTTTTAAGAAATCCGGACGAGGGACCGCCGTTGGCGGTTTCGATCCCGGATCAACTGGTGGATGAGGGACGTGCCCTCTCTCCACTTACAATGGTAGCACCGTGAAACCGGATCGTCAAGTTCACCACGCCCCTCGCTGTGCCTCCCGGGCGCTCATCGCTCCAGCACTCTCTCGATCTGGGTCATCTGGTCCGGGCTCAAAGGCCCGGACGCAAGAGCGCCGGCGTTCTCCTCCACCTGCTTCACCGTGCGGAAGCCCGGAATGGGAATGGTACGCTCGCTCCGCGCCCAGAGCCATGCGATGGCGCCCTGCGCGAGGGACCGTCCGCCGCTTTCCAGAATCTGGCGGATTGCATCGCGCTTCTGCAGCCACTCCCTGCTCGGCGCCCCGGCTTTGAACCACTTGATCCATTCGGGGCTCTTCTCCCCGCGTATGTCGTCGGCCGAGGGTTTTGTCTCGGCGGTGTATTTGCCGGTGAGGAGCCCCATGGCCAGCGGGCCGCGATTGATGGCGGCAAGGCCGTTCTTCTCGCATACCGCAATCACGGCAGGATTGTCCTCCAGCACATTGAGCTGAAGCTGGATGGAGGTGCATTTCGGCCCCTCGGCAAATACCTGGGCCCGATCCGGGAAATCGGTGCTCCAGCCGTAGGCCCGAATTTTCCCTTCCTTGACCAGCGCCTCCAGTGTATCGCGCACCGGGCCTGCCTTGTCCGCCGGGTAGCCGTTGTCGTGGAACTGGTAGAGGTCGATGTAGTCCGTGTTCAGTCTTCGAAGCGAGGCCGCGCATGCCTCACGGATATGCGCGGGGGAGGCATCGCCGCCGCTCACCTGCCTTGTCTTCTCGTCGAAAACCGAGTTGAATTTCGTGGCGATGACCACGTTCCTGCGCCGGCCATCCAGAGCGCGGGCAAGCACGCGTTCGCTGTGCCCCGCCCCATAGACGTCCGCCGTATCAAAGAAGGTGACGCCCAGATCCAGCGCGCGATGCACGGTGCGAATGGATTCCTTGTCATCCACCTGGCCCCAGCCCAGCGGCGCGTCACCGTTCCAGAAGGGACCCCCGATTGCCCAGCAGCCCATGCCAAGGGCGCTGACCTCGATACCCGATCTGCCGAGTGTGCGGGTGAGAGCCATGGGGGGAATATAATGACGGGGGCGAAATCCAGAAAAGCGATTTCTCCTTACGTGGATCGCATTTGTCGGTTATCATGGAGGGCCGAATCCTGATCCAGGAGGCGGCTTTAATGTTCGAGCTGATGTGCTTTGGCGATTCCAACACATGGGGCTATGCTCCGAGAACGGGCGATCGATACCCGCGGTCGGTGCGCTGGACGGGAGTGCTCCAGGCATCCCTGGGGAGTGATTTCCTCGTCATAGAGGAAGGCCTCAACGGCCGCACAACGGTCTGGGAAGACCAAGTGGAAGGCGACAAGATGGGAAAGAGGCACCTCCTGCCCTGCCTGCACTCCCATGCGCCGCTCGACCTTGTCATCCTTCTTCTCGGGACGAACGATCTCAAGAAGCGATACTCGGCGCCGCCGTGCGACATCGCGGCAGGGGCGGGAGTGCTGATGGATATCGTCCTGACGAGCGGTGCCGGGAAGGCGGGCGCCCCACCGGCAATCCTCCTCCTTGCGCCCCCGCCGCTGGCAGCCTCAAGCACGACCGCATTCGGCGGGATGTTCGAAGGCGGCGCGGAAAAATCGCGGGAGCTGGGAAAGCTGTACAGGGAGGCGGCGCGCCTTCGCGGATGCTCTTTCATCGATACCGGTGCAATTATCAAGTCGAGCGAGATCGATGGGATTCATCTCGACGAAAGGGAGCATCAGGCTCTCGGGCAGGCTGTTGCCCGCGAGGTCAGGCGGCTCGCGCGCTGAGAGGTTCGGCTTTCACAGATCGGGCAGTCGCCTGCCCTATGGTCTCCGCCCTTTGACGGCGCTGCTCAGGCGCGTCTCAAAGCCAGGGCAGGAGCACCCTGGCGCGGTAAGCCTGATACTCAGTCGAAAAAAGCGCGGCCAGAATCTTCTCTTCGCTTTTCGAAAATATGCGTGACGCGGCATAGAGGATTGCTCCCACCGCGACTCCGAGCCATGTGTCGAGCGCGAGACCCAGCCCCGGCAGCACGAGCAGCGCCACGGACGTGTAAATCGGGTGGAGCATCAGGGCGAATGGTCCCCGGGTGATGAGCTTGCGCCGTGGCACATGAACGAGTACCTGAACCACGGACACGAGCCACAGGGGCACTCCGACAGCCATCAGGACTATTCCCGCGATCAGACCGGGATTTCCCCACCCCAGGTGAAACCAGGCGGGACGGAGAATGTTGAGCGCCACGCCGATGGCAGCAAAGGGCAGGGTGAGCGCCATGACCCGGTCTCCCGCCCCGACAAGCACTTTCAATTTCATAAGGAAACCCCCGGTTTGATGGGACTTGTTCCGCCGGCGCACACCCTAATCCGGCTGCACCCGCCGAGTCAATCGAGAAAGAACACTCGAGAAAGAACACTCTCACTGAGCCGGCTCGATCACCCCGCCTGTCACATGGAGATCGTACCCGCCCAGGGTCTCGGTGTACTCGAATTGCTGCACGCGCTTTCCACTGCTTGAAGACAGGGGCGACTGCGTAACCCCGGATGCATCCTGCACGCCCGGCGTGGCGGCCGCCCTCGGCCTCACGTCCAGCACGATTGTCGGGTTCGAATTCTCATAAAGCCAGACGGTGAAAAGGGCGTCGTCTCCGGGCTGGAAGCCGGGTTTCCCCTGAATAGGGGTCAGCGTGTAATAGAGCCAGCGAGAGAAGCCCGCGGCGTAGCTTGCATATCTGTACTCCACGTAGTACATGCCGGGCAGGGTCTGATAGTATGCTCCCGGGAAGACCCGCGCGGGAATCGATGGATCGGTGCTGGTGATCGAAATGGGCGTGTTTACCCAGTCGAGAGCAATGAAGACATCACCGGCAGGTCCCTTGCAGCCGCTGAGCAGAAAGACCGCCGCCGACGTCAGAATGACGGCAAAGAGCAGGATACGTTTCATGTTTCTGTCCTCCTGATTGGTACAGGAGATGAAACCCCGCCCGAGCGATTTTCCTACACTTTCAGGTCCATTTTTCCCTGATCGCCCGAATTACGTCATAAATCTCGAAGAAGAGGGAAACCAGCTCGGGGTCGAACTGCTTGCCGGACTGCTCCTTGATGTAGAACAGAACGCGATCCTCTTCCCAGGCATCTTTGTAGGCTCTCTTGAAAATAAGCGCGTCATAGACATCCGCCAGGGTGACGATTCTCGCCGAGAGGGGAATCGTCGAGCCCTTCTTCCCCGGCCCGAACTGAAGATTCTTGTCGTGGATGTCCTTCACGACCCCGGGGTAGCCGGTGCCGTCCCACTTCTCGTGATGGTTGAGCGCGACCTCGTAGGCAAGGGTGTCCCACTCCGAGGTCGGATGCTCGAAGAACTGCGCCCCGTAGAGCGTGTGATATCTCATGGCCGCGAATTCTTCTTTGGTGAGTTGCTCCCTCTTTTTAAGGATTGCGTCCGAAACGCCCACCTTTCCGATGTCGTGCAGCATCGAAGAGATTCTGAGGATATCTTTGAAGTTGTTCACTTCCTCCCGGTGGACCGCATGCGCATCTGCCCATTTCTGGTAAAGCTCCACCGCGTACGCCCCGACGCGGCTCACGTGCGGCTGGGTTTCTTCCGGGTCGCGCAGCTCGGTGGTCCTCACCATCTTGAAGACCACGTCACGCAGCAGCAGCGCGCGTTCGATGGCGATGGCGGCATAAAACGCGAATTGGGTGATATAGAATTTCTGGTCCTCGGTGAACGGGATCACGGAGCCGTGCCCATCGAGACGGTTGATGAGCTCGAGCACCCCGACCATGTCGTTCTTGCTCGTCCGGATGGGAACGATAAGCATGGAGACCGTTCGATAGGAGGAGATCTGGTCGAAGTAGGGGTTGAATGAGAAGGGAAAGGACGAATCGATACTATACGCATCGTCGATGAGCAGGGGTTTGGAAGTGGAGGCCACGTATCCTGCGATCGAGCTCTCGTTGATGTCGATCTGGTTGTTCGTATAGATGTACTTGTTGGAGAGAAAGTCCTTGCGGAAGAGCGAGTCGTTCTGCACATAGCTGAACTGCAGCTTCTTTTTCTCCACGAGAAAGATAGACCCGGCATCGGCCTCGGTAAGCGACCGTGTTTCATAGAGGAGGCTGTCCAGCAGAGTGGCGAGGTCCCTGATGTGGTGGAGCTTCTCCTGCTTTTCAAGGATCATGTTCAGTATGGAGGGATCGTCTCTACGCATGCCTGCAAGCATAGCGTCTCCCGGCCTCTCTGTCACGCGCGCAAATGGTGCCCGTCGTACACTACTCCTGCGCGACCGGACTCCCCAGGATGAATCGCACAAACTCGACCACACATGCGATCAGGGACACGCCAATGCCGATCATCAGCAGTATCTTCAGCAGCGTGTTCAGCCAGCCGCCGACAAGGTGAGAGAAGTCCATTGGAAAGACGATAAAAAACACGATGGCTGACAGCAGGCCGGCCGCGGCGAACAGCGCCCGCATGAGCGCCTGGAGCCTTGGCGGGTGGTAGAAGGCAAGCAGCAGGTTCCCGACTACCTGCACGCCGAGGGATATGTTCGCCGCCCAGAGGATGTCGATCCAGCTCTCCAGGATCACCCCCCGTGTCCACTGCCTCCAGAGGAGCAGCGTGTTCAGGATGACGCAGACGATGATGTTGATGACGACCGCCCCGACGAAATCTCCCGTTTTCTTTTCCTTCATCAGGCCATGGTAATTGCGGCGCCTTCTGAATGGCAAGAGGCATTCGAACGGGGACACTCGTCGGACAGCTTCAAGTAGAAGCCGTTGCGCTGGACGACCGGGGGGAGTGGTGTACAATCTCATTCATGAACAAACGATTCACGAGTCTATTGGTGCTTCTTGTTCTGGTCCTCGCGCCTTTCGGTCTCTATGCCGAAAGCTTTGACGCGCTGCTTCCCCTGATTGTCGATCTGCCGGGTTGGGAGGCGGAGAAGGCGGACGGTGCGGAGGTCAACGCCTCCGGAGTGCGCGCCATCACGGCATATCGAAGCTATTCAAACGGGGAACGCACGTTCGAGGCCACCATCCTGATCGGCATACAGGCGGCGGCGGCCTGGATGCCCGATTACCGGGACGGCTTCAAGACGGAGACCCCGGAAGGCGTGATGGAGGTCAAGAAGATCAACGGCTTCCTGGTGTTCTACGTGTTCGAGCAGGAGGGAGCATCGGGAGGAATAATCGTTCTGCTCCAGGAGGCCAAAAGCAAGGCGGACCTTCAGTCCGTGTTTTCCGTCACATTCAAAGGCCTCTCCAGGGAGGAAGCCTTGAATACCGCCCAACGCTTCAGCTGGCAGAAAATGAAGGAGCAGGTGGCATTGATCAAGTAGCCGGCCGTTCGTCTGCAAAATTCCCGCGCGCCCAATACCTGTTGGAAACGTCCCTGCAAATTACTATTTTGATGCCAGGAGCGGATAATGAACGGGATGCAGACATGTTGAGGAGCGGGAGCGCCGGCGAACGGTTCCGCCGGGCACTGGGCGAAGAAAAGCCGTTGCAGATTGTCGGCACACCCAACGCCTTTGTGGCGCTCATGGCCGAGCGGACCGGCTACCGCGCAATCTACCTCTCGGGCGCGGGGGTGGCAAATCTTTCCTATGGTCTGCCGGACCTCGCGGTCACCACATTGGACAACGTTCTGGAGGACGCCCGGCGTATCACCGGCGCGGCAGGCGTGCCTCTGCTCGTGGATGTGGACACCGGTTTCGGGGCAGAGCTCATGATCGGCCGGACCGTGCGGGAGATGATACGCGCCGGGGTGGCCGCGGTTCACATGGAGGACCAGGTGGCCGACAAACGCTGCGGTCACCGGCCCGGCAAGGCCCTCGTGAGTCGGCAGGAGATGGTGGACCGGATCGAGGCTGCCGTCGATGCCCGAAGCGACCCCGGCTTTGTGGTCATGGCGCGCACAGACGCGGTCGCGGTGGAGGGGATGGAGCGGGCCCTGGAGCGCGCGGAGGCGTATGCCCGTGCAGGGGCCGACATGATCTTCCCCGAAGCCCTGGCTGACCTGGAGCAGTACCGGGCGTTCAAGACGGCGACAGGACTACCCGTGCTGGCCAACCTTACCGAGTTCGGTCTCACCCCCGCGTTCACCGCCGCCGAGCTCGCCTCCGCGGGAGTGGACATGGCGTTGTACCCGCTGTCGGCAAGCCGGGCGATGAACCGCGCCGCCCTTCGGGTGCTGACCGCAATACGGGATCACGGAACGCAGGCAGGCGTGGTGTCGGAGATGCAGACGCGCAAAGAGCTGTATGAGCTCCTCGGCTACGAAGAGCTCGAACGGAAGCAAAAACATGGCTGAGTACAGCAAGAACAAGGCTGAGTACAGCAAGAACAGGGCTGAATACGAGCGCAAATTCGCGGACGTGAAGAAGGTGGGCGGGCTGGCCGGCATCGTGGCCGCGGACTCCGCCATCTGCACGGTGGGGATCGAGGGCCGGGGGTTGAGCTACCGGGGCTACTCGATCGAAGATCTTGCCGCGTACAGCAGCTTCGAAGAGGTGGCATGGCTGCTTCTTCGGGGAGAGCTGCCCACGGCGGGCGAGCTTGGCGGCTACCGCCGCACGCTGCGGACGATGCGCAGGCTCCCGCCGGACCTGGCGCGGCTCCTGGAACAGATTCCGCCCGGGGACAACATGATGGGCATCCTGCGCACCGCGGTCTCCCTGCTGGGAAACGTGGAACCCGAGCGCAAGAACGGCGATTCCCTGGCGCTCGCCGACCGGCTGCTGGCCATCCTGCCGTCGATCGTGCTCGCGCGCGAAGGCAAAGAGCTGCCGGACGGAGAGGAGAGCCTGGCCGGCTATTTCCTGCGCGGACTGCACGGCCGTCAGGCCCCCGATGACCTTCGTCGGTGCCTCGACGTATCCCTGATACTCTACGCGGAGCATGAGTTCAATGCGTCGACCTTCGCCGCGCGCATCATCACGAGCACCCTGTCTGACGTGCACTCCGCCGTGGCCGGCGCCATTGGCGCGCTGGCAGGACCCCTGCATGGCGGGGCGAACGAGGAGGCGATGAAGCTGATCGAAGCATATGCCGACCCCGAGGAAGCGGAGCGCGGAATCCAGGACCGGCTGGAGCGCAAGGAAAAGATCATGGGTTTCGGCCATCGCATCTACACGGTCTCAGATCCCCGCTCGGTCGTCATCAAGAAATGGGCGCTGAGGCTGGCCAGGAGCAGCGAGCAGAAGAGGCTGTACGCCGTTGCCGAGCGGATTGAAAAGGCGATGTGGGACGCAAAGAAGCTGTTCCCCAACCTCGACTTCTACAGCGCCCTGGCCTACCGGTTCTGCGGCATCCCGACCGAGCTGTATACGCCCATGTTCGTGCTCGCGCGCATCAGCGGCTGGATGGCCCACATCATCGAACAGAGGTCGAACAACAAGCTCATCCGTCCGATCAGCCGGTACACGGGCCCGGATCCCCGGGTGTACGTTCCACTGGTTGCGGAAGAAAGGGGATGAGCAGCCCTGACCGGCCGCGAGGGGACGGCGCGGTTGACGGTCTGCTGGCCGAAATAGCAGCCTACCTCGTCGATTTTCCCATCCAGAGCGAGTCTGCTTTTGATGCCGCATCCTGGAGCCTGGCGGACAGCCTGGGCTGCGCCATTCTGGCGCTGCGGTTCCCCGAGTGCCGCCGCCGGCTGGGGCCGGTGGTGGAAGGCGCAATCATGTCTTCGGGCAGTCGGGTGCCGGGCACCACACTCGAGCTTGACCCCGTTCAGGCCGCGTTCAACATCGGCGCAATGATCCGGTGGCTGGACTATAACGACACCTGGCTCGCGGCAGAGTGGGGTCACCCTTCCGACAACCTCGGCGGCCTGCTGGCCGTCTCAGACTGGTGGAGCCGCAGGACCGGGGCAGGGGAGCCTGTGACGCTGCGGCGGCTCCTCGAGGCGCAGATCAAGGCTTACGAAATCCAGGGGATACTTGCGCTGGAAAACGCCTTCAACCGGGTCGGCCTGGATCACGTCATCCTGGTCAAGGTGGCAACCGCCGCCGCCGCGACATGGCTGATGGGAGGCGACCGTGAGCGGATCGTGGATGTCCTTTCAAATGCGTGGATCGACGTCGGGCCGCTTCGGACATATCGTCACGCGCCGAACACCGGTGCGCGCAAGTCCTGGGCCGCGGGTGATGCAACGGCCCGCGGGGTGCGTCTTGCCCTCATGGGTCTGGCGGGCGAGCCGGGCTACGCCACGGCGCTCTCCGCCCCTCGCTGGGGATTCCAGGACGCGGTATTCGGCGGGCAATCCCTGCGCATCGGCAGACCGTTCGGCTCATACGTGGCGGAGAATATCCTGTTCAAGATTTCTTTCCCTGCCGAGTTTCATGCCCAGACTGCCGTCGAGGCCGGCCTGGCCCTCCATGGAAAGGTGAAGGACCGGCTGGAGCGGATCCGCCGGATACGCATCCGCACCCAGGAGCCGGCAATGAGGATCATCGACAAGCAAGGCCCCCTGCACAACCCCGCAGACCGCGACCATTGCCTCCAATACGCGGTGGCGGTCGCGCTTATCCAGGGTGAGCTCCGCGCCGAGCACTATGAGGAGGAAGCGGCGCGCGATCCGCGGATCGACCGGCTGCGCGCGCGCACCACAGTCGAGGAGAACCGCGCGTACAGCGCCGACTACCTGGATCCCGAGAAGCGGTCGATCGCCAACTCGCTGCAGATCTTTTTCGACGACGGAAGCGCGACGGAGGAGGTCGCGGTGGAGTACCCCATCGGCCATCGCCGGAGGCGCGCCGAAAGCCTGCCACTCCTGTTCGCCAAGCTGCGGGAGAACCTTTCCGGCCAGCTCCCGCCGGAGCGGGTCAACGCGATCATCGAGGTTTTTCAGGACAGGAAGCGGCTGGAGGAATTGACCGTCCCCGCGCTGATCGAGCTTTTCCTTCGTGCATGAAAAACTGACCGCACTGATCGAACAGCTCGCCGCGCGTGCCGACGAGACCGGCGGCTGGACGATCTCTCCGGAAGAAGTCGCGGGCATCCTCGGTGTCGGACAGGTACCCTTCTGGCGGGCCATCCACGAGACCCGGGACCGGATCGCTTTCGCTGACGCGATCGACGGCTGGAGCGCGGACAGCGTGGGCGATCTGGTGACCGTCCTGGAGCGCCTGCTCGGCGTCGGGCCCGAAGAAATGATGGCCCGGGCCGGCCTTTTCGTGCCGCATCCGCGCGGCATCGAGCTGACCGAGGAGCTCCTGTTCCGCGCGCGGCGCCTGGCCGCAGCCCACGAGGTGCGCGTGGATGACCTCGCCGCGATGCTGCGCTACACCGGGACCGTGCGCGGGGCAATCGAGATCTACTTCGACACTCATATCGACCTCGAAGCGCTTGTCGACGGAAGCGCCGAGTCCTTCCGGGTCCTGCAGGGAATGCCGGCTGTCGGCCGGGCAACCGCAAGGCGCTACCTTCAAAGAATGTTCGCCCGGCACGTGCTGGATCGTCGAGCCCTTCTTGCCGGGCTCGAGGAACGGCTCAGGCTCGCCGCCGCGCAACTTGGGTTCATTGATCCCGAGGACCGCGCACGCGCAAGTGATGCACCCGATTCGGAGGGCCGAAAAGGCTCCCCCCGGCATGCGTGGGCGAAAAAGGTGATGGGTTTCGGCGGTCATGTGGTGACGCCGGATGCCCTGCGCGCGCGCTATCGTGAGCTGATGATGCGCCACCATCCCGACGTGGATCCGTCGGGACTGGAGCGCTGCAAGGACGTCAACGTTGCATACTCCCTTCTCATCGCGGAGGCCGCGACGCCGTCCTGAACGTGCAACTGTAGCAAAGGTTCAGCTAATTTGTTTCGATACGCGCGCGCTCACGTCGCGGCGGCGGCGATCCTGTTCTTCCCGCCCCGCTTCGCTTTGTACAGTAATGCATCCGCTGCGCTGATGAGCTCTTCAGGCAGGGAGCCGTTCTCCGGCCCTGCCGCCACGCCGATGCTCACGGTCACCTGGACCTGGGGAAACGACGAGCCCTGGAGGAACTCCCGGGCAGCAATGGCCGCGCGGATGCGCTCCGCCACCACGACCGCCCCCTCCCTGCCGGTGTAGGGCAGCACGACGACGAACTCCTCTCCCCCGTATCGGGCGGGAAGGTCGATCTCACGGATGCAGCTCCTGATCCGGCCGGCCAGCTCGCCCAGGATCTGGTCTCCCGCCAGGTGCCCGAGCGTGTCGTTCATGGTCTTGAAATCGTCGATGTCCATGAGCACGAGCGAGGTGGGGTGGTTCTGACGGAGCGAGCGTTTCAACTCGAGGATGAGGAACCGCTTGAAGTATCCCTGGTTGAAAAGCCCGGTGAGCGTGTCGTTGGTGGAGGCGCTGAGGGCCGAGTGATAGCGCGCCCGCAGCGATTCCAGCTCGCCCTTCTGTTTCAGGAGCCGGCCGACGCGCGCGAGGATCTCCCGCGCGTCCACGGGGGGCATCATGATATCGTCTGCTCCGCTGGACAGGAAGCGTACCCTGCTTTCGGGATCGTTTTCCGGGTCCAGAACGACGAGCGGCGTGAATTGCGTCTCTTCCCGCTGTTTCAGCCTCCGACAGATCTCGAGTGCCTCCGCGCCGCGGCCCTCCGCGTCGAGTATGATCAGGGAAGCCCCCGCGAGGCCCTCGGCGCGGCCCAGGTCCTCCGCGTGCCCGGCGGCCCGCACGTCGAATCCCTTCGAGGCGAGCAGGTCGCGGAGGCCGTCAAGCCCCCCGTTGGCTGAAGAAAGAAGGATGCGCGGCGCTTCCCCCGAACCGGCGAAATCCGCCTCCCCTTCCGGGACGGTTTTTTCACCGGACATCGATCGGAACCGGAGCTGTTCGCTGTATTGCTTCAGCCTGAGGATCGAGGAAATGCGTACGAGGAGCTCGGCCTGATCCACAGGCTTGGAGAGAAACTCGTCGGCCCCCGCCTCCAGTCCGACTGCCTTGTCGTGCGCATCGGAGAGCGCAGTCACCAGGACTATCGGGATCTGAAGCGTACGGACGTCGCCTTTCAGTCGGCGTGTCACCTCGTAGCCGTCCAGGTCCGGCATCCGCACGTCAAGCAGAATCAGGTCGGGGTATTCCTCGGCCGCCTTTCTGATCGCCTCTTCGCCGCTGAACGCCTTGATGACCTCGTAGCCTTTGCTGCGCAGGCCCAGGGCGAGTGAATCGACGACCATCGGCTCGTCGTCCGCCACGAGCACGCGCGCGGTCCCCGCAAGCGTGTGCGCGGCCGGCGTCTCGACAAGGCGGCCGACTGTTTCAAGGAAGGAGCTGCTGGCGATCGGCCGGGTGATGTAGGCGTCGCAGCCGGCCTGAATGGCCTCCTGCCTCAGGTCCGTCGTGTCCGGGGTCACCGCGATCACCGGCAACGCCCGCAGGGCGGTATCTTCCTTGATGATCTGGATTGTCCGCATGCCGTCCAATCCGGGCAGACGCACGTCGATGATGACGCAATCAGGCGAGCACTCGCGCGCGGCGCGAATGCCGTCCTCCGCGTCTGCCGCTTCCACGGTGAGATACCCCCCCAGAGTGAGGAGCGTGCGGAGGAGCTTCGTGTTCAGCGGATCATGTTCGATGACGAGCACCGTCCTGTTGCCCATGGTCACCACTATAGTGCATGGAGGCCTGCAACGGAAGCGCGCCGCGGCAGGCAGCGGATTCGGGCGCCGCGGTGAAATCGCAGCCGAAAAGCGCGGCTCCCCCTATGCGCGGGGCCGCCGGGAGAGGGCGTAAGCCTTGAGTTCTTCGCTGCGTGTGAATGCCATATGGCCGCAGCCTTCCGCGATGGCGGCGATCATATTGCCGGGGAGGGCATCCAGAAAGCCTCTGGGCGCCCGTGTGCCGTCGAAGACCCGGCGGGCAGCGTCGAGGTGCGTACGCAGCCCATCGGCGCCGAGGTGGAGGTAAATGAAGAGGGAGAGGGGGGAGTTCTGCAGATCGAAGCGGGAGGCGCTTGCCCTGCCATTTGCCAGCAGGTCGCGGAGAGTCGGGTCGAGCGGGAGATCCGCCGAAGGGCGGTATGAGGGCAGATAGTCGTCCAGCTTGCTTCCCTTCTGCCGTGCGTCGAGGTCCCCCATGAAAAGAGCGACAGGCGCATCGCCGCCGCTGATCTCCGCGAGGGCTTCGAGAATCGCTGCGGTCAAAAGCTTGATTCCAAGATACGCGCGCGCGGTAGTCACGTTTCTCTCTCCCCGCTTCTCCAGCCGCCGATACTCCTCCGCGGGCGGAGTGTCCCGATAGCGCGCAAAGATCGTGCGCGGGTCCAGCGTTCGCAGGAAACCTTCCATTCCCTGGAGGGCGACGCGATAGCTTCTGATGGAATACACGCCCTGCGTCCGCAGCGAGGGATTGGACTCCGGCAGCAGCTTCCACGTATTGTCGAGGAAGCGCGTCACCTCCTTCTCACCGAAGTTCGCCACGTCGCGGTTCGCAAAGCTCACGGCCCACCGTACTCCTTGCCGGATCCTCTCCCGCGTGAGCCCCAGACCCATCGCGCGGTTCACCGTCTCGAGGCGCATCTCGAGATGATCGGCAGGGGTCACCCCATCCGCACCGGGCATCCGGAAAGGGATCGTCGCCTCGATGCACGCGGTGGATAGTATGAGGTCTTCTTCCCTGACGGCGCCCGCGAGCTTCCTGTTCATCACCAGTGCGCTCAGGAACTCGTTCATGCCGCCGAATGGCTCGAGTTTCTGACCAGGCTGGAAACCGAAAACCGCAAGGGAGAGTGCGAGCTGTCTGTCGCCGGCCTCCGCACCCGGTCGAACGTATAAAGCGCCGTCTCGTATTTCGATGCTCGACTCCACCGCTTCGGCGATCTGGGGGATGAACCCATGGTCGACGTGGTAATAGACGAGGTCATGAAACAGGGCAGCCAGCGTCGTGTAGGGATTTCCTGTTTCGACCAGATCGAACACGTGCTCGGGAGTGTGGAAGCTCCGCGCCTGGGCGGTCATTGCCTGATTGATGATGATGCCGATGCGCTCCACCTCCCGGAGGGCCATGCGGGCGCCCAGTTCTTCGAGCGCTGTGCGCAGCAGATGGATGGAGCGGTGGATCGTTCCCGTGGGCAGGCGCAGGGCAACCCGGGGTTTCCGCGCGGTCTTTGGAGGCGTCGTTTTCATTCGTTTCACAATGTGAAATGTATTTCCCTTATGACCATCGAGCAAGAGGGAAATGGGCGTTGTGCGAAGGTCAGGCGGAATCGTTCCTCGGCTGACGGCGTCTATACGCATCTGGAGGCACGCCGACAACAGCCTTGAAATCACGGACGAAGTGGGCCTGGTCGAAGTACCCCATCTCGAGGGCAAGCTCGCCGCAGGACAGGCGGGGTTCGCTTGCGAGGCGTTCGGCGGACTGCTGGAGCCGGATGCGGCGAATGACCTCCTTGGGGCCTGTGCCCACTTCCCGACTGAAGAGCCGCTGCAGGGCACGTACATCGACTCCCGTCTGCCGGGCCGCCTGCGCCACGGTAAGAATGGAACGATCGTTCATGATGCGCTCAGCAGCCAGCGTCGACAGGGAGGGGCCCTCGGAGAAGTGCGAGGCCAAGGCGCGGCGTTGAAGGCGCCAGAACGAGTCCGCAAGGGCCGCCCGCTCCTCGTCGCGGAAAGCCGCGGCCATGGCACGCGCCCATACCCGACCGTCGTTCCCGAACACCCCGGAAAACGGAATTGATTTTCCTGTCAGGTCGCTGACCGGCTTGCCGAAGTACGGAAAGAACCCCCCCGGCCGGAACTTGATTCCGAACACATGTCCCTTGCCTGCAATGGTCTTCACAAAAGTGCGCGCGGGTACTCCGTACAGGAAAGCGCCCTCCGGCTCTATGGCCACGTTGATGCTCGAGTGGGACAAGTTGGTCTGTCGATGCGAGTGCCCCTCGGGGAGGTCCCACTCGACGACCCAGTAGCTTTCTATCCATGATTGCAGGTCGGAAGCAGGTGCATGCCGGTGCAGCGTGAACCAGGTGAGCGCCGAAGAGAAATCGAGGATGCCTTTTGACGGATCACGGGGGGTTACGCGCATCGCCTCCTCATCGCGGTAGTCCGCGGATTCTGCATCGCGGTAATCCGCGGATTCTGCATCGCGGTAATCCGCGGATTCTGCATCGCGGTAATCCGCGGATTCTGCATCGCGGTAATCCGCGGATTCTGCATCGCGGTAGTCCGCGGATTCTGCATCGCGGTAGTCCGCGGATTCCGCTCACTTAATGTCGCGTTTTTACAAAGTGCCTGGCATGAAAATACAGTAGTTTATAGCGGGTGGGAAATACCAATCGAACGGAGGAGCGTCATGTCATCACAGGCCGAAGCCCGATATTCTCTGGCGGTGGAGACCGTCATTGCCGCCGATATCAAGGACGTATGGAAACTGCTGGTGAATCCGGCCGAGACCAGCAAGCTTTTCTGGGGATCGACCGTCGAAAGCGATTTCAAAGTCGGCAGTCCCATTGTCTGGAAGGGTATGTGGGAAGGGAAACCATTCGAAGACAGGGGCATGATCAAACGCGTTGAGAAGAATTCTCTTCTCCAGTACTCGCACTGGAGCACCGCATCTGGCACAGCGGAGGACGATTCAACGCACAATCTGCTCACGTTTCGGCTCACCAAAGAGAAAGGAGGGGTGCGCGTCGTTCTCCAGCACGAGAATATCGCCACCCTGGCAATAAAGGAACACTCCGAAAAAATGTGGGCACAGCTCCTGGAGACAATGAAGGCCATGGCAGAGGGCGGCTCGCGATAGGGCGCCGCGGTACCCCGCGGATTTCGGGCGCCGCGGTGCGGAGTACCACTCTGGCCGCTTGGAGCGGACTCCGTCCGCCCTTCCGCGGTACTCCGCGGAGTTGGGCGTCCAGTACCCCGCGCACGCTCGTTTTACGGTTTTTTTACGTATTTTTTTCGCGTGGGTGGCAATCGGATCTCAGCCCGGGGATAGGCTCGATGGTGAAAGGAGCCTACCATGCACGAGTTTCTTATTCGAACAAACTCCACGGGGTACCGTGGACGCAGCAATTCCACGGGGTACCGTGGACGCGTGATCCTGATCACCCTTGTGTTGCTTCTCGCGACCGCCGGCCTGGCGATTGGAGAAGACCGGATCCAGCTGGCGATTCTCCTGGATACGAGCAATTCCATGGACGGCCTTATCGGGCAGGCGAAAAGTCAGCTCTGGAAGGTGGTGAATGAGCTGGCGCGCGCCAGGAGAAACGGGAAGGCCCCCGTATTGGAAGTGGCGCTTTTCGAATACGGGAATGACGGACTCTCGGGGTCTGAAGGGTATCTCCGCATGGTGTCCGACCTGACCACGGACCTCGACAGGATATCCGAGGAGCTGTTTCAGCTCACCACGGACGGGGGAAGCGAATACTGTGGAATGGTCATCGACAGGGCGGCGGAGAAGCTTTCGTGGAGCCGCGCGAAGGACGTGCTGAAAGTGATCTACATCGCGGGCAACGAGCCCTTCACGCAGGGACCCGTCCCCTACGCGGCATCCTGCGCACGGGCGATCAAGAAGGGCATCGTCGTCAATACGATCTTCTGCGGCAGCTTCGACGAGGGAGTTGCGACGTTCTGGAAAGACGGAGCTGATCGCGCCGACGGCAGGTACATGAGCATCGACCAGGATGAGGTGGTCGTCGCAATCGATACCCCGTACGACAAGGACATCGTCAGCTTCGGGAACGAGCTGAACCGGACGTACATCGGCTATGGAAGCAAGGGTGAGGCGCTGAAGAGCCGGCAGGAGGCGCAGGACACAAATGCCGCATCAATGGGACAGGAGGCAACTGTTCAGCGGTCCGTCGCCAAGGCCCAGGGCGCCCATTCGAACTCAGGATGGGATCTCGTGGACGCGGTGACGGGCAGGCAAGTCAGCCTCGGAGCGCTGAAGGACGAAGAGCTTCCTCCGGAGATGAGGAAAATGACCCTCACGCAGAAGGAGCAGCACGTGCGCGAGCTGACGAACAAGAGGACCGAGCTCCAGTCGAAAATCAATACGGCGAACGAGAAAAGGCGAGCATGGCTGGCCTCTGCAACAAAGAGCACCGCGGAAAAGAGCACTCTGGACGTGGCGATCCTCAGCTCGGTCCGGGAACAGGCTCAGAAACTGGGTTTCTCGATCAAGTAAGTGCGATGGGGTGGCGGCATGGCCGGAATCTCATTCCATCCCTGTTCTACCGCATGGCCCGGCGCCGGACAAGAGTAAAGGCGGCCGTCAGGCTCGCCACGGCCTCTCTTTTTCTGAAGATTGTTGGTGACAAATAGCATTAACAATGTTAAAATAACATGGTTAACAAGGATCAACCATGACAAGAGCGGCAAATATCGATCTTCCGAATCGTATCCTCGAAGAAGCCGAAAAGGTTGTCATCACCTCTGGCTACCAGGGAATCAACATGCGCGACCTGGCCGGCAGGGTGGGCGTGAGCGCAACAGCGATCTATCACTACTTCTCAAGCAAGGGCGAGCTCCTGCGTACCTTGCGGCTCAGGGCCGTTGAGCTGCTCAATCGAAAAATACGCGCAATCAGTCATGATCTTCCCGGGCCGGAGTTCCTGAGCGCCCTCGGCTGCGAATACCTGGATTTTGCCGAGAAGAATCCCAACCTTTACCGACTTGTTTTCGAAGCACCGCTGGACGAACGGGAGGAAAGCAGGGCCGACCATCCGGTCCTCTACTATACATATCGTGCCGCACGGGATGCGCTGCAGAAAATGGCTCAAGAAGGTGAAATCCCCGTGGATCCCAGATATGGGGCGATGATGGGCTGGACCATGCTTCATGGATTCTCGTCCCTCATGATGTCGGGCGTGCTCCCGCCCGCTGAAGGGATGAGCAAGGAGACGCTTCGCGAAGTTTTCATGAGCTTTTACGCAGCTGGCGGCAATCGGAAGAGTTGAGCGCGGCCTGAGGACAGGCGAGTTTTTTTATCTTAATTGTAACAGAGTTAATATAACTACGTTACAAAAGAAGGAGGATTTGAGACGAAGATCGTAGTTCTGAATGGGAGCCCAAACGGTGAGGTCGTGGCGGGGATGAAGATCTTCCGCGACGACATCTGGGCTCAGCTCCGGGTCGTGACAGGCCGACCTTCATTCGCGGTCGATTCCCCTCAATAATCAGAACGCAGATGATCGTTCCCCTGCGAAAAGCCGCTTTGAGGACCGCGGCGGTCCGCCAATCGGCGTAGGCGGGATCGGGGCTCCCCGGGGGCCGACCGGCATTCCCGGCTGTTCCTCAACCGCACGTTTCGCGATAGGATGGCACGGGTGCCGGGAAGGCACCCGATCCGGCCATGGGTGACGAACACATCATCTCCATTGTGCAGGGGTGGGATACCGTCCGCTTCGAGCTGCTCAACACGCGGATCTCGGACTTGTCCCTGCAGATCGAGGGCTCCTTCCTGGAGCCCTTTACCCGCCGCCTGCACAAGGAGCTCGACGCAAAGCGGATCGACTTCAAGCCCGATTTCTACCTCACCGACGGCTGGGGATGCCCGGACAGGGTGCCGGTCGTCGGCATCCCGTTCTACCTCGCGGACCCGAAATTGCGCCGGCTCGAGAAAGAGCAGACCGGGGAAATCGAGGACGAGACCGACATCATGAAGCTCCTGCGCCACGAGGCAGGGCACGCACTCAATTATGCCTATCGTCTCTGGGAAAGGGAGGAATGGCGCACGATCTTCGGCGTCTTCACCAGGCCCTATCGCGAAGATTTCCGCCCCGAGCGCTGGAGCAGGCAGTTCGTCAGGCACATCGAGGCGTACGGGCTCGGTCGAACCTACGCGCAGAAACACCCCGATGAGGATTTCGCGGAGACATTCGCCGTCTGGCTGACGCCCCGATCGGGATGGAGGAGGCTCTATCGCAACTGGCCCGCCATCCGCAAGCTCCAGTACGTGGATGCTCTTGCGAAGGAGATCGGACAGGTCCCGCCTCCACGGTTTCGCGAACGGCTGGCGCGCCCCGTTGCATCAATGCGTATTCTCCTTGCGGAGCATTACGGGCAGAAAGCCAAACGCCTGCGCGCCGCTGCCCAGGGATACGTGGATGACAAGCTTCGCGAGGTCTTTCCCCCGGCGCGCACCAACACCCCGATTCCCGCCTACGAGATCTTCCGCCGCCACCAGGCGGGCCTGGTGAAACGCACGGTGAGGTGGTCCGGGCTCGAGGAAGAGGAAGTGCAGGCGATCTTCAAGAAACTGGAGACACGCGCGTCATCGCTGAAGCTTTTCTATCCCCGCAGCCAGGGGGCGGAGAAGACCCTGGACACCGTGGCGATGCTGATCTCTCTCGCCATCGAATATGCGACGACAGGCAGGCTGACAGGCTAGCGGAGTACCGCAGCCGGGCGAGAGCCTGCCCGCCTTGCTCATGCGGGGCTCCATTGAGCCGACCTGGCTTTTCGGCCCTGCGTAAAATAGATGGGGAGATCGAGATCGAACGGCGGGCCTTCGAAGGACGCCTTGATGATCAGCTGCATCAGCTCGGGGTAGGGGATGCCTGCTTTCTTCGCGGACCTGGCGAGCCCCACACCCGCGTCCAGGAGGGGGTTGCAGTTGACCTCCAGGACGCGCGGCACGGAGTCCTCGTCCAGCCTGATGTCCACCCGGCCGTACCCCCAGCCTCCCACCGCGCGGAAGGCGCGCACGGCCGTATCCGCGATTGACGCCGCCAGGCCGTCTTCCACGCGGGCCGGACAGATCACGCGCGTTTTCTGGTATTCGACGGTATCTTCCATCCATTTCGATGCGTAGGACATGATCGGAGGGATGTCGGGAGGCAGGCGCGAGTAGTCGACTTCCGCCAGCGGAAGCACACGCAGCTTCTTTCCCCCGACGAACCCGACATTGAATTCGCGCCCCGGCAGGAATTGCTGGGCCAGCGCGGGCTGACGGTAGGTGGAAAGGATATCGCGCACCTTCGCGCGCAGCGCGCTTTTGCTCCGCACTACCGAATCGCGGTCCGTCCCGATGCCGGCGTGCTCCTGGCTGGGCTGGACGATGAGCGGATACCGCCACTCGTGTTTGTCGATGTCTCCCAGTCTCTCCAGCAGGCGCGTGTACGGAGGGATCGGGATGCCCGCCCCCTGCAGGAGGCTTGCGCTCATGTACTTGTAGCGGCTCAGACCCAGGCCGAGCGCGGGACTGCCGGTCATGGGGAATCCCATGATCCGCACGAGGGTGGCGACCCGCATCTCGTAGAGAGCGCCGTGCACCACGTCGTCATACTGATTGAAGACGACGTCAGGTTTCAGGCGCATGAGCCTTCTCTGGAACGCAAAAAGGTCATTGGCCAGCGGTACCGCGGTGACTGTATGCCCCAGCGAGCGCAGCGCGCGGGACATGCGGCGGATCATCAGCCGGAGATCGCTGATGCTGCCGCGATCGGCACGGGAATCGGGCACGGAATCGGTGTAGGTATTGAAGATCAAGGCGATCCGGTAGCTCTTCATTCAGGCTCTATGCGGCTCGCGGCAAGCGAGACGCGGAGCGATCAGGAGGCAGGACGCGCATCGCATCTTGTCATTGTAGGAATGCGTGCGAGCCGCGTCAAGGCAAGGCAGCAAGTTTTGCCTTCGAGCGCCCGCGCCCCTATTATTTATCCATGTCGCGGGCGGCCCCGCAGAGGGCCGTGAAGGAGTGTGTCATCCATGTCCGGATCCAAACGCAGGCTTTTCATCCCGGCAGCGGCCCTTTCCATCCTGGCAATCGCATTTCTGGCAGGCTTTACCGTCGAACGCTCGCTGAATACGAAAGATCCGCCCTCGATCTCGTCACTTGTGGCGCTGAATGATTCGTTGATCCGCGAGGCGTGGAACGTCATCGATCAGAATTACGTGGACCGACCCGCGGTGCAGAGCGAAACGCTCACCTATGGAGCCATCCAGGGCATGGTCGATGCCCTCGGCGACACGGGCCACTCGAGGTTCCTCACGCCGCGGATGGTGCAGGCCGAACGTTCGCTCCTGCGCGGCACGTACGTCGGCGTCGGTCTCGAGATCGCAACGCGAAACGGAAAAGCGACCATCGTCGCGCCGCTGGACAACTCGCCGGCTTTCGCGGCTGGGCTTCATTCCGGGCAGCAGATCCTCAAGGTGGAGGGAAGGGACGTCTCCCAGCTTCCCATCGATCAACTGGCCGAACGGATCATGGGGCCAGCCGGCAGCACGGTCACTCTCTCCATCCTCGACCCCCGGTCAGGCACGACATTCGATGTGCCTCTCGTGCGCGCGGAAATACGAGTGAGCAACGTCTCCTGGCAGCTCATCCCCGGTTCCCGTTTCGCGGACCTCCGCGTCGCGGCATTCAGCGCAGGGGTGACGGCGGGCGTCAAGTCCGCCCTCGAGGAAATCCAGAGGCAGGGATTGCCCGGTGCCGTCCTGGATCTGCGCAACAACCCCGGCGGGCAGCTGAGTGAGGCCATCGGGGTGGCGAGCCAGTTTCTCGCTTCGGGGGAAGTCCTTCTGGAAAAAGATGCCAGGGGCGTCGTGCGTCCTGATCATGTCACGCCGGGCGGGATCGCTCCCTCCCTCCCGCTGGTGGTGTTGATCGACGGAGGGACGGCAAGCGCCGCGGAGATCGTTGCCGGCGCCCTGCAGAGCCAGGAGCGGGCGGCTGTTGCCGGAGAGACGAGCTTCGGGACGGGAACCGTGCTCCAGATGTTCCGGCTTTCCGACGGCTCCCAGATTCTGCTGGCAGTCGAAGAATGGCTCACTCCCCAGGGCAGCACGATCTGGCACAAGGGCATCATGCCGGACACACGGATCGAGCTGAAACCCGATGCGGAAATGATGACCCCTTCATCTCTCAGGAACATGACCCGGGAAGCATTTCTCTCCGGCAGCGATCTTCAGCTCATCAAGGCGGTGGAAATGCTGGCGCGAAAAACAAACCCGTCGGGGCAGAGCACCGCCGCCCCGGGAACCAGGAGCTGATATCGGCGCTCATTTCAGTATGAATTGAGGGTAGTCGTGACCCCTCTCTCGATCTGCGTCAGCTCGCCCGTTGCGGTCTGGTTGTTCTTCTTGTTCGTGTAGATGGACTTCACCATGTAGCCGGGCACTTTCTCGTTTACCCAGCTCTCAGCGGTTCCATTGCCCGATTCATCGGTGTAGAGATAGTGGTCGGCCGTGAAGCTGCCCGCCTCCACCTGCACGTCCTGCTTGCCGGTATAGTACTTGGCCATCTCCGCGCGGCTCTTCGGAGCGGAGGAAGCCCCCATGCCGGCCTGCGGCTTCATTTGATCCTGGCTGGGGACGAACTCGCCGATTGTGCCGGAGCTGGGGTCCTGATAGCGCACCCTGGTGACGACCGCATCGGGTCCGACGAGGAACTCGCGGACGTGTTGTTTGCCTGCTGGGACTCCCAGCTTGACAAACCCCGCGTCTGTACCGAAATTCCAGCACATGAAACGAACACTATTGGCAGCACTGGTTGGCGTGTTTGCGTCAGTCGTCACCGTCCTGTCCGCGGCGCCCCTTCCGTCCGAGATCAAGATCGGCGCCGTGGAGACCCTCACGGGCGACAATGCCGCCTATGGGCTCTCGATCCGCAGCGCCCTCGAGCTGGCGGCGGCCGAGGTGAACGGCACGCAGTTCCTCGGCGGGACCAGGGTCAGCCTGATCGTGATGGACGACAAAGCGGACAAGCAGGAAGGCATCAGCGTCTTCACCCGGCTGATCAACGACGAGAAAGTCTCCGCCATCATCGGACCCACGCTCAGCAGCACGGCCTTTGCCGCGGACCCTGTCGCACAGAAGGCCGGCGTGCCGGTGCTGGGAACGAGCAACACGGCGACCGGTATCACGGCCATGGGCAATTTCGTATTCCGCGACAGCCTTCTGCAGTCAGGTGTCATCCCGGGCACCCTTGCCGCAGTCAAGGCAAAGTTTCATCCCCAGAAGGCGGCCCTGCTTTTCGAGGCCACCAACGAGTTCAGCAAGAGCGAGGCGGACGTCTTCAAGGCAGCTCTGAACAGGCTCGGCATCCAGCTCGTTGCCTCGGAGAGCTACAGCAAGGGCGACTCGGATTTCCGCACCCAGCTCAGCAAGCTGAATGCCCGCAAGCCCGACATCCTTGTCCTGAGCTCCCTGGTCGGGGAGGCCATCCCCATCCTCCAGCAGGCGCGTGAGATCGGCATCACGCAGCCTATCGTCGGCGGCAACGGGTTCAACAGCCCCAACGTGGTCAAGAATGCAGCCTCGGCCGCCGAAGGGCTCATCGTCGGCTCCGCATGGTTCATCGACAGCGCCGCGCTGAAGAGCAAATCATTCGTCATGGCCTACCGGGAGAAGTATGGCACGGACCCGGACCAGTTCGCGGCCCAGGCCTATGACGGCTTCTACATCATGGCCACCGCGATAAAGAACGCCGGCTCCGCGGACCGGGCCGCCATCCGGGACGCCCTTGCGCGAATCCGCAATCTGGACGGCGCCCTGGGCCGTTTCTCCTTCGACGAGAACCGCGACCCCGTTCACCCGAGCGTCACGCTGACCGTCAAGGACGGCCATTTCGTGCTGTTCCAGTAGCGCCGCACCGGCGTGGACCTGACGCTCCTCGCCGACCCCGTCTTCTTTGCTCAGAATCTCGTGGACGGCGTGTCCCGCGGCGCCCTCTACGGCGTGTACGCCATGGGCTTCACGCTGATCTTCGGGGTCCTGGACATCATCAACCTGGCGCATGCGGCCACCTTCATGTGGTGCGCCTTCGCGGGGTGGTTCGTGATGGCGCAGCTCAACCTGCCTCTGCCCATCGGGCTTGCCGCTTCGATGCTGGCCGGCGCGGCAATCGCGCTCCTGCTCGAGCTCCTGGCCTTCAGACCCCTGCGGCGGGAGGGCTCGGACCGCCTGGCCAGCATGATCAGCAGCATCGGCGCGTCCCTCATCATGGTGAGCATTGCCGAGGCGCTGTTCGGCGTGAGCACCCGCCGCTTTCCCGACCGGGTGCTCGATCCCCGCCCGTTTTTCCTTGGCGGCACCGGCGGCCTTCGGGTGAGCCGCGCGCAGATCCTCATTGTCATCGCCGCGGTCGTCCTGGCGGCCGCGCTCGGCTTTTTCATCCGGCGGACGCGCATGGGCAAAGCCATCAGGGCCATCGCGGCAAACCTGAATGCGTCGCGCCTTCTGGGGATCAACGTGAATGCGGTCGTCTCGGTCACATTCCTGGTGGCAGGGGCCCTCGCCGGCGCGGCGGGCATCCTCGTGGGACTCCTCACCAACAACATTGTCCCCGGCATGGGTGCGCAGATCGAGCTTCGCGGGCTTGCCGTCGTCATCCTGGGCGGCATGGGCAACATCGAAGGGGCGGTCGCCGGCGGCCTGATCCTGGGCCTCATCGAGACCTTTACCATCGCCTATCTCCCCGGAGGAAGCGACATCAAGGATGCCATTGCCTTCGTGATTCTCTTCCTGATTCTCCTGGTGCGGCCCAACGGTATTCTGGGCCGCGCTGCAGCGGACCGCGCATGACCCGACGGGATTTTCCGCGCCTCCTCCTTCCCTGGTCCATTGGCGCCGCCATTGTGTGCATGGACGCCGTGCTCGTTGCGCGCAACTCGGGGGACCTGGACCGGCTCCTGATCAACGCCGTCCTCGCACTGAGCGCTTTCGTCACGCTGCACGCGCGGCTTCTCTCGCTTGCCAACGCCGGCTTCATGGCCATCGGCGCGTACACCTCGGCCATTCTCGCCGTCAAGGCGGGTTTGCCCCTCGCCCTCTCCATACCCGCGGCCGTCCTTGTCTGCGGCCTTGTTGCCCTTGTCATCGGGCTGCCCGTGCTCCGGCTTACCGACGTGTACCTTGCCATCTGCACCCTCGGTTTCGGCGAGGTGGTGCGCATCCTCATTGTGCTCCTTCCCGATCTCACGGGCGGGGCCACGGGGGCGAACCTCTCCACGGGCTTTCCCTACGAGACCATGCACCAGGCGCAGACCTGGATGATCTTCCTGCTGCTGCTGCTCCTGAGCTACCTCTTCTGGTCGATGTCCCCGTCAAGGACGGGCCGCGCGTTCCGCGCTCTCCGCGAAAACCCGCGTGCGGCGTCCACCCTGGGCATCGACATCGTCGCCTACCGGAATCTGGCTTTCCTCATGAGCGCCTTGATCGCCGGCGCCGCAGGGGCGTTTTACGCGCACAGCGTGGGATCGCTGGACAATGGCGACTTCAGGTTCACACGTGCCGTCGACATCCTCAGCTTCGCCGTTCTGGGCGGCGCCGGTCAGTGGTTCGGACCGCTGCTCGGCGCGGGGTTGTTGACCGCGCTGCCCATTCTCCTCCGGGACGGCCTGGGCGCCTCGATCGGTTTTCTGAAGGGTTTTGCCCAGCTTCCGAACATCCTCTCCGGCCTTGCCATCCTCCTGGTCATCATTTTCATGCCCGGAGGACTGGTCGCTGCCTTCGGTCAGGCATCAGGGCGGCGCAGGTCGAAGCTCTCCGTCGCCTCCTCGCGCGCACCCGGAGACCCGGCGTTCCCGGGCCTGGCCGCCCGAGGATCGCCTGCGGAGAATCCTTTCCTTATTCTCGACGATGTCACCCGCTCTTTCGGAGGCCTGGAAGCCCTCAGCCGTGTGAGCTTCGACGTGGAGGAAGGGCGGATCTATGGGCTGATCGGCCCCAACGGATCGGGCAAGACGACTCTCGTCAACCTCGTTTCGGGGCTGGACGCCCCCAGTACGGGCCGCATCGTCTGGCAGGGCAGGGAGATCCAGCGGCGCCCTGCGCACCTTATCGCTCGCGCGGGCATCGGGCGCACCTATCAGAACATCCAGCTCTTTGCCGAAATGAGCGTACGGGAAAATGTCCACGTCGGTCATCACGCACACATCAGCACCGACCTTCTGAGCACCTGGCTCCACCTTCCCCGTGAAGCCCGGGAGGAGAGGGCATCTCTGGAAGAGTCGATGGCGCTCCTGGACCGGCTCGGCCTGGCCGACCTGGCCGAGCGGAGCGCGGGCACCTTGTCCTACGGTGACCAGCGCCGGGTCGAGATCGCCCGGGCCCTGGCCCTCCGCCCGCGCCTTCTCCTCCTCGACGAGCCGGCGGCCGGAATGAACGAGGTGGAGACCGCCCGTCTTGGCAGGCTTGTTCTCGAGTTGAAAGCGGCCGGCCTCACCTTGATCGTCGTCGAGCATCATATGGACTTGATCATGGAGGTCTGCGATCAGATCCTCGTTCTCAATTTCGGCAGGAAGATCGCGCAGGGATCCCCCGCCGAGGTCACGAGGGACCCGCAGGTGCTCGAAGCATACCTGGGGAGGGATTGACCGTGGCCCTGCTCGAGGTAAAGGACCTGCAGGTTCACTATGGCGGCATCCAGGCGGTACGCGGCTTTTCCTTCATGGTGGAGGAAGGCCGGATCGTCGCGCTCATCGGCGCGAACGGCGCGGGCAAGAGCTCGACGCTTCATGCATTGAGCGGATTGGTGCGCGCGTCGGGGGGAAGCGCCCGTTTCCGCGGAGAGGAGCTCATCGGGCGGCGGACCGACAGGATCGTGCGCGCCGGTCTCGTGCAGGTGCCTGAAGGCCGCGCGATCCTCGGTCCCCTGAGCGTGCAGGAAAATCTCGAGCTGGGCGCATGGACCCGGCGCGGCGACCCCTCCATCCGCGCGGACCTCGAGCGGGTGTACGGGCTTTTCCCCAGCCTGGCCGCGCGCCGCCGCCAGGCTGCCGGCAGCCTGAGCGGAGGCGAACAGCAGATGCTGGCCATAGGCCGCGCGCTCATGAGCGGCCCGCGGCTCCTCCTCCTTGATGAGCCGAGCATGGGCCTGGCTCCCCTTCTCGTTGCCTCCCTCTTCGCGATCATCGAGGCCATCAACAGATCCGGCACCTCAATTCTGCTCGTGGAGCAGAATGCGCGCCAGGCGCTGCGCATTTCGCACCACGCCCTTGTCCTTTCCCACGGGCGGCTGTTCCGGGAAGGGCCGAGCGCGAGCCTCCTGGCTGATCGGGACATCATCGAGGCATTCCTGGGCAAAGAGTAGATGCGCGCGCGCTGCCGGGCGTATCTTAGGATCGTGACCTCCCTCGTCGCCATGGCTGCTGCCAGCGTCCTCTTCCTTTCCGGCTGCGCGACCCAGTTGGATTACCTGGTGAAGCAGGGGGAGTATCTTCTGCGATACAGCTCCGGCACGCAGCCCGTGCAGGCCCTTCTGCAATCCTCCGCCACTCCCGCGGACACGCGGGATTTCCTGCTGCGAGTGAGCGAGATCAAGAGCTTCGCGGTGGGGGAGGTGGGGCTCAGGAACAATGAGAACTACACGCAGTACAAGGACATAGACCGGGACCATCTGGTCGACGTGGTGTCCGCCTGTGACGCGGACTCCTTCACGCCGTATCTCTGGAGCTACCCTTTCCTCGGAAAGCTTCCCTACAAGGGATTCTACGAGCGGGCCGACGCAGAGGCGGAGGCGGCGCGCCTGAAGAAGGAAGGCTACGACGTCATCATCCGTTCCGTGGACGCTTTCAGCACCCTCGGCTTCACGAAAGACCCGCTGTACTCGTTCATGAAGAAATACTCACCCTTCGAGCTCGCCTCCCTGATCATTCACGAGCAGACCCACGCTACGCTGTTCGTCAACGGGCAGCCGCAGTTTAACGAGGAGCTCGCCACCTTCGTGGGCAACGAAGGCGCGTTCGAGTGGCTCCGCGCCAGGTATGGCGTAGACTCGGACGAGTATCGAGCGGCAGTGACCGAGGATGAAAAGTCGCAGATTTTCATTTCGCTTCTCCAATCGTTGGCCCGCGAGCTCGAGAGTCTCTACGGCGGACCGGACACGCGAATGGAAAAGCTCGCGCGAAAAGCGGAAATTATCGGGGATTTCAAGAGCCGGTTTTCCACGGCATACAAGGGCTTCGACAAGATACCGCTGAACAACGCCTACCTTGCCCTTTACAGGCTCTATTCGGACGATATTCCTCTCCTGCGCGCGTACTGGGCGCTGCGCTGCGGCGGCGACCTGAGCCGGTTCATGAAAGCGGCAAAGTACCTGGCCGACCACGGAGATGTGAAGGCCCTGATGCGTCAGGGCCTTACCGGCCGGTAAGGGAGGAGGAGGCTGCGGCGGTTTTCTGCGGGAGCGCGAAAAACTCTTCCGCGTTGTTGCCGCAGATGTCCCGCACAATTCCCCCAAGGAGGCTGAAGTCCGCGGGAATTTCGCCCCGCTGGACGCCGAGGCCCAGCATTTCGCAGAGGATCCGGCGGAAGTATTCGTGGCGGGGGAACGAGAGAAAGCTGCGGGAATCAGTGACCATGCCCACGAACCGGGCGAGGAGGCCCATGTCGGAAAGGGCCCTCAGCTGGTCTTCCATCCCATGACGCTGGTCGTTGAACCACCAGGCGGGACCGAACTGCATCTTGCCCCGGATGTTGTCTTGCGGGAATCCGCCGATCATGGCGGCAAGAACGGGGTTGTGCGCGGGGTTCAGGCAGTAGAGGATCGTTTTCGGCAGCAGGCCGTCGGTTTCCAGTCGATTCAGATATCGGGCAAGAGGCCGGGCGATGGGAAGGTCTCCAATGGTGTCGAACCCCGTGTTGGGCCCCAGGGCACCGAGGGCGCGGGCATTGATGTCCCGCAGAGCGCCGATGTGAAGCTGTTGGACCCAGTTCCTTTCCGCATTCATCCGGGCCAGCTCGACCATGAGCGCCGACCTGAAAGCGCGCGTCTCCGGAGTACTTACGCCGACGCCGGCTCGCGCTGACTGAAAAATCCGGTCCACCTCCTCCTGCGGGCACTCTTCCGCGTACGGCTCTTCCCATGCATGGTCCGAAGCCCGGCAGCCGTGCGCGTGGAAATAGTCGTGGCGTTTGCGCAAGGCCTCCAGAAAATCCCGCCACACCCGAATATCCACCTCGGCTGCCTGGCCGAGCTTCGCCACCCATGCATTGAATGCCGGTGGATTGTCTACCGCCATGGCTGCATCGGGCCGAAACGTGGGCACCACGGTGACGGGAAATGTGGGATCGGCTCGGAGGGTCGCATGATGCTCCAGGGAATCGACCGGATCATCAGTCGTGGCAAGGACCTTGACGTTCATCATGGTGAGCAGGGAGCGCACCCGGTACTCTTTGCTCGAAAGAAGCGCCGAGCACGTGTCATAGATTGCCGATCCCGTGTCGGGGCCCAGACGCACACGCGAAACGCGGAAATAGCGCGCCAGCTCCAGATGCGTCCAGTGGTAGAGCGGGTTGCCGACGGTGGAGGGCACTATGGCCGCCCATGCCATGAACTTTTCCCTGTCAGGGGCGTCTCCGGTGATCAGCCTCTCGGCCACGCCGCTGGCCCTCATGGCGCGCCACTTGTAGTGGTCTCCTCCCAGCCATGCCTCGGTGAGGTTGGGGAAGGACTTGTTTTCCGCGATGTCCTTCACAGGGAGGTGGCAGTGGAAATCGAAGATGGGCATTCGCGCCGCGTGGTCATGGTACAGCCGTCGCGCGGCCCGTGTGGTGAGCAGGAAATCCTCGTGAATGAAATTCACCATCCCTATTCTTATCGGAAGCCGGTCGTTCCCGGCGCCATCTAATATCCGGCTTTTGCGATGTTCTCCGCTACGAACCGCGCCGATGCAAGGAGGCTTTCCTCTTCGTCGGGGGGAAGCCTGTAGTCCAGCACCTGGGACGCCCCGTCCCTGCCGACGATCGTGGGGAAGCTGAACGCGGTCTTCTTGATGCCTCTGAAGTCGACATGCACCGTGGACACGGGAAGAATGCGTCTCTCGTCGCGCACGATGGACTCCACGATCAAGGACGCGGCCTGTGCGATTGCGTAACAGGTGGAACCCTTGGCCTCGATGATCTTGTAGGCGGTCTGGCGTATCTGATCGGCCGCGTTGCGCTTGAAGTCAGGCAGGTCCTCGCACGCTCCGCATACGGGGCAGAACTCGTCGAGGTGGATCCCGCCGATGGTGAGAAGCGACCATGCGGGGAACGAGGTGTCTCCGTGCTCTCCCAGCACGTACCCGTGGATGTTTTTTGGATTCACGCGGCACCGCCTGGCCACGAACTCCCGCAGCCGCGCCGAATCCAGCGTGGTGCCGCTGCCGATGACGCGCGATGCGGGGAATCCGCTTTCCGCGAAGGTGACCCAGGTGAGGACGTCCACGGGATTGGTGATGAGGAGGAAGATGCCCTGGAATCCGGCTTCCATCACCGAGTGCACGATGCTCTTCACGATGCCGGCGTTTCGCTCCAGGAGATCCACGCGCGTTTCCCCGGGCCGCTGCCGGGCTCCCGCCGTGATGATGGTGATGCCGCAGTCGCGGCAGGCCGCGTATTCGGTGGACTCGATTTTCACGGGTCTGCCAAGCGACGCGCCCTGCTTGATGTCGAGGATCTCGGCCTCGGCCCTTTCCCGGTTCGAGTCGATGAGCGCGATCTCGGTCACCGCGCCTTTGAGGGCAAGATTGTATGCCAGCGTGGCGCCGACCGATCCGGCGCCGATGATCGCCACTTTGCTGCTTTTCAATTCCATTGGTGTGCCTTTTTCCTCATCCTACCACGCATGGGCTTTGGGGGCCTCTCCACCGGGCCCCGGCCATATCTCGTCGAGCTTTGCGCGCGCCTCCGCATCCAGGACTATGTCGGTGGCACGCACCGCGCCCTCGAGTTGTTCCACGGTGCGCGGCCCTATGATGGGCGCCGTGACCGCGGGATTGGCAAGGAGCCATGCAAGCCCGACCTCTGCCGGGGCGGCACCCAGCTTTCGGCAGAGCTCCTCATATGCAGTGAGGGCCTTCCGATGCTTTTCCACCTGCTTGGCCAGATTCTCGTCCGTCCTTCGGCCTGCCTTGGCCTTTTCCAAGGCTCCTCCCAGGAGGCCGCCCCCAAGCGGGCTCCAGGGAATGAGGCCCAGGCCGTAGTGCCGGCAGGCGGGGATGACTTCCAGCTCGAGCATCCGGTTGCTGAGGTTGTAGATGCTCTGCTCGCTCGCCAAGCCCTGCATGTTTCTCCGAGCAGCTTCCTGGCAGGCCGTTGCAATATCCCACCCGGCAAAGTTGCTGGACCCCACGTAGACGATTTTGCCCTGCTTCACGAGCGCGTCGAAGGCGCTCCACACTTCATCCCACGGACAATCGCGGTCGACATGGTGCATCTGGTAGAGGTCGAGGCAATCAGTCTGCAGTCTCTTCAGGCTTCCTTCGCAGTGACGCCGTATTTTGACCGCGGATAGATTGCGGCCGTCCCTGTTGGGCTCAGCGGGCGCTCCTGGATTGTCGACCGGGTTGAATACCTTTGTGGCAAGCACGATGCTCTCCCGCCGTGCGCCTCCCTGGGCCAGCCATCTGCCGATTATTTCCTCCGTGTGGCCCCTGCGCACAGTCCACCCATAGGTATCCGCCGTGTCGAAGAAATTAATGCCCAGCTCCAGCGCCCTGTCCATGATCGCGAAGCTGTCCTTTTCGCTCGTCTGCCAGCCGAAATTCATCGTGCCGAGGCAAATGTTGCTCACCAGCGCGCCATGTTTTCCGAGCCTGCGATGGGTGATAGCCATGGGTCCTCCTCTTGTTTGACGTTAATATACTGACAAAAGAGGAGATCAGCTCTGACCTGTGTGTATGGGAGACTGTGTCTTGACTGAATTGTCACTATTGGACATGATCGCTGCGTTGTCCAGGATTGAGACCCGGACGACACTCCAACTATGCAGATCGACGTCAAGGAAGCGGCCCGTCTCCTAGGTGTTTCTGAAAAGACCATCTATCGATGGATCAAACAGGGAGACCTGCCGACCTACAGAATCAATGACCTCTATCGCTTTAATCGCGCCGAGCTCCTCGAGTGGGCAACGGCTCGGCGGGTGGGGGTATCACCGGACATTTTCGACGATAGCGGCTCGGCATCGGACGCGCTTCCAGGGCTCGAGGAGGCCATCAAGGCCGGTGGAATCCACTACCGTGTGGCGGGCACGGCCAAGGAAGAAGTCCTTGCCGCCATCGTTGACCTCATGCATCTGCCGGAAGAGGTGGACCGCAAGTTTCTTCTCAGCGTCATCCTGGCAAGAGAATCACTCGGATCCACGGGATTCGGGGGAGGAATTGCAATCCCTCACGTGCGCAATCCCATCGTTCTGCACATTCAGAAGCCGATGATCACCCTTTGTTTCCTCGAGACGCCCGTTGAGTTCGGCGCCATTGACGGAAAGCCGGTGCACACCCTGTTCACGATGGTGAGCCCGACGGTCAGGGCGCACCTCCACCTGCTCTCCCGGCTCACCTACGGCCTTCGGCTCGGCGAGTTCCGCGGACCGGTGACTGAACAGGCCTCGCGGGACGCCCTGCTGGCCGGAGCGCGTTTCGTCGACATTGCGGCCCGTCCCGCATCGCGGTACCCCGCGGATTCCGCGCCGCCGAAGGCGGATTCTGCGCCGCGGGGGTCATAGAAGACATGCTGCTGGTGGTGCTGCCCCCCGCCCTGCTCGTCGTATTCGGGCTCCTCTCCCTTGTCACCGGCAGGCTGCCACGCGTCTCTCACATGATGGGTGCGATGGGCGCGGTTGCGGCGAGTATCGCGGGCCTGGCGCTGTCCATTGCAGCCCTGGCCCAGGGTCAGGCCTACACGATTTCGCTGCAATGGAACGCGGCCATCGGCGCCTCCTTCACGGTGGGGTTCGATCCGCTCACGGGTCTCTTCCTCCTCCCGATCTACGGGCTTTCCGCCGTCTGCGCCCTGTTCGGCGCCGGATATCTCGCGCATCTCCGCGGCACGCGCGGCCTGGGGAGCCAGTGGCTCTTTTACGGCGTATTGGTGGCAAGCATGGCCCTGGTGGTCATGGCGAGGAACGCCGTCCTTTTCCTGATGGCATGGGAGCTCATGTCCCTGTCCTCGTGGCTGCTCGTCACGTTCGAAAGCGAGCGGGAGGAATCGCGGCAGGCGGGCATCACCTACCTCGTGGCCACGCAGATAGGCACGGCCTTCCTTCTCGTCATGTTCCTGGTCCTCGGTGCCGCGCCCGTTCCCGCCGGCGATGCCGTCGGCGCAGAATCCGCCTTCGGCGGCGCAGCCCTCGATTTTGCCCGGTTCGCGAGCATGCCCGGACCTGCCGCGGGGGTCGTATTCCTGCTCGCCCTGGTGGGTTTCGGCACCAAGGCAGGGATCGTACCCTTGCATACCTGGCTCCCCGAGGCGCACCCGGCGGCGCCGTCGCACGTAAGCGCGCTGATGAGCGGGGTCATGATAAAGACCGGCATCTACGGCATCCTGCGCGTGCTCTCTTTTCTCGGCCCGCCCCCCGCGTGGTGGGGATGGACCCTTGCGTGCGTCGGCGCCGTGTCCGGGATCGTCGGCGTGCTCTTCGCGCTGGCACAGCACGATATCAAGAGGCTCCTCGCCTACCACAGCGTTGAAAACATCGGCATCATCTGCCTCGGCATCGGCGTCGGACTTCTCGGTGTGAGCTACGGCGTCCCGCTGGTTGCCGTTCTCGGCTTTGCCGGCGGCCTCCTGCACGTCATCAACCACGCGCTGTTCAAGGGATTGCTTTTCCTCGGCGCAGGGGCGGCTGCTCATGCCGCCGGCACGCGTGAGATGGACAGGCTCGGCGGGCTGTTGAAGAGGATGCCGCTCACGGGCGCGGCGTTTCTGATCGGCGCGGCGGCCATCTGCGGCCTGCCGCCGCTCAATGGGTTCGTGAGCGAGCTCCTCGTGTTCACCGGTGCGTTCAAGGCGGTGAGCCTGCAGCCTGTTCCGCATGCGGCAGCCGCGGCCGTCGTGGTGGCAGCCCTTGCCCTGGTGGGCGGGCTGGCAGCCGCCTGTTTTGCAAAGGCATTCGGCATCGTCTTCCTCGGTGAGCCACGCTCTTCCGCAGCCGCCGAGGTGAGAGAGCCCGGGCTTTTCCTGCTCGTGCCCATGCTTCTCCTGGCGGCAGGGTGTACGGCGGTCGGCCTCTTCGGCTCGCTCGCCGTCTGGGCCATCGCGCCCCTGGCGGCCCAGCTTGCCGGCCTCCCTTCATCCACCGGCCCGGGGCTCCTCGCGCCGATGAGCGCGGGGTTGCATACCGTGCTCGTGATTGCGGGTGTATTCGTCGTCCTGGTCGCTGCGCTCGTGCTTCTGCGGGCGCTCCTGCTGCGCGGACGGAAGGTATCGCGCGAAGGGACCTGGGACTGCGGCTACGTGAAGCCGGATGCGCGCATGCAGTACACCGCCTCGTCCTTTGCCCAGCCTCTCACGGGGATGTTCCACGGCCTTCTCTCGACACGCAAGCACGGAGCACCGATCGGCCGTCTCTTCCCCGCGGAGTCGACATTCTCCACTGAGACACCTGATGTCTTCTCCGTGCGCATCCTCCGGCCCGGAATCAAGGGCGTGGGCGCCCTCCTTTCCAGCCTGCGCTGGCTGCAGCACGGCAGGCTGCAGCTCTACGTCCTGTATATCGCGGTTGCCCTTGTTGCGCTCCTCATATGGAGGCTTGCCTGACCATGACCGGCCGCTGGTTCGCCGCACTGCAGCTTTTCATCGGTCTTCTTCTTGCTCCCCTGCTGCCGGCCGTCGTCAATCGCACAAAGGCGATATTCGCGGGCCGCAAGGGGCCGCCGCTTGTGCAGGGTTACACGGACCTGGCCAAGCTTCTGTCCAAGGCCGCCGTGTACAGCCGCACAACGACCTGGATCTTCCGGGCCGGGCCGACCGTCGGGCTCGCCGCGGTGGTGATTGCACTTGCCATGCTCCCCTGGGCAGGGGGAAGCGCGCTGGTGTCCTTTGCCGGCGACATGGTCCTGTTCGCGACGCTCTTCGGGCTGGCGAGATTTCTCACGATCCTCGCGGCCCTCGATACCGGGTCCGCGTTCGAGGGCATGGGCGCGAGCCGTGAGGCGTGGTTCTCGGCCCTCACGGAGCCGGCGCTCCTGCTGGCGCTGGCCGCGCTCGCCCGGCTTTCCGGCAGCCTCTCCCTTTCGGGCATACTGGGCGGGCCGGGGGTGGGCGGAGGGGCGGGGGCCGCGCTGCTGCTTGCCGCGGGGGCTGCGCTGGTGGTCTTTCTGGCTGAAAACGCACGGATACCGGTGGATGACCCGGAGACGCACCTCGAGCTCACGATGATCCACGAGGTCATGGTGCTCGATCATTGCGGTGTCGACCTTGCCTATATCCAGTACGGCTCGGCCGTGAAACTCTGGGCGCTCGGAGGGGTAGTGGTGTCGATGCTCGCGCCGAGGACCGGTTTCTGGCTGGCGGATGTGGGCATCGGCCTGGGAGGGATGGCGTGCGTGGGAATCGCCACGGGCGTTCTGGAATCGGTGACGGCCCGTCTGCGTCTCGCGCGGGTGCCGCAGCTCCTCGTAGCGGCAATCGCCATGTCCGCCCTTGCAATGGCACTGGCCCTGGTGAGGTGAAACTGTGACGACCTGGGTGGAAGGCTTTCTCGTCATTCTCATGCTCACCAATCTCTGGCTTCTCGGATCGAGCCGGCTGCTCTCCTGCATTGCGGCGGTCTCGGTCCAGGGAGTCCTCCTCGGCTTGCTTCCGCTGGTCATCGGCATCGACGCCCCCCTTTGGCGCCTGATTCTTCAGGCGGGAATCAGCATAGGGTTCAAGGGAATCGCCCTCCCGCTCCTGCTGCTGCGTGCGGCGCGCTCCGTCGACGTGCGCCGCGAGGTCGAGCCCTTTGTCGGCTACTCGGCTTCCCTCCTTATCGGGGTCGCCGTTCTCGCTGTCTCGCTTTTCATCGGGCTTCGACTGCCGATCCACGGCGGTGATGCACCGCTTCTGCTCGTGCCCGCGGCCCTCTTCACGGCCCTTACGGGTCTGTTCATCATCGTGAGCAGGAGGTCGGCGATCGTTCAGGCACTGGGATACCTCGCGATGGAAAGCGGCATCGCCGCTTTCGGCCTGGCCCTTGCCGAACAGGAGCCGCTCCTGATCGAGATGGGCACGTTCCTGGATGCGTTCGTCGCGGTCTTTGTGATGGGGATCACCATCTTTCACATCAGCCGCGAGTTCGACCATATAGACGCGGACCGGCTCTCGAGCCTGAAGGACTCTCCCCAATGATACTCGCCCTCGTCGCGCTGCCGGCCTTCGCGGCAATTGCCGCATTCTTCATCCGCTCGCATGCCCTGCGTCGGCTTCTCCTGGTGACGGTTGCCGTTTTCCACGCGGGCCTGGTCGGCTGGCTCTGGATCGAGCCGGCCCGGTTTCCTCCGGTGGGCGGCTGGCTTGCCGCGGATGCTCTCGGACGGCTCTTCCTTGCGATTGCCAGCCTGCTGTTCCTGGCGGTCTCCGTGTCTGCCGTCGGGTTTCTTCGAAAGGAGAGCGGCGCGACGACGGCGGACACGGAAGAGGGCTTTCTTTTCGGCAACGCCCCCGAGGCGGTCTTCACGGCCTGCCTCCTCGGATTTCTCTCCACAATGACGCTCGTGACCGTGAGCCAGCACTTCGGGCTCCTCTGGGTTTCCATCGAGGCGACCACGCTCGTCAGCGCCCCTCTCATCCATTACCACCGGCATCACCGGTCGCTGGAAGCCACCTGGAAGTACCTCCTTGTCTGCTCGGTGGGAATCGCCGTGGCCCTTCTCGGCACGTACTTCCTCGCGGCTTCTGTGTCCTCGGGCATCGTCGGCGCCAAATCCGCCGAGTACGTCGGCGCTAAATCCGCCGAGTACGTCGGCGCCGTGTCCCTCACTTTTTCCGGACTAGCCCAAAAAGCCGCGAGCTTGGACGCCGGGTGGCTGAAGGCCGCATTCCTCCTACTCCTTGTGGGGTATGGGACGAAAATGGGTCTCGCACCCATGCACACGTGGCTTCCCGATGCTCACAGTGAAGCACCCTCGGTTGTTTCCGCTCTGCTCTCCGGTGCGCTGCTCAACTGCGCCTTTCTTGCCGTGCTTCGTATATTGTCGGTGTGCGCGGCAGCCGGCCTGGGCGGGTTCGGCCGGCAGACCATCCTGGTCCTCGGCCTTGTCTCGATGGCGGTAGCCGCAGGGCTCATCATCGGGCAACCGGACTACAAGCGGATGCTCGCGTACTCCAGCGTGGAGCACATGGGGATCCTCTGCGTGGGAATCGGGCTCGGCGGTCTCGGAGACTGGGGGGCGCTTTTTCACGCGGTCAACCATTCATTCACAAAGGCCGCGCTGTTTCTCCTGGCCGGCAACTTCCTCGCCGCGTACGGCACCAAGAAGTCCTCCGACGTGAACGGGGCCGTCCGCACCCTGCCGGTCACGGCGGCGTTGTGGGTCGCGGGACTCTTTGCCATTACGGGTGCCCCGCCTTTCGGCGTGTTTTCGAGCGAGCTCACGATCCTGCGGGCCGGCGTGAACGCGGGCGCCTGGGTGGTCGTCACGGTCTACTCCGTGCTCCTTGCCGCTGTGTTCGTCGGAATGATCACCATGCTTCTCAGAATGGGCCAGGGGGGGCGCCAGGAGCGGCCGGGCCAAGCGGAGCATGCCGGATCCCCCGCCACGGGAGGCCACGGCAACACGCCGGCCGCCGCTGCCGCGCCGTCCCTGCGCGCGGGCGAGTCGGCGCTCAGCGTTGCTGCGCCGCTCGTCCTTCTGGTCCTCACCGGCGTGCTCGGCCTGTTCATTCCGGGGTTTCTCGACTCGGCGCTGAAGCAGGCCGCCCTTTTGCTGGGGATATAGGATGGCGAAACAGAGCCACCTCGAGCTTCACAATGGCGCCGCCTCGGATGCGGCGCGGGTGCCCGTGCTCTCCATTGATGCATGGTGCGACTTTGTGAAGAGTCGGGTTCATGCGGGCGCGGAAATTGCCGCCCTCTTCGCCACGCCCGATCATTCGAGCGCCGGTCGGGGCGCGCGCTTTCTGCTCTATGCCGTGCTCGCCGATCACGCAACCGGCGTGCTTCGCATTGCGCGAGCCGGCCTGACGGGTTCGTGGCCTTCCCTGACAACTGATTGTCCCTCCGCCCATTGGTTCGAGCGGGAGATCGCGGAGCAGTGGAACCTCGTGCCGGACGGGCACCCCTGGCTGAAGCCGATCCGGTTTCAGCCGGCGATGCAAAGCGCCTTGCCCGGCAGGGAGTCGCCCCTCATAGGGGATGCGCAGTTCTTCCGCGTGGAAGGGGAGGAAGTGCACGAGGTGGCCGTGGGCCCGGTGCATGCCGGAGTAATCGAGCCGGGGCATTTTCGGTTCCAATGCCACGGGGAAACGGTCCTGCACCTGGAAATCTCACTCGGGTATCAGCATCGCGGTATCGAGCGCGCGCTCCTGGGCGGCCCGGACAAGCGCTCGATCCACTACGCCGAAACGCTTGCCGGGGACACGACGGTGGGACACGCCACGGCATATTGCGAGGCAATCGAGGCCCTGGCGGGGCGCGAGGCACCGCCCCGTGCACAGGCCATCCGCGCCATTGCCCTCGAGCTGGAACGTGCCGCCAGCCACGTGGGAGACCTCGGGGCGCTGGCAGGGGACATCGGGTTCCTGCCCACGGCGTCCTGGTGCGGGCGCATCAGGGGCGATATCCTGAACATGACGGCGCTCATCTGCGGGAGCAGGTTCGGCCGCGGCCTCGTGAGGCCCGGCGGGGTCGTGTTCGACCTTGACGAAGAGATGGCCGGCGAGCTGCGCCGCCGGCTGCGGTCCTGCGCGCGTGACGCGGCCGGCGCGTGCGATCTCCTCTGGCGATCGCCCTCCGTAGTCGCGCGATTCGAGGGCACGGGGACGCTCTCCGAGCGGACGGCGTTGGCCATCGGTCTCACGGGTCCTGCCGCGCGCGGGTGCGGAGTGGACCGGGACGCGCGGCGCGATCTGCCTTCCGGCATCTGGCGGTTCTCGCAGGTGCCGGTTTCCACGTGGCGTACGGGGGACGTATTCGCCCGCGCGTACGTGCGCTGGCTCGAAGCGCAGCGGTCCTTCGCCTTCATCGAGGACCAGCTCGGGGCGCTTCCCGCGGGAGACATCCACGTTTCCCTGCCCCGGCTGGCGCGCGGCGCGGTTGCGGTGAGCGTGGTGGAGGGCTGGCGCGGGGGGATTTGCCACGTCGTGCTCACGGACAGCCGCGGAGGGTTTGCGCGCTACAAGGTCGTGGACCCTTCGTTCCGCAACTGGTTCGGGCTCGCCCTGGCGATGCGGGGTCAGCAGGTGTCGGACTTTCCTTTGTGCAACAAGAGCTTCAACCTGTCCTACAGCGGACACGACCTGTGAGGGCGTGAAATGTTTCGAATCCTGAGAGAGAGATTTCGACAGGGACATCGCACCACGCGCTTTCCGCGCGGGGAACCGCCCGCGCTCCCGGCGAGGTTCCGCGGGCTTCCCGTCATAGACCACTCGCGCTGCGAAGACGGATGCACCGCCTGCATCGATGCATGTCCCACCGGTGCCCTGTCACGAGGGTCGGACCGCATGCTGCGTATTGACCTGGGCAAATGCCTGTTCTGCGGCGATTGCACGGCCGCCTGCCCGACAGGGGCCATCTCGTTCAGCAACGACTATCGGCTGGCCGCCCGAAACCGCGAAGACCTCGTCATCGGGGTGAAGCGGCTGCGCCTCGCCGAGGCGCTGGGGAAGGATCTGCGGCGCCTTCTGGGCAGATCTCTCAGACTGCGGCAGGTGAGCGCGGGAGGCTGCGCTGCCTGTGAGGCCGATGCGAATGTTCTCACGACTGTCGGATGGGACATGGGAAGATTCGGCATCCAGTTCGTCGCCTCCCCGCGGCACGCGGACGGCCTCCTGGTGACGGGCCCTGTCACGGTGAACATGCGGCTTGCTCTGGAGAAAACATACGCGGCGGTACCGGAGCCGAAGATCGTGATCGCCTCCGGTGCCTGCGCCATATCGGGAGGTCCCTATGCCGGAGCGCCGGAGGCAAGCGACGGTGTGGCGGGAATGCTGAAAGTGGATCTCTTCGTGCCCGGGTGTCCGCCGCATCCTCTCACCCTGCTCGACGGCCTCCTGCGGCTGCTGGGCAGGATCCGCTGAGGCATCGTGCGCGCAAGCCTGGCCAGCGCCCGCGGGCCGGCGGCCCGCTACCCCGTGCTCGCCCTCGGCGTGGCCGCCGTCTCCTCCGCCGCGCTTCTCATCTCCTTCGCCCGCGCGCAGGGTGTACCCGCTCTCGCAATTGCGGCCCTGAGGATGGGCATCGCCGGGCTCGTCGTGGGGCCGATCGCCGTCCTGCGCTGTCGGGAGGAGATCCGCGCCCTCTCGGTTGTCGAGACTCTGTCCGCCGCGGCCGCGGGCGTCTTCCTTGCGCTTCACTTCGCGTTCTGGATCAGCTCTCTTGACGATACTTCAGTCATGAGCTCGGTTGTCTTCGTGAGCACCAGCCCGATTTTTGTCGGTCTCGCATCCGTGTTCCTGCTGAGAGAGCGGATGGGGATGCCGACGATCATTGGAATCGCGGTCTCGATCGTCGGCACGGCGTTCGTCGGCCTCTCGGATCTCGGCCAGCTCGGAAGACATTTGCTCAGGGGCGATTTGTGCGCGCTCCTGGGGGCCGTCTCCGCCTCAGGTTACCTCCTCATCGGCAGACGCGTAAGGAAGAAGATGTCCCTCACGCTTTACGTCGGGATCGCCTATCTGAGCGCCGCGCTCATTCTCCTCGGCGTCGTCGGCGTGACCGGCACCCGGCTCGCGGGCTATCCCCGCGACGGCTATCTCTGGATCGCGCTCCTCGCCGCGGGTCCGCAGCTCCTGGGTCATACCGCGTACAACTGGGCGTTGAGATACGTGTCCGCAACATTCGTCACCGTGACCCTCCTTGCCGAGCCCATCGGCGCGACCGTGCTTGCAATCGTATTCCTTTCACAGGTGCCTTCCCCGCTCAGGCTTGCCGGCGGCGTCTGCATCCTTGCGGGAATCCTTCTTGCCGCGCGCGGAGAATCGCGCGGGAAAGATACACCGGAGAAACTGCCCCGTGCCGTGTAACCAATCCGTCCGAAGGGTGTTTACATTTTTGAGACAAGACGGAATCCAAATTCGTAAGGGGCAAGTTTCACCTCCTTTCCTTGTCCCTGTGTCTCGCCCGGGGGATAGGTGTTACCTATCCCCACATTTTTCCGCGCGACGCAAACGGAGGCTTTCCTGCGCATCCTGCTGATCTGCCCCATTCCCCTCGAGTACATGGTGTGCCGGACGACTCTTGTCCTGCGTGACGCGCAGGAAGTCCTGGGCTGCAGGACCGCCCGCGGGTCAGTGGGAAACATCGACATCATGGCCATGGAAACTGGTCCCGCAAAAGCGAGGGTTGCCTCTGCGACCATTGGGGGCATCGATCACTTCCAGCCGGATCTCGTTGTCGATACGGGTACCTGCGGCGCCATTGACGGAGAGCTGATCATCAGGGCGGTTGTTCTCGGTCTGTCCTGCATCGAGTACGACATTTCCGGCAATGGCCTGCCTCACCGCATCATGCAGGAAATGAAGCTTCCGTCCGCGTTCGATTTTCTCCCCCGCCGGGAGACGCAGAAGCTCGTGCGGACGCTGACGGAGCTGGGCAAGGATCGGGGGCTGCACCTGCGGGCGGGCGTGCAGGCGTGCGGCGAGTTTTTCATCCAGTCCGCCCAGGTCCGGGAGTCGCTGTTTGCCCTGAGCGGGGCCACGGCGTGCAACTGGGAGACCGCGGGCGTGTTTGTCGGAGCGCTTCGCGCGCGAATTCCTCCGCTGAGCCTGCGTGTCGTGTCCGATCTCGGGGACGAGGACTCTCTGCGCGACTTCCGACGCAATGCGCGAAAATGCTCGCAGGACCTGTATCGCTTCCTGCGGGACGGCCTGGAGTCAGGATGGTTTGCGGCATTCTATGAGCAGTGGAAAGCGGTCCCGCAGGGCCAGGTGGATAAGATGGCTCAAAGGGTGTTGCCGTAGGCACGGATGCCGAGCGGCGCCGAGTACATGGAGGTACGGAAGGCGCCGCGTAGCCATGGATAGGGCCGACCTTGATTTCATCGGCGGGCCGGGGTAGTATCACCCCAGCGCGCGAGAGGTGTGAATCCGCGGAGTACCGCGGCGGTGTGAATCCGCGGAATACCGCGGTGGGAGGGATGGCAGTGTCGAAAACGTATGTGGAAACCTCGACCGAGCTGCTCGAGGGGTTGGACGAAATGGTCCGGGAAGGCTACTACGCCAATCGGACCGAGGGGATCAATGATGCAATCCGCCTCCTGCTGAAGCAGTACAAGCTGTCCAAGCTCCATGCAAAAGACTCCACCCTGCTGGGCAAGTCGGCAGTCGCGGGCGGGGAGAAACGAACGGAGTGATCGGACAGATCGTCGCGGGCATCGACGGATCGCTCAATTCCCTGACGGCGTTCCAGTACGCACTTGATCTGGCGCGCCGGGTGAAAGCGGAAGTCAAAGTCGTATTCGTGGTGGATGCCCGCAAGACCGATCTCCCCATCATCTACACGGCCAGTCATTTCGATTACGGTTTCGAGCGCGTCTATATTCCTCCCGAGCCGGGCCTGAAGGGCTTCTACGACCGGGTCAGGCAGGACATCAAGGCATTCGGCGACAATTGCCTCTCCCTCTGCAAGAAGGACGCGGAGGCGGGCCAGGTGCACATGACGCCCGTTCTGCGGGAAGGGCTTCCGTCCGGCATACTCACGGAAGAGGCCCGGTCCGGCGACCTTCTCGTCATCGGCCAGAAGGGCGAGAATGCGCACATTGAACGGGCGATAGTCGGTTCCACGACGGAGGACGTGGTGCGTTCCACCCCCCGGCCGGTTCTCGTCTGCCCGCCAAGATTCCAAAGCCCCGTGCGCGTCCTTTTTCCCTATGACGGCAGCCCAGTCGCGGAGGGGGCGCTGCAGTTCTTCGTCAACGCGTTCGGCAGCATCTGGGAAGAGATGGCGGTGCTCACCGTCACGGAAAAGATGGAAGAAAGCTTCCCCTTCGACACGGAGCTGAGCTACCTGGGCACGCACGGCATACCCTACCGGCTGCTGATGGAGACGGGCAAACCCGTGGATACGATTCCCCGCGTGGCCAAGCGGGAGGGCTCCGACCTCATCCTTGTCGGTGCGCACGGCCGGCACAAGATACGCGACTACCTGCTGGGCTCCACGGCTTCCCACCTCATCCGCCGCAGCGAGCTGCCGGTCCTCGTGGCATTCTGAGAACGAGGCTCGCCGTCGTGCAGGCCGCCGATGAGCAGAATGCAGCGGCCCAGCGGATGGTGAAGCTGCAAATAGAAAAAAGGGACATCAGGGACACGCGTGTCCTCGAAGCGATGCGCAGTGTGCCACGGCACCTCTTCATCCCTTCCGGAAGCCGATCGCTCGCCTACGAAGATCACCCTGTTCCCATCGGCCAGGGGCAGACGATATCCCAGCCGTACATGGTGGCATTCATGACGCAGGCGCTGGAGCTCCGCGGCGGAGAGCGGGTGCTGGAGATCGGCACCGGAAGCGGTTACCAGACCGCCATCCTGGCGGAGCTCTGCAGGGAGGTGTTCTCCATCGAGCGCATCCCCGAGCTCGCCGCGGCGGCGGAGAACGCGCTGGCGAATCTCGGGTATATGAACATCAGGCTTCGTGTCGGCGACGGCAGCGAAGGCTGGCCCGAGCACGCGCCGTTCGACGGCATTCTCGTGGCCGCCGCGGCCCCTTCGATTCCGCAAAGGCTCCGCGACCAGCTCGCGGACAACGGAGTCATGGTCATTCCCGTGGGCGATTGGCGGCGCGTGCAGGAAATTCTGGTTGCGCGCAGGTCAGGGGGCACCGTGACGGTCGAGCGAAGCATAGGGTGCCGGTTCGTGCCCCTCATCGGTACAGGTGGGTTTCCCGAATAGAAAAGAGCACCTGCATCGGCTCATCGCCGAGGCAGGGCGTTGACAAAGAGGGCGCTCCGGCGCCCAATACCTCAACCATGGCATTACCCGTTTTCCGTCCGACCGTGAAGAGAAAGGACATGGGCAGCGTCCTTTCCTGCATCGTTTCCGATAAAATCGGCCCCGGCGAGATTTCCCGCGAGCTTGTTGCGCGCGCGTGCCACCTGCTGGGACATGCCGGGGGGGTCACGCTGCGCAATTCCTACCTTGCCCTGTCGGTGGCGCTTGAAGCCCTGGGCCTGGGCGCCTCGGACCCGGTCATCCTGCCTGCGCTTTCTCCTTCTCTCTGGCTCCGCGTGCTTCTGGACAGGGGAATGGTGCCGCTCGTGGCCGATGTCGAGCTCGAATCCGGAACCATCGATCCTCAACAGTGTGCCGCGCTGGTGCAGAAAGGGGCAAAAGCCATCCTCGTGCCCCACACCCTTGGCGTCATGGCCGACATCGAAGGTTTGAGGACGCACGGGATTCCCATACTGGAAGATGCCTCGCAGGGGCTGGGCGGCAGGATAGGGGCGCTTCCCTGCGGGGGCGCGGCGGATATCTGCCTTATCTCCGTCGACCCCGAGGACATTGTGACCTGCGGCGGGGGCGCGCTCGTCCTTGCCAGGCAAAAACCCGTCGCAGCGGCGCTCCGGAAGACCCAGGAGGGTTCGCCGCTGTACTCCCCGCTCATGGACATGAACGCCGCCCTGGGAATATCGCAGCTCGCGGCGCTGGAGAGCTTTGTGGCAGCGCGCCGTGAAATTGCCCTTGTCTACGGTCAGTCCCTCCTGAGGTCGCGGCACGCGTCCCTTGTACAGAAGATGCGGAATTCGCCGGGTACGGCGATGCTCGACGCGGAAAACGTCCTGTCCTCCTTTCCTGTCGCGCTTGCGGACGGTATGAAGGATGTGCGCCAATACGCTCTCAAGAAAAACGTCGACACGGCGCCCGCCTTCGCGGACACCATCGCCGCCCTGGAGGATTCTCCGGCGGCCCACTGCGCCAATGCCCGGGCCCTGGTGCTGCGCTGTCTGCTTTTCCCGCTGTACCCGATGCTGGGAAAGCGGGATGTGGAGGCGGTGTGCAAGGTCCTCGCGACCCTGCCATAGCCCTTCCGCGGTACTCCGCGGAGTTGGACGGCGTACTCGCCGAACGGGTACCCCCGTACGGGGTACTCCCCTATGGCTACCGCGCTAAATGACGCGCAAGCGCGTCGGGCGCGGTCAGGCTTGCCAACGCGCCGCCCCGCAACTATAGTAGTGCCCACATGGCCGTCAAGCGGCGGGAAATCCGGAAGGTACTGACAGTCATCAACTCGCGCAAAGACGACGTGCAGAGCGTCGTGCGCTCCATAGAGGAATTCGCGCGGGCGCGGAGCATCGACACGGTGTCCCTGGATTTTGCCAACCACGCGGACGCGAAGAACCTCGCGGATGTGGATCTCGCCATCACACTGGGCGGAGACGGTACGCTCCTCTCCTGCGCCCGCATGCTCGCCGAGCGCAATGTTCCCATCCTTGCGGTCAACATGGGGGATTTCGGCTTCATCACGGAGGTGTCGAAGAGCGAGCTGATCGATACCTGGGAGAAATTCCTTGACGGACGGCTGGGCGTAAGCGAGCGGCTGATGCTCTCCGTGGCGGTGCACAGGGACGGCAAGGAGGTCGCGTCCTTCGTCGCTCTTAACGAGGCGGTGATCGGCATCAAGGGAATATCCCGCATGATACGGCTGAAGATCCACCTTTCGGATACCTACATGGGCCGTTATCGCGCGGACGGCGTCATCGTGGCCACGCCGACAGGATCGACTGCATATTCCATGGCGGCGGGCGGCCCGATCCTGCACCCCGAGATGGAAGCTTTCATCCTCACGCCCATCTGCCCATTCACTCTCTCCAACAGGCCCACCGTTGTTCCCGCCACGGAAATCCTCCGCATCGAGGTGGAGGAGCCGCAGAAAGTGGAAACGGTGCTGACCATGGACGGCCAGGAGTCTCTTCCCCTGCTGCCCCGGGACAGCATCTTCGTCCGCCGGGCGCCGCACAAGGCGCGCATCGTGCACACGGACAAGAGGACCTTCTACGAGGTCCTGAGGAGGAAGCTCAACTGGACGGGGGAGCCCAATGCTTGAAGAGCTGCACGTCCACAACTACGCCATCATCGACAAGCTGCAGGTGCGCTTCACCAACGGTCTGAACATCCTGAGCGGGGAAACCGGCGCGGGCAAGTCGATCCTGGTCGGGGCGCTCGGTCTTCTCCTGGGGGACAAGACGGACACCTCCATCATCCGCTCGGGCGCGGAAGAGACCACCGTGTCCGGCATCGTGTCCGTGCCGGGGAATGCGGAGGCGGCGCAGTGGCTTGCCGCGCACGGGATCGAGGCTGAGGAGGGCGCCGTCATCCTGCGCCGGATGTTGAAATCCAACGGGAGAGGCTCGCTCTTCATTCAATCCACACCGGTCACGCGCGCCGACCTTCACGAGTTCTCCACTCTCCTCTTCGACCTTCACGGCCAGCATGAGCACCAGTCTCTGCTGGACCTGGAGAACCACCGCAGGCTGGTGGACCGCTGGTCGGGCACCGAACAGCTCGCCGAGCGCTTCCACGCGCTGTACGCATCCCTGGCGTCCCTGCGCGAGCGCCTGTCCAAGCTCGTGAGCGACGAGCGCGAGCGGCTGCGGCGGATCGACCTTCTCACCTACGCGGTCACCGAGATCAAGGCCCTTAACCCGAAGCCCGGTGAAGAGGAAGAGCTGGAGAAGGAGCTCGCCATCCTCGTCCACCATGAGAAGCTCTTCACGCTGCTGGAGGAGGTGCACTCCCACACCGCGGAGAGCGCCGGAGGCGTGCTTGCCAGCCTGCGCAAGAGCCGGCATGCCATGGACGAGATCCTCGGAATCGACAGCTCGCTCTCCAAGCTCTCCCACCAGCTCGAGGACGCGTTCTACGAGATCGAGGACTTCTCGGAGAACATACGCCAATACAAGTCCAGGGCGGATTTCAGCCCCGGCCGGCTGGATGACGTGCAGTCACGGCTCTCAGCCATCCGCGGGCTGGAGAAAAAATACGGAGACACCATTGAGGCGGTCCTCGAGTATTGCCGCACCGGCGAGCAGGAGCTGGCCGGCATGGAGAACTGGGAACAGGAGAAGAAGAACCTCGAGACGGAGATCGCCCGGACGGAGAAGGAGATTGCGGAGGTGGCCCGCGAGCTCTCCGAGAAGCGCAAGGCGGCGAGCCAGATCCTCCAGAAGAAGATAGAGCAGGAGCTTCGCGAGCTGGGTATGCCCAAGGTGAGCTTCCGCGTGCTGATCGCGGACGCTGCCCGCGCGGACGGCACGGCCGTGCTCACGCCCTGGGGAAGGGACTCAATCGAGTTCGTCATCTCTCCCAATCTGGGGGAGCCGTTCAAACGGCTGCGCTCCATCGCTTCGGGCGGGGAGCTGTCACGCGTCATGCTCGCCATCAAGGGTGTCCTTGCGGAATCCGACCACGTGAGCACGCTGATCTTCGACGAGGTGGACGCGGGCATCGGCGGCGAGGTGGCCCTGTCCGTCGGGCAGCGTCTTGCGGCCATCTCCCGGCACAAGCAGGTGCTCTCCATTACGCACCTCGCCACCATCGCCGTTCGCGCCGATAATCATCTCAAGATCGAAAAGGTGACGCAGGGGGGGCGCACGGTGACGAAGGTGGAAAGAGTCACGGGCTCCGCGCGGCGGGAGGAGATCGCGCGGATGCTGGCGGGGGACAGGAAAGGGGAGCTTTCACTCCAGCACGCCGGTGAGCTTCTTTCGAAATATGGACCTGAAAAGGACAAGGGCTGATGAAGAAACCCAGTGACGAAGCCAGGCACCGGTATACCGAGTACATCAAAGACTATAAGAACAACATTGAATCGGTATTGGAGAAGGAGAGGAAGACCAAGGAACAGATCGCCAAGGCGCCCGGGGGAGCGAACTATCAGAAGCTCGCCCTTGCGGACGACAACCTCAATATCGTCGCCAATTACCTGCTCATGAGCTCCCTCTCCATGTCTTTCCTGGGCGTCAAGAACGAGTTGTACCTCAGCGAAGCCCGCAAGTGCATCTACAAGGCGCTCGTCTACCTGGAGGAGATCGTGTCCGCGGTGATCGACGCGCCGTTTTCAGACTACGAGGCGGGGCTGGAGACCATTTCCACCTTCTCTGATGAGAACCGCTACAACCTCGTGCGAAAGCTGGGCTTCACCATCGACTCCCTTGAAGAGGGGTACGGGGAAAACTCCAAGTGGAAGTGGTCCTTCGTCGAGCTGGAGGGCAGGTATGCCGCGGTGGCGAAGAACCTGCTGAACTTGAAGACCTTTGTCGGCAGCATGGACCCCCGATCGGAGGGGTACGCCGCGCGGATGTCGCACCTCAGCCTCGCCAAGGAGCTTCTCCAGCAGGCGGCGGACCGTTACCGGGAGAAGTACGAACTTTCCACCCTGCGCATCGACGACATCAAGGTGGGCATCAATTTCCTGACCGCTGTGCGAAGACTTCACATCGTGCTCGGTGAAGGCGACCATGCCGACGTGGTGAAGAAGAAGGCGGAAATCTGGCGCACCAAGATGGAGAATGACCTCAAGAAAACTGAGGAGTCCGCCAAGCGCTGAGCGCACGGCCTTCATGCCGAACGGGTACGGCCTTCGGGCCGAGCGCGTACGCGCGCACTCCCGTACCCGGCGGATTTTGGGCCTTCAGCGTGAATGTGCCGCGCCGCGCTCCCGGGTCCTGTCCTTCAGCCCGTGCAGTGAATCCCTGGGGATCAGCTCGCCGATCGTGGTCGTCAGATACTTCGCGTCCTTTCCGGCATAGTACACGGGCGTCTCCTGCGGGCAGAACTCGCTGAGGGCCTGCCGGCATGCGCCGCAGGGGGAGACCGGCTCGTCAGCGGCCGGGCAGAATACGGCGACAGCGCGGAAGCTCGTATGACCCTGTGAGACGGCGGCGAAGAGCGCGCTTCTCTCCGCGCAATTGCTGAGACCGAACGACCTGTTCTCCACGTTTGCGCCCGTCACGATGCTTCCATCCGCGCAGAGGAGCGCGGCGCCGACGGGGAACCGCGAGTAGGGCGAGTAGGTAAAACGTGCGGCGTCACGCGCCCTGCTGATCAACTCATCCGCTGAGGGATCCTGCATCGACGTACCCGGCGGATTCTGCATCGACGTACTCGGCGGATTCTGCATCGACGTACCCGGCGGATTCTGCATCGACGTACCCGGCGGATTCTGCATCGACGTACCCGGCGGATTCTGCATTGACAGACACCTCCCTGGCGACTAACATGGCGCGGGCCGAAGGAACGACGACATTGGCATTTTCCGTCAGAAAGAAACGACCCGCGCGCGTCTTCTTCCTCGCACTCATCGCCATCATACTGTATTTCGCCTTCTTTCCCTATCCCCTGGGACGGGAGATCGTTGCGAAACCCGTCTGGGCAGTGGCCTTGCCGGATCCCGCGTCGCCGCAGGCGCAGACGCCTGCCGGCTCAATGACGATTGCCTCACCCTTCCAGCTCGGTGACCTTTTCGGCTATGCCACCGCGAGCGGAGGCATCCTGCACGAGGAGAAAGCGCTCTTCCGCGTGGCGCTTGCGGATGCGGGGTTCGTAAACTACACCAGGCTGGGAACGAACTGGATTCTCCAGAACGTGCGCGGCGCGCGCGTGCTCAGCTTTTCGGGCTACGGTTATCCCTTCTTGAGCAGGGATGGCGGGAGGATATTCATCGTCAAGGCTGACCTGAGCGGCCTCATCGAGCTCGACAGGGCAGGTGACGTGCTATGGAGCAGGGATTTTCCCGCGCTCATGACCAGCCTGTCCATTCCGGGAGACTCTCTTCTGGTCGGGCTGCTGAACGGAACACTTCTCCTTTTGAACGGCCGGGGAGTCCCGGTGTACGAGCATTCGATGGGAGGGAGCCGGCTTCCCGTAATACTCGGGGCCGCTGTCTCGACGGACGGCTCGCTCCTGGCTTCGGTCTCAGGCATCGCCCCTCAATTCCTGACCGTGCTGCGCCGGCAGGGCACGGGCTTCGGAGAGATCGCCAAGGAAGTCCTTGCTTCGGATTTCCGCCGCGAAGTACGGGTGATTTTTGCCCCTGACTCGCGCTACCTGCTCTTCGAGGGCGAGCGTGCCGCGGGGATTTTCGATCCGGCGGCGCCGCGGCTCGCCTGGATGCCCCTGCCGGGCGCCCTGTCGGACGTCTCCTTCCCCGGCGGGGGCCGGCTCACCGCCGTGGCTGCCCGGGACGGGGCACTCGTGGAGTTGCGGATCCTGCGTCCGTTCACGGCCCCGATCCTGAAAGAGACATTCTCCGCGAACCAGCTTTTTCTGGGAACCGTCGAAGGGGACCTTCTTCTTGGAATGGATGGCCGGCTGCTCAGGATAGGGCTCGAGGCGCTCTGATGAGGAAGATGCGGCTCGGTCAGGCGCTCATTTCCATGGCTCTCATGCTCCCGGTCCTGCCGCTGGGCGCATTGGACTGGCCGGTAAAGGACAGGATTCTCACCGGCACCTTCGGTGAGGACAGGAAGGACCATTTCCACCTCGGGATCGACATGGCCGGCGGCGATCAGGAAGTGCGCCCCGTGCTCGGGGGAGAGCTCCTTTTCCGATACGACGAGGGGGACAGCTATACCTCCCTCCCACGGGGTGTGGGAAGCTTCGTGGTGCTCCACCACAGCCAGGACATCCTCTCCTTGTACTGTCACCTCGCGAAGGGAAGCCTTGGTCCGGTCCGCACCGCCTATACGCCTTCGGACAGGATCGGAATCATCGGCGACACGGGACACTCGGACGGAAAACACCTGCATTTCGCCGTGTACGACGAGGAGACCGGCTCCTGGATCAACCCGCTCTCAATCCTTCCCCCATTGCCGGATGCCCAGCCGCCGGTGATCAAACGGGTCCTTCTTGCCGTCGGGGACCAGGTCCAGCCGCTGGAAAGCGGTGTGACGGTACGGCCCGGGCACGGCGAGATTCTCGTGGAGGCCTACGATCTTCGCGAAGACGTGAAATTCCACTGGCCCCTCGCGCCATACAGCGTGAGATTCAGCCTCGACGGCAAGGAAGTGGCAAGGATCCTCTTCGACTCCCTGCAGGTGAGCGAGGGGCGGATGGTCGTGGGCGCAACGGGCCTGACCAGGGAGAACGTGTACCGCGGGGAGGGCCTGCTGCGCTGTGGAGTCGTGGAGCTGCGCGCCGGTGAATCACGGCTGCACCTTGCCGTTCGTGATTTCGCCGGCAACGAAACGGTGCGTGACATAGCGTTCACCGTTGCCGAGTAAGGAGCCCGCACATGCCGAAGACCTACTCCTCAGCGCCGGGTGCGGAGCGACAGGAGACGATTCCCTGCCCCGGCTGCGGCCACTCACGCGCGCGGCGGATGCTGGCCTGTGACGGGTTCGCATTCGTGCGCTGCGGAACGTGTTCCCTGGTTTATCAGAACCCCCGGCCCGTCTTTGAAGACGTGCGCAAGCGGTACGGCGGGCAGTACTTCGCCTATGAGCTTGAGAACGAGCGCATTTTTTTCGGCCTGATGCGGCTGGGGCTCGGGGATATCGGGTTCGAAACCCTTGCGCGTACTCTTCCTGCGCCGCGATCATTCCTGGATATCGGGTGCGCGACGGGAATGCTGGTCGAATCCATGAAAGGGGAGGGATGGGATGCGCGGGGAGTGGACGTCTGTCGCGAGTCGGCGGAGTATGGAATGGCTCATCGGGGAGTCTCCATCTTCGTCGGCACCCTCGAGGAGGCCAGGTTCCCTGCTGAATCCTTTTCCATCGTTCATTTCTCTCACCTGATAGAGCACGTCCCGGATCCTCGCGGCTTTCTGAGCGAAGTCAGACGGATACTCAAGCCTCAGGGTTACGCGATCATCACCACTCCAAACGTTGACGGATTTCAGGCGCGGCTTTTCGGCAAAGGGTGGAGGTCTGCAATTGCCGACCACCTGACCCTGTTTTCCAAGCGCACGCTTGGAAAGATAATTGTCGAATCTGGCTTCGAAATACGGCAAACCGTCACCTGGGGAGGCCTCGCTGCAGGCACTGCGTCAGGAATTGTCAAGAAGCCGATTGATTGGCTCTCAAAAAAGTGGGGATTTGGCGATGTCGTTCTTTTCTTGGCGGCGAAACGTTGAGCTGGAACCTTTCCACTATCTTTGAACAGAGATGAGCGTGTCGAATTTGATCATTTGAAAGGTCTTGAAAAGCGCATCGCTGCATCCTCGGATCTGCAGTGTCCGATCCCTTTCCGCGAGCTGCTTTCGAAACAGCAGTATTTTGCCAAGTGCTGATGAGTTAATGCTCGGTGTCCTGGTGAGATCGAGCGTAATCGTGTTCCAGTTCCCCGCGGAGAGCTCTTCGACCTTTTTTTGGAATTCATTCGTGGTCTCGCCGGTCAGGGAGCCAATTACCGCAAGGACCACTTCGTCTTTGGAGACACTCTTCTGGTCAAACATCGCTCATTCCCCTCCTTACGACGCTCTCCAACTCCGGCCGGGTGACAAGCTCCAGGTGGTAGCTGACCTGATCGGAATGCCGCTCCGTCCGGGTGGAAACCTTCCACACGCGATAGACGATCATTTTCGCGCTCGGCAGAGGGAGGGCAAGCGGATTGCCGTTCAAGTCCACGAGCTGGTTTACCCGCAGCTCATGTTCGATCTCCCTGCTGTCACCTTCTGGATAGACGATGAAGATCGTTCGCACCACCTACTAGCATTCTACCCGGGTTGCGGTGAGATATCAACCCCGGCACGCGGCCGGCAATGCTATTCGGAATCTTCGAGGAGCGAAAAAGGCATCACCTTTCCCGTGGCGTTGTCCGGCAGCTCCTCTATCAGGACAACGGTCTGGAAGGGGATCATCAGGTGGTCAGCCCTTCCGAAGGTCTTTCGAGTCTCCTCCTCTCCCGGGTTGATCACCAGCTTCTGTTCAGTCGAGAAGACGAGGTTTTTTATCGAGACGAAGTAGGGGTGGGTGAGGTCGAGACTCCTCGCCATCAGCTCCACTTCCTTTTCCTTCCATTTGAAATGAACACGGTAAAGGGACACGCTGCTTTTCTCCGGGGGCCATGATATCGCAGCGCGGCATGCGTGTCAATTTTCTGCATCTACTACACATAGGTTACATAGTTCCGATAATTATGCTGCTTTTTTGCACTTTTTCCGTACTCAGCACTGTTGACATCTCATGTTTCAGAGGTATTATCTGCACCAGGAGGTGGGAAAAAGTGGGAGAGATTAGGAAAAAGTGGTGAAGTGATCCATGATAACAGGGGAATTCCGTTGTTCTTTGGATGAGAAGGGCAGACTGCTCATTCCTGCCAGAATGAGGACAGAAGTCGCCGGAAACGAGATTATACTCACCCGGGGCGTGGAAAACTGTCTCTGGCTCTTCCCTCCCGAAGAATGGAAGACATTCTCTGAAAACCTCATCGGTTCAACCTCTCTCTTTCAGGAAAAGGCAAGACTCATCCAGCGGCGCATGATTGCTCCCGCACAGGAGACGGAGATCGACAAAGCGGGCAGAATCGTCATTCCCCAGACTTTGAGAGAATACGCGGATCTGAAGAAGGAATGTCTGATCCTGGGTCTGAAGAAGTACATGGAGATCTGGTCCGAGGTCGCCTACCAGGAGTACCTGGCGGAGAACGAGGCGAAATTCAAGGAAGCGGCAGAAGAGCTCGGGGGGAGGATCACCCTTTGATCTTCCACCAGCCGGTGCTCACGCGGGCGGTCCTCGCGCACCTCGTGCCGCCCTCCGACGACGGGCTGATCATCGATGCCACGCTCGGCGAAGGAGGGCACGCCGAGGCGTTCCTTTCGAAGTATCCCGCCCTTTTCCTCATCGGGGTCGATGCGGATGGCTCGATCCTGCAGGCGGCGCAAGCCAGGCTTTCACCGTTCACTGACAGAATCCGGTTGGCCAATGCCTGGTTTGCCGATTTTCTGGCGCAATACTCGGCAGAGAACCCGGACCTCATCCTCATGGACCTGGGAGTCTCCCGCTACCACTATGAGGGAAGCGCCCGCGGTTTCTCCTTCGACAGGGACGAGGAGCTGGACATGCGGCTGGGCAGGGATCTCACCACAACCGCGGCAGATATCGTCAACACGGCAGATGGTGCGGAGATCGCAGATATTCTGTTCCGCTACGGCGAAGAGAAGTTTGCCCGCCTCATCGCTTCCCGGATCGTGAGAGAGCGCGCCGAGGCGCCGATCACGCGCGCGAAGCGTCTGGCGAACCTCGTTGCCGCAGCGGTGCCTGATCGTTACAGACACAGGCGGATCCATCCCGCCACCCGCACTTTCCAGGCCCTGAGAATCGCGGTGAACCGCGAGCTCGAGCAGCTGGAAACGGGTCTCAAGGAAGCGGTGAGGGTCCTGAAACCCGGCGGAAGGATCGGGGTCATCACTTTCCACTCGCTGGAAGACCGGATCGTCAAGCGTTTCTTCCGGGACAAGAGCAAGGAGTGTACGTGCCCGCCGGAATGGCCGATCTGTCAATGTGGGGGGAAAGCGGAGCTGCGCCTGGTCACCGGCAAGCCTGTCTCCGCGTCCGAGGAGGAGGTTTCCCACAACCCGGCGAGCCGCAGCGCCAAGCTGAGGGTGGCGGAGAAGCCGCTGCAGCAGGGAGCGCGGCCGCCAAATCCGCCGAATACGGCGGCGCGGGTGCGCGCGAGAGGCGTGAAGGGGGACAGATGAGAAGAATCATGTGGGCCGTGCTTTGCCTCGCGATCCCGGGGCTCCTCTTTCTGAATGCATGGCAGGGCTTTCGGTATAATGACCTTTCGGATAGGGTCGGAGCGCTGGAAAAGGAGCAGAAAGACCTGCTGGAGAAGAACAGGGATGTGATTGCCCAGATCGCCTATGAAAGCTCCCCGGAGCGGGTCGGGCAGAAAGCAGCCCAGATCGAAGGGCTGATACCCCTGGACCAGTCCGCCATCACGCGCCTTCAGGTGGAGGCGGCTGCACAGGGAGAACCGGCGCAGTGATGGCAATCGGCACCAGGAGGCTGTTTTCATTTGCCGATGTCGCAAGCGCCACCGGCGGACGGGTGGTCGTCGATCCCCGGGAACCGGAAGGCATTTGCTCCGTGGTCACGGATTCGCGCGCGAGCGTGGAGGGGTCCCTCTTTGTGGCCCTGCGTGGTGAAAGGACCGACGGCCATGAGTTCCTCGAGCAGGTCGCGCGTTCGGGGGCCGCGGCGCTCCTCGTCTCCGCGGAGCAGGCCGGCCGGCGCGGGGAGGAGCTTGCGGCATTGCACGCCGGTCATGGCGTGGGAGTCATCGCCGTTGCGGATACATTGGTGGGTCTTCAGGACCTTGCCCGATTCCACATGCGTCGGCTCCAATCGGTGACCCGGATCGGGATTACCGGCTCCAACGGCAAGACCACCACGAAGGAGATCATCGGGCTCATTCTCTCCCGCTCCGCCGCGACCGCGAAGAACGAGGGGAACCTGAACTCCGAGATCGGCCTGCCGCTTTCATGCTTCGCGGTGGAGCAGAAGCACCGCTACGCCGTGTTCGAGATGGGCATGAACCACCGGGGAGAGATGGGGGTGCTCGCCGATATCGCGCGTCCCGACCTGGCGCTAGTGACCAATATCGGCACCGCGCACGTCGGAATTCTGGGATCGCAGGACGAGATAGCAAAAGAGAAGAAGAAGATCTTCGCCCATTTCGACGGCCGCCAGGTCGGCCTGTTGCCCGAGGATGAACGCTATCGGGCGTTCCTTGCCGAGGGCGTGAAGGGCAGGATCGTCCTCTTCGGACCGAAGAGCACACCGGGCTACGGGGGAAGCGAAAGCTTGGGACTGGGTGGAACGCTCATCCACTGGGAGGGGTTCCGGGTCCGCTTCCCGCTTTTCGGTCCGTACAATCTCGCCAACGCGCTCGGAGCGGTCTCCGTCGCGCGCGAGCTGGGCGTCCCGAACGCGGAGATACGTGACGGTCTTGAAGCCGTCACTCCGCTGTTCGGGCGGTCCCAGATCATCACGGGACCTGTCACCGTGATCGTCGACTGCTATAATGCCAACCCCGATTCCATGGCAAGCGCTCTGTCTTTTCTTGAAGCGCTGCCCTGGAAGGGAAAGAAAATCGCGGTGCTGGGCGGGATGCGGGAGCTCGGAGATTCGTCAACGGCCGCGCACAGCGCGCTCGGCTGGCGGCTGCGCCAGACCGGGCTTGATGCGGTTTTCCTGTTCGGTGAAGAGATGGAACACGCCTGGAAGGCCATTGCGGGCTCTCCTGCCGAGGCGCGCGGGCGATGGACGGTCGATCTTTCTTCGCTGGACGCCCAGCTGAATCGGCTCGCCGCGCCGGGGGACCTCATATTGTTGAAGGGTTCACGCGGGCTGGAGCTGGAAAGGCTCCTTCCCCGTCTCACCAGCCGACGATCCGACGACCAGGGGGAAACGAGGTGCTGAAGTTTCTCTACCCGCTCCGGCAGTACTTTTCGGTCCTCAACATATTCCAGTACATCACTTTCCGTGCCGCATATGCGGCCATTACCGCCCTCCTCATTGCGTTCCTGTTCGGGCCCTGGGTCATTGCCCGGCTGCGTGCGATCAAAACCGGGTGGACCGCGCGGGAGGACACGCCGACGACCCATCGGGCCAAGGCGGGAACACCGACCATGGGAGGTGTCCTGATCATACTCTCCGTCGGCATTTCGACCCTCCTGTGGCAGGACCCGGCCAGCATGTACACCTGGCTGCTCCTCTTCGCTGCGTTCGGCTTCGGCGCCATCGGCTTTGCCGACGACTGGCTGAAGATGTCACGACGCAAGAAGGGCATCAGCGCCGGGGTGAAGATCGGCGGGCAATTCCTGGTATCCGCCCTCATCGTCACGGCCCTCTATCTGCAGAAGGGAGAGACGACCACGCTGCTGTACCTCCCGTTCTTCAAGCGCGCCGTCCTCGACCTTTCCTGGTTTTACATCCCGTTCGCGGTCGTCCTGATGGTCGGATATTCCAACGCGGTGAATCTCACCGACGGCCTGGACGGCCTGGCAATCGGGCTCGTCATCATGGTCGCGCTGGCGCTCACCGTGCTCGCCTACCTGACCGGGAGGGTGGACTACGCGGAATACCTGCAGATTCCGTTCGTCAAGGGGGGCGGGGAAGTGGCCATCTTCTGCCTCGCCGTGGTCGGCGCTTCAGTGGGCTTCCTCTGGTTCAACTCGCACCCGGCGGAGGTGTGGATGGGAGATACCGGCAGCCTGCCCCTGGGCGGCGTGCTGGGTGTCGTCGCGCTGATCTTGAAGAAGGAGATCCTGATTCTCATACTCGGAGGGGTTTTCGTCCTGGAAATTCTTTCGGTCACGATCCAGGTGGTTTCATTCAAGCTCACGGGAAAACGCGTCTTCAAGATGGCCCCGCTGCACCATCACTTCGAGCTCAGCGGCTGGCCCGAGAGCAAGGTGGTGACACGGCTGTGGATTCTCGGCGGGCTCTTTGCAATCCTGGGCCTGTCCACTTTGAAGATCCAGTAGGCGGGGAGAGGGGATGGAACGCGTCGAAAAAGAACGCAGCGATATGCTCCTCGTGATGCTCATCGTCGCCGTTCTGGGCGTCGGCGTCGCGCTCCTGTTCTCCAGTTCCTATCCATTTGCAGGCCGCGCGTACAAGGATCCCCTCTATCTCGTCAAGCGGCAGCTTCTCTGGGCGGGGCTCGGTGCGGTGGCAGCTTTCGTGCTCTCCCTGACCCCGCTGGAAGTCTTCCGGCGCTCCATGCCCCTGATCCTGCTTGGCACGCTGGCCGTGTCGCTGCTGCCCTTCGTGCCGATACTGGGCACGTCGGTGCTGGGATCCCGCCGCTGGATCACCCTCTTCGGGCTTTCCTTTCAGCCTTCCGAGCTCGTGAAAGTGACGCTGATTCTCTATCTTTCATCCTATTTCGCCAACCGGGAGGGGGGAGCGACCATGTCGCTGAACTCCCTTATTCCTCCCTTCATCGTCATCTGCGCATTTTCAGCCATCATCCTGTTGCAGAACGACTACTCGACGGCGATCTTTGTGCTGGCGATCGGGCTCGCGATGCTCTACATCGCCAGGGTGCGCGGTCTTCATCTCCTGGTGGTGGCGCTCTTTGCGGTGCCGATGGGATTTCTTCTCCTTTTTACTCGTGAGCACCGGGTGCAGCGCCTCCTCGCCTATCTCGACATATCCTCGTATCGTTCGGGATCCGGCTACCAGATCGTCAACGCAAAGGCGGCGATGGTGAGCGGGGGCCTCTGGGGCAAAGGGCTCGGGCGCAGCACGGCAAAGCTGGGGGCGCTTCCCATGGCGCATTCGGACTTCATCTACGCCATCATCGGCGAGGAGACGGGCCTTCTGGGAGCGCTTTTTGTGCTCGCGCTGTTCGCCCTGCTCGTATGGCGGGGTTTTCAAATAGCCTTCCACGCGGAAGACCACTTCTCCTACCTCGTCGCGTTCGGAATCACCGCCTCCCTGGGCCTGCAGGCGCTTCTCAACATGGCGGTTGCCGTGGGTCTGGTTCCCACCACCGGCGTCACTCTTCCGTTTTTTTCCGCCGGAGGGTCGTCCCTGTTCGCGACCCTCGTCATGTGCGGGCTCCTGGTGAACGTGTCGCGGAGGGTTTCACATGTCTAGTGTCTTCACGCTTCGGGACAGGACGGGCAGGTCCGAGGAAAGACCGCTTTCCCGATGGGCACGTCCCCTGCTCGTCCTCCTCTCTTTGCTCTGCGCCCTCGCGCTGCTTGCGCGATTTGCCGCTGTGCCCCTCATGGAGATCCGCCACGTGGTGGTGCACAGCGACATGCCCCTGACGGACGAGCAGGTTCTCGCCATATCAGGGATCCACGGCGACGAGCACTGGTACTCGATTTCCACGGAGGAAATACAAAAGCGCCTGGAGGCAAACCCCCTCATCCGACGGGCGGAGGTGCAGAGGATATTCCCCAACACGGTACGCATGAGCGTGTGGGGACGACAGCCCGCTGCGCTCGTGCTGGCCGCCTCAGCCGGGCGAAGTCTTCCTGTCCTGGTTGACGGCGACGGGGTCGTTTTCAAGATCTGCACAACCACCGCCGAGGTCGACCTCCCGGTCATCACAGGGCTCGACGTGGGGGAGACGGGCCTTGGCGCCCAGCTTCCGCGCGTGTACGCGTCATTGTTCGCGGACCTGAGAACGCTGCGCGAACGCGCTCCCTCCCTGTACCGCCTGGTGTCCGAGGTGCGGATCATGGCGCCGCGGTATTCCGCGGATTCCTCCGCGGGCTTTGACATGCTGCTCTATCTCACCAATTCTCAGGTTCCTGTGCGCGCCCGGGGGGCGATCGATGAGAGCCTGCTGAAATACACGCTGATGGTCCTCGACCTCTTGTCGAAGCAAGGCATTGTGAAGGATATTCAGGAACTCGACTTTCGAAGCGGGGACGTGGTCTACAGACTAAGTGCGCGGAGTACCGACGCCGCAAGTGCGCGGAGTACCGACGCCGCAAGTGCGCGGAGTACCGACGCCGCGAATGCGCGGAGTACCGACGCCGCGATGAAGGGGGGATAGCTCAGGTGGCGGCATCAGAAGAACTGATCGTCGGGCTGGACATCGGCACGACGAAAGTGTGCGCCATCATCGGCGAGTTCAGCGAGACGGGCCAGCTCGAGATCATCGGTGTCGGCACGACCCCGTCGCGCGGCCTGCGCCGCGGCGTCGTGATCAATATCGAGTCCACCGTGAAGTCGATCCAGAACGCCGTGGAGTCCGCGGAGCTGATGTCCGGGCGCGAGGTGCACGGCGTGTTCACCGGCGTGGCCGGCGGGCATATCGAAGGAATCAACTCTCGCGGCGTCGTGGCCGTGACGGGCAAGGACAGGGAGATCACGAAGGAGGACGTCGACCGGGTAATCGACGCGGCCAAGGCAATTGTCATCCCGATGGACCGTGAAGTTCTGCACGTCATCCCGCAGGAGTTCATCGTCGATCAGCAGGGCGGAATCAAGAACCCCGTGGGTATGGTCGGCGTCCGCCTCGAAGCGGAGGCGCACATCATCACCGGCGCGGTAACCTCTGCCCAGAACATCGTGAAGTGCGTCAACCGGGCGGGGTTCAAGGTCAACGACATCGTCCTCGAGCCCCTGGCATCTTCCAAGGCCGTGCTCACTGCGGACGAAAAGGAGCTGGGCGTGCTGCTCATCGACCTCGGCGGCGGCACGACCGACGTTCTGGTGCACCTCGAAGGCGCGCCGTACCACACCGAGGTTCTCTCCATCGGCGGCGAGCAGGTGACCAGTGACGTTTCCATCATGCTGAAGACGCCGCTGGAAGTGGCGGAGAAGATCAAGAAGGAGCACGGGTGCTGCTATGTTCCCGCCGTCCTCGAAGACGCCGAGGTGGTGATTCCCGGCGTCGGGGGGAGGCCGCCGCGGAAGATCGGCCGCCGCAACATGGCGGAGATCATTCAGCCGCGCATGGCGGAGATACTCGGCATGGTGAAGGAGCAGATCGAGAAGAAAGGCTACCTGCACCTGCTGGGCGGCGGAGTGGTGCTGACCGGTGGGGGTTCGCTTCTTTCAGGGGCCGGGGAGCTGGCCTCAGAGATTTTCGGGCTTCCCGCCCGGGTGGGCTACCCGGTGAAGCTCGGCGGTCTCGTGGAGGAATACCACGATCCGATGTACGCCACCGGCGTGGGATTGGTCATGTACGGCGCTTCCCGTGAAGGAAGCGAGGGCTTCGATACGAGCTCCAGTGAGAGCACGTTTACGAGCGTGTGGGAGAGGATGAGGACCTGGTTCAAGGATTTCTTCTGAGATAAACAGCGACAGAGATTCATGGGGGAGGGGACATGAACATCGAGCTTTTCAATAACGAGGGCACCAGCCCGACCGTGATCAAGGTTGTCGGCGTGGGCGGCGGCGGCAGCAACGGCGTCAACCGCATGATCGCCATGGGGCTGAAAAACGTGTCGTTCGTGGCCATCAACACGGACCAGCAGGCGCTGCACAGCTCCAATGCCCAGACGCGGTTCGCCATCGGCACCAAGCTCACGGGGGGTCTCGGCGCAGGGGGAATTCCGGAGATCGGTGAGAAGGCCGCCCTGGAAGACCAGGAGAGCGTGCAGAACCTTCTGAAGGGCGCCGACATGGTTTTTATCACCGCCGGCATGGGGGGCGGGACAGGCACGGGGGCGGCGCCGGTCGTCGCGCACGTGGCGCGCCAGATGGGCGCGCTGACCGTTGCCGTGGTGACGAAGCCGTTCGACTTCGAAGGAAAGCGCAAGATGCAGCTCGCGGAAGAGGGCATCGAGAGGCTGCGCCAGGAAGTCGACACGCTGATCACCATTCCCAACCAGTACCTCCTGAAGATCGCGGAAAAACGCACTCCCATCCGGGAAGCCTTTTTCATGGCGGACGAGGTGCTGCGCCAGGGGGTGCAGGGCATCTCCGACCTCATCACGGAGCCGGGCGAGATCAACATCGATTTTGCAGACGTGCGCACGATCATGAAAGGCAAGGGTGATGCCCTCATGGGCATCGGCATCGGCAGCGGCGAGAACAGGGCCACAGACGCCGCCACGAACGCGATCAACAATCCCCTTCTGGAAGACGCGCGCGTCGAGGGAGCCAAGGGAATCCTGGTCAACGTCACCGGTGGTTTCGATTTCTGTCTCTCCGAGTACGAGGAGGTCCTGAAGATCATCACAGCAAACGCGGACGACGATGCGCTGATAATCGCCGGGACCTCGATCGTGGAATCGATGAACGACAGGATACGCGTGACCGTGATCGCCACCGGCTTTTCAACGGAGAAGCCGCGCGTGGCGGTCCAGGAACCCGAGCGGGCCGAGGCGGAGATCATCCCGTACGAGGAGTGGGCCTCGATGGGAAAAACCGGCACCCGCAAGCATGCGGAAGATTTCCTCCTGGGCAGAAACTCCCGCGAGGCCGATCTGAGCGTCCCGACGGTGCTGCGGGAGAAGCGGATCGCCGGCCAGAAGGATTAGGAGGCGCCCGTCATGGCTGACACGAACGCCCGCACCCCTGCCGCGGATGGCTTTGCCGACTACCTGTCGGCGGAGCGCGGCCTCTCCCCGACCACGGTCGCGACATACGCCTCCGAGGCGCGCGGGTTCGAGGCCTTTCTTGCACGCTGCGGCAGGGAGGCCACACAGGCCGACGTGCGGGACGTCGAGGCATACATGACCGAGCGGCGCGTGAATAATATCGACTCCCGCACGCTGGCAAAGGCCGCATCCGCGATTCGTTCTTTCTACCGGTTTCTCGTGCTGGAAGGGAGGATGGAGACCAATCCGGCGCGGCTGGTGGATGCCCCGCGGGTGACAATGCGAATCCCCCGTTACCTGCAGGAGGAGGAAATCCAGAAGCTGCTGGATGCATGTGAGCCCGGCCAACCGCTCGGAATCAGGGACCGGGCGCTTTTCGAGCTGATCTACTCCTGCGGTCTGCGCGTGAGCGAAGCGGTCGGCCTCACCGTGGAGCGTGTTTCGATGCCTGAAGGCGCCCTGCGCGTCATGGGCAAAGGCTCCCGGGAAAGGATGGTTCCCCTGGGAGAGCGCGCCAGGAATCAGCTCGCGCTGTATCTCTCGTCCGCCCGTCCTGGGCTGGCGGGCCGGGCTCCCGCGAATGAGTTGTTCCTGGGACGAGGCGGAAGAAAACTTTCGCGCAAGACCGTCTGGAAGACCTTCAAACGCCTGGCAGTGCGCGCGGGGCTGGACGCGAAGGTGCATACTCTGCGTCATTCCTTCGCGACGCACCTGCTGCAGGGCGGGGCGGACCTGCGCTCTGTCCAGGAGCTCCTCGGGCACGCGGACATCGGCACTACACAGATCTACACTCATGTCAGCCAGGAAGTCCTGAAAAGGACCCATGAAGAGTTCCATCCCCGCGGCGCCCGTGACGACGCATCGCGGTACCCCGCGGATTCTGCATCGCGGTACCCCGCGAAATCCGCGGGGTACCGCGATGCGGATTCCGCGGCACACGAGCGGGGCGGATCGTGAAAGCCGGAAATGCTATTTTCCCGTTAGAGAAAGGCATGAATGAACACGATAAAACATGCCTGCGGGGACTCTCTACGGTGGAGTTCCTCACTCCGCGCGAAAAGCTTGCGCTTATCCAGATGCGGGGCGGACCCCGGAAGCTTCTGGACCTCACGCTGCCCGACCTCCGCAGATTGACCGGCAGAAGGTTTTCCACCAGCCTCTGGAACCCCGATGAAATTCTGCGCGCGGGGGAGGAGATTGGAAAGCGCTTGACCGAAGGCGGGATGGAGAGCATCTTTTATGAGGACACGGCGTACCCGCCGCAGCTTCGCGAGATCTATGATCCGCCCGTGACGCTTTTCCTTCGCGGATCGCTTCCCGACAACGGACTTCTTCTCGCAGGGATCGTCGGAACGCGTTTTCCTACCGGCGCGGCGCGCACGGCGGCGTTTCGGCTCGGCTTTGAGCTGGGCAGAGAGGGGATCGGAGTCGTTTCAGGGCTCGCGCGAGGCATCGACAGGGAAGCGCATGAGGGGTGTACCGAGGCAGGGGGAATCTCGGTGGCCGTGCTCGGAAATGGCATCGACCTCATTTACCCCGCATCCAGCCTGTCCGCGGGTCGCGCCATCCTGGAGCGCGGTGGAGCTATTCTCAGCGAATACCCGCCCGGTGTCCCGCCCCTCCGTTATCACTTTCCCGCAAGGAACCGGATAATAAGTGGTTTGTGCCGGGCGGTGGTGGTGGTGCAGGCGCCGGAACGTTCCGGGGCGCTCATCACCGCGGAATACGCCCTGGATCAAGGGCGAGACCTGTACGTGCATGCCGCCGGGACCATTGGGGCCGCGGGGGCGGGCACGCGCCGGTTGGCGGAGTCAGGAGCGCCGATGGTACGAGGGAGCGTCGAGATCTTGCGCGATTGGGGAGTGAAACCTCGCGGAGATCGAGCCGTTCTCCTGCCAAAGGAGTTGCCTGAGGGCGAGCGGCTGGCAAACCTTTTAAAGGAAGAAATCGCTGGTGCCTGCGCCACGAGGGGCGGGGAAACCTACTGGAGAGCATGATGCAGACAGAAAATCCGCGGGATACCGCGGCGCAAAATCCGCGGGATACCGCGGCGCAAAACAACCAAGAAACTATGGCGCAAAATCCGCGGGATACCGCGATACAAAAGCCACAGAAACCAAAAACCGCCGCACGAAAGCTGCGGAGTACCGCGGCGCAGAATCCGCGGAATACCGCGGCGCGCAAGGCAAAGCACACCCTCCTCATCGTTGAGTCGCCGGCAAAAGGCAAGACAATCGAGAAGTATCTCGGCAAGGGCTACACCGTGGCGGCCTCGATGGGCCATCTCATCGACCTGCCGAAATCACGTCTCGCCATCGACGTGGAAGACACGTTCGAGCCTGAGTACATCACCGTCCGCGGCAAGGCGAAGATCCTGAAAGACCTGAAGCAGCAGGCAAAAAAGGCGGACGCGATCCTCCTTGCTTCGGATAATGACCGGGAAGGGGAGGCAATCTCCTTCCATCTCAGGAATACGCTGCAGAACGGGCAGACCGAGAAGAGCATCCAGCGGATCACATTCAATGAGATTACGCCAAAGGCTATCCGGGAAGCCGTGGCACATCCCGGCACCATCGATATGTGCAAGGTCAACGCGCAGAAGGCCCGGCGCGTGCTGGACAGGATCGTCGGGTACTATCTTTCTCCGCTGCTGTGGAAGAAAGTGAAGAACGGCCTGTCCGCGGGACGGGTGCAGTCCGTCGCGCTCCGACTCATCTGCGAGAGAGAGGCTGAGCTCGAGGCCTTTGTCCCGGAAGAGTACTGGAGCCTGGACGCCGAGTTGCGCAAGGGCAAGCACCACTTCCTGGCCCAGCTTGTTGCCGTTGCCGGGGCAAAGCCTGCGCTGACAACGGAGAAGGCCACCCTGGAGTGCCTCGAGGCGCTGCAGAATACGCCCTTCCGCGTGGCGGAGGTGAAGATAGCTGAAAAGATCTCCCGCCCCCGGGCGCCTTTCACGACCTCCACCCTCCAGCAGACGGCGGCGAACAGGTTCGGCTTCACGGCGCGAAAGACGATGCAGATCGCGCAGGGTCTCTACGAGGGCGTGAATATCGGCGCCCAGCGGCTGGGCCTCATCACCTACATGCGCACGGACTCCACGCGCATCGCAGAGAGCGCGCTTGCCGAGGTGCGGGATTTCATCGGAAAAGAATTCCCGGGAGATCTTCCCGAATCGCCGGTCCTGTACGCGGCGGGCAAAGGCGCGCAGGACGCCCACGAGGCAATCCGCCCCACCTATGTCACGCGCACGCCGACAGAATTGAAGAAACACCTGACCTCGGAAGAGTTCCGGCTGTACTCCATCATCTGGGAGAGATTCGTCTCCTCGCAGATGTCCCCCTCGAAGGCGAGCACGACGAGCGTGGATTTTTCCGCCGGGGAGTACCTCTTCCGTTCATCCAGCACAAAGGTGGTGGAGAAGGGCTTCCAGAAGGCGCTCTCTCTCCTGGCTTCGAAGGAACAGACCAAGGCGCTTCCCCCGCTGGAGACGGGCGAGGAAGTGGAGCGGGTGAAGTTCATTCCGGAACAGCACTTCACCATGGGACCCCCGCGCTTCACGGATGCAACAATCGTAAAAACCCTCGAAGAAAAGGGGATCGGAAGGCCGTCCACCTACGCACCCATCATCTCGGTCCTGCTGGACCGTTATTACGTGGTGCGCAAGTCACGGCAGCTCATCCCGACTATCCTCGGAAAGATCATAAACGACATGTTGAGCAAGTCTTTCCCCGAGCTCCTGGACCCGAACTTCACCGCGGCAATGGAGCTCCGTCTGGACGAGGTGGAAGAAGGCAAGACCGAGTGGCATGCGATGATCAGGGACTTCTACGGGCCCTTCCGGGACAAGGTGGTATCAGTCCAGGAGACCCTTGAATCGGTGAAGGGCGTGATGGACGAGCAGACGGATGTCGTCTGCGATGTGTGCGGAAGACCAATGGTGAAGAAACTGGGGCGCTTCGGATTCTTCATTGCCTGCACCGGTTTTCCTGAATGCAAGAACACGAAGCCCGTGCCACTGGCCGCCTGCCCCCGGCCGGATTGTGGCGGGCAGATCGTTGCGCGCAAGAGAAAACGCGGCAGGGGCCGTGAGTTCTACGGCTGCACCAACTATCCCACATGCGACTTCGTGACGTATTTCAAGCCCACGGATTCCAAGTGCCCCAAGTGCGGCTGGTTCCTCGTGGAAAAGGAAGACAGGCAGCGCGGCGCGTACAGGACCTGCATCAACCCGTCGTGCGACTACCTGCACAGCAAGGAAATGCCGCAGCCGCACCAGGAGCGCTATGAAATGCCACCAGGAGTGGCCGACGATGAAATGCCACCAGGAGCGGCCGACGATGAAATGCCACCAGGAGTGGCCGACGATGAAATGCCACCAGGAGCGGCCGACGATGAAATGCCACCAGGAGTGGCCGACGATGAAATGCCACAGCCGCGCCAGGAGCGCGAAGGAGCGGCCGGGGGAGCGGCCGGTGAGGCGGGCGACCAGAGTGCGTGAGGATTACCTGGCCTACCTCAGCGCGGTGCGCAACCTTTCTCCCCACACGCTCGAGTCCTATGGCAAGGACCTGGAGAAATACGCGCAGTACCTCGGTGCACGCAAGGTGTCACCCGAACAGGCGGGGATCGCGGATGCGCGCGGCTTCGTGAGCTGGCTCACCCGGGAGGGTCTCTCCCCGCGGTCGGTCAACCGGATGGTCTCCGGGGTGCGCGGGTGGTACCGGTTCATGGAGCGCAGAAGCCTCATCGAATCGAATCCCTTCGCTGAAATACGCAGTCTTCGCACGGAGAAGCGCCTCCCCTCGTTTCTCTTCGAAGAGGAGATGGCACGGTTGATCGAGATGCCCAGCCGCGAGCCATGCGCGGACGGGGACGCGTTCTGGAGGCTCCGGGACAGGGCCGCGCTGGAAACTCTCTATTCGACCGGCTGCCGCATCTCGGAGCTCGTCTCCCTGGACCTGGCAGACGTGGATCTGAAGAATCACACCGCCCGCGTGATGGGAAAGGGGTCCAAGGAGCGCAACGTATTTCTTGGGGCTGCGGCAATCGGCGCGCTCCGCGAATACATGGCGCGTCGTCGGTTCCATGCACAAAAGGCCGACGCTCTGCGGGCCCTCTTCATCAACCAGAGGGGCGGGAGGATCACAGATCGAGGCGTCCGGTTCATTCTCAGCGAATACCTCTCGAGGGCAAACCTGGGAAAGAGGGTGACGCCGCACACCTTCCGACATTCCTTTGCCACGCACCTTCTGGACAGGGGTGCCGACATAAGGGCCGTGCAGGAGCTGCTCGGCCACGCCAGCCTTTCCACCACGCAAGTGTACACCCACGTGGGCATGGAGAAGCTAAAGAAGGTTTACAGGAGGGCTCATCCCCATGCAACGTGAGAGGATTCGGGGCACGACCGTGGTTGCCGTGCGAAGGGACGACAAGGTTGCCATGGCCGGCGACGGACAGGTGACCATGGGCAACACGGTCATGAAATCGAATGCCAGGAAAATCAGGAAGATCTACGACGGGAAGATCCTCGTCGGCTTCGCCGGCGCCACCGCGGACGCGTTCACCCTGTTCGAGCGGTTCGAGGGAAAAGTAAAGGAGTATGGCGGAGACATCACCCGCGCGGCGGTGGAGCTCGCCAAGGATTGGCGCACGGACCGGATCCTGCGACGGCTCGAGGCGCTGCTGCTCGTCGCGGATAAACGGGCGACATTCCTCATCTCAGGCACCGGAGACGTCGTGGAGCCGGACGAGGGCGTCATTGCCATCGGCTCGGGCGGCAGCTTCGCGTACGCAGCGGCGCGCGCCTACCTGGAAGCCTCCGAGCTCGGGGCGCGCGACATCGCGGAAAAATCGCTTCGCATCGCGGCGGAGATCTGCATCTATACCAACTCGGTGATACTCGTGGAGGAGCTGGCATGAGCGGCGCCAATCTTCCCGCAAAGGGCTCCGATCTCACGCCGCGCCAGATAGTAGCGGAGCTGGATAAGTACATCATTGGACAGGACAAGGCAAAGAAAGCCGTGGCCATCGCCCTGCGCAACCGCATGCGTCGGCAAAGGCTGCCGGAGGATCTGCGGGACGAGGTGGCGCCGAAGAATATCATCATGATCGGCCCCACGGGAGTCGGTAAGACGGAGATCGCGCGCAGGCTCTCCAAGCTTTGCGGCGCGCCGTTCCTCAAGGTGGAGGCGACCAAGTACACGGAGGTCGGTTACGTGGGACGGGACGTCGAGTCCATGATACGGGACCTCGTATCCGTCGCCGTTTCCATGGTCAAGGCGGAGCTCTCCGAAGAGGTGCGGGTGGAGGCGGAGCGAAGGGCGGAGGAAGCTTTGCTCGATCTTCTCCTTCCCGGGGTGCGCAAGAATCCCCGACGCCAGGGTCCGGAAGAGGCGGTGGAGGTCGAGGCCATCGAAGCGCAGCCCGAGGTGCCCGCGCCGCAGCCCGAGCCGGCAGCGGAGCCGGGGCGGAGCACGCGGGACAAGATGCGGGACATGCTGGCGCGCGGCCTCATGGACGAGCGTCTCGTGGAGGTAAGCGTCACCAAGTCCGCAATGCCCATGATGGAGATCTTCTCCGGCACGAGCATGGAGGACATGGAGCTCAACTTCGGCAATCTCGGATCGATCTTCGGCGGCAAAAAGAAGCGCAAGAAGGTCACGGTGAAGCAGGCAAAGGAAATACTCCTCAATGAGGAGATGGACAAGCTTGTGGACATGGACAGGGTGTCCGAGCTCGCGCGGCAGCGCGTGGAGGAAATGGGGATCATCTTCATCGACGAGATCGACAAGATCGCCTCCCGGGGGGAGAAAGTCGGGATCGACGTATCCCGCGAAGGGGTGCAGCGCGACATCCTCCCCATCGTGGAGGGCTCGAAGGTCACCACGCGGCACGGGACGGTGGACACCCGGCACATTCTCTTTATTGCCGCCGGCGCGTTTCACATGAGCAAGCCCTCGGACCTGATTCCCGAGCTGCAGGGAAGGTTCCCCCTCCGGGTGGAGCTTTCCCCTCTCACCAAAGAAGATTTCGTGAAGATCCTGACGCAGCCCAAGAACGCGCTCATCATCCAGTACACCGAGCTGCTGAAAACCGAGGGGGTAACACTCGAGTTCCGGCCGGAAGCCATCGACAGGCTCGCGGAGATCGCCACGGACGTCAACTCGCGCTCGGAGAACATCGGCGCGCGGCGCCTGCACACCATCATGGAGTTGCTGCTGGAAGAGGTCTCCTTCCATGCACCCGAAATCTCGGGCCAGACCATCGCCATTACCCGGGGCTACGTGGATGAGAAGATGAAGAACGTGATCGAGGACCAGGATCTGACCCGGTACATATTATAGGAAGCAGGCGGTTCAGGAGGGCTGAAAAGAGGCCGAAAATGGAAGGGAAATGAGAGGACGAACAGAATGACATTCTCAGGAGCCTTTGGACGGAATCTGGAGATTCTCACCCGGGAGATGGAGGTGAGCACGCTGCGCAGGAACGTGATCGCCAACAACATCGCCAACGCCGGCACGCCCAACTTCAAGAGAAGCGATGTGAACTTCGAAAGCCAGCTCAAACGGGCGCTGGACTCCGAAAAGCGGGTCTCGGATTTTCCCCAGTTCATCACGGATCCGAAGCACATCGCCTTCGACAAGCCGATGGACTGGCGGCAGGTAAAGCCGCGCAGGGTCCTGGACTACCTGACGGAGGCCAAGAACAACGGGAACAACGTGGACATCGAGCAGGAAGGTATGGATTCCCTGAACAACCAGCTCCTGTATACCACGCTCGCGCAGGTGATTTCCAGCGAATTCCAGCGCGTCAATCTCGTGCTGAGATAGCAGGTAAACGCACATGGGCATGTTCAGCAGCATCAATATAGCAGGATCAGGGCTCACGGCGGAGAGACTCCGGCTGGACGTCATCGCCGACAACATCGCCAACGTCAACACCACGCGCACGACGGAGGGCGGACCGTTCCGCCGCAGCCGCGTCATATTCGCCTCCCGGGTGGAACAGCCCTACTGGCGCAGTCCCTTTCTCCCCCGCTACCTCCAGGACGCGGTGGGCCAGGGAGTGCGGGTCAAGTCCGTGCAGAAGGATTATGCGAGCGAAACCCGGCTCGTGTACGATCCGACGCACCCGGACGCCATAAAGACGGGGCCGAAGGCGGGGTACGTCGAGTACCCCAACGTCAATATCGTGAACGAAATGGTGGACATGATCGAAGCAAACCGTGCCTACGAGGCCAACTCCGCGGTGATCGCCGGGACAAAGGCGATGTTTCTCAAGGCGCTCGAGATAGGGAGGTAGTGAATGGGACCCATGGATCCGGTTCAAGCGATGGGAGACGTGGTGAAGCTCGCGCGGACCAACCCCCTGCATTTCGCGGGCGCCGGTGAGGGCGCACCGAGTGCCGCATCCGGGGCTACCGAGCAGAAGTTCGGCTCGCTTCTGCTGAGCGCGCTGGGCAGCGTGAACAACAGCCAGCGGAAGGCAATGGATCTCTCGCAGGCAATGGTGACGGATCCGAACTCCGTGAACGTGGAAGACGTGACCATCGCGCTTGCGGACGCCAATCTGGCGCTCTCGATGACCAAGGCCATCGTGGACCGCGCTTTGGCGGCGTACAGGGAAATAATCAACGTAAGGTAACAGAAGGAAATGCCACGAAACTGCGCGGAGTACCGCGCAAGGTACCGTGGCCGGGCATGACGGGGAGGGGACATGAACGAGTGGTTGAAGAGGGTCCGTGAGCAGCTCTCGGGGCTGTGGTCACGCTGGAACGGGACGCAGAAGATAATCCTGTTCTCGATAATCGGCGCGAGCATTCTCGCGGTTATTCTGCTCTTCGCGCTCAGCGCCACGCCGGCCATGGTGCCGCTCATCACCAATCCGGTCACGGATACGGACGCGCGGCTCCAGATAGCGGCCAAGCTGGACCAGATGCAGGTCAAGTACCAGCTGCGGACGGACAACGTCTTTTACGTCGCCGACGAGCAGACGGCCCGCCGTGTCAGGGTTGTCCTGAATGAAGAGAATCTCATTCCCAAGGGGACGGACCCGTGGGCCCTGTTCGACATGGAACGGTGGACCACCACCGATTTCGAGCGGGACGTGAACCTCCAGAGAGCGGTGACGAAACAGCTCGAGCAGCACATCATGGCCCTGGACGACGTGGACAATGTCAGCGTCACGCTCGTCGTGCCGAAAACGGAGCTTTTCCAGGCCGATCAGAAGCCCACGAGCGCATCGATCATCCTCACCCCCAAGCCCGGCTCGGATATCTCGGCCAACCGCAAGAAGATCGAAGGCGTTCAGCGGCTCATCAAGATGGCCGTCGCGGGCCTCCAGGACGAGAATATCGTCATCACGGACCAGACCGGCGTGCAGATCAACGACTTCACGGGCCTGGCCCAGATGGACCGGCTGGAGCTGGCAAAGCGGGAGCTCAAGGTCAAACAGGACCTGGAGCAGAAATACAACGCGGACATCACGAAGGCGTTGAGCGACATATTCAGCCCTGACAGGGTGCGCATCCTCAAAATCGACATCAAGCTCGACATGAGCAAGGAAAACTCCACGGCCAAGGAGTTTTCCCCCATCGCGGTCGTGCCCGCCACCCGGTATGCCCCTGCCCAGTATGCGCCTTCCATCGCCCGTTCCACGCAGAATATCGAGGAGCATTTCCAGGGCTCGGGGTTCAATCCGGAGGGACCTGCCGGCGTGGAGGGCCAGACACCGCCCGCGTACAAGGACCTGTCGAATCTCGTCGGCAAGTATGACAAAACCTCGCAGACAACCAACAACGAGATCAATGAGAAGACGACCACCTCGGAGAAACAGCCCTGGGAGATCAGGCGAATCACGACGGGTGTCGCCATCGACGGCGTATGGAAAGAGAAGTATGATAAGAGCGGGAAAGTGATGCTGAACCCGGACGGCAGCATCCAGAGGGACTATACGGCGGTGAGCGATGACGACCTGGCAAAGGCCAAGTCGCTGATCCAGGGCGCCATCGGATTCGACCGGGATCGAGGCGATGTGGCGGAGGTCCAGACGCTCCAGTTCGACCGCACCCTCCAGTTCGAGAAGGAGGACGGCGTGTACCGCAAGCAGATGGCGGTGCGCCGCACGATATACGCGGTCCTCATTGGTCTGGGCGCGCTGCTTCTCCTCGTGCTTGCATACCGGTTGATCGCCAAGGAGCTCGAGCGGCGGAGGAGGCTGCGGGAGGAGGAGCTGGCCCGGCAGCATCAGGCGATGCGCGAGGCGGCACTCAGGACCGCGGAGGAGCAGGGTGTGGACGTGGAGCTGTCCGTGGAAGACAGGGCACGACTGGAGATGCAGGAGAACGCGTCCAACATGGCGCGCGAGCATCCCGAGGATGTTGCCCAGCTCATCCGCACCTGGCTGGTAGAGGAGTAGGGTATGGCAAAGATGGGGAAAGCGGCTCCTGCTCCCGCAAGGGAGAGGCCCGGTGCGGAGGAAAAAACCCCCGCGGCGGGGATGACGACGAGCAAACGCGAAGGCAAAGGCGCCGGCGCCCACAAGAAAGCTCTCACGGGCCGGCAGAAGGCGGCCGTGTTCCTGGTCACGCTCGGATCCGAGGTGGCTTCGGAGATATTCAAGCACCTGCGTGAGGACGAGATAGAGCAGCTCACCTTCGAGATCGCGCGCCTGGAAAGCATCGAGCCTCAGGAGCGCGACCTCGTGCTGATGGAGTTCCACGAGCTGATGATGGCCCAGGAGTTCATCTCCACGGGCGGCATCGACTATGCCCGCGAGCTCCTGGAAAAATCTCTCGGCACCCAGAAGGCGGTGGACATCATCAACCGGCTCACCAGCAGCCTGCAGGTGAGGCCGTTCGACTTCATCCGCCGTACCGACCCTTCGCACCTGCTGAACTTCATCCAGCAGGAGCACCCGCAGACCATCGCGCTGATCCTTGCATACCTGGAGCCGCAGAAGGCCTCCGTGATCCTCGGCAGCCTCCCGCACGAGATCCAGTCCGATGTTGCCAAGCGGATTGCAACGATGGACCGGACCTCGCCCGAGGTCCTCCGCGAGGTGGAAAGGGTGCTGGAGAAGAAGCTCTCCACCCTCTCCTCGGAAGATTACACCGCCGCGGGCGGCGTGGAGAGCATCGTGGAGATCCTCAACATGGTCGACCGCTCGACGGAAAAGACCATCGTGGAGTCTCTCGAAGAAGACGACCCCGAGCTGGCGGAGGAGATCAAGAAGAGGATGTTCGTGTTCGAGGACATCGTGCTCCTGGACGACCGCGCGATCCAGAAGGTCATGCGCGAGGTGGACACGGCGGAGCTGGCCAAGGCCCTCAAGAGCGTGGACTCGGAGGTGCAGGACAAGATCTACCGCAACATGTCGAAGCGCGCGTCGACGCTCCTGAAGGAAGACATGGATTACATGGGCCCCATCCGTCTGAAGGACGTGGAAGAGGCGCAGCAGAGGATCGTGGCCATCATCAGGAAACTGGAAGAGCAGGGCGAAATAGTGGTGGCCCGGGCCGGCGAGGAAGAGTTGGTCGTATAGAGGAGATCGGACTTGGCGAAGAATGTTTTCAAGCCGCAGGAGATCATGTACCTCTCCCGGAAGGTTTTCATCGAGCCTCCCAAGATCGTGGCGGAAGAGCCGGTCGAGGAGGTGGAGACGGTCGAGGAGACACGGGAGTTCACCGGTCCGACCGTGGAGGACATCCGCCGGGAAGCGGAACGTTTCCGCAAGGACTGGGAGAAAGAGAAAGAGCGGCTTTTGACCCAGGCCCAGGCAGAGGCGGACAAGATCCGCAAGGATGCCGAGAAGGTGGCCTTTGATGAGGTCAAGCGGAAGAACAACCAGGCGCAAAAGATCCGCCAGGAAGCGGAGGACCAGGCGCAGGTGATTCTCGCCGAGTCCCGGCAGAAGGCCGCGGACCTCGAATCGGACATCAAGCAGCGCGTGACGCAGACCGAGCGCGAGGCGTATGAGCGCGGCTATGCGGACGGTCACGCGAAGGGGTATGACGAGGGGCGCGCGGAAGTCGAGCGGCTGGTGGAGAGCCTCCATTCGATCATCACCAAGGCCATCGAGAAGAGGAACGAGATCATTGAGGAGGCCGAAACCCAGATCATCAACCTGGTGCTCCTCATCGTGAAGAAGGTCATCAAGGTCATCTCCGAGAACCAGAAAAACGTCGTCATCAACAACGTGGTCCAGGCGCTGCGCAAGCTCAAGAGCCGGGGGGACGTGGTGATCCGCGTCAACCTCGCCGACCTGGAGCTCACTTCGGAGCACGTGAAGGACTTCATGAAGATGGTGGAGAACGTCAAGTCGATCACGGTGCTGGAAGACTCTTCGGTGGACAGGGGGGGGTGCATCATCGAGACCGACTTCGGCCAGATCGACGCCCGCATCTCATCGCAGCTGCACGAGATCGAGGAGCGCATCCTCGAGCTCATGCCCATCCGATCCAAGGGCGAGTAGGGAGGCCGGGCAGTGGGCGTATTCGACAAATATACCGCGGTGCTGGAAAACCTGGATCCCATCAAGTTCACCGGGGCGGTGGAGCGCGTGCAGGGTCTTCTCATCGAGAGCAACGGGCCGTCCGCCCAGGTGGGGGAGCTCTGCCAGATCCTTGTTCCCAAGGGCAGGGGCGCCGTCTGGGCCGAGGTGGTCGGGCTGCGCGGCAAGACGGTCCAGCTCATGCCCTACGACGAGATGGAAGGAATCGAGATCGGAAATCTCGTCATCGGCATGGGGGAAACCCTCCGCGTTGCCGTGTCGGACAAGCTGCTGGGCAGGACCCTCGACTCGATGGGAAAGCCTATTGACGGAAAAGGCGACATAGGCTCCGAGGAGTGGTATTCGGCGTTCAATACACCTCCGGACGTGCTGAAGCGGAAACGGATCCGCGAGATTCTTGCCACCGGCGTGCGCTCAATCGATTCCCTGCTCACGGTGGGCAAAGGCCAGCGCATGGGCATTTTTTCCGGGAGCGGCATCGGAAAGTCCACCCTGCTCGGCATGATCGCGCGCAACACGTCGGCGGACGTGAATGTCATTGCTCTTATTGGAGAGCGCGGCCGGGAGGTGCGTGAGTTCATCGAGAACGACCTCGGGCCGGAAGGCCTCGCCCGGTCCGTGATCGTGGTGTCATCCTCCAACAAGCCGCCCCTTGCCAGGATCCGCGGCGCGTACGTGGCCACAGCCATCGCGGAGTATTTCCGGGACAGGGGCAAGGATGTGATGCTCCTCTTCGATTCCGTGACACGGTTTGCGCGCGCGCAGCGCGAGATCGGCCTCGCAATCGGCGAGCCGCCCGCGAACAGGGGCTTCACGCCTTCCGTATTTTCCCTGCTTCCCAAGCTCCTCGAGCGAAGCGGCACCTCGGACAAGGGCAGCATCACCGGGTTTTATACGATTCTGGTGGAAGGCGATGATATCGACGATCCGGTGTCCGACAATGTGCGAGGCATCCTGGACGGGCATATCGTGCTCACCCGCAAGCTGGCCAGCCGCAACCACTACCCGGCGGTGGACGTGCTGCAGTCAATCTCGAGGCTCGCCGTCATAGTGGCCGATCCTCGCACGCGGGAGGCATGCGGATACATCCGGAGGCTTCTGGCCACATACTACGGGGCAGAGGACCTTATCAGCGTCGGCGCATACGTAAAAGGCAGCAACGCGGAAATCGACGAGTCCATCGACAAGTTCCCCGCCATCGAGCAATTCCTGATCCAGAAGGTGGAAGAAAAAGCCCCGCTGGCGGAAACGCTGCGAATGGCGGCCCGGATCGCGGGAATGGAAATTTCCGAGGAGGAGCTGGCAAAGGATGCGGCGGTTCCAGTTCAGGCTTGAGCGTTTCCTCGAGCTGCGCAGGTGGAAAGAGCGCGAGTGGGAGATCGCGCTGGCAAAGGTGCTCGGCCAGTGCCTTCTTCTGGAGAGGCGCATCGAGGAGATCGCAAAAGAGATCGCCGCAAGCATGTTGTCCGCGTTCGTGGCAGGCGTCCAGATCGATGTGCGGGGCATGGCGCGGAGGGAGCTGTACCTGCAGAGACTCGCGCGGGAGCGCGCGCGGACCCAGGCCGCGCTCGTGGAGGGACGCAAGGAGCTGGAGAAGGTGCGGGCGAAGTACCTCGATGCCGCGAAGGAGCGGAAAGTCCTGGACAAGCTGAAGGAGCGCAGATCCGAAGAGTACTACGCGCATCAGCTCGATGAGGAGTACAAGAGCATCGACGACATGAACACATCGGCCGCCAGGCGCGAACGATGGTAGGGAGGGGGGCCGTGGCAGAGTTTTCCGAAGTCCGACCGGGAGTGAGAATCTTCATTCTTTTTCTTCTTCTGATCGTTCTCACCCTCGGCGGGATCATCTGGTTCGATTATCTCGGGCTTGTCGACGCAAAGTCGATCATCTCTCCCGTGTACAGGCTGCTCGGGTTCGAGAAGCGCAGCAACGTGGCGGGCGCCGATGATCCGAACCTCCTGGACAGGGAGCGTCTTGCAAAAGAGCAGGATGCCCTTGCCCTTCGTCAGCAGGACCTGGACACGCGCAGCGCCGCCCTGGCGCAGAAGGAAAAGGAGCTGAACCAGCTCGGCCAGGACCTCAACGACCGGGACGCCGCGCTCACGGCCCGGGAAAAAGCGTTTAATGACCAGGTCAAAGCATTCGACAATAGAAGGGTGAACATCGCCCAGAATGCGACCTATCTGACGAGCATGCCGCCCGCCAATGCGGTGGCAATCATGGCGAAGATGGGAGACCAGGACGTTATCGACATTTTCAGAACAGTGGAGCAGCAGGCGCAGAAGGCGGGAGTCGACTCGGTGGTTCCCCTCTGGCTGTCCATGTTGTCCGCCGACAAGGCGGCAGATTTGCAGCGAAAAATGGCCGGGAAGACGGGAGGCTGATACGTGAACGCGCAGGGCGCCGCCACGGACGCCAAAGCAGCCGCGCCGGAGGGGCTCCTCACCCGCCCGGGCAAGGGCAGGAAGGTTGCGGGCAAGACGGGCCTCGCGGCCGCCCTCGTCTCCGGCTCCCGCAAGGGGACCGCCTCTTTTGCGCACCTCATGAGCGCAAAGGTTGCCGTACAGATGGGCGGGAAGACAGGGGAGAAGAGTCTCACCTCTCTGCTCATGGCGGCTGCGGCAGGCCTCAAGAGTGCAGGGCGCGCGGCGGTTGCCGCGCATGGTGAGAAGGGGCCTGCACAGAAGCTGCCTTCCGGGCTTCTTCACATACCGGACGAAAGCGAAAAACGCGCCCTCGGAAAAGACGAAAAATCCGACGGCAAGAAGAAGACCACCCGACTGATCGCTCCCCATGCGGTCGTTGCAGCCGAAGCAGGCGTGGACAAGTCAAAAACCCTGGAAAGCGCGGCGGCCGCGGAAAAGCATGGTGATGCGGCCGCCGCGCTGGCTCCCGGGGGAACGCGCCCGGCGCAGAATCCGCGGACCGTGCCCATCCATATCGTGGATCTTCGCAAACGAACGGCCGACAGGTCCTCGGACGGAACGGGCGGCTCCCAGAAGCCCGCGCAGGCAGCTCCTGCAGCAAAGGAGCAAGGAACCCTGTTCATCCAGCAGCCGGCGGCGTTGAAGGATATCGAGGTCCCGCGCAAGGCCGCAGCGGCGTCCCCCGCCTCGCCGCAATCAGGCCTGGAGCGGCTGCGCGAGATGGCGGGCTCCGAGCTCATACGGGCTTCCCATCTGGTCCTCAGGGACGGCGGCGGGGAGATTCGCCTCGTCTTGAAGCCGGAATCCCTCGGGAGTGTGCGGATCCGTATGAATCTTGTCGATAATAAAATCGAGGGCAGGATCATCGTGGACACCTCCGCGGTCAAACAGGTGATCGACCAGAGCATCGACGCTCTCGGCCGGGCATTGACTGCCGGAGGATTCCAGACCGCCTCTCTGGAGGTCTCCGTCGGCGGACAGAACGCCGACAACCAGAGGCAGATGCAGGAGCCGCCGGAAGAAGTGCGCAGGGTGGCGGCGCAGGGTTTCGAGAGGAACATTCCGGGAGAGGACAGCCTGAGCATGGGCGACCTCCTCGTGAACCTTTTCGTGTAGCAGGACGGAGGAAGGGAAGATGGATATTTCTTTGTCGCTCACCCCACAGGAGCAGGCCAAGGTGAGCCAGCAGGTGGACGCATTCAACAAGACCCTGAACGAGGGCAGAGGGGCCAAAGCCAATGCGGCGCTGGACAAGAATGACTTCCTGAAAATCCTCATCACGCAGCTCAGCCACCAGGATCCCACGCAGCCCATGGATGACAAGGCGTTCGTCTCCCAGATGGCGCAGTTTTCCAGCCTCGAGCAGATGACGAACATGAGCGAAGGCCTTGCGAAGGTTGCGGACCTGATTTCGAGAAGCCAGGCGGTCAATCTCCTCGGCAGCGCGGTCGAGATTTCCGAGGGCGGGACGACTGTTTCGGGGATCGTGGAAGCAGTGACCAGCGGGGATTTCCCCCAGGTCCTGGTGAACGGCCAGTATTACGACTTCGCCAATGTGCAAAAGGTCAAGAGAGACTTGAAGGAGTAACGAACCATGATGCGATCGCTCTGGGCCGGGGTCTCCGGCCTGCAGAACCACCAGACACGCATGGACGTGCTGGGCAACAACATCTCGAACGTCAACACCAATGGGTTCAAGAAGGGGAGAGTCACCTTCCAGGACATGCTCTCCCAGACGCTCGCGGGTGCGGCGAAGCCGACGGACGAGGTGGGCGGCGTCAACCCGCAGCAGGTCGGTCTCGGCATGATGGTCGCTACCATCGATACCATTCACACGCAGGGCGCCCTGCAATCCACGGGCGTCATGACGGATGTGGCCATCCAGGGCAACGGGTTCTTCGTGCTGAAGTCCGGCGACAAACGGTTCTACACCCGCAATGGAGCCTTCGGGCTCGACCAGGACGGGAGGCTCGTGAACCCCACAAACGGGCTGCGCGTACAGGGGTGGATGGCGCAGACCGCCGGCGGCCAGGCTTTCATCAACAACGCGGCCGAAGTGGAGGACCTCGTCATCCCCGTGGGGAGCAAGGATCCGGCAAAGGCCACGACGGACGTCTGGTTCGCCAGCAACCTCGACAAGCGCACGCCCGAGATCCCCGCGGGCGCGACCGACCAGACTATCCAGGAAGGCACCTGGCAGACGACATTCGACGTGTTCGATTCTTTCGGCCGGGTCCACAAGCTGCAGGTAAACTTCACCAAGATGCCCGGAGTCGCCAACAGGTGGCAGGCCGCCGTATCGGTGGATCCCGCGGCAGCAGCGGGGACAAATACGAGAGTGCAGATCGGCAGGGGCGCCAATGCCGTCAATACCTTCCAGCTTGATTTCGACAACTTTGGAGCGCTGGCAGGCGTGCGGGATGCGCAGGGCAATGCCATTACGGCGGGCGCGTTGCAGGCCGCGGTCTCCTACGATGTGCCGGATACGACCCTTCCTCCGGGTGCGGCCACGGTGCGGCAGACGTTCAACCTCAATCTTGGAAACGTGGGCGCCTACCGGGACGCAATCACGCAGTTCGCCGAGGCGAGCTCCACCAAGGCGGTCCGGCAGAACGGGTACGGAATGGGTTACCTGGAGACGTTCAAGATCGACCAGTCGGGCACAATCACCGGCGTCTACACCAACGGGTCCAACAGGGTGATAGGCCAGATCGCTATAGGGTCTTTCACGAACCCCGGCGGGCTCGAGAAGGCGGGAGAGAACACCTATGTGGTCTCCAACAACTCGGGAACGGCGAACATCGGAGCCTCGGGAACGGCCGGCAAGGGCAAGGTGATCGCGGGCACCCTCGAGATGTCGAACGTGGACCTGGCGGAGCAGTTCACCGACATGATCGTGACGGAGCGCGGATTCCAGGCGAACTCGCGTACCATCACGACCAGCGACCAGATGCTCCAGGAACTGCTCCAGCTGAAGAGGTAATGGCCTTGGGAGAGCGGGGCAGGCTGACGGAGATGCGGCGCAAGCCGCCATAAGGGGGGGGAATGGTTGAGGTGACGAGACTGGACGGGAAGGTCTATTACGTCAACCCGCACCAGATCGAGTACATCGAGAGCAATCCCGATACGACGCTGATCATGGCGTCCGGCAAGAGGCTGGTAGTCCGCGAGGACTACCAGACTGTTTTTAATCGCATAGTGGAGTACCGCAAGCTCATTGGCGCGTTCAAGAATGAGGAGTAGCGCGGCGGGAATCCACGGGGTACCGTGGTGCGCCAAATCCGCGGAGTACCGCGGCGGGTTGCGCTAAAATGTATTCCTGTGATATGATCTGAAGAGGGGGAGGGGATGTCTGACGAACAGCAGGACCTAAATCTCGAAGATGTCGGCGCGGGCGCTGAAGATGTCGGCGGACCCCGCAAAGGCGGTCTTCTTTCCGGGATGCTTCTCAACATCCTCAAGTGGGCTGCCATCGGCATCGGGGCCGTCATCATCGTTGTCACGACGACCGTGATCACCTTCCGGGTCATCAATAAAGGCAACACGCAGGCCGGACTCGAGGCGCTCTCCCCTGCCTATGCGGCCAAGTCCGCGCCTCTTGCCTCCTACGACAATATCGAGCAGATTCGCGGCCAGACCGCGGATGACACTCCCGCCGTGTTCCTGCTCCAGGTCAGCCTCGGCTATGACCCGGCGGACAAAGAGGTGAGCGTGGAGATCGGAAACCGCAATCGCGAGATCCAGGACCTCATTCTGAAGGACATTTCGCAGAAGACCGCGGCTGAGCTGTCGCCGTCCCACTATGACGAGATCCAGGCAGAGCTGATGCAGCTGATCAACACGATCATGAAAACGGGCAAGGTGAAAAGCGTGATGTTCCGCCAGTTCTCGGTGGTGAAGTAAGGAACAGAGGGATGACGGAAGTCCTCTCGCAGGATGAGATAGACCAGCTGCTCACCGCGATCTCGTCCGGAGAGGTGGCAACGGAAGAGGTCAGCGCGCCCACCGATCAGCGCAAAATCAAGATCTACGACTTCAAGAGACCCGACAAGTTCTCGAAGGACCAGATCCGTACCGTCTCCATCATGCACGAGACCTTTGCGCGGCAGACCACTACGGCGCTCTCCTCGCAGCTGCGCAGCCTTGCGCACGTGCACGTGGCGTCGGTCGACCAGCTCACCTACGAGGAGTTCATCCGCTCCATCCCGAATCCGACCACCATCGCCGTAATCAACATGGACCCGCTGAAAGGGTCCGCCATTCTTGAAATAGACCCGGCGGTCACATTCTCCATCATCGACCGTCTGTTCGGCGGCCAGGGTGAGGGGGCCAAGTTCACGCGCGAGCTCACCGACATCGAGGCCTCCGTCATCGAGGGGATCATCGTGCGCATTCTGGGCAACCTGCGCGAGGCATGGGCAACGGTCATCGATCTTCGCCCGCGCCTGGGGCAGATCGAGACCAATCCCCAGTTCGCCCAGATCGTCCCGCCCTCGGAGATGGTGGTGCTCGTCACCCTTGAAACCAAGGTGGGCGAAGTGGAGGGGATGATGAACTTCTGCATCCCCTACCTGACCATTGAGCCGATCATTCCCAAGCTGTCCGCGCAATACGTGTATTCCTCCATGCGAAGGGGGACCACCACGGAGAACCTGAGCATGCTGCGCGAACGGCTTGCCGGCATCGAAATCACGCTGGTGGCGGAGGTGGGTTCGATCGATATCACGATGCGGGACGTTCTCACCCTGCGAAACGGTGATATCATCCGACTGCAGAACATGCGTGTCGGCGATCCGATGATGCTGAAGATCGGTGACAGGAAGAAATTTCACTGTCGCCCGGGGGTCGTGGGCAACAAGGTCGCCGTGCAGGTATTGAAAAAGCTAGAGGATATCGAGCATGCGGAATTCGAAGAGCTTGCCATGGATGAGGGAGAAGAAGCATGAGTGACGGATCACTCTCGCAGGACGAGATAGACGCCCTGTTGCAGGGAACGGATACCATTGAAATGGACACGGGGGCCGGTCCCGCCTCTTCCCCTCTTTCGGACGCCGAAAGAGCGTCGTTCCAGGAGATGCTGCGGGGGGTCACGGAGAGCCAGGGATCCAACCTCTCCATCCTGACCGGCAAGACCGTTGCCATAGGGGATCCTACGGTGAGGGTCAGGCCCCCGGCGGAGATCACCGGCGGAAAACCGGAAGACGTGGTGGATGTCCGGGTCGATCTCACGGACGGTCTGCAAGGCGAGCACTCCTACATCGTGCCGGCGAGCATCGCGGGGACCCTCGCGGGGCTCATGATGGGCCAGCCCGGAGGCGAGCTGGACGAGGCGTCGCTTTCCGCCGTCGCGGAGGCGTTTTCGCAGATCACGGGTACGGCGGTCACGACAATCGGCAGCCAGGTCGGCAGGATGGTGAAGACGGCGCCTCCCGATCTTCGCCAGGCCAAGCGGCAGCAGGTCCGCGTGCCGCAGGGCGACTACTGCATCACGGTGGACTATCCATTCTCCATTGAGGGATTTCCGCCTGCAACCCTCACTGAGGTGTTTTCCCTTTCCCTGGCCAAAGAGATTCTTTCCCTTTCCGCCGGCGGCGCGGAGCCGGCAGCCGCTTTCGCGCAGGCAGCGCCTCAACAGGCGGCGCCACGGCAGGCCGCGGGCCAGCGCTCGCAGCCGCAGGCAGCCGCGGGATTCGGAGGGTCCGGTGGGTACCAGCAGACATTCGGCCAGGCGTTCGGGGGGGCGGGGCAGGGGCCCGGGATGGCGCCGCCCAACGTCCAGCCGGTTCAGTTCGCCAACCTGCAGCCCGTGCAGATGAGCGGCGAGCAGGGGAATATCGGACTGCTCATGGACGTGTACATGGAGATGACCGTCGAGCTGGGCAGGACGAGAAAACGCATCAAGGATATCCTGGGGATAGGAGAGGGCACGATCATCGAGCTGGACAAGCTCGCGGGCGAGCCCGTCGACATCCTCGTGAACCACAAGCTCATTGCCAAGGGGGAGGTGGTCGTCATCGATGAGAACTTCGGGGTGCGTGTCACGGAGATCGTATCGCAGATCGACCGAATGAATGAATTGACATAGAGCTTCGGTTTCAGATTTTAACTGGGAGGGGGAATCTGAAAAAGCTTACGGGAGTCGTCGCGTGCGCCGCAATGGCGCTCGCGCTCGCCGGGCAGCCCTTGGCGGCCCAGGCGAAACAAACACCCACGGGTGCGGCGAGCGCCGCGGGAAACGAGTCCGAGATCCTTCTGCCGGATGCCGGAACACCCGGAACGGGCTCGGCAACAGGGACGACGGTCGCGCCGCAGGGGTCCCCGGCGGCACCGCCTGCCGTGACGGGAGTGTCCACCTGGGACTTCGTGAGAATGCTCATCATCCTCGCGTGCGTGGTGGGCGTCATCTACCTGTTGTTCTGGATTCTCCGTCGGAGCTCGGGAAAAAAGATCCAGGAGAATGACCTCATTCGCGTGCTCGGCTCGCGCAGCCTGGCGGGCAATCGTGCGCTGCACCTCATCGAAGTGGGCGGTTGCGTATACCTCGTCGGCGCCTCCGACGGGGGAGTGCAGCTCATCTCGGAAATCACCGACAAGGAAAGCCTCGATTCGGTTCGGCTGAAAGCGGCGGAGCAGCCTGCGTCAGCGGGTCGGAGCTTTCCGCAGATTCTCTCCGAGATTTTCCGCCCGGCCAGGAAACCTGTTTCACTCGGGGAGGGAATCGGGTTCCTGCGTGGCCAGCGGGACAGGCTGAAGAAACTATGAAGAAGTCACTCGCCGCGGTCCTGATCGTGCTGACGATCGCTTCAGTTTTTCCCCTGGGCGTGTTCGCCCAGAGCACGGCCACGGCGCCGGGCAGGGCGGGCGGAAATGCCTCGGCTCTTCCCGTGCCCTTCGTGGACCTCAATGTGCGCACGGCCAGGAACAATCAGGAGGTGGTGCTCTCCGTCCAGCTCCTGCTCCTGCTCACGGTCCTCGCGCTGGCGCCTTCCATCCTGATCCTTACGACCTGCTTCCTTCGGATCGCCATCGTTTTCGATTTCATCCGCCGCGCCCTTTCGCTCCAATCTTCTCCGCCGAACCAGGTGCTGATGGGGCTGGCCCTTTTCCTGACCATGTTCATCATGTGGCCGACCTTCACCACGATCTACCAGGGCTCGCTGAAACCGTTCGGTGACGGCACGATCGGCCTGCAGGAGATGTACAGCAACGCGGAAAAGCCGCTGCGGCAATTCATGTTCAACCAGATGGGCAATGACATGGATTCCCTGCGTCTGTTCATGAGCATGCGCGGCCTGCCCAAGCCCAGCACGCGTGCGGATGTGCCGACCTTCGTGCTGATTCCGGCGTTCGTGATTCACGAGATGACCGTCGCGTTCAAGATAGGAATTCTTCTCTACATCCCCTTCATCATCATCGACATGGTGGTCGCCTCCACGCTGATGTCGATGGGAATGATCATGCTGCCCCCCGTGATGATCTCCACCCCGTTCAAGCTGATCCTCTTCGTGCTGGTGAACGGATGGGGTCTCATTACCGAGCAGCTCATAAGGAGCTTCAAATGAGCACCGGAACCGCTCTCCAGATCGTCCGCGAAGGGATTCTGGAGACACTGATTCTGGCCGGGCCGCTCCTGCTGATCGCCATGGCCGTCGGCCTCATCATTGCTGTTCTGCAGGCCACGACCTCCATCCAGGAGCAGACGCTGACGTTCGTGCCGAAGATCGCGGCCATCCTGATCGGCCTGATCCTCTTCGGCAGGTTCCTTCTGGACTCCCTGGTCGGGTACACCCAGCGGCTCTTCTCGATGATCTCGCACATATGATAGAGGACCTCGTTACACACACTCGTCTATTCCTCCTCGTTTTCTTTCGCATTGTTGCGATGGTGGAGCTTGCGCCCCTGCTGTCCTCGTCCTCCATCCCGCAGACGGCCAAGGTCGGCATGTCGCTCTTTGTCGCAGGGGCGGTGTTTCCGATGGTACTGGCGTCGAACTATCCCATCCCGGAAAATGTCGTCGACTATGCGTTCCTGGTACTCGGCGAGGTCGCCATAGGTCTTCTCATCGGCTTCCTCCTGAATCTCATCTTCTCCGCGTTTCAGCTTGCCGGCCAGTTCTTTTCCCTGCAGATGGGCTTCGGCGCCTCGGAAGTGTTCGACCCGCAGTCCCAGATCGAAATCCCGCTCATGGGGGAATTCCTGAGCCTCGTCGCCATGCTCGTGTTTATCGCGATCTCGGGAACGGGGAAGTTCCTCCTGGTCGGGGTGATGCGTTCATTCCAGTACCTGCGGGCAATCGACCTTGTCACGCACAAGGAGGGCATCATCCAGCTTCTCATCGGCGGGCTGGGCGGGCTCTTTCAAAGCGCGCTCACGATCTCCTTCCCGATTCTCGGCACCCTGATCCTCGTGTCCATCGTCATGGGACTTCTGGCCAAGGCGGCGCCGCAGATGGACGTCCTCACGATGGGATTTCCCGTTTCCATCGCTGTTTCCTTTCTCGTGCTTTTCGCAACCCTGCCGTTTCTCATGACCGCCATGGAGCGCATCATCGACGGCAGCTTCGAGACCATCGGTGGGTTCATCGCCGGGGCCGGGGTACTCCGAAAATGAGCGACGCACTCTTCCTTCTCGACGTCCTTGTTCCGCCGCTCAAAACGAGATTTGACGTCCCGCTCCAATGGTTCGCGGCGGAGGACGAGGGGCGTACCGAAGAGCCCTCGGAGCACAAAATCCGCAAGGCCCGCGAGGAGGGCAAGGTTGCGCGCTCTGGGGACGTGAGCTCCTCCCTCGTCCTTCTTGCCGGCATTGCCACCCTGGGGCTGCTGGCGGAATACATCATGCGCACCAGCGCGCAGATGTTCACCTTTTTCCTTTCCCGCGCGGGGAGCCCCGATGCCTTCAACGGCGGCCTCCTGCGCGCATTCATGAGCTGGCTGGCCGCAATCGCATTGCCGACTCTCATCGTCGTATTCGTCGTTGCCATACTGGGCAACGTGATCCAGGTCGGATTTCTTTTCACCGTCAAACCGATCACGCCGGACCTCAGCCGCATCGTGCCGCGGGTCAATCGATGGCTTCAGCGGTCCTTCGCGTCCACGGAGGCGGTTTTCAATTTCGCCAAGTCGATTGTCAAAATCGCGATCATCGCCGCCATCGCGTACCTCAACATCAGCGCGGAGCTTCCCCGTCTCACCCGGCTTGCACTGTCCGCATTCCTCGCCGCCGTTTCGGTGATCGCGCAGATCGGGTTCCGCATCCTCCTGGAGGCGGCAATCGCCCTGCTCATTTTCTCCGCGGTGGACTACTGGTTCCAGCGGCGCCAGCACCTCGAGTCCCTCAAGATGTCGCGGCAGGAAGTGAAGGAAGAGCGCAAGATGTACGAGGGGGATCCCCTCACGCGCAGCAGGCTGCGGGAGCGCATGAGGGAGATCATGCGGCGGACAATGTTGAAGTCTGTCCCCAAGGCCGACGTCGTGATTACGAACCCCACCCATTTCGCCGTCGCCCTGGAATACAACAGGGCGCTCATGATTGCACCCACGGTGGTGGCGAAAGGCGTCGACCTCGTTGCCCAGAAAATCAAGGAAGTGGCGGCCGAGAACGGCGTTCCTATTATGGAGAACAAGCCGCTCGCACAGGCCCTCTACCACGAGGTGGAAATAGGCGACACCATCCCCGAGAAGTTCTACGAGGCTATTTCGATCATCCTGGCCGAAGTGTACAAGCTGGGCAACAAGACAGCGGAGGCCGCGGTATGAACGCAGGGGAGATAAGCAATGGCTGACGCGCGCGCGGTTGCAGGAAACCTCTGGTCCCAGAGAAGCGATGTGCTGGTGGCCATAGGCGTCGTGGTAGTGATCATGATGCTTCTGATCCCGCTGCCCGCCGTCCTGCTGGACATCCTTCTCGCGGCGAACCTCGTGCTGGCCCTGCTGGTCATTCTGACGGTCCTGTACACGCGGCACGCGCTCGAGTTCTCCGTGTTTCCCTCATTGCTGCTGATCGCGACCGTTTTCGGGCTGGCGCTCAACGTTTCCTCCACCCGGCTCATCCTCTCGCAGGGAAGCAACTTCAAGGGCCACATCATAAGGGCGTTCGCGACCTTTGTGGTCGGCACCAAGGGCGTGGAAGGCTACGTGATCGGCCTGATCATATTCATCATCATCATCGCCGTGCAGTTCATCGTCATCACCAAAGGCGCCACGCGCGTCGCGGAGGTCGCCGCCCGGTTCACGCTCGATGCCCTTCCGGGCAAGCAGATGGCAATCGAGGCGGAATACAACTCCGGCCTCCTGACCGAGGAAGAAGCGACGAGAAAGAAGAACGATCTGCAGCGCGAGGCGGACTTCTACGGCTCAATGGACGGCGCGTCGAAGTTCATCTCGGGCAACGTCAAAGTGGGCATTCTGATCACCGTGGTGCAGATCGTCGGCGGCCTGATCGTCGGCATGACGCTCCACGGCGAGCCATGGAACGTGGCCGTTGACACGTACATTTCTCTTGCCATCGGAGACGGCCTGGTGACCCAGCTGCCGGCTCTTCTCATCTCCACCGCGACCGGCATCATTGTCACCCGCGCCATCTCCGACTCTTCCTTCGGCAAGGACATCACCAAGCAGTTCTCCAGCCAGGCCCGGCCGTACCTCATTGCCGCCGCCTTCCTGGTGGTCCTCTCTTTCCTGCCCGGGTTTCCGTGGTACGTGCTCCTTCCCATGGCGGCTCTGATCGGTGTTCTGGGCTTTGCTCTCACCCGCCGTCAGATCGCCGAGGAGGAGAAGACGAAAAGCAGGGAGGTGGCGGACAGGGAGAAGGCGGCGCCCGCGGAGATCTCTCCCGTGGTGCCCCTGGACCCGCTTTCCCTGGAGATCGGCTACGGGCTGATTCCTCTGGTCGACAAAGAGCAGGGCGCCGAGCTCCTGGATCGCATCACCCGGATACGGCGCGAGTCGGCGCTGGAGCTGGGGCTCGTCGTTCCTCGCATACGTATCATAGACAACATGCGTCTCGAGCCTTCCGAGTACTCCTTCAAGATCCGCGGCGTGGAGGTGGGGCGTGGAAAGATCAAGATCGGCCACTACCTCGCCATCCAGCCGGGGAAGAAGACGGAGGAGATTCAGGGCGAGCCGACGCGCGACCCGGCCTTCGGGCTGCCCGCCGTATGGATCACGGAGGGGGACAGGGAGCGGGCGGAGCGGCTGGGGTACACGGTGGTCGACCCTCCGTCCATCATCGCCACGCACCTCACCGAGATCATCAAACGCTACGCCGCGGACATCCTGGGCAGGCAGGAAGTGCAATCCATACTGGACGCGCTGAAGGCCGACTACCCGGCGGTAGTGGAAGAGGTGAAAAAAGCGCTCGGCATCGGAGAGATCCAGAAGGTGCTGCAAGGTCTTCTGACGGAGCGGGTGTCCGTGCGGAACATGGTCGTGATTCTGGAGACCCTTGCAGACTATGGGACCGTCACGAAGGACATAGGGTTTCTGATCGAGAAGGTCCGCCAGGCGCTGGGCAGGCAGATCTGCCTCCAGTACTGCGACGAGAACAAGGTCCTGCGGGTTCTCACTATCGAGCCCTCCCTTGAAAAGAAGATCATCGATTCCCGCCTGGAGACGAACCGGGGCATTGTGGCGGGTCTCGATCCCGCGTTGCACCGTAAATGGATCAGCGCGCTCACCAACGCGGTGAAGGCGGTCCAGGAGCAGGGTTTGCATGAGGTGATCCTCTGCTCGGAGGCGGCGCGCCCGCTCGTGAAGTCGGGCACCGGGCGCGAGATTCCGCACCTCGCGGTCATTTCGAGCCTCGAAGTGGCGTCGGACGTCACCGTCGAGTCCCTCGGTGAGATAAGGATAGAAGGATAACCAGGAGCAACCAGGGCATGCAATACTTCACCATTCAGGCGCGGTCGAACAGGGAAGCGATAGAAAAAATGAAGAGCAGCTATGGAGAAGATGCGCGCATCCTCACGCACCGCAGCGTCCGTATGGGCGGCTTTCTCGGCATGTTCTCCGCGGAAGGCGTAGAGGTGACCGGCTACCTCTCGGAGGACGGCAACCGGAAGAAGAAGGCGGATGTGGAGGAAGAAAAGAAGAAGATCCTAGAGACCGTGAAAAAGGAGCAGACCCTGCAGGTCTTGTTGAAGGAGATCCAGGGGTTGAGGGAATCCCTGGAAAGCCGCACGGCTCCTCCTCCCCCGACGGCCGCGGACGCGCACCCGGCGCTCCGCCAGATCGATGACCTGCTCGCGGCCAACGAGTTCTCCTCGGAGTTCATTGCGTCCCTCCACGAGAGGACGCGCAAGGAGTTCTCCCTGGAATCGCTGGAGAACTATGCGCTCTTGCAGAGCGCAGTTGTCGGCTGGATCGGCGAACGGATCGACATCGACCCGCCCCTGCGCTTCAATGGCACCGGCTCGAAAATCGTCATCGTCGTGGGGCCCACGGGAGTGGGGAAAACGACGACCATCGCCAAGCTCGCTGCCATCTACGGGATCGGCGACGGCCGTCGGCCCGCGCGGAGCGTCCGCATTATCACGATTGACAACTACCGCATCGCGGCCCGCCAGCAGATCGAGACATACGCGGAGATCATGCGCATTCCGGTGAGCCTGGTGGAGAGCGCCGCGGACCTCCAGAAAAACCTGGCGCTCTATCAGAATACCGACCTGATCCTCGTGGACACCATCGGGCGCAGCCCGCGCGATCTCGCCAAGCTCGCTGAAATGAAGGAGATCCTCGCCAGTTGCGGAAGCCAGGCCTGCGTCTATCTTGCCCTTGCCGCCACCACCAAGGCCAGCGACACGGAGGAGATCCTTCGCCAGTTCGAGCCCTTCGGCTACCGGGCCGTCATCCTCACGAAGCTCGATGAGACGATGCGAATCGGCAATGTAATCTCATGTCTTGCGCGCCACCGCAAGCCGGTGGCATACCTCTGCGATGGGCAGGGCGTGCCCCAGGATCTCGAAGAGGCCACCGTGGTGCGCATGCTGATGAATATGGAAGGGTTCCGGATCGACCGCGAGACCCTTGAAAACCGCTTCGGGAGAGGAAGCTGAAACATGGCAGACCAGGCGGAAAAGCTGAGGGAATTGGTGGGCGGGAACGCCGCGCGGGGGGCGAAAGAGCCCGGCGCGGGGGGGGCCGCGGATACCGCGCGAAAAGTGGAGCGCCCCGCAAAGGCGCCGGGGGCCTCGGAAGGCCGCAAGTCCACGCGCATCATTGCCGTTTCCAGCGGCAAGGGCGGGGTGGGCAAGACAAATATCGCAATCAACCTTGCCCTTGCATATGCCCAGGCGGGCAAGAAGGTCATCGTCATGGATGCCGACCTTGGCCTGGCGAATGTCAACGTCGTGCTGGGCGTCATTCCCCGGTACAATCTCTACCACCTCATCCGCAAGCAGAAATCCCTGTCCGAGATCCTCGTCGATACGAGCTATGGCATCAAGATCATCGCCGGAGCCTCGGGGTTCTCCAAGATCGCTAACCTCACGGAAGACGAGCGGCGGGACTTCATATCGGAACTGGCCGCGCTCTCGAACGCCGATATCCTCATCATCGACTGTGCCGCGGGGGTGAGCAACAATGTCATTTCATTCATCGCCGCGGCGGACGACGCCCTGATCGTCACCACGCCCGAGCCCACTGCCATTACCGATGCGTATGGGATCATCAAGATCATCGCAACGGAAATCGAAAATCTCGACCTTGGGCTGAAATTGATCGTGAACCGCGTGAAATCGGTGGTGGAAGGCAAAAGGGTTGCGGAGAGGGTCATCAATATCGCAGGCCAGTTCCTGAACCTCAAGGTCGATTACCTGGGATTTGTTTTCGACGATCCCGTGGTGCACTCGGCCGTGGTCCGCCAGAAACCTTTTCTCATTCTGGAGCCGAAATCAAGGGCGTCCTTGTGCATCCGCCACCTCCTGGGTCGGCTGGAAGACTACGATTACAGGGACGGAAAGGGTATTCCCTCATTCCTCAAGAAGCTCTTTGGAGGCAAGTAGGGAGATGGCGGCGCCGGAAGGACGATCGAGGGGCAGCAATTCTCATTTTGCACCTTCAGGCGCCGAGGTCGCTATTTCTCCTCACACTCTGTGCCTTTTCGATGGGGCAAAATGAGAAGCGCTCATTTGGCAACGCAAACTGAGAATTGCCGTTCGAGGGGAGTCATTGTTGACTCTATGCCTGCTTTCCCCTACTGTTACCTAGGGGGGTCGGTCCGGTGAAGGACTTTGTCAGGGAATATTGGAAATCCGCAGCCGCGGGCGCGGCCGGGTCATTTCTCCTGTCCTTGCTGGTCGGCCTCTTTACCCGCAATCCCTTTGGTGTGGTGTTTCTGCGCGCCCTCCTGCTCGCAGTGCTCTTTGCCGGCCTGGCGGCGGGGCTGCGGTACCTCGTCAGGACGCATCTGCTCGAGCTTGCCAGGGAGGGAGCCCCCGCGCACCCGGGCGGCGGTGACACGGGCGATGATCGTCGGGGGGACCGGGTCGACATCGTGCTACCGGAAGAGAATCCGATAGGGAGGGAGGGCTACGCTGCGAGCAGCCGGGCATCGCGACGGTTCGGCCCTGAGGACGAGAACCCATCTCCCCTTGGTGCGGGCCTGGGGGAGGGCGGCACGCCTCTCAATGCGGGCCTCGGGGAAGAGGGCGCCGATGCACCCGGCGGATTTGGCGCCGACCAGGCAGACTCAGAAGGACTTGCGGAGCTCGCGGAGGAGCTGGCCGAAGAGCTGCCACAATCCGCCGAGTACGTCGGCGCCCAACCCGGCGAGGTCCGGGGAGATGCGGCTACGGAGGAGGAGGCTGACGTGCGGGTGAGCGCCGACGCCACGGGTCCCGGTCGGGGAATGTCGGATGACCGGGACGGTCTGCCGGACATTTCCAACCTGGAAATAGCCACGGAGGCGAATGGCGACGAGCAGGCAGCGCCCAGGGGCACCCGTCCCGGCGGGCCGCGTCCTGAAGACGCCCTGCGCGGGGCCGTGAGCGGACAGGATCCCGCCACTATCGCCAAGGCTATTCGGACGGTCTTGAAACGGGATGATAAAGGATAGAGCGGATATGGCCGAAAGCCTTTGGAATGGAAAGTCCGAGGAGGAGCTCTGGAAGCTCTATCGCCGCACGAAAGAGCAGAAGCTGCGTGACTATTTCGTGCGGCAGTATGCGCCCCTTGTCAAGTATGTTGCGGGCAAGGTCGCGCTCGGCATGCCGCAAAACGTGGAGTTCGATGACCTTGTCGGTTTCGGTGTGTTCGGTCTTTTTGATGCAATTGACAAGTTCGATCCGGGCAAGAATGTGAAATTCAAGACATACGCAGTCACGCGCATCCGCGGCGCCATCTTCGACGAGCTGCGCACCATCGACTGGGTGCCGCGATCTGTCCGGCAGAAAGCGCGTGAAGTGGAAGAAACTGTGCGCCGCCTGGAATCTTCGCTCGGCCGGGCCGCCTCGGACGAGGAGATCGCTTCCGGCATGGAGATGGAGCTGAAAGAGTTCCAGCAGATGATGCTGAAGATCAGCGGGACCTCGATGCTGTCCCTGCACGACATCTGGTACACGGGAGAGGACAACGACAAAATCTCCATCGCGGAGAGCATCGAAAGCCCCGGCAGCCTCAATCCCGACACCATCGTGGAAAAAGAGGAGATCAAGCGAGTCATCGTGGATGCGATCAAGGAGCTGCCGGAGAAGGAAAAGAAGGTGCTTGTGCTGTATTATTACGAGGACCTGACCCTGAAGGAAATCGGCGAAGTCCTCGAGGTCACGGAGAGCCGGGTTTCGCAGCTTCACACCAAGGCGGTCATGCGGCTGCGCGCCAAGCTCACCAGCTTCAAGAGAGGGATCGTGTAGGGGGCCTGAGAAATGTCTGCCGCCACCAACCCGCGCAGCGCGTCCGTCGTCACTCTGGAACAGATCCGGGAATATATGCGGTTCCAGTCCGAAGAGGACAAGAAGAACCGCGCAATCGCCGTGCAGGCGGAGAGCGTGCCGGAAGCTCTTCAAAAGGCCTCCATCGAGCTGGGGATACCCGTCCGCGCGCTCGAGTATGAGATACTCGAAAAAGGAAACGCCGGCGCGCTCGGCATGGGCCGCAAGCTCTGGAAGCTCAACGTCTACGAACGCTCGCGGGAAGTGAAGACTTCGGTTGAAGTGGAGCAGGAGACCCACCGCGATTCGGAGCGCGCCGAAAGGCCGGAGGAAAAGCCGAAGGACCGGCCCGGCGAGGTGTTCGTGCGCATCGCGGGAGGGGCGGCTCTTCTGCGGGTCACGAAACCGCAGGGCAGGGGACCTCGTACAACCGAGATCATGGCGCTGGAGAAATTGTCCCTGCGGGGAGTGTCCAACTTCGACCCCTCCCTGGTATCGCGCGTCGTCAAGCACGCGGATGGCGAATACATCCGGGTCGCGGACATCCAGTACAACCCCTCGCATGACTCGACAGCGTCGGTTGACATCACCGACGGGGAGATGAAGGCCGTCCTCATGATATCCGAGCCGGGCCGAGGCGGTGCGGACATCACCACGGATTTCCTGCGCTCGTTCCTCCAGTCCCGCGGCGTCGTTCACGGCGTGCGGGAGGATGTGCTGGCGGAGATCGAGTCCTCGCCGCGATACGGCAGGCCCATCGTGGTCGCGGAAGGCACCAAGGCCCACGATGGAGCGAATGCGCACATCGCCCATAACTTTAGACTGGAGCGCGACGAGGTCACGCTGAAAGAAAAGGACGGGCGGGTCGATTTCAAGGATATCTCCCGGGTGGAGAATGTGGTGGCCGGTCAGCTTCTTGCCCGCAAGGTCCCCGCCGAACCCGGCCAACCCGGCCAGACAGTGACCGGCAACATGATCCCGGCGACAAAAGGGAAAGACTGCGACCTGATGGTCGGCAAGAACGTCAAGCTCTCCGAAGATGGATTGTCCGCGCTCGCCGAGATCAACGGCCAGGTGCTCCTTCTGGGCGGCAAGATCAATGTGGAGCCGATTTACACCATAACCGGCGACGTGAATCTCCACACCGGCAACATCCTTTTCCTGGGCACCGTGATCGTTCGGGGAAACGTCGAGGACGGCTTCTCCGTCAAAGCGGCGGGGAACATCGAGGTGTTCGGGAGCGTGGGGAAGTGTCTGATCGACGCGGAGGGAGACATCGTCGTGCACCAGGGAATCGCGGCGAAGACGGAGGGAAAGGTCCGCTGCGGAAAGAGCCTGTACTCCAAGTTCATCGAGCACGCTCACGTCGATGCCGGCGAATACGTCGTGGTGACCGACGGCATAGTTCACTCCCACGTGGACGCCAACAGGATGATCCTCTGTCAGGGCAAGCGGGCGCAAATCGTCGGCGGGCACCTGCGGGCCTCCGAAGAAATCAACTCGAAGATTCTCGGGTCCGTTGCGGGAACCGAGACGCTGCTGGAGGTGGGCTACGATCCCCGCAGCAAAGAGAGGCTGGTCGGGCTCGAGGAAGCGAAAAGGCCCGTGGAAAAGATGCTCGAGGAAGTCGAGCTCAACATCAAGACGCTGGAAAACCTCCAGAAGGTGCAGAAGAAGCTGCCGCCGGAGAAGGCCCAATACCTCACGGAGCAGAGCGAAAAACGCTCCGAGCTGCTTCGCCAGCTCGAGGAGGTCACACGGGAAATCGGGGCGATCAATGCCCATCTTGCCGCCCTGAACACAATCGGCAAGATCTCCGCCTCCGAGCGCGTGTACCCGGGGGTCAAGCTGACAATCAAGAACGCCACCCTTCCCGTCCGCATAGAGTTCAAATCCGTCACCTTCTTCCTTCAGGGCGGTGACGTGAAGGTGACGAAATACGAAGCCTTTGACGAATCATTGATGAGGAGACGCTAGGTGGCCCTCCTGCCCATCGACCTGCAGACCCTCTTCACCCAGTCTAATCAGGTGGGCAAGGAGCAGGCGGCGCAGAAGGACGCGGCCCCTCAAGCCCAGTCCCTCCAGGGCGCGCAGCTCGTACAGAAAACCGAGCAGCGGGACAATGACGTGAATGAAACCCACGACCAGGAGGAAGGCCCCGAGCAGATCAAGGACCGGGCCCGCAAAGGCGCGGATCGCAAACGGCGGCAAAGCGCGGAAAAACGCAAACCCGCCGGGCAGCTTCCCGCGAAAGATGTGGTGCGTGACCCCGCTCTGGGCCGCAACGTCGACATCACCAGCTGACACATGTGGTACACGGTTCTCATCACGCTTATCCTCGACGTCGGCGGGCTCCTGTTGATCTATGTGCTCCTGCGCGACAGGGTTCGTCGCGCAGCCTCCCGTGATGCTCAGATCGCGGAGATCCGGGACGAAGTGAGCCGCCTGCTGGTGGAGCTCAATCGGACCACGGACCGCAACATCGCCCTGATCGAGGACAGGATTGCCAGTCTCAATGAGCTCCTTTCCAGCGCCGATAAGAAGATAGGCCTGCTCCGGCGGGAGACCGAAAAACACGATGTAGGGACGCAAATCTACAGCAGGCTGTCGGAGGGCAGGTCACGGGCTACGGGAGCGCAGGCCGCGAAGTCTCCACCACGCCGAGAGCGCGAAGAACCGGCACAACCGCGCCAGGAGCGCGACGAAATGCCACCACCGCGCCAGGAGCGCGAGGGAGTGGCTGCGCGAGTGGCCGCGAGTGGCGGCGCGTCGTCGCTTTCAGTGGAGCTATCCGACGCGCCGGAGAATCGTCTGGAGCGTGGCAGCCCGCAAGCGCGCGCGGAGCGCGACGAAATGCCACCACCGCGCCAGGAGCGCGACGAAATGCCACCAGGAGTGGCCGTGGGAGTGGCTGCGGGGAAACCGCCCGATATCCAGCAACGCGTTGTGATGCTTCACAACGCGGGTTTTGCCGCTTCCCTGATCGCCAGCCGGGTAGGCGTTCCGCTTGGGGAGGTGGAGTTGATCATTGCTTTGCAGCAGAGGAAGGGACGGGCGTGACCTGCGACACGGCGACGTCCATCGAGGCTGAGCGCACCGAGCGAAGGAATATCATCGCAGCGGGGCGTTTTTCGCAGGCCCCTTGGTCGTGCGATATCAAACGGAGGACCTAGTCGCGAATGGGAGAGCGCTATGTGTCATTCAGCCTGGCAAACGGCCACTTCTGCGTGCCCGTGAACCAGGTGCTTCAAATCCTCCGTCGCGAGAACCTCATCGAAATCCCCAAGCCGCCTCCCTATGTGGAGGGCGTTATCAACCTGAGGGGGAACATCATTCCCGTCGTCAATCTCCGTGCCCGCCTGGAAGTCGGGCGTGGCGAGAAAGGGGAGCACCGGGAGCCGGACCCGCGCAAGAGGCGGGTCATCATCACCCGGGTGGGAAGCCGCTCCTACGGGCTCGACGTCGACGAGGTGCGTGAAATCGTCGATATCGACGAATCAGGCATCACCCAGGATGCGACATCGCTGTTCGGCGCCCGCGCGGATTTCATCCGAGGGATCGCGCGCCGGGACGAAAGTCTCTACCTGATGCTCGACCTGCCGCGCGTGTTCGCAGTCGGCAGGGACATGCCGGGCACGCGTGCGGGGCAGTCCTGATGGCAGTCGCGGGTATCGACGAGGCAAGGCTCCGTAAGGCATTCCTGGAGGAAGCTGAAGAGCTTTGCCAGAAGCTTGGCGATTCCCTGCTCGCCCTTGAAACGGACAGGGGCAATACCGATGTCGTCAACGAGGTCTTTCGCCTCACCCATTCGCTGAAATCCGAGTCCGCCCTTATGGGGTTTACGGCACTCTCCGAGCTTGCGCACAGGATGGAGGATGTGCTGGGCAGCGTGCGTGAAGGACGGCTCGTGCTCGAGAAGCCCGTCATGGACGGCATCTTTGCAGGTTCCGACTTGATCGCGGAGATGATGGCCGCGATTTCGAAAGGCGGCAGTGACGCCGATTTCGATACCACCGCAATCCTTCAAGAGCTGTCCCTCGCCGCCGGTCGGGGCGGGGGAAGCGCCTCCGAAACCGCCGCAGCACCGACGGCGGGGACTCCCGCGGCGCTCGAGATGGAGCTGGGCGAGTTCGAAAAGCGACAGCTTACCGAAGCGCGTGACCGCGGAGAAGCGTTGTACAAGCTCACCGTGAGCGTTGACCCGGCGGAGTCGATGAAGTTCCCGCGCGCGTACCTCGTGTTCTTCAACCTCGAGCTCGTTTCAAACGTGGTGAAAGTTGTTCCTCCGATGAAGGGCGAGCCTGAAGAGGACGCCCGCTATGCCACAACGACACTGCTCGTGACTTCGGCGGGAGGCGACGAAGGCCTGCGCGCGGCCGCCGCCGTGGACCAGATCGCCGGCCTGCGCATCGATCGCTGCGACTATGATGGATACCTTGCCTCGGCCCGCAGCGGGTCGGCCGCGTGGCTGAAGGCGCACCCGGAGCGCGCGGGAATGCCACCAGGAGTGGCCGCGGGAATGCCACCAGGAGTGGCCGCGGGAATGCCACCAGGAGTGGCCGCGGGAGCGGCCGGGGGAATGCTGCAAGCAGCGGCGGCAGTGGAAAAGACTACCATCCGCGTGGACACGCGCAAGCTTGACGATTTGTGGAGCCTCATCGCGGAGCTGGTGCTGCATAAATCACATATCGCACGGCTCTCGGATGACCTTGGACACGGCGCGGACGTGCATGAGGTCCGCGAGGAGCTGGTGGAATCGTTCGATTCCCTGGATAAAATCTCCAGCGGGATGCAGCAGGTGATGATGGACACCCGCATGATCCCGATCTCGGTCATCTTCAGCAAGTTTCCCCGGCTCGTGCGCGACCTGTCCAGAAAGCTCGGGAAACCGGTCGAGCTCATCCTCTCCGGTGAGGAGACGGAGATCGACAGGAGCCTCGTCGAGGCGCTTTCGGATCCGCTTACTCACATCATTCGCAACTCGCTGGATCATGGGATCGAGTTCCCCGAGGAGAGAGTGCGGCGAGGCAAGAGCGAGAAGGGGCGCGTGAGCGTTTCGGCGCGCAGACAGGGCGGCAATATCGTCATCGAGCTTGCGGATGACGGCCGCGGAATGGACAGCGAACAGATTCGTCGGAAGGCCATTGAGATGGGAATTTCCGGCGCGGCGCATTTCAACGAGGCTCAGCTTCTCGAGCTGGTATTCCTGCCGGGCTTCAGCACCAAGGAGGTGGTCACCGATCTCTCCGGTCGCGGCGTGGGCATGGACGTGGTGGCAAATCGCATTCGGGGAGAGCTCAAAGGCGACGTCGTGCTGGGAACGCAGCCGGGCGGAGGCACGCGCGTCACTCTCCTCTTTCCCCTGACACTCACAATCGTCAATGCGCTGCTCGTCCGCGGTGACTCGCAATTGTACGCCATACCCCTCACCGACGTGGACAGCACCGCCAAGCTCCTGGCAACCGAGATCAGGGGGGAGGAGGGCAGCGAGTACTCGTCCTGGATGGATGACGCGATTCCTGTATTTTCCCTGGGGGCGCTTTTCGGCAAGGGCAGACACAAGACGGAAGAGTACTTCGCCACAGTGTTGCGGCATGGCGACAGCAAGGCATTCCTGGTTGTCGATGAACTGATCGAGGAGCGAGACATCGTCATCAAGCCCGTGGACGACCTTCTCAACACGCAGCGTTTGTTCTCGGGGGTATCGGTGCTGGAGGATGGGAGACTTGTATTCATACTGGACACGTCGTTCATCCGCAGAGAAAGAGTCTGACAGGAGGCTTCATGAGCGCCACGATTCTGATAGCGGATGACCTCTCGTTCATGCGCATGATCCAGAAGGAAATACTTACCGAGCGCGGCTACACGATCGTGGGTGAAGCCACGGACGGCCGCGAAGCGGTGGAAAAATTCAAGACGCTTCACCCCGACCTGGTGCTCCTGGACATCACGATGCCCAATATGAACGGGCTTGAGGCCATGCGTAAGATCTTCGCGCTGGAGCCAAAAGCCAAGGTCATCATGTGCTCAGCCCTCGGTCAGCAGAACCTTATCGTGGAGGCCATAAAGGCCGGCGTCAAAGACTTCATCGTCAAGCCATTCAAGCCTGAAAGGATCCTCTCCGCCATCGAAAAGGCGCTCAAGGTCTCCTGAAGCCCACACCGTACCCGGTGTGATTTTGAAGCCCACACCGTACCCGGTGTGATTTGCAGGACAAAAAAAACGGTATGCCTGGACGTCAATAGCATACCGTGTTATGAAAAGAGGAAATGATCCTCACTTGAGAAGATCGGCGGACGGCGGAGAACCTTTAGGAGAAAAGGCCGCCAGGGTTCTGTTCCGGCGCCATCGCCCTGCTGAGAAGCCTCTTTTGCCATTCCGCGGACCCGGCGATTCCCTCATATATGGCTGCGCTGCGGGCCACGATCTCCTCGGGGGTGGATTTGCGATCTCCTTCGCCGGAAATGCCATGGATGACCGACTGGATCAGAAACCCGGCGATATTCCGCGCGGAGACCTCGAGGATGCTCCTGTCAACCTCATCCAGATCGCGCAGGCAGGGGCCGGGATCCCCGCGGGCCGCGATGATCCGTCCCAGCGTCCGAGAAAGCGCCAGTCCGTGCAGCGACAAAGACTGGAGTCTCTCGAGCTGTAATCCGAGCTGCTCCACGGCCGTGGAGAGTCTGTGCGCCAGCCGCTCCCGGGTGGCCGCGTCCGGCCGCATGCCGCGAACTCTCTTCATCCGTTCCTCTATCTCCGGCCTGACCACGGGGAGATCGAGCGCTTCCTCAAGCGTCGCCAAAGGCATTCCCTGGATGGCCGCGCTGTCGGGGGAGAGGGTGAATGACCTGATATCGGATCGAATCATGAGCTGGTTTTCGAACCACCACTTGTAGAGAAGCATCCTTCGATCGGTATGCGTGATGCCGCCCGAAGCGGAACGCACGGGGAAAAGCCCGATTTCGTGAAGAAAGCGAAAAGAGTTTCCTTCGAGTGGCGCAAGACGACTCGAGCCGGAGAACCAGAGTTCCTCCGCATAGGCTCCTCTGCAATGGGTCCTCATGCCGGGGAAGCCGAGATCGAGCCCCGCCGTATAAACCGGATTCGCGCCCATGAGCCTTGCCAGGTCCCACGCGGAAGTGGCCACGGAGCCGCCCGCGCCCAGCTTTCCTTTCTCTCCCACGGCTGCCTCGAGGGTTTCTCCAAGGGGAAAAAGAGAGCTGCAAAGGAAAAATGAGGCGCCCGGCCTGCGGAAGACCCGCGGATTTGCTGACGGTTCCACGACCAGCACGCCGTGCGCGCTCGCGGTCCAGTCCAGGTAGCGCGATGCCCAATACTGCGGATCGACAACGACCGTAAAATCGGGCTCCACCCCCGCTTCCAGGCAGGGCTTCAAAGGCGTATTCACGGCGATCACGAGAACACGCAGGCTCAGCTCGCGGAGGTGATGGCTGATGCCGTCCAGCGAGGGGCCTCCCGCGACAACAAGAGCCGGGATATCCCTGAAAAGACCGGCAAGAGGCGCTACTCCGGGGTACTCGAGAAATGAGCGCATATTGCGTGCCAGATTTCGAACCCAGAGTCTGCCGAACCTGTTGAGCGTATTGATGTTGATGTCTCTCCGGAGCAGCCAGGAGCGTATGACTTCCTCCGCGGCCCGGTAGGCCGCGGGGTCGTTCTCCTGGAGAGGGCGAAGCCGCAGAAAGCCGGGTTTTGCCAGGGGAAGAGACTCCAGCAGCGGCGCAAGAGCTTCCGGCGTGCTGCCGACGTGCAGACTGATGCGTCGGTCCGAAAGAAGCAGGGAAAGGTCCCTGCCCGAGAGCGCGGCGCGAAATACTTCAGCATTCGGTTCGACGACAAGCAGGGGCAGGTCCGGGAAGCGGGTCCGGGCAGCCTCCGTGCCGTAGCCGAGGCCAAAGCCGAGGATGATGACGGCGGTTGCCGCCGGGTCTATTTCCTTCTCCACCTGAATCGCGGCGTCCCGCCGAGGATCGTAGCGGCTGTGCAGGAAAATGCCGTCCAGTGTCGCGGTGGGATGACCCGAGGAGGTGGCCGCGAGATGCACACGGGAGGCGGTTTCGGGAGAATTCTCAAGAACACTGTTCGTCTGCGGGTGATACGCGGCGAGAATCCGCAGGTTTCGATCCCGGAAGCTCACCGCAGCTCCAGGACGATCTTCGATCCGTTCACGATCTGCGTGCCGGGGGGAGGGTCCTGTTTCGCGACGAACCCGCTTCCCCTGATCGTGACGGAGATGTCATTTCGCAGAAGCAGAGGCAGGAGCAGCTTCATCGGCGTTCCCGTGAGGTCGGGCATCACGGGCCCTATCTCCACCTGCTTCGGCGCCGGGGCGGGGATCTGTCCCGGGGAGACCGTCTTTGCTCCTGCCCGGGGCATGCCCGATTGATCGATGAGGCCGACGGCGATGTCGTGGAAGACGGGTGCGGCGAGCGTTGAGCCGTAGTAGCTTTCTCCCTTCGGGTTCTGGATCACCACGTAGACGATGAACTGGGGCTCGTCGGAAGGGAAAATTCCTATCATGGAGGCGACGAAATCATTCTCCGAGTAGGTCCCCGTCTGCGGATTTGCCACCTGGGCGGTTCCCGTCTTGGCGGAGATCCTTACGCCCGCGACCGCTGCCCTGCGCGCGGTTCCTGCCGGTGCGGTCGCCGTTTCCATCCAATCGAGCATTTTGCGCGCCGTATCCGGGGAGACGGCTTCCCAAAGCGGCTCCCGGCCGAACTCCTTTACGACTCTGCCCTGCGGGGAGACGATCTTCTTGACGATGAGCGGCTTGAGCAGGACTCCTCCGTTCGCAATTGCCGACGCCGCTGCGAGCACCTGCATCGCGGAGACCGAAAGCTCCTGGCCCATCGCCATGGTCGGCTTGGAGCGTGCGGACCACTGTGCCACCTTCCGCACCAGTCCGGCCGTCTCCGCCTGCAGGGGCAGGCCGGTCGGCCTGCCGAACCCGAACCGGGTGATCATGCGAAAAAAGCTGTCGTTGTCCGTCGTGTCGGAGGCATACGCCGCGCCCGCGTTGCAGGAAAGCTGGATGATTTTCTGGGGCGTCACATCACCGTGCGGCGCAATACAGCGGATGCGGATCGTTTCGCCGCTGGGAAGCTTCTTCTCATAAAAGCCGGGGCAGAAGAAATGGCTGTCCGGCGTGATGGCGCCCAGGTCCAGAAGGGATGAGAGCGAGAAAATCTTGAATACAGAGCCCGGTTCATACGCGAGGGTCAGCGGTCGGTTCACGAGGGAATTGGGATCGATTTGCGGCGACTCCCTCTGGAACTCGTTCGGATCGAAATCCGGCAAGGCGGCATACGCAAGGATCTCTCCTGAGTGCGCGTCCATGACGAGGACCGTCATGGAATCCGCCTTGTCCGCCGTCAGGGCGGCCCGGGCGACTTTCTCCACGAGGTACTGCATGTCGAGGTCGATGGTAAGGAAAACCTGGTTGCCATAGACGGTGTCGGTGTCCTTGCCGACGGGCTGCGGGGCAAGATCGTCGTTGAAGGTGTACTCGATGCCGTCCAGTGCGACATTGTCCGCTCCCACGTAACCCACAACGTGCGAGGCAAGCCGTCCCTGGGGGTAGAACCGGCCGGAATCTTCTTCCAATCGGACTCCGGGCAGCTTGCCGTCAGCCTTCAGTTGCTGGATTTCCGCAGACTCTGCCGGCGTGATCCTGCGCTTGATCACCGCGTACCCGTCGTGACGCGTGATGATTCCCAGGATTCCGCTTTTGTCCATGCCCATGGCCCGGGAGAGGAGCCCCGCCGTTTCGTCGGCGTTTGTCACCGAGGGAACCCACACGGACACGCGCTGGAGCTGGGTGGAAATTGCCAGGATTCTGCCGCGTCGATCCAGGATGTTCCCCCGCTGTACTTCGGGGAGCACGATTGTTTCGTCACCTTCACGGGCCGGGAGCACAACGGTGAGCCGGACGAGCTGCACGATGAGGGTGACTGCAACGAGGGCGAGCAGGGAGGCGAAAATGAAAAGGCGCCTTCTGGCGCGTACCTTTTCGCTGCGGTCGATCACGGACAGCGTTCCCCTCCCCCGGACGCTTAATAGTAATATGGGCCGTGACAAATGTCGATATGGTGGTAAGAGCAGCTATGATCACAGTCCTCCAGCGCCAGAACGTGAGCAAGCGCGCGGCTCCTTCCGTGCACCTCAGGGCACCCTCCCGCGGTGTGAGCTGGAGCAGTATTGATCTGTCCGCGACTTCACGCGCCCCTCTCTCCCGCGCGGTTCTTGCCTCGCAGGCCCTTAAGAAATCAAGGGTGCCGGGTCTACGTCCCCCGGAAGAGCGCAGCTTCTTGCAGGGCCAGCTCATAGGCCGCAGCCGCAGACGCCTGGCGCAAAATCCGCGGCGTACCGCGGCGCGGAAAGCGGCACGAGAGGCCCGCGCAAGAAACGCCGCGGTGCAAAATCATTGGAACGCCGCGGTGCAAGATCCGCATCGCGGTACACCGCGGATTTTGCATCGCGGTACACCGCGGATTTCGCATCGCGGTACACCGCGGATTCCGCGGGGTACCGCGATGCGAGGGCTCTCGCGCGTCGTTGCGCGGAGGCCCTGGCTTCTGATCGGGTTGATCATCGTTGCCCTGGCGCTGGTTCTCTTTCCCGCCTTTGGCTTGGCTCGATTCCCCATTGCGCAGGCGCGCCCGGCTATGCCCGCACCTCCCGAAGTGGACCAGGCGCTGTACGGGATTCTCGTTCCCGAACAGGCTTCACGCCAGGAGAGCGACGTCAATCCCGTGCTTCTCACGAGCTTGAAGGTGACACCCTACACGACCCGGACAGGGGACTCCCTCTCCACGATTGCGACGCGGTTCAAGCTGAACATAGATAGCATCGTGAGCTGGAACGGAATCCGCGACGCGCGCAGGATTTCCACGGGGACTGCCCTGGCCATCCCCAATGCGAACGGGCTCAAATACTCGGTCCGCCGCGGGGATACCCTTCAGTCAATCGCTCTCTCCTCCGGAATCGAGCTGAACAACATCCTTGATTGGAACAGGCTCTCCAGCTCCGTGATCTCCGTCGGGCAGGAGCTGTTCCTGCCCGGCGCGCGCATGAAGGCAAGTGACCTGAACAGGATTCTGGGAAACCTGTTTGTGTATCCCGTGCTGGGCAGGATCAGCTCGTACTTCGGGGAGAGGCCGGATCCCTTTACCGGGATTCAGAACATGCACAACGGGGTCGATATCGTGAACAAGCCCCTCACGCCGATTGCGGCGGCAATGGACGGGATGGTCGCAAGCGTCGGCTTCAACAACAACTATGGCAACTACGTAATCCTCAAGCACACAGGTTCCTACCAGACCCTGTACGGGCACCTGGCACGGTATCTTGTCTCGCGAGGACAAAAAATCAGGCAGGGACAGGAGATCGGCGAGCTGGGCACGACCGGGTACAGCACGGGACCTCACCTGCACTTCTCGATATTTCACAACGGCGAGGCGGTTGACCCGATGCGGTTCCTAAAATAGAGTAGGGCCGGTGAGCACACATCGAGAACGTCTGCGGAAGTATTTCATGATCCTCCGGGCTGAGCTGCTCATCCCTCTCCGCGCGCAGATCATGACCGCGGCGGCGCTGCTGCTGGTGACATCCGCAGTCCTGCTCACCCTTGACGCACGGCTGCCTTTCCCTCCTCCTTCTGAGAGAATACTCTACGACCCGAGCGATTGGTCCCTGCTTTTCGCAAATCCCGTGCGCCAGCCCGTACGGCAGGAAAAGAGCGTCTCTTCCGTCCCGTCGGTCGGCGGCTATTCCACCCAGCAATCGCCCCTTGCAATCCTCCTGTACACGGTGAAACCGGGCGACACGATCAGCGGCATCGCGACGAAGCTGGGGCTGACCACGGACACGATCTCCACGTTCAACCGCCCTGAAGGGCGCGGAGTGCATACCGTGACGGTCGGGGAGCAGATCAGGATCCCCAGCCAGGATGGAATCTATCTCACCCTGAAGGGCGACTTCGATGAGCTGTGCAGAAAAAACAAGGTCGCGCCGGAGGAAGTCCTCACGGCCAACTCGCTATCGCGAGAAGGGCTTGCGCAGGGCATGCAGCTGTTCTTCCCCGGTGTCCAGCACGTCGGGTACGCGCTTGCGCTGCAGGAGGGCGTCGGCGTTGCCCTTCCGCTGCATGGCTGGGAGACATCCGCATACGGCCGCCGGGCCGACCCCTTCACGGGGCTGCCCAGCAGGCATAGCGGGGTCGACATCGCGGCCCCGATGGGCTCTCCCATCAGATCGGCGACCAACGGCGTGGTCAGGGCGGCCGGGTGGGACGACATGCTGGGCAACTACGTTGAAGTGCGCGCCTTGATGGGCTACAGCTACGTCTATGGGCACATGAGCCAGATCCTGACGCAGGTGGGCGCCGCGGTCTTCACCGGAAAGGTGATCGGGCTCGTGGGTGACACGGGCTATGCGACGGGTCCCCATCTTCACTTCGAGGTCAGGAGGTTCGGCGTCCCGCAAAATCCGAAATATTATCTCCCCGGAATCCGATAATTCCATAGAGGTCCCGGAATGCGAAAGCTCATTCTCGCTATTGTTGCGCTTCTCGCTCTCTTCTCCGCGCTCAGGGCGTTCCCGGAAACCGCTCCCGCGGACAAGGCCAGCGGGCTCGGGGTGCAGCTCCATCCCGGGCTCGTGGAGATAGGAGACGGCTCGGCGAGCCTGGGCGTGGCATTCGGCGTCATGGATGAATCAGACAGCCAGGCCGGCCAGTGGAGTCTTCTGCCCCTGCGCATGGTCTACCGCAGCGGCGACAGGAGTCTCTCCGTCGGGCTGAACGGCCTCTCCTTCCTGCTGCGCGACGGGGCAAGCGTGGGAAGGCCGCAGAGAATCTCCAGCCCGCGCATCGGTGACGTGATCAGCGTGGGCGGCAGGGTAACGGTGGATGCACGGGTGGACGGTGACGTGTGGACCCTGGGGGCTGACGTCCAGCTTACTCCCCGGGCCGATGTGACCGGCGACGTGGTTGCGCTCGGCGGCAGGGTGATTGCGGCCGGGGGTTCGACGGTCCGCGGGAGCATCACCCAGGAGCCGCGTCTGAAGATCCCGTACCTCGGAGTGCTCGGCACTCAGTTCTCCGTGCAGGCGCTGGCATTCGGCCGGCACCTCCTGACCTACATTCTGCTCGGATTCGCGCTCTTTCTTTCCAGCTACTATCTTTCCGCTCACGCGCGGGAGCTCTACCGGGCGATGGGCGAGTCCTGGCGGGCATCCCTCTTGACTCTCGCCCTCTCCGCCGTGCTCGTCCCGATCCTGGTGCTCCTCCTGGTCGTTTCCGTGATCGGCGTGTTCTTCCTGCCACTCCTGGTACTGGCGTTCATGCTCGCGGCATTCGATGGCTTCATCCTGCTGTGCGCTCATCTCGGGGGACTTGTGCGGGGGGGGCCGGCGCAGGAGAGCGGAGGTGATGCGCTTTATCTCTTCTCCTCGGGTCTGCTGGGGCTGTTCCTGATCAAATTGCCCGCGCTCGTGGGCATTATTCTCACGATGCTCCGCTCCGAGCCTGCTGCGCGGGTGGGTCAGGTTCTGCAGCTGGTGAGCCTGGGAGCTGTCGCCGTGGGATTGCTCTACGGGTTCGGGGCCTCCCTGGCGCATGTTCGGGCGCGGGTCGCACGATAGCAGAGAAACCCCTTTGCGGGGGTTCGGCCATCCGCGAGCTTGCGGGTGCGTCTTCTACTGGCCGTGACAGTATTTATACTTTTTTCCGGACCCGCACGGACAGAGATCGTTCCGGCCGACCTTCGGCACCGTCCGCTTCACCTGCACCTGTTGCGGCTGAGCGCCGCCGCCGTTGCCCGCGTGGAAGACCGCCGAGCCCGCGGCCCCCGCCGCGGTCGTTCCCGAGCTTCCTCCCGCGGCAAACTGCCCCATCGCGTTGTGTGACGCCTGCACCCCGACGGCGGGGCGTCCGGCCGGGGGTTTATCCGGCGCCTGCTGGATGCGGACACGGAAGATCTTGCGCGCGATGGCCGTCTTTATCTCGTAGAGCATGTCGTCGAATATCTGGAAGCCTTCCAGCTTGTACTCGAGCAGCGGGTTTTTCTGGCTGTAGGCGCGCAGGTAGACCGCCTCGCGCAGCGATTCGAGGTTTTCGAGGTGGTCCTGCCACCGGGAATCGATGTTGCGCAGGTATTCGAACTGGATGAAGCGGTTCAGCACTTCTTCACCGATTTCCGCGGCCTTGGCGTTGATGCTCTGACTGAGCTGATCAAGAATGGTGCGGTTGAGCTGCTCCAGGGGGAGAGCGGCGAGCTCCGCGGAGCTCTGCGGGGGCTCGTAAAAGAGGCTCTTTTTCAGCTCGGCCAGGAGAGCGGCCACCCGTGCCTGCGGATTCTCGCCCGACTTCCGGTAACGGTCGAAGATCTCTCCAAAGAGCTCCGCCCCGGTGGCAATGACCCTGTCCTTCAGACTGGGGTCGGAGATGATCTCGTCCCTCCGTGAGTAAATGAACTTCCGCTGCTCGTTGAGTACGTCGTCGTACTCCAGCAGGTGCTTTCTGACCTCGAAGTTGCGCTCTTCCACCTTCTTCTGCGCGCGCTCGATGGACTTGTTCAGCCAGGGGTGGACGATGGGCTCGCCATCTTTCATGCCCATCCGCGACATGAGACCTTTGATGTTCTCTCCGCCGAACAGCCGCATCAGGTCGTCTTCCAGGGAAATATAGAAATGCGAGGAGCCGGGATCGCCCTGCCGGCCTGAACGGCCGCGAAGCTGGTTGTCGATGCGCCGCGCCTCGTGACGTTCCGTCCCCAGAACGTGAAGACCGCCCAGCGACATCACCTCCTGATAGTCGGACTGCCAGGCGCGGTACTCTTCCGCGTACGCCTTGTGGTAGATCTCCTCGCTTGCCTGGGTCCCGGCCTTCTTTCGCGCCCTGAACTCGGGATTTCCTCCTAGCTTGATGTCGGTGCCCCGGCCTGCCATGTTGGTGGCGATGGTCACCGATCCCTTCGTGCCCGCCTCGGCGATGATCATTGCCTCCCGGGCGTGATTCTTGGCGTTCAACACCTCGTGGCGAACGCCGCGGCCGATGAGCATACGGGAGAGCTTTTCCGACTTCTCGATCGAAATGGTCCCGACCAGCACGGGCTGCCCCTTCTTGTGCAGCTCACCAATGGAGTCACAGATGGCGGTGAGTTTTTCTTCTTCCGTCAGGTAGATCTCGTCGTCGGCGTCCGCGCGGACCACGGGCCGGTTGGCCGGGATTACCACGACGTCGAGGTTGTAGATCTTGCCGAACTCCTGGGCCTCTGTATCCGCGGTGCCGGTCATGCCCGCCAGTTTTCCGTACATGCGGAAGTAGTTCTGGAAGGTGATCGTGGCGAGGGTGCGGTTCCTCTGCGCGATCTTGATGCGTTCCTTTGCCTCGATGGCCTGGTGCAGGCCTTCGGAATAGCGCCTTCCATAAAGGATGCGGCCGGTGAACTCGTCCACGATCTGCACCTTGCCGTCCTGTACCACATAGTCGACGTCCTTGGCGTAGAGCTTATGGGCGCGCAGGGCCTGGGTGAAATAGTGGATGAACTCGAAGTTCTGTTCGGTAAAGAGGGAGTCGCGGATGAGGCCGCGGCGTTGCAGCAGCTCTTCGATGTGGTTCATGCCCTGATCGGTGAAGGTCACCCGCTTGTTCTTCTCTTCCAGCTTGAAGTCGCCCTTCGGCTGCGCATCTCCCTCCGGGTAGCGGCCGGTGGCGGGGTCCTTCTCGCAATCAACAAGCTGATCAACGAGCTTGTTCACCTCCGCAAATTTGAAGGTATCGTCCTCCGCCATGCCTGAAATGATCAGCGGCGTGCGCGCTTCGTCAATGAGGATGTTGTCTATTTCGTCCACGATGGCATACGCGTGGCCCCTTTGCACTTTCTCGGCGGGGCTCCAGCACATGTTGTCTCTCAGGTAGTCGAAGCCGAACTCGTTGTTGGTGCCGTAGGTGATGTCCCGCGCGTAGGATTCCTTGCGCTGCGCGTTGTCCATCTGGCTGAGGATGACCCCCACGCTCACGCCCAGCATGTTGAAGATCGGCCCCATCCAGCCTGCGTCGCGCTCCGCCAGATAGTCGTTCACCGTGATGACGTGGACGCCCTTGCCGGTCAAGCTGTTGAGGTAGGCCGCGGGGACGCTGGCAAGGGTCTTTCCCTCGCCGGTCTTCATCTCGGTGATCCTGCCCTTGTGCAGGACGATTGCACCCATGAGCTGGACATCGAAGATGCGTTCCCCGAGCTTTCTCCGCGCCGCCTCGCGCACCAGCGCGTACGCTTCGGGAAGGAGGTTGTCCAGGGGCTCCCCTTTTGCCAGCCTTTGCCGAAACTCTTCGGTCTTTGCCGCGAAATCCTCATCCGGGTACCTCATGACCTCGAGCTCGAGGGCGCTGATTTTCTGCATGAGCGGAACCAGGTCCTTCAGGTCTCGATCATGTTGCGACCCCAGGAGGAAGGTGAGGATTTTTTGGAGCATGATGCCAATGTACCCCCCGAGAGATTGACAGGTCAAGGGAAGGCCGCTACGATGAGGCGCCAATGTCCATTCACCCCCGCAGAGTTCGGGCCGCGCTCCTTGCCGCGGCGTGTATTTCGGTCTTCTTGCTCGCCGGTTGTCAGAAAAAAGGCATCGAGGAGATTGTCAGCAGTGAGCTTTTCTCGCTCACCTTCGGCAAGATGGAAGACCAGATCGACCTTTTCCAGTTCGAAGCGGCGAAAGTCGTGCGCAAGAACACCGTGCGCATGCGGGACGGCTGGTTTTACGTCGCGAACGGGAATGCAGGCAAGATCATGGTCTTCTCCTCATACGGGGACTTGATCTTCCTCCTGTACAATCCGCAGACCAACCCCGTGCCCACTGTCCTGGGACCCGTCGATCAGAGCGCCGGCAATGAGGTGAGCACGCGCGGCTCGGTTGCCTATCCATTCGCCGATATCGGGGAAATCGCGGTTGCCAGTGACAAGACGCTGTACGTCGAGGACGCGGTTGCCGAGGCCAAGGAAGTCAAGGACGCCGAAAGGGGAGTGGTGCTCAGCCGCGTCATCCTGCGCTTCGACCGCAAAGGAAAGCCGCTGGGGTATATCGGCCAGGAAGGAATCGGCGGCACGCCCTTTCCCTATGTGTCTGCGCTGCACGTGGCTGCCGGAGACCAGCTCGTGGTGGTCTGCAGGCTTCCCCAGACCTGGGAGGTCTTCTGGTATTCACGGGAGGGAGTCCTTCTGCACCAGGTGGAGCTGGACAATAAGAATCTTCCCGTGCAGCCGGCCAAAGGGATCACGCCGGTATTGGTGAACATCCTGCCGGACCTGCAAAGCCCGCTCTTGTACCTGGTCATCTATTCTTACAGGGTTTCCACCGACCCCGGCGCCGCGGAAACGCCGGCACAGGACAGCGTCGTCGGGCGCGCCTACAAGCTTGATTTGCGCACCGGGCAGTATGATTCCTCCTTTGTCGAGTTTCCGCAAAACCTTCCCCGGAAGGAGAGATCCGGGCTCAAAAGCACCGAGATCCCGTCCCCGCCGAGCGAGCTCGTCGGGGTGAGCTCCAGCGGCTACTTCTATCTGCTCGCCTATACGGACACCAATCTCTATACCCTCATTATCCTGGACTCTTCCGGGAAGGTAAGAGCACAGCGGCATATGGTGATCGAAGACTCCGAGCTCGTCTTCCGTGACACGCATCTTTCCTCCACGGGCATCATCTATGGGCTCCTTGCCGACCGGACCAGGGCGCACATCTCATGGTGGCGCTCGGACATGCTGCTGAACGGGGAGTAGCCATGAAGATCGTGAGCGCGGAGGCAATGGCGCGTATCGACAGCCGCTCCCGCACCGAGTTCGCGTTTCCCTCGAGCACCCTCCTGGAAGACGCCGGCGTGAAAGCCTGGGCTTCAGTGCGGCGCGTGATCTGGTCAGGCACGCGCCATGGCCGGCTGGTGTTCCTTGCCGGCAAGGGCAACAATGGGGGTGACGCGTTCGTCATGGCGCGCCAGGCCGCGGTGGAGCGTGCGCACCCGCTCGCGATCATCCTGGCGAACGGGAGGCCCACGGATGATTCGGATCCCGGACGCATGCTCGCCATCTGCGAGGCGCTTGGGATCCCCTGCATGAGCTGGCCCGCCCAGGCGGATGCCGTGCGGGCGCGCCTTCGGGAAGCCGACTGGGTATTCGACGGAATTGCGGGCACCGGGATCCGCGGAGCGCTCCGCCCGCCGCTTTCAGATCTCGTGGAGGCGGCCAATGAGAGCCCCGGGAAGAGAATCGCAATCGATGTACCCAGCGGATTGGGGGATGAGTTCCGTCAGGGCCATCCCGCGATTCGCGCTGACTTCACCCTCACAATGGGTCTTCCCAAGCTCTGCCTCTATCTTCCCCACGCGCGCGTGCTCTGCGGGCGCATCATGGTGATCCATGTCGGGTTTCCTCCGCGGCTCCTGGAGGACCCCGACATTCCCGGAGAGCTCCTCCTCAGTCGCGCATGGCGGAAGCTGGCGCCTCCTATTGCACCGGACACCTATAAGAACAGGCGCGGACACCTTGCCGTTTTTGCGGGCGCACGCGGAACCACGGGCGCCGCGTGGCTGAGCGCAAGCGCCGCGGCTCGTTCACGATTGGGTCTCGTCACCCTCTACGTGGACAGTGACGCCTACCCCATTGTGGCGCAGAAGCTCACCTCCGTCATGTGCAGGCCGTGGGATGCCGCCGAAGCGGCATGGGACCACGCGTCCTTCTCAGGCGTTCTCGCGGGCCCCGGCTGGGGACTTGCCGAGGCAAAGGAGCGATGGCTGGAACGACTGCTTGCGCTGCCCGTCAAGGGCGTGATCGATGCCGACGGGATCAGCCTGCTCGGCCGCATTTCCTCACGCGCCACGCCAGACCTGGGAGGCCGCTGGGTGCTCACGCCGCATCCGGGCGAGTTTGCCCGGCTGACGGGAACTCCGCGGGAAGATGTGCTCGAGGACCCGGTGGCCCGGAGCGTTGAAGCGAGCGCCCGGCTGAATGCGGTCATCACGCTCAAGGGACATTGCACCATCGTGGCTACCCCCCCGGGCAGGTACTGGATACTGGACGGCGCGAACCCCGCGCTGGCAACGGGAGGCTCGGGGGACGTGCTTGCGGGAGTAATCGCGGCGGGCATTGCCGGCGGCATGAGCCCGGCTGACGCGGCGCTGTTCGGGGTCTCCCTGCATGCGAGCGTCGGCCGGCTGGCGGCGCGACGCCTGGGGTGGTTTCTTGCGGAAGATCTTGTTCCGCTCATATCCCGCGCTCTCTCACGATGAAGAATCCGGTTCTCCACATCAAGAAGGGCGTCGAACAGTACTTCGATCCCCCACCGGGGAGCGGGCCGCAGCCGCCGGGTCAGAGGAGACCCGGGGATCGGCCGCTGCAGGGGAAACTCTTACGCTCAGCCCCGCGCCGCAGCAGGCTCACTTTCTTTCCGCTCCTCATCCTGGCAATCGCGCTCGTCGTCGTGTTTCGCATCGTGCCGAGAGCGCCCACGAATCGCGCGACACTGATGGGCTGGAATGTGGTGCTGCGTGCGATGCCCTACGGGGAGGCGCTCCTCGTGAGCGTCACATTCATCGAGAAGGCCCGCCCCGGCGTGGATCCCGGCGGCAGACCTGCCCCCCGGGCCGCGGTGCGCTTTGTTCTGCCGGATACCGGAGAACAGCTCACCTTGTCTGAGGATCTTCTCAAATCCCCGACAACGCTGCACGGCCAGATGCCCTACACGGATGCAGTGAGGAAGGTCCTTGCGACGGTCAACGTCGGGACCGAGACGCGGACGCTGTCACTCGCCGCGCGGAAGGGACCGTGAGGCCGCGTGAGGCTGCGGGCCTCTGACTTTGTGATGACGGTTATTGACCGGCGTGGTCGGCTCACCTATGATCGAAGCGGGAGGGGATCATGCTCCAGTTTTATTTCCTGTCCATCGTCGCGAACTTCCTTGCCGGATTGACTTTGTCCTCCGACTGGTTCGCCCGGAAGTTTTCAGGACTTGCCGCGGCAGTTGCCCTGTTCTCGGGCCGTGTGGGAAAGATGGTGCTGGGACTGGCCTCTCTCCTCGTGGGGTTCGGGACGCTGTTCGTGCCCGCTGCGCCGCCACTGGTGTTCGGAGATCTGTTCCCATCCGTGATGGGCATGGCGATGGGAATCGCCCTGCTGTTCGAGGTATTCAAGCAGGACGCGGTATTCCCCGCAGAACGCGGCGAGAAGGCGGAAAAGGTGGAAAAGCTTCCCGTCGGCTATCGCACGACCCTCGGCGTGCTTGGAATAGCCGCGGCGATTCTGCATTTCTTCCTGCCGGAGAGGATGTTTTTGTAAAGGGTCCTACTCCTTCTCTTCCGCCCTGGCTGCCTGTGCGGCCTTTATCACTTCCTCTGCAATCCTTCCCGAAATCGGGCTGTAATGGTCGAAGGACAGCTCGAATGAGCCGGTGCCGGCCGTGAGCGCCTTCAGGTCCAGGGCATACCGCATGAGCTCCGCCTGAGGCACCTGCGCCTTTATTTCAAGGATTCCACCGCCGAGAAGATTCTGGCCGAGGACCTTGCCCCGCTTCGAGCTGAGGTCAGAAAGCACTGCGCCCAGATACTGGTCGTCCACAAAGACGGTGAGATTGCAGACCGGCTCCAGCAGCACGGGTTTCGCGTTGCGCATGCAGTCCTTGAACGCCTCGCGCGCGGCGAGCTTGAACGCGAGCTCCGACGAGTCGACGGGGTGTTCCTTCCCGTCCACAACCCGCGCTTCCACATCCACCACGGGGTAGCCGGCAAGAACCCCCGCCTCCATGGCCTCGAGGACTCCCTTCTCGATGCCCGGGATGTAGCCCCTGGAGATAGCGCCGCCGAATATCGCGTTGGTGAACTTGTACTTCTCTCCGCGGGGAATCGGGTTCACCTCGAGGGAAACTTTTGCGTACTGGCCGTGCCCGCCCGTCTGCTTCTTGTGCGTGTGCTCGGCATCCGCGGCGCCCTGGATCGTCTCCCGGTAGGCGACGCGCGGAATCTTGGTCTCCATGTCGATCTTCTGGTTCTCACGGATCTTGTCGAGGATCATGCCGATGTGCAGCTCACCCATGCCCGAGATGACCGTCTCCTTTGTCTCCTTGGCATAGGAAACCTGGAAGGTCAGATCCTCTTCCATGATTCTATGCAGCATCTGGTTCATCTTGTCCTCGTCCTTTTTCGCCTTTGCCGTAAGGGCAAGTGAATGGACGGGGGTGGGAAGCTCCAGAGACGGGTACACGATGGGCGCGTCCGGAGCGTGCAGGGTATCGTTCGTCCTGAGTGTCGGGCTCTTCGTGATCAACCCGAGGTCTCCCGCCGCAAGCTCCCCTGCGTCTTCAAGCTTTTTACCATTGCAGGTGTAGACCTTTGTGATCTTCTCTTTCTTGCCTTCCCTCGCATTCAGCAGGTCCGCGTCCGCCCCGATCTTGCCCGACATGACCTTGAAGTAAGAGAGCTTTCCGGTGAACTGATCCATAGCCGTCTTGAAGATGAAGCAGGAGGCGGGCTGTGAATCCGCGATCTGCCGCTCGACTTCCTTGCCTCCTGCCGTGCCCTTGGCGGTCCCTTCCGGGGAGGGCACGGCGTAGACGATGAAATCCAAAAGGCAGGACACGCCGGCCGCCGTCAAGGCGGCGCCGCAGAGGACCGGAACGAGTTTGCCCGCCTTCATCCCGCCGGCAAGGCCTTTTCGTATCTCCTCAGGCGAGAGGTTGCTTTCGGCGAAGAACTTTTCTATGAGCGAATCATCTCCTTCAGCCGCGCTCTCGATGAGCTTCTGACGCGCGGTCTCAACCGCGGACTTTGCCGCGTCCGGAATCGCCGTTTCCCTGCCGTCGATATATGCCTTCTGCTCGATGAGGTCCACGACGCCCGTGAATCCAGGCCCGGCGCCCAGGGGAATCACCACCGGCACGAAGCTCGTCTTGAACCGGTCGGTGAGATCGGCGACGCACTTGTCGAAGTCCGCCCGGTCCTTTTCCATCTTGTTGACGAAAACGAAGCGCGGCTTTTCGTGCCGGGTCAGCCACCGCCACAGCTTGATTGTCTCGATCTGCACGCCGACCTCCGCCCCCACAACGAGGGCGACGCAGTCCGCGACACGGAATGCCGAGATCACTTCCCCCACGAAGTCCGCGGAACCCGGCGTATCCAGGATGTTGATCTTGCAATCTTTCCAGGGGAGATGGCTGAGGGAGGCATGCACGGAGATCTTTCGCGCGATCTCCTCCTCGGTGAAATCGCTCACCGTTTTTCCCGTTTCAATCCTCTCAGCCTTGGGGATCACCCCTCCGGCGGCGAGCAACTCCTCCACCAGGGTGGTCTTGCCCGTGACGCCATGACCGGCGAAGGCGAGATTACGCAGCGAGCGCGTCGGAACACTCATTCGTGGCTCCTTGCTGTCTGAGGATTGGCTACTTTAGTCCGTCACAATGCTTTTGTCAACAAACCTACCGCGCGTCCCCGAAACCGCCGACCTTTTCGGCGAAGTGTGAGAACTCCATGGTAAAAGTCGCGCGTCCCTGCGTGGCGCTGCGCAGGGCGGTGGAATACCCGAACATGGACACGAGGGGCGCCTGCGCCCTGACGTGGTCCGCGCCCGGTTTGCTTTCCACGTGCAGGATGAGGCCCTGCCGCGCGTTCAGGTTGCCGATCACCTCCCCGATGAACTCCGAGGGGCTGAGCACGTCCACCGCCATGATCGGCTCCAGGAGAATGGGGCTGGCCTTCCGGCAGGCTGCGTCGAATGCCATCGCTCCCGCGGCCTCGAATGCGATCGATGTCGAGCTGGCCTGATGGTACTCTGCCTCGATCAGCTCCACGCCGATATCCAGCGCCGGGTAGCCGTAGACGACACCGGATCCGAATGCCGCGCTCACCCCTCGCTCGACCGCCGACACGAGCTCCTCCGGCAGCGCGCTTTCGGGGAGCGAGGAGCTGAAAGAGTTGCCCTCACCCCGCGGCAGCGGTTTCACGCGGACCGTGATGGCGGCGCTGTGTTCCTTGCCCGCGATCATCCTGTGGTATTTTTCCGTGTGAACGACCTCGGCGCTGATGGTCTCCCGATAGGAAACCTGGGGCTTGCCCACCCGCGCCTCGACCTTGAAGTCTCGGAAGATGCGGGTCACCAGGACGTCCAGGTGCAGCTCGCCCATGCCCGAGATGATCAGCTCGCCCGTTTCCTCGTTTTCCTTGACTGAGAAAGTGGGATCCTCTTCGGCGAGGATCTCCAGCACTTCCGAGAGTTTCTTCCTCTCTGAAAGAGTCCGGGGCTCGATGGCCACTGAAATGACCGGCTGGGGAAAGTGCATTTTCTCGAGAAGGATGGGAAAAGCCTCCACGCCGAGGGTGTCTCCTGTCTGAGATGATTTCAGCCCGACCATCACCGCGATGTCCCCCGCCTCCACCCGGTCGATCTGCTGGGAGTGATTGGAGTGCATGCGCAGGAGCTTGTGGACCCGTTCCCGCTTCTTCTTGCTGACATTGTAGGTGGTCTGGCCTTCCTTGATCCTGCCGGAGTACATGCGCACGTAGCAGAGGTTTCCCATTTCCCGGTTGACCTGCAGCTTGAAGACGAGGCCGAGGGCGAACGCTTCCGGCTTGCACGGGACCTCGACCGCGTCCTCTTTCTTGACGTGATGTCCGACCGCAGGCGGGACCTCGAGCGGGGAGGGAAGGAAGTCGACCACGGCATCCAGCAGCGGCTGGACGCCGACGTTTCGCAGCGAGGCGCCGCAGAGAATGGGGGTGAAGGCGCGCGACAGTGTTCCCTGCCTGATCACTTTTCGAAGCAGGGGAACGGGTATTTCCGCCCCCTTGAGGTAGAGCTCGGTGATCTCGTCCGAGAGGTGTGCAAGCTGGTCAAGGAGCTTCTCCCGCCACTTTCGCGCTTCGGCCTGCCGCGAGGGGTCGAGAGGGCTGAACCCGATCGTGACGCCCTGGTCTTCCTGACTCCAGCGGACTTCGCGCATTTCGACGAGGTCGATCACCCCCTCGAAATCCGATTCCGCGCCCATGGGCAGCTGAAGCGGGATGGGGAGCGTGGCCAGCTTCGCCGCCATTTCCTCCAGAACGCCGAAAAAGTTCGCGCCGATCCGGTCCAGCTTGTTTATGTACGCGATACGCGGCACGTGGTAGCGATCGGCCTGGTGCCAGACGGTTTCGGACTGGGGCTCCACTCCTCCCACGGCGCAGAATATGGCCACGGCGCCGTCCAGCACCCTGAGCGACCTTTCCACCTCAGCGGTGAAATCCACGTGCCCCGGCGTATCGATGATGTTTACCTGGTGGTCGCGCCAGTAGCAGGTGGTGGCGGCCGCAGTGATGGTGATGCCCCTCTCCTGTTCCTGGTCCATCCAGTCCATGGTGGCTTCACCGTCGTCCACCTCGCCCATTCGGTGGGTCTTTCCCGTGAAGAAGAGAATTCGCTCCGTTGTGGTGGTTTTCCCCGCGTCAATGTGCGCGATTATGCCAATGTTGCGTATAGTGTGGAGGTCTGCCATGCGTTACTCCGGGAAAAAATCCTTGAAAGAGCCCGGGCATACTATATAGAATCCTGCCTGCAGTGAAAAGGGCGCTCTTGTTCGCGGCGCGGTGCTCCGCGCATTCTGCGGCGCGGTGCTCCGCGCATTTGCTCCTCCCTCTCTTCCTCTTTGTCGCCGCCGCCCATACCCAGGGCGACCTCCCTTCATGGGTGAACGGGATGCGTCGTGCCGCGGGATTGGCCGACCTGGTTCCTGACAAGCTTCTCTCGCGGACCGCCGAAAAGTGGGCCATGCGGCTTGCCCAGACAGGAGTTCTGAGCCATCGAGGCGCCGACGGCAGCTCGGCTTTGGATCGGTACCGGGCTCTTGGGGGGACCGAGGTACGCGTGGGGGAGATTCTCGGCGCCGGGCCGAGCCTCCCGGAAGTGGAAAAGGCGTGGGGAAAAAGCGACGAGCACCGCGAAACGACGCTGGCGCCCGGGTGGACGCACGTGGGGTGGGGGCGATACCCGTCCAAAGGCCGGGAGGTCTGGGTTGTCCTGTTCTGCCAGAAGCTTGTGGAGGAGCTCAGGATTGACGAGCGGGCGGAGGGACTTGCCGTCAGCGGAAGATTCGTCGAAGCGAGTGCGGACCGCCCTCTTCTGTACGCAGGGCTGGTTCCCTATCAGCCCGGCTCCTGGGATGCGCGCTCCCGGCGCTTCTCGTTTCAGGTGCCGGCCCCGCTCGAGGGCTATTTTCGGCTGGGCTACGTGCTTCCCGGCGGGACGTACAGGCTGACGAACGCGTTCACATGGCCTCCAGGAAAGGAATCCCCAGAAGAGTCAGACCATTCCGCAGAACCTGCAGCACCCCCCTGACGAGAGCGATCCGCGACAGGACGAGACCGGCATCTTCGTTTCTGAGAACCGGGTGGTCCTGGTAGTAGCGGCTGAAGCTCTTGCACACCTCGAAGAGATAGGCCGTGAGAACCGAAGGGTTGAGGTCGCGCGCAGCGGTGAGGATTGTCTCGGGAAAGAACGCGAGGGATTTGGCAAGCTCCCATTCCTCAGGCAGGGAAAGGGCCTCTGCGGAGTATCTGCCCGCGCTGTAGCTCTTTTTCCTCTCCTCGAATTTCCTCAACATGCTTGAAATGCGCGCACCGGTGTACTGGAGATAAGGTCCCGTGTTGCCGTTGAAGGAGATTGATTCCTTCGGGTCGAAAGTCATGTCTTTGACCGCGGTCACTTGAAGAAGCCAGTAGTTCAGTGCGCCCAGCGCAATCTCCCGGGCCGTTCTCCCGAGGTTGCCCACTTCCTCTTCCCGCTCCTTGTTCCGTATTTCCTCCGCGGCGAGCCCCTCCAGCTCGTCCAGCAGGTCATCCGCGTCCACAACCGTGCCCTCGCGGGACTTCATCTTGCCCTCGGGGAGATTCACCATTCCATAGGCGAGGTGATGCAGATGTGCGGCCCATTCGTAGCCCAGGATCGAAAGAACTTTGAACAGGACGTGGAAGTGATGCCTTTGCTCGGAGCCCACGACGTAGATCAGGGTGTCAAAGGGCCAGTCCTTCATGCGCTGGATGGCGGTGCCGATGTCCTGCGTGATGTAAAGCGAAGTGCCGTCTCCCCTCAGCAGCACCTCGCGCTCCATCCCCTGGTCTGTGAGATCGACCCAGACGGAACCGTCGGGATCCTTCTGGAACAGCCCCTTCTCGACGCCCGAAAGGATCTCCCCCCTGCCCAGCTTGTAGAGATCGCTTTCGAAGTAGACTTTGTCGAAGGAGATGCCGGTTCTCCGGTAACTCTCCTCGATGCCGCCGATGACCCAGCCGTTCATCTTCCGCCAGAGCGCCACGACCTGCGGCTCGCCCTCCTCCCATGCGCGCAGAAGCTGCCGCACCTGCTCTTCCGCTTCGGGATGGTCCTGCGCGTATCGGGCGTACTTCACGTAGTAGTCGCCGACGAAATGGTCGCCCTTGACCCCTTCACTTTCAGGGGTTGCGGATCCGCCGAACATCCGGTAGGCGAGCATGGACTTGCAGATATGCACGCCCCTGTCATTGATAAGGTTGACCTTCTGCAGGGTGGCCCCTGCCGCGGCCAGGATACGAGAAAGGCTCTCTCCGATTGCATCGTTTCTGAGATGGCCGAGATGGAGGGGCTTGTTGGTGTTCGGACAGGAAAACTCCAGCATGACGCGCCGGCCGGACTGCTCGGTGCCCCTTCCGTACGCCTCGCCCTGCGCCGCGACTTCCGATAATATATCGTCGATCACGGGCGTCGGCGCAAGACGGACATTCACGTACGGCCCCGCCGCGGTGGCCTGGCCGGCGCCCTTCGCGTCTGGTGACTCTGAGACAAGGCGCGCCACCTCCCGCGCAATAAGGGGAGGCGCCTTTTTCAGCTGCCGCGCAAAAGGAAACATGGGAAAGGCGATATCGCCCATCTCGGGCCGCGGCGGGATCTCGATCACAAGCGCCTGGGCATCAACACCCTCGGTCCCAGTCGCGGAGGCAAGTTCTGCGAGTGCGGCCGCAAGGATCTGTCGCCATTGTTCTCGGTATTTCTTCATAGCGTGGCGTGTATTTAACCAGAGCAGGCGTTGAGTGACAAGGCGGCGACCTTCAGGTCGCGCAAGGGCTCGCCTTGACGCAGCCCTGTTTTTCTCCGTATATAGTCGCAAGGAGTAACCATTGTACAGGCCCGTCGACCCGAAGGTGAGCTTCCCCAAGATTGAGGAGGACGTCCTCGCTTTCTGGCAGGAAAAAAAGATTTTCGAAAAATCCGTCTCGCAGCGGGAGGGGGCGGAGGAGTTCGTCTTCTATGACGGCCCCCCGTTCGCCACCGGCTTGCCGCACTACGGGCACTTCATTCCCAGCACGGTGAAGGATGCGATTCCCCGCTACCAGACCATGAAGGGCCGGAAAGTGGACCGCCGCTTCGGGTGGGACTGCCACGGGCTCCCCGTGGAATACGAGATGGAGAAAGAGCTGGGGATATCCGGCAAGAAGCAGATCGAAGACTACGGGATCGCGAAATTCAACGAGGCCTGCCGGTCCATCGTCCTGCGCTACACGCGGGAGTGGAGAAAGGTCATCACCCGGCTGGGTCGATGGGTCGATTTCGACCACGACTACAAGACCATGGACCTCGACTACATGGAGTCTATCTGGTGGGTGCTGAGCGAGCTGTGGAAAAAGGGGCTTCTCTACGAAGGCTCCTACATACTCCCGTATTGCCCGCGCTGTTCCACCGCGCTCTCCAACTTCGAGCTGAACCTCGGAGGCTATCTCGACGTCTCGGACCCCTCGATCACCGTCAAGTTCGCCCTCGAGTCGGAGCCGCACACGTTCTTCCTCGCATGGACCACTACTCCCTGGACGCTCCCGTCCAATCTCGGGCTGGCGCTCGGCGCTGATCTCCGCTACGTGAAGGTGAAGGACGGCGAGGATTACTTCATCCTGGCGGAGGACAGGTTGCCGGCCTACTACAAGGATCCCGCCGGCTGCCAGATTGTCGGCAGGTTCAGCGGCAAAGAGCTTGCGGGAATCGGCTATGTCCCCCTGTTTCCCTATTTCGCCCACCTGAAGTCCAAAGGCGCATTCAAGACGTGGATAGGCGATTTCGTCTCGACCGAAGAGGGCACCGGCATTGTGCACATCGCCCCGGGGTTCGGAGAGGACGACTACAACCTGTTGAAGGGCTCGGGCGTCCCGACGGTATGCCCGGTTGACGAGGAAGTGAAGTTCACATCGGAAGTTCCCGATTGGGCTGGACAGTTCGTGAAAGACGCGGACAAGTCGATCATCCGCAGGCTGAAGGACGAGCGGAAGCTGGTGAAGCACGAATCCATCACGCACAGCTACCCGCATTGCTGGCGGTGCAAAAGCCCCCTCGTCTACCGCGCCGTTTCCGAGTGGTTCGTGAGCGTGGAAAAGATCAAATCCGCCATGCTGGCGGCAAATGACGCCATCTACTGGATGCCCGCGCACCTGAAAACGGGAAGGTTCGGCAAGTGGCTGGAGAATGCCCGGGACTGGGCCATCTCGCGCAGCCGCTATTGGGGCAACCCTATTCCTGTCTGGCGCTGTGATTCCTGCAAAGCCACGGAGTGCATCGGCTCGCGCGCGGAGCTGGAAAAGAAAACCGGACAGAAGACTACCGATCTTCACAAGCACTTCATAGACGGCTTCACCTACCCCTGCTCGTGCGGAGGGACCATGCGGCGCATCCCGGAGGTGCTCGACTGCTGGTTCGAATCCGGGGCAATGCCCTACGGGCAGAATCATTATCCCTTCGAGAATCGGAAGCACTTTGACGCGCACTTTCCCGCGGATTTCATATCGGAGTCCATCGATCAGACGCGGGGATGGTTCTATACCCTCGTGGTGCTGGGCGCCGCGCTGTTCGACAAGCCGACGTTCCGCAATGTCATCGTGAGCGGTCTGATCCTCGACACGGACGGCAAGAAGATGTCGAAGTCCGCGCGCAACTACGCCGATCCCATGGATGTCATCGCCACGTACGGGGCGGACGCAATGCGGCTGTTCCTCCTGGACTCCGCGGTGCTGAAAGCCGAAGACCTGCGCTTCTCCGAGGCGGGCGTCAAAGAGGTCGTGAAAAACGTCCTGATCCCCTTGTGGAACTCCTACAGCTTCTTCGTCACCTACGCGAACATCGACCAGGTGACGGTGGACGGAGCGCCGAAGGCGCCCGCCAATATCCTGGATCGCTGGATCCTTTCCGAAGCGGAGCGGATGGTACATGAGATCACCGGGTACCTGGAGCTCTACGATCTGCAGAAAGCCGTGGATGTCTTCATCGAGTTCATCGACCTGCTCAACAACTGGTACATCCGGCGCTCGCGCCGGCGCTTCTGGCGGTCGGGAAATGACTCCGACAAGAAAGAGGCCTATCAGGCTCTGCACACGGCGCTGATGAAGCTCATTCTATGCGCCGCGCCGTTCATTCCCTTCATCACGGAAGGGATGTATGCCAATTTGAGGACCCCGGAAATGCCGGAGTCGATCCACCTCTGCGATTTCCCTGTTTTCGACGAGTCCCGGCGGGATCCCGCGCTCGAACGCAGGATGAAGGTGACGATGCGGGCAGTAGGAATGGGGAGAAGCCTCCGCACCGACTACTCCCTGAAGATCCGCCAGCCTCTCAGGGCGCTCCATGTCGTCACGCGGGACGCGGAGGAAAGACAGATCCTCGAGTCCATGGAGGAGCTCATCAAGGACGAGCTCAACGTGAAGAGCGTGCTCTTCCGCGAGAACGAGGACGAGCTTGTGGAGTACCGGGCCAAGGCCAATTTCCGCACGCTCGGCAAGCTGCTGGGCAAGGACATGAAGGCGGCGGCCGCGCGCATTGAGAAGCTGAGTCTCGATGATATTCACTCGCTTCTCGCCTCCCGAAGCGTCCCCCTGGACGTCGGAGGACGCGCTTTTTCCCTCACCCCCGAAGGTGTGGAGATCCAGCGCATTGAAAAGGAAAACCTCAAGGTGATAAACGACGGCTCGCTCACCGTCGCGCTGGACCCCGAGCTCACGCCCGCGCTCATCCAGGAGGGGCTCGTGCGGGACCTCGTGCGAGGCATCCAGAGCCTGCGAAAAGACAAGGGGCTGGAGGTCACCGACCGGATCGAGCTCACCCTCTTCGGCTCGGAGGCCTTGCGGGCGGCCGTGGAGAGCTACCGCGAGCACCTGCTCTCGGAGACTCTTGCCGTGTCATGGAAATGGGAGAAACCCCGGGAAGCTTCCGAGGTCGATTGCGGGGGAGAAATATGCGCCGTGTCTCTGAAAAAGGCCGCGCGCTGATGCGGCCCTGTTTCGGCGCCGCTCCGTTTCTCGCGGCGTGCTGCGCCGTGCTGCTCGCGCTCGCTTCCTGCGCAACAGTTCCTCAACGACCTTCTTCCGAATGGCTGGGCGTGCTGCCCGCTGACGCCACAATGTATGTCTCACTCTCCATGAGCGGGTCCGCGGACCTGATTAAAAAAGCGCTGAAATCAGCGGGGCCCGGCCTGCAGGACGTCAACACTTTGATCGACATGACCAAGAGGCTCGTCTGCTCGGTGACGCTGGCGAAGGGGACGCCCGCCCGGTTTGCGGTCGTGGCTCTCGGAGGATACCCGGGCGGCATTATCGGCATGCGCCTTTCGGGCAACAAGGAATGGACGCAGAAGAAAGGACCTGCCGGCTCCCATTGGGAATGGACCAAGCCGGGCATCCAGATGAGCATCCCCAACAACGGCATCCTGCTCGCGTCCAACGGGGACATCGATTCGCTTCTTGCGCACTGGGCAGCCCCGCTGCCCCTTGTCCTGCCCCCCGAGGTGGCAAGCGACATGGAGAGAACCGACCTCGTTCTCTATATGCCGGAGTTGCCGGGCGGGTTTCAGCAAAGCGCCGAACAGAACGGCGTGCACATTCCGCTCAAGGAAGTCTGGTTGAACGCGGTAAAGTTCAAGGGGGGATATGCCTTTTCCGGCACCGCGAACACCGGCTCGGGACAGGAGGCGGAGCTTCTCACCCTCATCCTGCGGCTGGGGCTCGTCGGCTGGATGCGCTCGGAAAACCTGCCGGACACCACGGAAAGGCTCAAAGCGGTCTCCGTGTCGGCAAGCGGGAACCAGGTCAAGCTTGCGGGCCTGCGTTTCTCCGATGAAGAGGTCATTCCCTTCTTTTTCTCCCTCCTGAAGGGCATGTCTCCCCCCGCGGACGCACCGGAAGCGGAGCTGCCTCAATGACCGCGCGCGCTACCGTTGTCATCGACTACGGAGCCGGCAATCTCAAAAGCGTGGAGAACTGCCTGCGCCATCTCGGCGCACCCTATCTCGTGACGTCCCGGCCCGAAGCCATTGCCGACGCTGATGGCCTCATATTCCCGGGTGTCGGGGAGGCCGGCGCGTCAATGAGCGAGCTGAAGAGAACAGGCCTGGACAGCGCCCTCCGCGACTACACGAAATCCGGAAGGAAGATCCTGGGGATCTGCATCGGCTGCCAGGTGATCTTCGAGCGCTCGGAGGAACGGGACACGGAGTGTCTCGGCATTTTCAAGGGATCCGTTCGCCGTTTCCCGGGCGGAGCAGGGCTCAAAGTCCCGCATATGGGCTGGAACACGGTGCATTTCACCCGGCCGCACCCGGTTTTCGACGGAATACCGCAGGACTCTTCCTTTTATTTTGTACACTCCTATTATCCCGACCCCGCGGACCCGGGCCTCATTGCGGGGGAGACAGAATACGGTATGACATTCGCCTCCTGCGTGGCGTGGCGGAACCTCCTGGCGTTTCAATTCCACCTGGAGAAATCCGGTGCTCTCGGCGTGAAGCTCCTTTCCAATTTCCTGGCCTGGGATGGACGGCTGGAAAGAAGCGCAGCAAAAGGGACCATCCATGCTTAGCAAACGCCTCATTGTCTGTCTTGACGTGAAAGACGGCCGCACCACCAAGGGAGTGCGATTCAAGGACAATGTCGACGTGGGCGACCCGGTGGACATGGCGCGGAAATACTATGAAGACGGTGTCGACGAGCTGGTTTTCTACGACATCACCGCGTCGGCTGAGAAAAGGAAAATCCGGATCGACACGGTCCGCAGGGTGGCGGAGCAGGTCTTCATTCCCTTTTCCGTCGGTGGAGGCATCTCCTCTGTTGCGGAAATGAGGGAAGTGCTCCTGGCGGGCGCGGAGAAAGTGAGCGTGAACTCAGCGGCGGTGCGCAACCCCGACATCATTACCGGCGGCGCATCACTGTATGGAACCCAGTGCATCGTCCTGGGAATGGACGTGGCGAAGGATGCCGGCATGCCGTCAGGCTATGGGGTGGTGATAGACGGCGGCAGGACGCGGACCGGTCTGGACGCGCTCGAGTGGGCCCATAAGGCCGAGAAGCTTGGCGCCGGCGAGATCGTGCTCAACTCCATTGATGCGGACGGAACTCAGGACGGCTACGAGCTGACCGTGACCGGGCTCATCTCGCGGGGCGTGGGGATTCCAGTCGTGGCGTCCGGTGGCGCGGGCGCTCCCGCCCACGTGCTCTCCGTGCTTCGGGACGCGGACGCGGACGCGGCCCTGGTCGCATCGATCGTGCATTCCGGCGCCTGGAGCATCCCGCGCATCAAGGATTTTCTGGAAAAAAACGGCATTCCAGTCCGAAAGATAAAATGACACCGAGTACGGTGTCTGAACCAAATGACACCGAGTACGGTGTCCGGCCTGATTGCGCGCTCCCGCGGCCGCACGGCCTGTTGCCACAACACGCTATTGAGGCTATATTTAAGAAAATAGATGCGATTATTCTTTTTCTCGGGAGTCAGGAGTTAAAGGCATGCCCACATACGAGTATGTGTGCACCAAGTGCGGTCACAGGTTCGAAGCCATTCAAAGCATGATGGAGAAGCCGCTTTCCCGCTGCCCCGTGTGCAAGAGCGCGATTCGCCGTGTCATCAACGGCGGAATAGGCGTCATCTTCAAGGGGAGCGGATTCTACTCCACTGACAACAAGAAGAGCTCGGCCCTTACCGGCGGAAATGGCAGCTCCAAGGACAGGGACAAATCCGCGGAGAAGCCGAAGGAAAGCTCGACTGAGAAAACCTCGACGACCACTTCCGAGAAGTCCACCTCGGAAAAGAGCTCCAAAGAAAAGACCCCAGCTTCCTGAGCCCGGCTAGAACGTCACTTTTTCCGTCTTCTCCAGAGCCTCATGCAGGAGAGATTCCACATCAAGGTGCGCGAACGAGAGCTTCATCTTGCGTGGATTGGGATGGATCAGCGGGTGCGCGGGGGAGAACAGGACGCAGCAGTCGGCATAGGGGAGGTTGGAAGTCTCGAACGTGTCGATCCTCTTCGCAACGGCGATTATCTCCTCCTTGTTCATGCCCACGAGGGGCCGAAACACGGGAAGTTCCGTAAATGAGCCTGTGAAGTGCATGCTTTCCACCGTCTGGCTGGCGACCTGCCCGAGGCTCTCACCGGTTATCAGGCACATCGCACCCGAGTCTTCAGCCAGCAGGGTCGCATATCGCGTCATGCACGCACGGAGCAGCAATGTCACCTCCTCGTCCAGGGCTTTTTCTTTGATGCGTGCGAGCACCGGGGTGAACGGCACCACGTAGAGCACGATGCCGGGCGCCCAGGCGGAAAGTATCCGGGCAAGTGTCTCGACCTTTTCCCGCGCCTTCTCAGAGGTAAAGGGCGCTGAGTGAAAGTAGACGGCCTCGATTGCCATCCCGCGCTTAGCCATCATCCAGCCGGCCACGGGTGAATCGATGCCTCCCGAGAGAAGGAGCATGCCTTTGCCCGAGCTTCCGCTGGGCAGGCCGTATGGACCGTCCATCGAGGGTCCGTACAGATAGGCGTGCTCGCGGATCTCGATGTTCATTACCCAGTCGGGGGTGTGCACATCCACGACCAGCGCGGGGAATCGTTCCAAAAGCACCTCGCCGACCCGGCAGGAGATCTCGTAGGAGCTGAGGGGAAAATCCTTGTCCGCCCGCCGCGTTTCCACTTTGAATTTCTTCCCCATGCCCGCGGCAATGAATCCCTCGGCAAGCCCGGCCGCGGCGGACTCGATTGCCGAAATATCCCTGTCCATCTGCAGGGCCTTGCAGAAGGACACAACGCCGAATGTGCGGGCGAGGGCCGCCGCAATGGCATCCTCCTGCTCGGGCGGGAACCGAACAAAGACCCTGTGGAACGTTTCGTAGACGGAGAACTGCAATCCGGGGAGCCTCGCCCGTATCGAGTCCTTGAGGCTCTTCACGAATGCCCCCCGATTGCGCTTCTTCAGCGCAATTTCCCCGTATTTCACCAGGAACAGCTCGCCTGTCATGTCCCGCGCCCCCGGGCGATGGAAAGCAGCGGCGGGATATCCTCCCGAAGCGCGGCGAGCAGGCCGTCGATCTGGGCCGTTGTGGTGGAAGCACCGAAGGACACGCGGATTGCCGAAAGCGCGGTCTCATGAGACAGCCCCATGCTTTCCGGCACGCGGGTGCGATCCTTCTTCTTTGATGAGCAGGCGGATCCCGTTGAGATGCAATAGCCGCGCGCGTCCGCCATCCGCACGACCACCTCGGCGGGGAGGGGAGGGAAGCCTGCCGACACGATATACGGAGAGTATGCCTCCGCATCATCTTCTTCACGCGCCGAGGGAAATATCCAGGCCCCGCGGATCTCCCGCAGCCCATGGACAAGCCGGCGCGCGTTCTCACGCGCGGCCGCACGATCCTGTTCCAGCCGGAAAAGCCGCTTTTCCGCGGCGACGGTCATGGCGCATATTCCCGGCAGGTTTTCCGTACCGGGCCTGCGGCCGCGCTCCTGTCCGCCGCCCACGGAAAGGAAACCCGGCGCCGCGCCTTCCTTCAGGAAGAGCGCCCCTGCGCCGCGGAGGCCGCCTATCTTGTGCCCGCTGAAAGAGGCCGCGTCCACATCCAGCTCGAGCAGTGAGAAAGGAATCTTGCCCAACGCCTGTACGGCATCCGTATGGAGGAGGATCTTCCGGCCGCGTCGTGCGGAATACTCCCTGACCGCACGGGAGATCTCTTTCAGGTCCTGTACGGCGCCGGTCTCATTGTTGACCATCATGACGGAGACCATGACCGTGTCCTCGTCCAGCGCATCGGCGAGAGCCTGGGGGTCCACGGCGCCGTGCGGGCGAGGCGCGACAAAGGCGCACGTGATGCCATGCCCCTGGAGGCTGTTGAGCTGCTCGTAAACGGACGAGTGCTCGATGGCGGTGCTGACGATCCGGGTTTTTTGCCTTTGGATCCCGCCAAGCCTGTGACGGTCGAGCAGGGTGAGGAGGATTGCGCCGTTCGACTCCGTGCCCCCGGAGGTGAAAATGATCTCCGGCGGCTCGACTCCGAGCGCGCCGGCGAAGCGAGCGCGCATCCGTGCCAGCATTTCCCCGGCCTCTCGCCCCAATGCGTGGGGAGAGGAAGGATTGGCGAACAGATGAAGCGAAATTTCCTTTGCCTCGTCGATTGCATCCGGTTCCGGTGGGGCTGAAGCGGCCCAGTCCAGGTAGGTAATTTCCCGTCCGCCCATCCTTGATACAATCGACTCCTCTCGGTAGAATAGACTGGAAAATACAGAAGACCATGGAAAAAAACAAGGTTACGGACAGGAAGAGCACCCCCGGAAGCATCGCGCAGTTTGCGCGCATACTCAAGGTATGCGGTCATCCGATGCGGCTGAAGCTGCTGCGCGCAATCGAGGCCAGCGAGCCATGCGTGTCCGACCTCTGGCACTGCGTGGAGGAATCCCAGCCGGTGGTGTCGCAGCATCTCGCGGTGCTCAAGCGGGAGGGCATCGTGAGCTCCCGTGTGGAGGGGAACCGGCGGATCTATTCCGTCACCGACCCCCTTGTAAAGGACCTCATCAGCAGGATGCCCTAGGGCGCCGCGGTGTCCCGCGGATTTGTGGCGCCGCGGTGCCCCGCGGATTTGTGGCGCCGCGCCCGGACACGGCTTGTGCGACAGGCGCGCGCAACGGTACCCTTCCCCGCATGCATGAATGGGCTCTGGCCGACGCGGTGATAGAAGCAACGGAATCCGCTCTCGCGGGCAGGGATCCGGCGTGCCTGCGCGGCGTCAACGTCCTCATCGGCGAGCTGCAGGCGATCGACCGGGAGATTTTTCATTTTGCCCTCACCACGATACTGGCGCAAAAGTCTTTTCGCGGCGCGCGCTATAATGTGGAGACTGAAGCTGCCGCCTTCCTTTGCGCGGCGTGCGGCAGAGAATGGAGCCTCGCGGAAACGCACAGCCTGACCGCGGAGACGCGCGAGGCCATCCATTTCCTGCCTGAGGCGGCCCACGCGTTCGTGCGGTGCCCTTCGTGCGGCAGCCCGGACTTTCGGGTGCAAAAGGGCAGGGGGGTGAGCATCGCCAGCATTGAGCTGTCCGTGGAGGGTGCCTGCACGTGACGGATCCCCGCACCGCCGTTGTCGGAAAGCGGCTCTCCGGCATCGGCCGCATTGCAGGCTTTTGTTCGGCAAAGGGCGGAGTCGGAAAGACAATGTGTACGACGGTGGCCGGGATCGCGCTTGCCGCTCGGGGCAGGAGGGTCGGCATCCTTGACCTGGACCTGCAGGGTGCATCGGCGCACGTCTTTCTCGGCGTACAGCCGGGATTGCCGAAGGAGAACAAGGGGATCCTCCCGCTTCCTGTCCTGGAGAACCTGTGCCTGATGAGCGTGGCGGCGTTTACGGGCGAGCACCCGCTTGCTTTGCGGGGCGCCGAGGTGTCGGAGGCGCTGCGTGAGCTTCTCGCGGTCACTCAGTGGGGCACGCTGGATTATCTCTTTATCGATATGCCACCGGGCATCGGGGAGGAGGTGCTCGACCTCGCTCGACTGATCCCGCGAATGGAAGCCATCGTCGTCTCGACGCCGTCACCGGTTTCTGTGGCAGTGGTGGAGAGACTTCTTGTGGTTCTCGGAGAAATGCATACCGTGGTGCCGGGAGTGATTGCCAACATGGTGCGGGACGGCGCGGAATCGGTAAACGATCTGGCGCGGCGCTGCGGCGTGACTTTCGCCGGTGAAGTGCGATATGAGCCGGGCATCGAAAGCGCCGTTGGCGCGCCCAGAGCGCTCGGCCGCACAGGGGCCGCGGCCGCACTCCTTCGCGCGCTGGAGGCAATGCGGTTTTCATAGTGCGCCGCGGATTTTACGCGCCGCGGGGGGGGAAGAGATGAGTGTTTTCGAAATTGCCATGCTCATATGCTTCGGCGCGGCCTGGCCCGTTTCCATCTACAAGTCTCTGAAATCGCGCCAGGTGGCCGGCAAGAGCCTGCCTTTCCTCGTCATCGTTCTGGTCGGATATGGGGCGGGCGTCCTGCACAAGCTTGTGTACCACTATGACGCGGTGATATTCCTGTACCTTCTCAACGCCCTCATGGTGGCATTCGACATTTTCCTTTACCTCCGCAACAGGCTTTACCACGTGCGTCGAAGCCTCCTCGAAGCCGGTGAGAAGACGAGGGAGGGTAGCTGAAGTGAAAGTCCTCATTGCATATCGATCGAAATACGGCACTACGGAAACCTGCGCCCACGCGCTCGCCGAGCAGATCAAGGCGGAGACCGCGCTCGCCGACCTGCGCATCCGCCGCACGCCGGATGTGCATGCATTCGACGTCGTGCTGATCGGCGGGTCGATTTACGGCGGCAGGATCCAGCGCGAGGTGACCTCGTTCTGTGAACGCCAGGGGGAGCTTCTGCTGAAGCGAAAAACCGGGCTTTTTCTCTGCTGTCTCTCTCAGGGGGACCACGCACGTGAGCAGCTTCAGGCCGCCTTCCCCGAATGGCTCGCCGCGCATGCGTTTGCGCGCAGCCTTTTCGGGGGGGCCCTGCGCTACGACAGGCTCACACTTCTGGACAGGCTGCTCGTGCGGGGTCTTCCCCGGCCGCCGCACGGCGTTTCGCTCCTCGACACCGACGCCCTCTCGGCGATGGCAGCTCTGGTGAACTCATTCCTGCCGGTTGCATAGCGCCGCCGCCCTCGGCTTGGAGCTGAGCGGAGGCAGGGTTACTGGACGAGGGCGTCGGCAACCAGCTTCGACAGGAACTCCACGCGCATGCCGAGTCCGTAGTGCGCGTTGATGTCGGTGAGCTGGGTGTGGCAATTCTCGCAGGCCGTGCAGAGAATCGCCGCGCCTGAGGCTTTCATCTGATCGGCTTTGACCTTTGCCGACTTCATCCTGAAATCCTGCTCCCCCATGGCAACGAGCCCGCCGCCTCCACCGCAGCACCAGTTGTTCTCCCGGTTGGGCTGCAGCTCGACGAAATCATCCGTCAGCTTCCTGATGACGTACCGCGGCTCCTCGATCACGCCTCCATTGCGCGCGATCTGGCAGGGATCGTGATAGGTAAGCCGGCCCTTGAGCTTCGCGCCGTCCAGCCGGATTCTTCCCTCTCTCAGGTAGCGCGCAATAAGCTCCACGAAAGCCACGACTTTGAAGGGATGCGCGCCGGTCATGTACTTCATGACCCGGAACGCCGTTCCGCATTCCACGATGGCGACCTCTTTCACTCTCAACCGGACGGCCTCATCATGAATGCGCCGGGCGATGGTCTGCATCTTCTTCGGGTCACCGAGGAACGCCGCAAAGTTCACTGCCTCGAAAACGCTCAAGGTCCATTTTTCTCCCGCGGCATTCATGATGGCCGCGGCAGGCACAATGGAATGCTTTCCCGCCAGTGCCACGTAGAGAACGTCGGCGCCTTCCGCCTCCACGCTGACCGCGCCCTGTCCGGGAGATCCTTCCCAGAGGGCGCGGATCTCCGGCTCGAGATTGCGCACAGCCTTCTCGAATCCTGGACGGGTTTCCTCGATTCCGTCCGCTTTTGCGATGGACATGTCGGCGAGCATGGTGAGGAGCTTTGGCTCCTTGTCCGCGCCAATAAGGAGAAGCTTGGCGATAGACATGATCATCTGCGTATCGATGCCGAAGGGGCAGAATGTCATGCACCGCCGACAGCCGGTGCACGACCAGGCGGCATCGTATATCTGATCCAGGGAGACGTCATCCATGGGCAGGACCTCGCCGAGCCATGGGGCGATCTTTCCCTCCAGCTTGAAGTAGCGTTTGAAGATCTTGCGGATCACCTCGGCGCGGCCCACCGCCGTGTAGCGCGTCTGGGGCATTGAGGCGTAAACATGGCAGGCTTCCACGCAGACTCCGCACCGGGCACAGGTGTCCAGGTAGAGCCGCATTGCGCTATTGAGCCTGGTCTCGAACAGTTCCTTGAGCTTGCTGCTGGTCGACGCATCCATGCCGTTACCTCCTCCTCAGCAGGTTGATCGGTACGCTGAAGAACGTGTGGATGATCTTGGTGAACGGCAGGAGAATGAAGAACAGATCAGCGAGGAGCACGTGGATTACGGCGAAGTGGTAGTGGGAACCGGGGAGGACCGCGCGTGGATCCGCGAAGGAAAAGCGGATCAGGCCGTCGAAGTATTTTGAAAAATCCTGCTTGGTCATGACGAAGCCGTGCGCCGTCCAGGAGTTCCCCCAGCTCATGAGGTCACCGAAGAGGAAAAGGAAGAGAAGAAGGAGAAGAAGCAGGTAGTCGGCGGGAACGGATATTTCCCGGACCGGGCTCCTGAATCGTCTCATGATGAAATAGAAAACAGGCAGCGTGACCGCCGCTCCGACTGCGCCGGCGCCCAGCATATGGCGGGACTCCGGCCCGACGATATTGATCTGAGGAAGAATGTCCAGGTGGCCGAGGATCAGGAGCAGAAACGCCACGTGGTAAATCATGAGGAAGACCCAGAAGAGGGGCTTATGCGTCCTCACCTGGGGCATCGCAAAAGTGTCCGCCAGGCTGGCAAGGCCGGGCCGTTTTGCAGACGGGTACAGGCGCAGGGAGTACGCTTGCGCGGGGGCGCGGAGGATCGTCACGATGCGCCAGATCACCCCCAGCACGAGCACCAGGACGGAGAAGTACACCAGCGGCACCATGATCACGTAGTCGATCCTGTTCAGGACAAGGGCGAGCCCTGTGGGGGCCGTCGCGGCGATGGACGCCGACGTGGTGGCGTCGACCGCACCCGGGGAGGCGGCCGCCGCGTTGGAAGCGGCCGTCACAGCGTCCACGACTGCCTGTGCTGCCATCTCGGTCTACTCTCCTATTTCTGGCGCTTCACAAAGATCTTGATGACCCCCGGCTCCTGCCGCGATTCAAGGATCGCCTGGCCGGTTGTCTTCGCCCAGGCGGGGAAATCCGCCAGGGAGCCGGGATCGGTGGTATGCACCTCGATAATGTCGCCTACAGCGACCGAACCGATCACCTGGCTGATCTTGATAATGGGCATCGGGCACGCGAGCCCCTTGTAGTCCAGTGTCTTGGCAATCGTATAGTCCGCCATATGTCTTTCCTTCCTCTCCGTTTTAGATGAAGAACTGGATGGCCGATTCCTTTGCGTGGGCGAGCATGGTGGCCACGCCGCAGACCTCCAGCCCCGGGTAGTCGATCATTTCTTCTTTCTTGAAGCCCATCAGGTCCATGGACATCTGGCAGGCGTAGATCTTCACAGCGAGCTGCGCTGCCACGTCGTACATCTCGTCGAGGCTGGCAACGTTTTTTTTCTTCATAAGGCCCTTCATCATCGCGGTGCCCATGCCCGCCATGTTCATCTTGGAAAGGGAGAGCTTGTTGCGGCCTTTCGGCAGCATCATGCCGAACATCTTTCCCATAAAGCTCTTCCCGCCCACCTTCTTCTGAGGCGCCCTCAGTGCAGGAAGTCCCCAGAAGGTGAAGAAAAGGACCACCTTCATCCCCATGGCGGCCGCGCCCGTTGCGATGATCATCGCCGCCAGGTGTTTGTCCAGGTCACCGGAGAGCACGATCATGGTCACCTTGTTCTCCGCGCCCGGCATGTCCCCCACCTTCGCCTTGAGCTCGGCGATTTCCTTCTCAACGTTCACAGTCATATCCTCACTTCCTTCCGGCGCCCGCGGCGCCCCTGTTCCGCATGATCGCGGCCGGTGCTTCCCTGTGACATCCTTCGAGGCACCTGACGAGCTCCCGCAGCCGCGGCTCGGCCAGGGCATATCGGGCGAACCCGTCCTGCCGGGTGGCGGAAACAAGGCGGCTCATCCGCAGGATGCGAAGCTGCTGCGACACGATTGCCTGCTTGAGATCCAGTCTCTCCGCAAGCCCGATGACGCTCTCCTCCCCTTCACACAGCACGGCCACGATGCGCAGCCGGGCCGGGTGCGCCAGGGCCTTGAGCACCTCCGCCAGGCGCGCAGCCTGCGGCCGTTCATCCGCAAGGCTTCCCATTTGCTCTCCTCCACTGTCTGTTTGATTGTAGCGATATCACTATATCACGATATCCAAAATATGCAACACCCTTTCGTACTTTTTTTCGCGATTGAAATCGGCGGGAATACGTGAATCAGAACGCGAAAATTATCCCCGCGTTCAGGTGGAAGATTCCCATGTTCCTGCTTCCTTCGAATAGCACGTTGTACTTCGCCTGAACAAACGCATCGAGGTTGCTTACGAGCCGGAATGCCGCCCCGCCCAACAGGCCGACATGGGGCGCCAGGACGTCCGCCTCCGTTGTGAGCCCGGGGCTCAGCCCGGCGTAGATGTCGAAGCCCTCGAGCGGCACGATGAATTTGAAGGCGAGGTCGACATCCGTGGCGTTTTGGGAACCGAACTTGTAGAGCTCGGAAGAGGGGGTGATATGAAAGGTGGAGATGAGGGGGATGTTCACGTAGAATCCCCAGTTGAAGCTTGGCCCCGCCCCGCTGGGAATGTTCGCCGTGCTGCCCTGCGGAAACGCTGCGCCGAAGGAGAACCCGAGGCCTACGGAGGTGGCGGAGGGGTCCGCGGAGAGGGGAACGGCGGAGGAGAGGGCAAGGACGAGAAGGGCGATGAGAGTGAGCACGCGCTGCATGGCTGTATTCCTCCTGTTCACTAATGTAGCCCATTTGCACGGATCAAGTCACGGTACCAGAACGCGCTTTTTTTCCATGCACGGGCCTGCGTGGCGAAGTCGATTCGCACAAGACCGAAACGCATCGACAGACCCCATTTCCACTCGAAGTTGTCCATAAGGCTCCAGTGGAAGTAGCCCCTGCAGTCCACCCCCTCGGAAAGCGCCTTTCCGACCATTGCCACGTGATCCGAAAGGTACGCGATGCGCTCCTCGTCCTGCAGCGGATCCTTCCCGGGCGATTCGGCCAGGGGAAACCCGTTCTCGGTTATCACGCAGGGAGGATTACCGTACTGCTCCTTCAGCCGCAGCAGTGTCGCATGGAGCCCCTGCGGGTAGATCTCCCACATGGCGCTGCGGGGGGAGTCCGGCTTGACGTGCTCAGTCGCGTGAAAGTAGGGCATGAAGCGCGCCCAGCGATAGAGGTTCCTCGCATAATAGTTGATTCCGATGTAGGTGCCCGGCTTTCTCATCTCCGCCAGGTCATCGGCCAGGGTGCGGGGAAGGAGCCGGTGCAGCCTCTTGAGCATCCTGTCCGGATAGCTTCCGCGAAGGAGGGGATCCAGCACGGACTTGTTGGCCGCGTCGTCCATGAAGGCCGCGGCTTCCACGTCCCTGGGGCGATTCTCATCAGCAGGGGAGACCCACACGGCGTGGTGCGCGAGCCCGATCATGCCCGGCCTGCCCGTAGACGCCCAGGCATCGACCAATCGTGCGTGGCCCAGGAGCAGGTGGTGCGAAGCTTGCAGCATCCCCCGAAGAGCCAGCTTGCGTCCCGGAGGAAACTCGCCGGTGCCGAACCCCAGGTAGGCATAGACGGTCGGCTCGTTGACCGTGATCCAGTTCCGCACCCTGTCCCCGAGCGCCCTGAATAGCGCCGTGCCGAGCTCCAGGAGATGATCGACTGCCGCCCGATTGGTGAAGCCTCCCATGCGCGAAAGCCAAAGCGGCTCCTCGAGATGGAAAATGGTGACCCAGGGATCGATGCCCGCCGCCCGCACACGGTCGACGAGCCGATTGTAGAAATCGATCCCCGCCTGGTTCAGCCTTCCGGGCTGCGGGAAGATCCGGCCCCACCCGACCGAAAAACGATAAGCGTGGACGCCAAGATTGCGCAGATGCCGGATGTCTTCCTCGTACCTGCGATAGTGGTCGCAGGCAAGGTCGCCATTTGTGCCGTCCTTGATCGTGCCTCGCCGGTGGGCAAATTCGTGCCAATTCGTGGGGCCTGCCCCGTCTGCCAGGGGAGAGCCCTCGATCTGGTACGCGGAGCTGGCCGCACCCCACATGAATCCTTTCGGGAATCCTATTGTTTCCATGGTGGGCTGATTATATGCTACGCTGACGCATATGGGTAAGGTAGATCGCCAAACGGGCAAGGAATCGCATCTCTCCGCCGATGAGCTGAAAGAGCTGGCCTGTCGCATGCGCGCTCTGGACATCGTCAGCATCCATGCAGCCGGATCCGGCCATCCGGGCGGGACCCTCTCCGTCATGGATATCGCCGCCGTTCTCTTCCTGGATGAGGTGCGCTACGATCCGCGCGACCCTGATTGGGAAGGCAGGGACAGGGTCTTTTTCTCCGCGGGGCACAAGGCACCCGCTGTCTACGCTGCCCTCGTGCAGGCGGGCCTCTACCGTGAGGAGGACGCGGTCACCTTGCGCAAGCTGGGAAGCCCGTTCCAGGGCCACCCGCACGCGCCTAATCTCCCGGGTCTCGAGGTCTCCAGCGGCTCACTTGGACAGGGGTTGGGCATCGCGGTCGGATGCGCGCTGGCGGGCCGTATGAGCGGCGCCGGCTACCGGGCGTATTGCGTACTGGGTGACGGAGAGCAGCAGGAGGGAAGCGTCTGGGAAGCGGTCATGGCCGCCGCTCACCACGAGCTGGACTCGCTCTGCGCCATCGTGGACAGGAATCGCCTTCAGATCGACGGGCCGGTGAGCGCGGTGATGGGCGTTGACCCCCTCGCGGACAAGTACCGCGCCTTTGGCTGGAACGTCCTGGAGGTCGATGGCCACGACATCGAGAAGCTGCAAAAGGCCTTCGCCTCTGCAAGGGCTTCCCGGGGAAAGCCCACGGTCATCATCGCGGACACGGTGAAGGGAAAGGGCGTCTCCTTCATGGAAAATCAGGCAGGCTGGCACGGCGTCCCCACCACCAGCCGGGAGCAGCTGGAAAAGGCGCTCGCCGACATCGGCTGTGCCGCGTACACCAGGGAGCACGTGCAGCGGTTGCTCGATGCCGCTGACAATCACCAGAAACGTGTCGATGCGGAGTTGGAGAAGGAGCTGCCGAAGTTCTCCCGCGCATATGGGTGGAATGCACGCGAGGAGTTGAAGGTTGAGATGCTCCCCACGAGAACGGGGTTCGGGGCATGCCTGTCGAAGATCGGCGACGATCCCCGGATCGTGACGCTGCACGCGGATATCTCCGCCTCGATCTCGATTGCGGACTTCGAGAAGGGACATCCCGAACGGCAGTCCAGGGTGGTCAGTGTGGGCATTGCCGAGCAGAACATGATGAGCGTCGCCGCGGGTCTTGCACTCGAGGGCAGGATACCGGTGGCGGGAACCTACGGGGTGTTCGCGGCAGGGAGGCCCTGGGACCAGATCCGCACGACCATCTGCTACGACAACCTAAATGTAAAAATCGCGGGAGCGCACGGCGGGATTTCCGTGGGGCAGGACGGGGCAACCCACCAGGCCCTGGAGGAGATCAGCCTCATGTGCATCCTTCCCCACATGCGGGTCGTGGTCCCCTGCGACGCCCGGGAAACGGAACGGCTGTGCAGGATTTCCATCCTCGATGTCAATGGTCCTGTGTATATGCGCTATGCGCGGGAGGCAACCCCGGTGGTCACAACGGAGAACACACCGTTGAAGTTCGGGGAGGCCAACGTTATCCGCTACCGCGGCGCGCAAGGCACATTTATCCAGGCTTTCGAGATCACACCTTCCTCGGAATATAAGGACGAGCACGAGGACATTTCCATCGTGGCCTGTGGTCCGATTGTCTGCGAGGCAATGCGCGCGGCCCTCATTCTCAAGGAAGAAAGCGGGCTCGAGACGCGCGTGCTGAATATGCACACCGTGAAACCCCTGGACAGGGACGCCGTGGACCGTGCAGGCAGGGAAACCGGGGCCATCCTGACCTGTGAAGAGCACCAGAAGGGCGGCTTCGGGAATATCATTGCCGGCTCTCTCAGCGAGCGGAAGGAAATGGAAGATCCCTGCGTGTTCGCGATGTTGGGGATCGAAGATCGGTTCGGAGAATCGGGCAGACCTCGCGAGCTCATGATCAGGTTCGGATTGACTGCCGAGCATATCGCCGTGCGCGCTCGGGAGCTCGTTGCGCGCAAGGGCCGCGGAAAAAAGACTCGCAGGAGGCGGGCATGATCGACAGGCCCATGTCGTCCATGGGGCTCTTGAAGACACGGAGGTCGACAGAATGACGTTTCTTTATCTCAATTCTGACACCATGGGGAACGGACCAGACAAGGAGCTTGGACAGAAGCTCCTTACGCTTTTTCTAGAAAAGATTGCAGCGTCCAAGGTCGCAGTGGACATGATCGGATGCGTGAATGGCGGTGTCTTCCTCACAACCTGCGAGGGGCCCGCGCTGGAAGGCCTGCGTCTCCTGGAGGGTCGCGGCGCGCGCATAGCGAGCTGCGGGACGTGTCTGGATCACCTTGGACTTCGTGACTCGCTCAAAATCGGAGAAGTAGGCGCCATGGATATGACCGTGCAGATAATGGCCGCGGCGGACAAGGTTCTCCAACCCTGCTGATCGAATCGGCGGCACTGACTCTCTGCCGCCCGGAACGAAAGTGAGCTGCGATGGTCAACGGTGCATTCCTCAGCAAGGCGTATCTGAGGACACTCCTTTTCGTCCTCCTTCTTGGCTGCCTGATTCTTTCGGCGTTCCTCCTCCTCACTGGGAAGCCGGCCGTCGACGTGAAGTGGCGTTTCGATTCACTCGCCCTGCTCGCCGTCCTCGCGTGCCAGGTGGGGGGAATCTTCCTCTCCCGGCGCGCCTCGCTCTCCCTCGCTCTGATCTGCATTGGATTGATCCTCGTCATAGTGATTGGACTTCCCCTTGGAGGGCGGATTGAGATCAAGCTCGCGCTCTGGTCCACCCTGTTTCTCGAGGCGGCAGTCGCTCTCGAGCCTCCGCTCACCCTTATCTGCCAGGCCGTGTGCCTCGTCGTCATCATGTTCTTCCAGGGAAGGATTTCCGCATGGGGACAGCTCGTCAGGGGTCCGGAGGTTGTGGAACTCATTGCCGCCACCTTCTTCCTCGCCGTATTGGCCCTCGTCCTGCACGCTCTTCGACTCTTTTCAGCGATCACTACGTCGCAGGAAGGGCAATTGGAGCGGCTCGACGAAGCCGTCGGACGGCTCACGAGCGCGAACCTCAGCTTTCAAAACCTCGCCTCCACAGCCCAGGAGCGTTCTGCGGAGGACGAGCGGAAGCGAATCACGCGGGAGATTCATGATGCCATCGGCTATGCCCTCACGAATCTGATCATGACAATGGAAGCGTGCATGCGCCTCGCGCCCAGGGAGGCCACGACGCTCCGCCAGCTACTTGCCCGTGCCCGTGAGGAGGCCCAGGTCGGATTGAATGAAACGCGGAAGGCCCTTCGCGTGCTCCGCGGCTGGTCGCCGGCCAAAGCACGCGGCCTTCTTGCCGTCCAGCAGCTCGTGAACCTTTTCTCTGAGGCGACGGGAGTCACCGTGAAGACGGAGTACTGCAACGCGGACATGAGCTCCGGGGAAGAGAAGGACGTCGTGATCTACCGCATGATCCAGGAAGGCCTTACCAACGCGTTCCGCCATGGGCATGCGAGCCTCATAAAAGTAAAATTCTGGCAGGAAAAGGACGGGATCACCGTCACCCTTTGGGATAATGGGATCGCCGGGGAGAGTTACAAGGAGGGAATCGGTCTGCAGGGAATGCGGGAGCGGGTCGAGCGTATCGGGGGTACCCTGCGCGTGTATCGAACAGTGGACGGGTTCGAGCTCTCCACGTGGCTCCCCCTGGAAGGCGGCACGGGAGAAAGGACGGTGGTGTATGGGCAGGATTTCCCTGCTCTTGGTGGATGACCACCTCCTCTTCTGCGAGAGCCTGAGGACCGTCCTCCAGACCGAGATGGATGACGTGGAAGTGATCGGCATCGCCCGGGATGGCCAGGAGGCGCTGGAGATAGTCGAGAAGGAGCAGCCTGACATAGTCCTCATGGACGTCCGCATGCCGCGGCTGGACGGCGTCCAGGCCGCTCGGGTGATCCACGAGCGATTCCCACTTACGCGCGTCATCATGCTCACGACGTTTGACGACGACGAATATGTGCGACACGCCATGAGGTACGGCGCGGCCGGCTATCTCTTGAAGGACACGCCGCTGGAGAAGCTCATCGTCGCCATCCGGGCCATCAAGGACGGGATCGTCCTCGTGTCCCCCACGGTCCTTCAGAGGCTTGTTCACGAAACGCCCGCGGCATCGGGCGGCCAAGTCGACCAAAAGCCCGGCACCGAACCTCCCCCGTGGTTGCAGGACCTCAGTCGTCGGGAGAAGGAGATTCTCCAGCTCATCGCGAAGGGATACGACAACTCGGAGATCGCGCGCGAGCTCTTCATTGCGGAGCAAACCGTCAAGAATCATCTCAGCGATATCTACCTCAAGTTGGGGGTACATGACCGGGCGAAAGTTGCTGTTCTGCTCGCCAAGCTTCCCGGCGACCTTCTTCGCCAGTAGGCCGGAGCAAATATAGTACTCCCGTACTAGCAAAAAACGCCTTCTGAGCTCGAATCGGTACTGCTGTACGTTGCCAACGGCTCGCTCCCGTGCCACGCTGGACGGCAGCACAGGCGATCTTCGGAACCAGTAAGAGACATCAGCCCATACACGGGGGCCTGGGCGAGCGTCCTCCGGGCAAGTGGAAAGGAGGTGGATAGTATCTGGAGGGAGGGCGCGCAGATTTTTGGCGGCGCACATCCAATCGGGGGAAGAATCTCCCGTGAAAGTGGAATGGAGGTTTCTATGCGCGTAATGAAAGGGGTTCTGGTCACGCTTCTCCTGCTCAGTGCCTGTTTGCTCTCTGCGCAGGTGACGATCAAGTGGTTTGCCTTCTCACCGGAGAACATGGAGGCGTACACGGCACTTATCGCCGCCTACAACAAGGTGGAGCCGAACGTCAAGGTCGATGTCGAGTCGGTTCAGGCGGACTATCCGACCCAGTTGAAGCTGAAGCTGAACTCAGGGAACGCCCCTGACATCTTTGTCGGCACCCTGGGGGAGATCAAGCTGTTCGCCGAATACTCGGCGGACCTGTCGAACGAGCCATTCGTCAAGAACATCCTGCCGGCCCTGCTTGGTGACGTCACCTATGAAGGGAAGATCGTCGGGCTGCCGGTGAAGCAGGACGTCGAAGGCATCATCTACGACAAGAAGGCCTTCGCCGATGCCGGAATCACCACGCCGCCCAGGACGTTCGCCGAGCTGGAAGCGGCCTTCAAGAAGATCCAGGCCAAGGGGCAGACGCCCGTGACAAGCGGCTTCAAGGAGTGGTGGGTATACAAGCACCTGTTCAACCACTTCATGGGGGCGGAGACCAAGGACATGAGGGGGCTTGCGGCCAGCTTCATCGCGGGGACGACGCACTTCAAGGATCACCCCGCTCTTCTTCGGTACTTCGACCTGGTCGACCTGCTGGTCAAGTACGGTCTCCCGAGGCCCCTGGAAGTGGACTTCAACGCGGAAATGAGCGCCATCGGATCACACAAGGTGGCCATGATCACGGGACAGGGCAACTGGGCGGAGGACGGGATCACCAAGATCGATCCCTCGATCCAGCTGGGAATGATTGGATTGCCTGTCGGGGATGATCCGAGCAAGGCGCGGATCGTGGCCGGCCCCGGACATGCCTGGAGGGTCTACAAGGACTCCAAGAACCTCGCGGCGGTGAAGAAGTTCCTCAACTACTGGTACAACCCAAGCTACAACGCCAGCTACTTCACCGACGGGATACACGCATTCAGCCCTCTGAAGAACGCTCCCGCTCCCAAGCTCCAGATCGCCGTGCAGGCGCTGGACGCCATCAACAAGGCCAACGTTTACGCCTGGGCGTCGAACTTCTCTCCGGACTCATTCCATCAGAGGTTCGGAGAGCTCGTTCAGGACTACATTTCCGGGGCGAGGACGAAGGCGCAGACTATTGACGAGATAGAAAAAGCCTGGATCAAGCTGGGGCCGGGTTGATCGATTGATTTTCGTATGGGATAGTCGGGCGGAGAAGCGGGGTCTCTCCCATTCTCCGCCCTTTTCAAGGTCCTGGCATGCGGCCCGTGAAGGCAGGCACCGGCTTCCATGAAAACGATCGGCAACAGGCGCTACAACCTCCTCATATTCCTGCTTTTCATCATTCCGGCGGTTATCGCGATCGTGTACGCCTTCTACATTCCCTTCATCATGAATATCTACTACGGATTCACGCAGTGGAACGGCATCCAGAAGCTGCCGACCTTCAACGGCATCGACAATTTCAAGGAGATATTCCGGGAGGATGATCGCTTCGCCGCGGCGGCGCTGTTCACGCTGCGGTACGGGATTTTCTACATCTCGCTCATCAATGTATTCGCGCTTTTTCTGGCCATCCTCCTGGACAAGAACCTCGTTACCCGCAACGCCCTTCGCGCAGCTTTCTACGTTCCCAACATCCTCAGCCTTGTGATCGTCGGGTTCATCTGGAAGTTCACCTTCATGTTCGGATCCGATGCCCTGAGCGAGCTGACAAAATGGAAAGTCTTCCAGCTGAGCTGGCTCGGCGACCGCTTCCTGTCCTTCTACTCCGTGCTCTTCGTCTCCATCTGGCAATCCATCGGCTTCTACACCGTGATCTACATCGCGGGCCTTCAGTCGATCCCCAACGACATCCTGGAAGCTTCGACCATTGATGGTGCCGGAACCGTCGTACGCTTCTTCCGAATCACGCTCCCCATGCTCATGCCGTCGGTGACGAGCTGCTTCTTCTTTTCCTTGATCTCCTCTGTCAGGGTCTTCGACGTCATCGTCTCCTTGACCGGTGCCGGCCCTGGTCGGGCAACCGCAAGCGTTACCTTCGACATCTACACGGAAGCCTTCACGAACAACCGCTACGGGTATGCCACCGCGAAGACGCTCCTGCTGTTCGTGGTCGTCCTGTTCATTTCCATCATCCAGGTGCGGGCGTTCAAGAACAGAGAAGTGGAGGTCTGATGCGGAAGCGACAACCCGGCGCGATTCTCCTCGAGATCCTTCTCGTGCTCTTCGCCCTGGTCTTTCTCTATCCGATCTTCCTCATCTGCATCAATTCCGTGAAGCCTTTTTCGGAGATCATGACTCACCTCTTCTCGCTGCCGCGGAAGCTCGCGCCGGAAAACTATTCCACCGCATGGACGATCATCAACTATCCGCGGCTGTTCCTGAACAACCTCATCATCACTGTTGTGGGCACGACCGGTATCATTGCCGTCAGCTCACTGGCTGCCTACAAGCTTTCGAGAACCAAATCAAAATACAGCTGGACGATCTTCATTTTCTGCATCACGCCGACGATCATCCCGTTCCAGACAACCATGATTACGCTGTTGAAGCTGGCGCAGACAATGAGACTGGCTGACAGCGTCCTGGGGCTCGCGGTACAGTACTGGGGGTTTGGTGCTCCCTTCGCGATTTTTATCTATCACGGCTTTGTCAAGACGATCCCGCGGGAGCTCGACGAGTCAGCGATTGTGGACGGGGCAACGCCGTTCACGGCCTTTCTCAGAGTCATCTTTCCCCTGCTGAAATCCGTCACGAGCACGATCATCGTCCTCGACATCATGTGGATCTGGAATGATTTCCTGCTTCCCCTCATCATGGTCAACGGCTCAAAGGCCACCCGCACCCTTACCCTCGCCGTCTACTCCTTTTTCGGTCAATACAACACCAACTGGCAATATGCGATCGCTTCCCTGGTGCTCGCGGCTTTTCCTTCCATCATCTACTTCCTCATCATGCAGAAATACATCGTGAAAGGGGTCACCGCCGGCGCGGTCAAGGGGTAGGGCGAATCAGGGCAAGAGAAAAGAGGGGAGCAATGTCCGGCAGAATCCTTGGGCAGTATGAAAGAGTTCCGGCTGCGAATCAGCTCGTGGAGGGGTATCTCGGCAACTGGGTGCGAAAGAACATTACTCATGAGTTGCTGGAGTTCCCCATAGAGGAATATCTCTGGCCCTACTATTCTGCGCAAATCGTGCTCAAGCATTGGCCGCCGGAAGAGTTCCTTGGCAAGTATATGCAGGCAATGGCCTATGCCTATCAATACGCCGACAAATATGACCGGGAACCGTGGCCGTCTCGACTGCTGAAAAACCGGATGGAACAGATTGCCGAAGCCCTGATCCGCCATGAAGGGAAGATGGATCCTTTGTTTACGCGATATTTCCGTGCGCACAGCGAAGAGGACGAGCTGTGGGATGCGTGGGGATCGAACTACGTCATTCATGGTCTGCTCGCGTACCATGACCTGTTCGGCGACAGCGCCGCGCTTCAGACGGCGAAGGCCACGGCCAAGGCCGTCATCTCTCTGTACGGGGGGAAAGACGGGCTGCCGATCAACAGGAATGGACGGGCCTCGCTGGAGGCATTTACCGCGCTGTACACACACACCGGTGAACAGGCCTATCTCGACTTCTGCAACCTCGTCATGAAAAAACGGGTGGAGCGTGAGTTCGTCGACGAGATGCTCGATGGCGCGGGGAAGGTCTGCGCTATTCCTGATTGCCATGCCTACACCGTGCTTGCGGTGTACATCGGCATCCTTCAACTGTACCTCTGTCAGGGTGGACCCGACCGCTACCTGGAGGCGTGCAAACGGGCCGTGCGCGACATCGTGAAAAATCGTCTGCACGTCACCGGCGGCATGAGCAGCGTCGAGCACTTCACGGAAGATGGGGTGCTGGGAGGCACGCCTTGCGAATTGATCGATGAGGCCTGCGCCGTTGCGCACTTCATCAGGCTGTGCGCGGAACTGTTTTGGGCCACCGGGGATGTGGGCTACATCGATCATCTCGAAGGATCACTCTATAATAGCGGACTGGGATGCAAGAATCCCAGGGATCCATACATGGTGTCCTATTTCACACCCCTTCAAGGATATCGAGTCTGGAAAAGGACGAATGTAAAGAACGGCACTCCCTGCTGCACAACGAGCATGTCGCGGGAGCTGGCTCGCATCCCTGACCTGCTGTGGGCGAAGAAGCGGGAGGGGGGGATCGCAATACTGCTCTACAATGAAGCCACGATGACGGAGACCTTGAATCTCGCGTCCTCCGGCCCGGTAGACGTCCGCATCGGCATAGCGACAACTTTTCCGATTCACGGAGATGTCACCCTCACGGTGAGCTCCTCCAGGCCGGCAGAGTTTATACTGGAGTTGCGCGTGCCCGCGTGGTGCAGGAGCTTTGTCGCGCTCGTCAATGGGAAAGAGGAGCTCACGGGGACACCGGGCACCCTGCTTGTGATCCGAAGAACATGGGGCGTACGCGATACTATTCAGATCGAAATGGATCTGCCGGTTGCCCTGCTGGACGGAAGTGAAAGTTATCCGGGATTCAAAGCGATCCGCCGTGGGCCTCAAGTCCTGGCGGTTGACCAGCGCATGAATCCGCGCCTGGCGAACATGGACGAATTGAGGCTCGACGTGATGAAGCAGCCGGTGCTCACTGCAGAGCCTTCGGCAGCGCTTCCCAAGGGATGGAGCGGCAGGCAGGTCTATTCGACGGAGATGCTCAAGGGCGTCCTGCTCGTGCCCTTTGCGGAAGCGGGGCAAATGGCGGCCGGCGATCGTTATCGAACGTGGATCCGCGTGCAGGACGGCTGGACGACTGTGGACGATCCGGAGCTGACATATGTGGGCAGCGGGTGGAGGGAGGAAGGATGCCCGGTAGATGAGTTTATCTTTGTCCACCCCCATGGCAACCGGCCGCTGGAATGGACGGATGAGAATTGTCCCGACAGCTACTTTGGCGGGACCGTGCACCGGACCGACGCTGAAGGCGATTACATGACGTTCACATTTTACGGAACGGGGGTAGAGCTGTACGGCTGCGCGCACAAGCATACGTACCGGGGCATCGTGTTTCCCTGCAAGATGGACATATTCATTGATGACAGACACGAGGAAGAAGTGCACTTCTCGGGGAACCAGTTCCAGAGGCTCCTCTTCAAGAAGAGGGAATTGCCTCTCGGGGTGCATACGATAAAAGCAGTCTGCAAGGACGAGACAGCGTTTGTGGATTACCTGCGCTACGCCGGACCTGAGGGAGCATGAGATGAAGTTTTCAGACGGATACTGGCTGATTCGGGAAGATGTGAAGGCGAGCTACGCCCACGAAGTGCACGACGCAGAAAGCGACGGCGAGTCCCTCACGCTGTATTGCCCGCGAATCGCGGTGACCCACAGGCTTCAGATGCTGGATGAGATGCTCCTTCGCATCTCCCTTTCCTCTCCCATGCCTGATGTGATCTGCGTGAAAATGACACATTATGAGGGTATCTCCCCCCGCGGACCGGCATTTGAGCTCCACCGGGATCCTGATACTCACGTTGACATCAACGATGACGCCGGAGAAGCGGTTCTGCGGTCCGGGCATTTGGCCGCTCACGTCAGAAAGAAGAACCCTTTCAGGATCGATTTCAAAGACGGTGAGCGGACCATAACCTGGAGCGGAGAAAAGATGCTGGGATACATGGAGAAGCGCGCAGAGGGCGCCTTCATGGTGGCCCAGCTCAATCTTGACGTCGGAGAAAGTGTATATGGTCTTGGGGAACGCTTTACGGCATTCGTCAAGAATGGGCAGCCCGTGGACATCTGGAATGAAGACGGGGGTTCGGCAAGCGAGCAGGCATATAAAAACATCCCCTTCTTTCTCACGAATCGGGGATACGGTGTATTCGTCAACGATACTGGACGCGTATCTTTTGAAGTCGCATCCGAAAAGGTGTCCCGAATTCAATTCAGCGTGCCGGGAGAGTCCCTCGAGTACTACTTGATTTATGGACCGCACCCGAAAGAGGTACTCGAGAAGTACACGGCCCTGACCGGACGCCCTTCGCTTCCCCCCACGTGGTCTTTCGGGTTGTGGCTCTCCACTTCTTTTACCACGGACTATGATGAGGCAACTGTTTGCGATACCGCGACAAGAATGGCTGAAAAGGGGATTCCCTTCAGCGTATTTTACATCGATGTCTTCTGGATGAAGGAATACCAGTGGGCGGGTCTGGAGTGGAATGCCGACCGGTTCCCCAATCCCGCCCGCATGCTGCAAAAGCTCAAAGAAATGGGAATCAGGACCTGCATCTGGTCCAACCCCTATATCGCGCAGCGTTCCCGGCTGTTCAGGGAGGGAGCACAACGCGGATATCTGTTGAAAAGACACAACGGAGACGTCTGGCAATGGGACAGATGGCAGCCCGGGATGGGCATTGTCGACTTCACCAATCCAGAGGCATGCGCGTGGTTCACGGGAAAACTGAGAGAATTGCTCGATATGGGGGTGGACTGCTTTAAAACCGATTTTGGCGAGCGCATCCCAACCGACGTTGTCTACTGCGACGGATCCGACCCTCAGCGGATGCACAACTACTATACCTACCTTTACAACCAGGCAGTCTTCAGGACGATCAGGGAGGCCAAGGGAGACCGCAACGCCCTCGTGTTTGCGCGCTCAGCCACCGCAGGCAGCCAGCAGTTCCCCGTGCATTGGGGGGGAGATTGCAGCGCGAGCTACGAGTCAATGGCAGAGACCCTTCGGGGCGGATTGTCCTTGTGTCTTTCCGGGTTCAGCTTCTGGAGCCATGACATTGGCGGCTTCGAGGGCACGCCCACTCCCGACTTGTACATGCGATGGGCGGCCTTCGGACTGCTTTCCTCACACAGCAGGCTTCATGGCAATCAGAGCTCCCGCGCTCCCTGGCTCTATGGAGAAGAGGCGGTCGATGTCCTGAGGTACTTCACCAAACTGAAGATTCGTCTGCTCCCTTACATCTATAGTGCCGCCTGCCAGGCCTCGGAAAAGGGCACACCGGTGATGAGAGCCATGATGCTGGAGTTCCCGGAGGATCCGGGATGCGACCATCTGGACAGGCAGTACATGCTGGGAGACGCACTTCTGGTTGCACCCGTGTTCAATGCATCGGGGACCGCCTCCTATTATCTTCCGCAAGGAACATGGACGAACTTCCTCACTGGAGAGAGAATACAAGGTGGGTGCTGGAGGAAGGAGCAGCACAGCTATTTGAGCATCCCCCTCATGGCTCGCCCCAACTCTATAGTGGCAACCGGGGCAAGAGATAATACAACAGAGTATGATTACGCGGATGGGGTAACGGTCCAGGTTTTCGAGTGGGAAAGCGGCGCCCGGGGCTCGGCCCGTGTCTATGACACAGGCGGCAAGATAGACCTTGAGGTCAATGTGCGCCGACAAGGGGACACTATCGAAACTACATTCGAGTCCTCGGGAAAGCCATGGACACTGCTTTTGCGGGGTGTGAGCGGCTACCGCGCGGCACATGGAGCGCACGCAGAGATTGCAAAGGATGGTATTGCTCTCAGACCCAGCGGCACCGCCGGAAGCGTGCGAATCGATTTGAATGCGTGAAACCTGGGGTGGATGGGCGGGCAACCCCGCTTTCGATTCTTTCGTTTCTCCTTGACGGCAACTGCTGACCGAGGGGTCTTTCTCCATCACGGCGCGGGCCGTTGACCACCCGCGTGTCGAAGAATATCTTTGAAGATGTAATGTATCCCTGCGAGCAAGACTCGTGCCCCCTTCTTCTCCTCGATAGGGAAACTTGGTTTGAGACCGTCTGAGGGAGCGTTAAGGCGTTCACGTGACCGGACCCCGGTTCGGAACACGGGTTCGGCCCCGGTTGGTCGGCGTCCGCCTGGAGGGATACCATGAAGTCAACCTCAATCAGATACTGTCTTATTGCTCTCTGCACCTGGATGGTCGCATGCGTCCCCGCGCTTTGGGGAGATCCCCCCGATCGCGTCGGCCGCCTGAACCTCGTCAGTGGGACTGTCTCGTATCACCCGGAAAGCCTCGAGGAGTGGGCCCCCGCGACCCTCAACTATCCCTTGACCATCGGGGACCACCTGTGGACGGACCAGGACGGGCAGGCCGAGGTGCACGTGGGCTCGACCGCTATCCGTCTTGCTTCGAACACGGAGATTTCCTTCCTGAACCTGAATGACCAGACAATCCAGATCCGTCTCTCGACGGGGTCTCTCGACATGCGACTCCGTCACCTGGGGCCCAGCGAGGAGATCGAGGTGGACACCCCCAACTCAAGCCTGTCGCTGCTTCGCGCGGGCACCTATCGAATGGATGTTCAGCAAAGCGGGGACACCGCTGTCACGGTGCGCGCGGGTGAGGTTGAAGTGACCGCGGGCAGCTCGGTGTTCGCTTTGCGCCCGCAGCAGACGGCTGCGATCACGGGCCTCGATTCTCCCTCATATCAGGTCACAATCGCTCGCCCTCTCGATGATTGGGACAGGTGGTGCCAGGCGCGAGATCAGAAGGAGGACAAGATCGCCTCAGCCCAGTACGTCCCTCGTGATGAAATGAGTGGAGTCGAAGACCTGGATCAGTACGGCAGCTGGAGCGATTCGCCGGACTATGGACCGGTGTGGACGCCGACAGTGGTGGTTGCAGGTTGGGCGCCGTACCGATTCGGGCACTGGGCCTGGGTTGACCCCTGGGGCTGGACCTGGATCGATGATGCCCCCTGGGGATTTGCCCCTTTCCACTACGGCCGTTGGGCTTTCCGCAGTTCCATCTGGGTGTGGGTCCCCGGGGCTCATATCAACCGCGTAGTCTATGCGCCGGCGCTCGTCACATTCGTGGGCGGCGCAGAATGGCACTCCGGCCCGGCCCCTGGTGGGAGCATCGGTTGGTTTCCTCTTGGTCCACGTGAGCCCTATGTTCCGCCCTACCGCGCCAACCGAACGCGCATGCACAACGTCGACGTGGAGCATTTCGCCTACGTGAATCGCGATATTCCCGGAGCAGTGACTTTTGTGCCGAACGAGATTTTCATACGCGGGCAGCCGACCGCAGCAGCCGCGTTCCGCCCGCCAAACGACGAGCTCATGAGGGCTCCGGTGCGGGGGGCTGTTGCGCCGCTCGTGCCGCAAAAGGAGAGCCTTCTTGGCGGCTCTATTGCCTCTCATGGCCCGATTGCCCGTCCTCCCGCCTCCGTCCTGTCTCGGCCGGTGGTGGCCCGGTTGACTCCGGCCCCCCAGCCGGTTCCCTTTGCGGCGCGTCAGCAGGCCCTTGCGGCCTATCCCGGCCGGCCGCTTGACGAAGGGACGCTGTCCAGCCTGAGACGAACGGCTCCCGCCGTTCGCTCACCGGTCAGCGTCGTGACTCCTGGATATCGGAAAGATGGCGCCGGGGCACAATCCTTCTCGCCTCAGACGCAACTTGGAGGAACCGGACCCCGACAGCCGGCCGTGCGTCAAGGGGCTGCTCCACAGCCTTCGCGGCAGCCGCAGCTACCTGCCGGGCAGATCAGAAGGCCCGTGCAGCCTTCGCGGCAGCCGCAGCAACCTGCCGGGCAGGTCAGGACGCCTGTGCAGCCTTCGCGGCAGCCTGCCGGGCAGGTCAGAACGCCTGTGCAGCCTTCGCGGCAGCCCAACAGTCAGCAGCGCCAGACCCCTGCCGGTTCCCGATCAAAGATCCTGGAGGACCAAGACAGCGCTCAATGACAGCCGCCCAGGAAAGGAGGGAAGAGATGAGGCCAATAATCTTCTTTCACATTTGCATGGTGGTCTGCATCTGCTGCCAGCCTCGGGGGCCATACATGATTCGCAGGCCATACCAATCGTGCTCGCGGTCGGTGGTGGTTCCGTTATCGTTGGCGTGACAATCACGGCGATTGGCATAAACATGAGGTCTATGATCCGGAGGATGTCTATTTTCCGGTAGTACGCGTTTCAGGAGGTCATCTGGCGTGAAAATCGTGGTCATCGGAGCAACGGGGACAATCGGCAGTGCGGTTGCGGACGCCCTTGCGAAACGCGGGCATGAGGTGATACGCGCGTCTCGCAAGTCAGCAGTGCGAGTCGACATCCAGGATTCCGCAACGGTGAATGCGCTCTTCGAGGGGAGGAAAGATGTTGATGCGGTTGTCTCCTGCGCGGGTGGCGCGGGGTGGGGACCGCTCGCGAACCTCACCGATGACGACTTCGCGTTCTCGCTCCGCTACAAGCTGATGGGCCAGGTCAACGTGATTCGCGTGGCGAAGGACAAGGTGAAGGACGGCGGGTCGATCACCGTGACCAGCGGTACTCTGGCGACCAAGCCGATGCGCGGAGGCGCTGCGGTGTCTCTCGTGAACGCGGGCCTCGAGGGATTTGTACGCGCGGCGGGGCTGGAGATGCCGCGCGGCGTGCGGGTCAACGTTGTGAGCCCGCCGTGGGTGAAGGAAACGCTGCGAGCCAGGAAAATGGATGAGTCGCACGGTCTTGCGGCCGCGGACGTAGCGAAAGCATACGTTGCGGCGGTCGAAGGGCAGGCGAATGGAGAGGTGCTGGACGCGACGCGGTTCGCCTGAGACGCGTCCGTTATCGGGCCAATCTCGATCGACCGGGACGGCGCGAGCCTAGAGAGGATTTGCCCCAAGATAATTGTTGACTAATTTAGTCAGCTATACTAATCTCCATTGTTTAGGAGGAAAAAAGCCTCAAAAAGGCAAAAACTCGGGTGTCAAAGTCATTCGCAATTCCAGATAGGAGGAATACCAAGATGGAAAAGTCACTCAATCGCAAGATTTCATCGATAGCTGTTCGTCGCCTCTTCGTCTTAACAGTCATGACCGTCATTCTCACAACTGCAAGCGTTGTTGCCTCTGCGGAACAGAACACTTTCACCAAATGGGTAACCACAGCCCCAAGCATGGCGGGAGTCGTCGGAGGTGCTGACGGGGACGGCACTTATGCCGGGGAAATCCTCAAGTACACTGAAGGCCCCACCACGGTGATCGAGGCTCTCTACCACTTCAAAGGCTCGATACACCCCTTTACCGCGCTCGTCCACGTCGAGCAAACAGGCCTCAAGGCAGTGATCAGCGGAGTGGTCACGGAAGGGTGGGAGAAAGGCGACCAAGTGGTAGGGGAATACACGCAGATCAAGTCCACGCAATCCCCGAACGGCACTGCTTTCCAGGGTACACTCAATATCATGTCAGCGTCGGTGGCCAGCAACTAAGAACAGCCTGTCTCGGTGTGGAGTGGATTCATAGGGGCGGACGACCAGAGTCCGCCCTGCTTTTTTTGGGGGGTCGTCGTGCATCGCTTGCGCAAACAGCCTGCAACCACAGATTTACGTGTCAGACGATTGAACAGCATAAGGCTCAATCGCGAGGCCTGCAGCGAACACAAAATATGATAGTGGGCAATGCGCGATTCGAACGCGCGACCTATGGCTCCGGAGGCGTATTCCGAATTCTGAGCGCCATAGGCAGAGTTCGCTCACCCTCGCTTGCTCCGCACAGGGAAAAGAGTTACCTCGGCTCGGCTTCGCTTGCAATCGCCCACGCCAGTACCATTTTTCTCGCAAAGATGGTACTGAAAGTGGTACTGGCAAAAATGGCTCGCGTGGCCATAGGTCAACGGGAAAGCTGACCATCAAATGCCTGTAAGGCGCCTCTTAACTACTTCGATGCTTCTTCGAGTTGCTTAAAGGCGTCTGTGCCGTCCAGATCTTTGTTGGCCTTCGCGTAGTCAATGGCTGTAAATCCCTTGCTGTTTTTCTGTTTCGCGTTTGCCCCAGCCTTTAGCAGAGCGACGATCACATTAGGGTTATTATTCTTACTTGCGGCTTCCATCAATGCAGTAAAGCCGTTCTTGTCCTTCCCCTCCAAGTCCGCGCCCGCTTTCAGCAATCTCATGATCACTTCGGGGTTTCCGTTATACCCAGAAGCGATCAAGAACGGAGTATTTCCCTCTTGGTCCACAGCTCTGAGGTCTGCGCCCGCGTTCAAGAGGACTGTTACTACTTCGGGGTTCTTGGTGGACTGGGCTGCAAGCATTAGCGTGGTCCAGTTCTTGTCATAGTCGCGTATCTCAACAATTGCACCCTCCTTCACGAGCGTCACGGTCACCTCCGGGTTCTTATTGAACTGGGCGGCCCACATCAACACCGTTTTATTTCCGTCAGCGTCCCGATCGTTTACGTTCGCACCCTTAGCTCTATCGATGGCCGCCTTCATTTCTTGTGGCGTTCCGTCCTTTGCAATATCAAAGATTGGTCGGTCTGTTTGCTTCGCACAACCTCCAATCAGAATCAGGGCGAGCAGTACTACAGGAGATAGGATCAGTCGAGTCTTCATGCACTTCCTCCTTTAGAGGATGTCAGACAATAACTGAATGAATTACTTTGATTTGCGCTGCGGATGGATCGTATAGTTCCAGTCCCCATGGAAGCGGTGATGCTCCAGCTGAATCTTCGACATGAGCTCGTCAGA